>Ga0209930_1001551_pt1 | contig 34807 bp, 25 predicted proteins | sample ThiBiot_500_biof_2_FD_183948 | JGI IMG/M metagenome (GOLD analysis project Ga0209930, IMG submission 183948) | Wastewater bioreactor microbial communities from Cape Town, South Africa - Thiocy_cont_500_biof (SPAdes) | ecosystem: Engineered > Bioreactor > Thiocyanate-remediating >... | reverse complement strand
GCAACTATCTGGTTGTGATTCGTCTTTTCCAACTTGTAAACCGACTCTTCTTACCGAGAAAAACTATCAAACAATCTTCCTCTCACCCCATCAATTTACTCCGATTACTGCTGGCATTCGGTAAAAGAAAACTATCGAAATCGATTGCTTTCATTTTTCAATCAAAAATATCTTTAGATATTTGATGTTAATCGAAAATGACAATGAAGTCTACCTGTTAGATCAAAATAAACATATTTTTCAAGTGAATCATCTCAGTTTTCCGCATAGTTCAAATACATTACTCGACGGTGTAATTATTCGTTATTTTTTTTGTAATTGAAAATTTTCTCGTTTTTTTTTTTTATTAGGAATTTCTTGTTGAAACTGTCAATGATCATCAAACGTATCGATATTTAATTTTTGATATTTTAATCAATAAAGTAAACGAAAAATGTCGTTTATTTGAATAAAAATCTTGTTTTTAGAATGAAAATGTGAGTGAAAAAAAATTTTCCGAACGATTACAAATAATCGATAATGATATAATCAAAACACGAAACCATCAATTCCAGCAGCCATTTCCCGTAGAACGAAAGAAATTCTATGAACTCTCGCGAATTTTCGAAGTAAAATCATTTTCAAATCTTCAGAATATCGAAACAAGAATAATTATTTCTAGTTCTTTTATCATAATGGATTCATATTCCAATCCGAGTCCAATGTAAATCAAAATCTTTCTACAGAAATTTGTCTTCATAAAATAATTTATCTACGAATAGGCATATCGATCAACCAGCACATTCAAATGGAGAAAATATTTAACTCATAATTTTCAATTAAAAATGTAACAAATTTATTATTATTGAAAATAAATATTTCTCTCCGAAACAAATCACATTTAGATCATCACGAGCCAATCAAGTTGATTTGTATCTCAGCAACAGCGATAATATTTATGCAACCATGTCCTATTCTCAACTCTTCGATCAATACTCCAATCAAATTATCGAATGTTCTTATGTCAATCAGCAATGGCGTTTCAATCGATTTCGTCCTGACCGAAAACTTGCAGGTACAGAAACGATTGACTCGTTAAATTAATTCGGATCTTTTGTTTTTTACTTTAGATCAAACGAATGGACATGATAATCAATTGTTAACACCCGATGCGTTTCGTTTTTTTCTCGAAGAAAAACTCGCTTTTGATAACCTTTGAAGGAGAAAGAAATCAAACTCTGCAATGATAAATGAATGTTTGATTTGATAAAAAAACATACACATCAATGTGAAATTTTGTTTTAATCTGAAAAGGTCGAATCAAAAGTCTCATTAATCAAAACAGTGATTTTGATGTTTTCTTTTTTTCAATTCGCATTCAAACAGATGTGTGTCGATCAATTTATCACTTTGTGATCACGTCGTGTGTTCGTTCTTTTTCCGCTTCTGTATACTCAATGATATCTATTTCCTTTTCTGTTCTCAACGACAAATCGAACAAGTAACGAATGCGTGTTGTTTACATATGTTTCAAACGTATACATATATTAAATGAACAATGCAGATCATTAATAAAAAAACAAAAAAAAAAGAGAAAGAGAGACAGATTATTCATTAAGTTCTTCTTTGATTGTTGTTTCGATTAGTTTAGCTTTTGTATTGGGAAGATTATGATCTTTTTTCCATTTCATACGACGATTTTGAAACCAAATCTGAAAATATAAAAATAATGTGTATTTACTATGTGAACAAATAAATGGAGAGTAAAGTACTTTAACTTGACGTTCGGTTAACATCAATGTTCGAGCAATTTCAATACGACGACGACGATTGAGATATTTCTTATAGTGAAATTCTTTTTCAAGTTCAAGAATTTGACTACGTGTATAAGCTGTTCGAATACGTTTATAACTTTCGCTGCCATCGGTACTTTGAACGATATTTTTAACATGTAACTTTTTCATCCATGGATAGACAACAGTGTTCGATGAATTGGTTTCATTTGAAGTTTTAGTTGATCTATGAGAATTAAAGTTTCGAGGAGAAAAAGAAAACGATTTGTTGTCTCTCTTACTCAGCATTTGATTGTGATGAATTGGCTTGATTCGATGTCGATGAATAGGTCGGATAAGGTGCTGAATATGTTGTCGATGGACAACAATTTGACGATTGATAATAATCGTAATAAGTTGATGAACATGTCGGTATCGCTGGAGGAAGATGAGGAGGAGGAGGAGGACAAGATGATAGATTATAACAGTTAGTCGACGAATTTTGCGTTGGATACATTGAAAAATGTTCGGATGTTGACGAAGAAATCGGCCATTCCGAATTGTAATGATATGCATTATGATATGGTAAATCCATAGGATATTTTAGAATACTAAAATATACATACGAAAAAAAAACTAATCCTTTTCTATTACACAGAGATTCTTTTAAGAATATGTCAATGACACTCAATCTTCTCACCATAATCATTTTTCTAAATAGATATTCAATAACTTTTTGATCATTTATTCTATCTGTTCTCAAGCAAATGATTTTCTCACTAATTTTCGCATTGTTCTATGATTGGCCTTTTTTTCTCTCTTCATCTATATCAATGATATGTATTTTTTCTCTTCTTTTTTTTCCATCAGACAAATATCAGCAACCAATCGTTTTTCAATGATGAAACGACTATCTATCATCAATCTAACTGAGTATTCGCTTCGCACATGCAGATGAATGAGAATACATATATAGATATATCATTTTCCTCTTCGAACAAATTGGCCAAGGCGGCAAATATCAATCAAAAAAAACTTAATAATATTTTCCAAAGTCTAAATTAGTTATCTTGTCATCAGAACTTATTGAAAATTAATGAAACAACACGAAAAGATAAATGAATAGCCATACAAAAACACATGCAGTTCGTCTTTTTTTTTGTTGTTTATTGAACATCGAGATTGAGTAATCATAATGAGATTGAAAGGCTTGAAATCTCTTGTCTGACTCAAATGAATACAACAAAAAAAAAGGTTATTTAATCTTCATCTATTGTATTCGAAGAGAGAGGTGCGAGAAAATGTCATCGGTAAACAATAGGTATATCTCTGATTGTTGTTCGGTTTACATTCGATACATAACACTTCGTTTTACATTTTAAACATTCAAATCGATAGACATTCAATGTATTTATGATGGTAAGTAAAAAAAACAGCGAAAGAAAGATTTCTTGAAAGTAAAATGTATTTGATATAAATTTGAAGATTATTCGTTGTTTAATTGGTGTGATTATTTTTATTGAAATTATTTGTTCAACACCAGTGATCAAGAAAAAAATCAATCATGCATCTGGTAAAATTCGAATTGAAGTTGTTGTTATTTTTTCGTAGTTTCCTTGTCCTAGAATTAACTGCTTCCGAGGATGATAAACGTTGTTACGCATGTAAAGAAGCCGATGACGAATGTGTTGCAACATGTCCTTGGACACAACGTTGTTTTATCAAAGCTAAACACGCGAATTCAACAAGTTCGTAATCATCGTCTTTTCATTTGTCTTCTGAATTCGAGAAAGTATTTAGTTACTGAACGACAATGTACGACGGAACAATGGACTAGTGAATTACTAACGGATGGATGCATATCCTATATGAAAACGTATTGGTGTATGTGTTCATCGGACATGTGTAATGGTGGTGATTTAGAATCGATTCGAGGTTAATTTTATTGAGTGGAAATAAAATGATGAGGGACGATGTTTTTGATTTTTATCGTTTAGGATTTGAGGATTGTTCGGCAAATCCTTGTAAAGATGAAACGATTTGTTTAGATACAAAAGAAGGTTTTACATGTATTTGTCCACCATGGCAAGAAGATTGCACACGATGTAAAATATCGATAGATTTTAGAATTTTTTCTTCTGAAAATCTTCGTTTTTAGCCTATCAAGTTGGATGTAGTTGTAAAAATGGTGGTCGATGTGTAATGAATTATGGTTCATATGGTTGCGAATGTCCGTATGGTTACACGGGAATTAATTGTGAAACATGTAGAAAAAAAAAAGAAATTCTGTTTTTCACGAGATATAAAATGTGAATTATGATGATTTAGTAACTGGCTTGGTACCTGAAGAACTGTTACCATTATTGTTAAAAGAAGCAGCTGTCGAAAATGCTGAATACGGTAGAAGAAATAATTTTTTTCGTTTATTTAATTTGAATGTGTTTGTTTGTTTGTTAGATTCTGAATCTTCACCATGTGCAGGCGAGCCTTGCGGTCTTGAAGGTGTTTGCATACCGATGCCTGACGAGAAATATGTATGTCTATGTCAAAATCGAGTGATAGCTGCCAAAAGTTGTAATGAAGGTATGATGGAGACTCATTGGCAACGATGAAATTGATTAGAATTTTCGAAAAATATTTAGCTCGAAAAGATCCATGTGCACCACATAATCCATGTCGAAATGGTCGTTGTGTGTCGAATGATCGTGGTGGATTTCAATGCAAATGTCGAACGGGTTGGACAGGTCGTCGATGTGATCAAGGCACGTGCTTCATTAAACTATTTTTTACGAGATAAAAGAAAGAAGAAAAAAAAACCTTTTTCTGATTATTTCAGTTAGCAGCTATTGTGCAAAATATAATCCATGTGTGAGTATATTCGATAATGAAGATGAAAGAACTGAAAATGCGAACTCGACTTTTCGTAGTTAAATAATGGTACATGTCATGATGATGGTGATTCGTATCGATGTCAATGTTCGGACAATTTCATGGGTCGTCGATGTGAACGAAGTTTGATTATGTTCGTTTGTCGATTGTTTTCTATTGATTTTTTTTTGTGTTTACTTCAGTGGAAAAAAGTTGTTCAACTCCTCAATGTTTCAATGGTGGTGTCTGTGTCAATACAATCGATTCATTCAAATGCATTTGTCCAATCGATTACGAAGGACAACGATGCGATTTAAGTAATGACAAATTTTCTATTCAATCAAAACGAAACAAAATCCTATTTTTTAGAATGGAACGATTGTGCAAGTCATTCGTGTCAACATGGTTCGACGTGTGTCGATGGTGTTGCATCGTATTCATGTCAATGTTCGAGAGGTTTTACGGGCAAATATTGTGAAATAAGTAATCACGATGAATGTTGACTTTGTTTTCCATTGAGATTCTATCGGATTTTTCTTCTCGTCATGTAGATATTGATGATTGTCGAATAGATTCATGTGTAAATAATGGTACATGCATCGATCTTGTTCATGATTATCGTTGTCAATGTTTGCCAGGTTTTACTGGTCGAATGTGTCAATACGATTTACGTCGATGTAATGATACATTATGCCGAAATTTTGGTACATGTTTTATTGGTTATGATGGTTATGCACAATGCAATTGTAATCATGTTTATACGGGATTATTTTGTGAAACTCGTAAGATTTTCAACGAGTTTATCTTTTCCTTTAGTTTGTCGATTATTTAGGTGTTCATCCATGCTTTCCAAATCCCTGTACAAATGGTGGTACATGTGTTGCACGAGGAAATAAAGTTGCATGCTTATGTCGACATAAATTTACTGGCAATCAATGTGAAAAACGCATGGATATTTGATTAAATTGAGTTCTTTTTTTCTCTGTGCATTGTGTTTGTTTGTTTTTCTTTCGATTAAATAAATAATATATATAGATATATACATATGAATATCATGTAAATTAAATGCAGTTATTTTTAATTTATAAGAAAATGATTCGAATCGATATCGTAAATAAAAATAGATTTTGACTTTTGGAAAACATGTTGACAATGTGACATGATGTTGTTTGTCATCAAACAGCGTCCTCTTTCGTTCAATCCAAGAGTCACCCGAATGAATAATAAATATCCTCCGTCAAAAAGCAATTTTTTTCAAGAATTTTTTCTATTATTTTAAAATGTCTGTCATATATGAACGAAGTAGAAAAAAAAATATCTTTGAACATTTGTTCAAAAGCAAAGCCAATAGTCGGATGTCGAACTTTTCCACATAGTCAACAAACATAAAAACAAACATTCATTGAGTCTATCTCATCGGTTCTGTCATGTTGATGTTAGTGCATTCTATCATCTTTAGTTCGATTCGGGTCGCTTTCGATGAGCATATTTATTTCTATTCTTTGTTTTTCCTTGTTGTATTGTCTAATCTATAAATTGAAGTGTTCAGTCAAGAAAAAAAAATACTACGAACAAAATCATTGGTCGACATTCACCTGTCATCATTTCCTATTTTTGTTAGTCGATATTATTTCCTTTTCTTTTTTCTTCAGATAGTTCACGTAAACTATCAGCTATCAAGAAAAGCCATCGATCCGCTTGTCAAATAAAAACCAGAAAATAAAGAGCAAAAACTTGCAGATAAATAATTTGTAATTGAATACGAAATAAACGTAATAATGGAAAACGAACCAGCACCCACGGAATTATCTGCTATACAAATGCAGATGAATCAAACGACAAATGAGGTAGGTTTTGCTGTTGTTGTAAACGATTTATTATCCTAATTGACTCAATCAAAATCAGAAATAATTAGTTTTCGATCGATTAAAATTTCTTTTTTTTTTTTTCGTGCTCATTAATCAACATTGAATTGTTCGTTGTTTACAAGATTAAACTGACCCTCAAACAATCCTCTTCATGTCCTTCGATTCATTCTTTCTTTTATGCGACGTTTTTTTTTCTTTATACTTGTCATCACCATCATATTTTCTTTTTGTGCGAGTTCCTATTGTCACTAAAATTCGATCAAGATAATAATCAGTACACGAGCAGTTGCGTTTTCCTTCGAGAATTTTTTCTTCAGCTCAAACAAGAATTACACACGCACATGAAGAAAATGTTTAGTAGGTTTTTTAATGATACATCGACTCGTTCGCACGAGCTTTTCTCCATCCAGTCTTGCATTCAATCTACTCGATCAAGAGACAGTTGTTGTTATGAATAATTCTGTTTTTTTTTTTCTTTGAATTAATATGATCATCGTTTGATATTCTATGATTCCTCGACTATATCAATATATAATGACGATTTTCGAAGAGAAATGAATGTCGAAGTCAATTTTTTTCTTTTCTTTTCTCTCTCGCATTCTCTATCCCAATTTTTTTCTTCTTATTTCTCTTTTCGACATTGTTCATAGAAAAAAATTCATCGTCATAGTTCTTTTTTCTTCTCTCTGTCTCTCTCTTCCTCTATCATTTTTCTTTGCTCGGCTATCAATCGACAGGAAAACAACGCCAAGTTAACGAGCGAAGTTTGAGCCCTTCTCTGATTCTCTCTCATTCTAAGTCGAATCCAAATTTCCTTCGTTCTTCTTCTGTTCAACAGCAAACAATCAGTGAGTGACGAAAGATTTACTCGTAATAACCAACAACAGAAAGAAAAAGGAAAGAAATATAAAAAAAAAAGAAACAAACGGGAAAACACTTCTTCATTATATTGATTTGAAAAATGTGAAGACGAACATAGAGAATCTGTAAAAGAAAACAAAAAAAAGATTCACGATGGTCTTACCGTTTACATTGAAATCAAATGAAGCTCCACAAACGAATAATGAACCACCGCGAATACTTACCGAAGAAGAACAAATCCTACTGGCAATTGATAACGGTGTACATGAGGTAAAAAACGAAACTCTTTAACCTAAGAAGATAAACGTTTGTTTAGTTTTCTGTCGTTTTTTCTTCTTTTTTCCCCCTCTATTCAACAGTGCCTAAATACAATATTTGAGTATTTTTGCGCGCATGAATGCAAGATCGATTCGATTAGTATGATGTATCTCGTTCGTCGATAGTCAGAATGCACTGAAATGATTGATGAATTGTGTTTTGAAGGGAAAACTCGAAATTAGGTTTCTGTGTTTTTTTCTTTCTCTTTTTCTCGTTTGGCCAAATGAGATAAGATCACTGATCATCACGATCTTTGAAATCGAAAAAAAAAGAAAAGAAATGCGAATTTTTTTCTTTGTGATATTTGATAGTTTTCTTATCTAGTTTTTTTGTTCTTTATACAATTTGACAAGTTTAATTATACGAAAGAATGTGAACATCAATTTGGATCTACCAAAGAGAGAGAGAGAAAGAGAGGGAGAAATCAATAGTTGAGTGATTTTTTTCTCTTTCTTTCTTGTCCGCTTTCATCAGTAGATCAATTCAAACTCGAATGAATTCCTTAGGGATGAAACGCAATTTGCTTTTCCCTCGGTTTTGTTTTCAGAAATGAAAAAAAAAATTTAATAAAACAGAATGTTTCTCGATTTTTCTTCTGCAATTGCGACATTTGATGATTAGAAAGAAGAAATTTATTTAAGTAAAAGAAAAATCAACAAGAATTTTCTCCATGGATTTGCCTATGGTGTTAAATAAAACAAAGTGAGAAATTAATTCAACTGAATACGAATCGATATTTTTGTTTACGTTTTTTTTTTGTCGAAAAATTTAAAATAATGGAAATTTCTTTCTATTTAGTCGCTTGAATCCACTCGTCGTATGCTCGGACTTTGCGAAGAGGTACTCTTGAAAATGATTTTTTGCATGGAAAATATGTTTTTTTGTTTTTGTTTCTAGAGCAAAGAAGCCGGTATACGTACATTGGTTATGTTGGATGAACAAGGAGGTAAATAACTTTTTTGATTTATTTTTAATTGCTGACATGGAAAATAATTCATAGTCCGAGAATGAAGACATCTAATGATATAACCACTGTTGTTGTTTTTTCTGTTGTTGTTTAGAACAACTTGATGCGATCGATGCCGGAATGGATCGTATAAATGCGGCTATGAGAGATGCAGAAAAGAATTTAGAAGGTTTGGAGAAATGTTGTGGATTATGTGTACTTCCATGGAAAAGGTAGATTAATAAAAAAAACAAAAACAACGTTGATTGGTTTTGGTTGATCTTTGCTGTTTACTTATCTAGAACAAAGAATGTCGAGAAAAGTGCTGCGTATAGTAAAACATTCAAAGGAAACGAAGATGGAAAAGTAAATTCATCAGGTCCACGGCAAATTGTGGCGCAAAATGGCATGGGACCAGGTTCAGGTTATATTCAAAGGTAGGAAAACACAAAATTATTCGTTCGAAAATAAGAATTTCGATTAAATTAGAATTACGAATGATGCACGCGAAGATGAAATGGAAGACAATCTCCAACAAGTTAGCACCATGATCGGAAATTTGAGAAATATGGCTTGTGATATGGGGAATGAAATTGCTAATCAAAATAATCAAATCGATCGTATTAAAGGAAAAGTAAGATGACTGAAGGAAAAAGAATTTGTTCAGGTGTCTTGACTCAAAATTGTTTTTTGTTTAGACTGATATCAGTCAAATTCGTATCGAAGGAGCTAATAAACGGGCTAAGACATTGTTGAAAAGTTAATTCGATCAAAAGAGAACAAAACAACATTTATCCAACCCCAAATTAATCTCATTTTACATTGTTTTATTCTTTTTTTATTTTTATTCGCGATTATTCGAGCAGCAAGCCAACAAAAAGAATGATCTGCAAGTTATTATCATCTTTCTCTCTTTCCTTACATTCCTTTATTTATTTATTTATTTATTTTTCTTTTCGTTTGTGCAAAACAAAAAAAAATAGTCAAACAGATTTCTATTTTCTTCGACTACCTTGCTTGTCGTTTTGTATTATGTGTGGCCGTTTTTAAATCGCTTGTTCTTTTGCACGACCCTCGACGTTTTTAATTTGTCAAACAATATTCATTCAAAAGCTTCCTATTTTAATATATGACAAATTCAAGTGTGTACGTGTTTTTATTTCCATGTTGTCTGTGTTAGATTCTCCATTTTACGACGCAATGTCATCTTTTTCTGTCTTCGTTTTTGTTTTGGATCTGTTGAATGAAAATCAATGTTATTTATCTGTATAAATATAAAAATATAGAATTATGAAATCGATTTCTTTTTTCTGCAAAATCAAACAGGAAGGAAAAGAGCGTGATTGTGAATAATTTCATCGATGTGCATGTTGTTTTAGTATTCTGGAAACTGTTCGATGGGATTTGCAATTCATCCTCCTACCTGATGAGTTCGCTTTTGTTTTTTTCTTTTCATTCGGATAGAAAATCTTCTTTCGATTAATAAGATTATCAGTGTGATTAAATTATCGAAAAAATAATTTTCGACTCAAGACGCGCTATTTATCTATTTTAATAGTAAAACAAAGTCAATTAATGTGTAAAATTTCTCATCTGTATTTTTCGTTGATATCTCCATGCAAATCGAATTGTCTGATCAGTATTCTCCGGAAGAGATCGAAGGAGCACGTCATGAAATTCTTGAATTACAAAATAATTTAAATGAAATCGAAAAATTATATAAAAATTTCTACTCAACATTAGGCCGTCAACAAACACATTTCGATCAAATTCAAACAACTGTTCAACAAACTGAAATTCATCTTGACAAAGGCTCGAATGATATTCATCAAATCTTACAATTACGAAAAAAACAAGATAAATATCGATCGATTATCATTGTATTTATTCTTACAACAGCTTGTTTCTTTTTTTTCGTTGTTATACTTGTTCTTGTTAATGTTATTAAAACATTTGGATTCAAACGAATCAATCAAAGCAGCCAATAGATAATCGCGTCATATCAGTCCTATTTTCAAGTATAAAAGTAACATAGTATCATTATTTTTCATACTTTTGAAGATTATACAAGAAAATTAAATTATGTCTTTAAGAACCGGTAGCAGCAGCTGTTCTTCTTTTTTTTTTTTTTATCTCTAATCCTCAATTTAGATAGTATTTGTTTTTCTAAGAGCTAAATAAAAAATGATCTTTAAAAACAAAGAGCTTGCCTTGATTAATTCTATGAATAGATGCAAATGTACCAACTAATCATTTGACTGTTAAACTAAATTACGTTAAAAGTTTCGATTTTTATTTCTGTTTTTTTTTGACGTTCTGTGAATAGTAACACTTTTTGTTTGTTTTTTAAATAGACAAAAAAAAATAGAAGAAAGACAAGCAAAAAAAAAGAGAATAAACTATTTATATATAAAATATATACTAATATATGTAAACAACAATTAAGTAGTTAGAAGGAATTCAAGATAACCGATTGCATTAACGGCGCAAGTTGATCATTGGGCAGATTTTTCAAAGCAATTGCTTCTTTTGTTAAACGCCCGAGAGCTTGTGCTTCGATAATCGCTTGTATAAGACGTGAATAGAGTAGAGGTGTTTGCTCGGGATCGAAACGAGCTTCGAAATATTTCCATAGTAGTTCAATAAAAACATTTTGTGCACGAAATACATCGTTATTTTGACAATCAGTTGATTCGAATGAATCGGAACCGTTGAAAAAAATCATAATTAGCATGGCTAATTTGATAATTAAATGATCATGCGAACAAATATCTTGAACTTCACGAATTAATTTCATCGTTCGAATATAAATTTCATCGGAATAACGTCGTAATTCATTTGCATGATAAAAAAAATCATTGGTTGTATTCGGTTCTTGATAGATTTCCGTTTCAGTATTCACACACATACATATATGAAAATACAGAATGGCAAGTAAATTATGTTTCACCAAGGTGAGACGTTCATCTTCATGTAGAGACTAGAAAGAAAGAAAAATATTCAACATTGATTTCGTTTGATAGATCAACTAACACTAAATTGTGGTGTTAATTTGAAAAATGTTATCATTCTTATTGTACTAATTTGTGCTGGCTCATTGACAACATCAGCAACATCATTGAGATTTCTTAACGATGATGAATTATGATTTTTTGTCGCTATAATATTTAGTCGAACGGCACGTGTATAATTTTCGTCGATTTTCGCTAATAATAAACGTTCGTTGAGATCTAATAAACATTTATCATCGAACGAATCGAAAAATTTCAAAATATCGTGATTAGGTTTAATATCAAATGAGAAATCTTGTGAATTCGAAAATGGATCACAGGGATCTTTTTGAGAGTCAGTATTGTAGTCATCGATATAGGTCTTGGGATAGTCAATTGTAGATTGAAATTGTTCAGTTTCGGGAACGGTCGGTGGTGAACTTGATGGTGTAAATGCGAACATTGTCGAATTTTGTGACATAGCACGTAGACGACGATTATCTTCGATTTTCTGTTTTTTCGTACGTTTTTCTTCTTCGGACATGATCCATTCTTTTCTCAAGCCTTTATCGAAACATTTCTTTAATCGGCAAGCTTTGCATCTCTAGAATAAAAACACATCGATCAATGAAATCTATCGATTCGAATTTTTTTACTTTTCGTGTTTCCAATGTAATCAAACAATCGTCAGTGCCGGATCGGCATTTGAATTTACCCTGAAAGAAACTATGCATTTACTTGAATTGTAACTTATGTTTTGATGCTTACGGCATTATTCAATGCATTCCGACGAAAGAAAGCTTTGCAACTCTCACATGTTATTTGATCAAAATTGTATCCTAAACAAAAATACATAGGTTACGGCGAACGTTGTGGACGCATAGAAAGAGGAAAATATGCTTGAGTACGACTTTGGTTTACATACCCATTGCTGGAGCATGGCAAACCACGCAAATTAAGTCATGACGGTCGCGTTTACGAGGATTTAAACTGCTAAATGAACGTTTACGGTGTTGTTGTTGACGCATAGCTGTTGTGTTAATTGTTGGCACTCTATGGTCAGTTTGCATTGTCAATAAATGAGACTTTGTATTTAAAGAATAGTTTGTTTCGTCGACGAATTGACTAATATAGAATTTAAAAAGAAAAAGAAAAACAAACAAATTACATAGATTAGACAGTCGAATTGTAATGAATCAATCATATATGCTTACATATGCGCGCATACTCACATCAACTCAATAATGCTCTAAACTGAGTGCGTTCTTTCTTTTTTTTTTCTTCTTCTTCTTCGTATTATTATTGAAGAGAGATACGAAGGAAAGGAAAGAAAAAAAAAGAGGACAAAGGGGTTGCGCGGGGTTGTCGATGATAGAATCAGAGAAAACGTAGACATAGAAAAGAAAATGAGAGAATAAGAAGAAACCGACACAGTCGTATCAATATGATCATGTGTTGACGACATGCAAAATACTAGTGAAATCTAGTTTTTTTCAAAAAGAAGAGAGGGAAAAAAAACAAGAGAAGAAAAACATTTATGGAAGCACACTATTACTTCATGGGTACTTTCTGTTTATTTTGGGCTATATAGTAGAAACATCGCTATCGAATAGGACCTCTCTTCTCGAAAAATATACTACGATATTTAATTTATGATTAAATAGATGTTCTACATCTTTTTTATTCGTAGATAACGTTGTTTAGTTAGTTTTTACTCTTATTTCAAAAAAGAATTAATTAATATTTGTTCTTCTACATCCGTTAAAGATGAAAAGAATTAGAGTTCAAATGAACGTTTCTTTTTCTTTCTGACAAATAAAAAAAAACGTATGACTTATTTGCGTCATACAACGGTTACCGTTCGTATCGAAAGAAACGTGATTTCTTTCCCTTCGGAAGTGAACCCAAAAAATGACTATGGAAGAATATGAATGCATTTATTAAAAAACAAAACGACCAAGATTAATTGTTTTCTCTTTTTATTTAAAAAAAATATAATACAATCATAACGAGAAAATAAAAGAGAAAAACAAATCAAAATAATATATTTTTAAACGAATATGTACAAACTAAAAGAATACTCGAATAGTATTGCGTCCTATTAAACGCATAGCATCACCGATTTCATTAATGGTACAAGTTGCTCAGCAACACGTGGATCCTGAATGAAATCTCGCCGGGTAAAATATGTTATCCAATGTGCATCAATAGATAAAGTTACTAATTGAAGATAGATATGAACTGTTTTTGTATAACCATATTTATCTTCACAATATTTCCAGAGTAAATCAACGAAGATATTCTGTGCATGATATATTGAAAATATATCCTTAGCTGTTGGCTCGTTTTCTTCTTTGTCGGTCGACAATGTTGAACCTTTGGACAATAGCATAATAATCAAAAATATTTGCAAGAGTACTCGATCATTCATCGATGCATAGACAAGTTTTTGTAGACAATGTGTTGATAGTTCGTATTGATGAAAACTAAAACATTGAATGAAATCTTTACCAGAAAAAACACATTCATCCGTATTGGGCTCATGATATGTGTCTGATAATGGATCATAATTCAATGCTGTACGAATAACTACGAGTGCGAATGTATTGTATTTAGTTAGAATTAATTTATCATGTTCATTTAATTGGCCAAATTCAGGTAGAAGTTTGAAAAATGTTATCAAACGTGTTGCATGCATATTCACTGGGAAATTAATCATTTCAACTGTTTGAGTTAATCGAACGGCTTGTGGATACGACGGAATGTTATTGGGCAATGATGTTAAACGAACTGAATCGGTATAGGCTTGTTGAATTTGATGAATTTTTGCATGATCATCAAATGTTAAGAGAGATTTTGGCGATGATGTTCTTGGACTATTGATGAGAAATGAAAGATTAGCATCTTCATCGAGATTCAATGATTCCGTTTTGATTCGATCCGATGAATCTTCGTAGGATGTCGGATAGATCATCTCGCGAAGTCGCCGATTATCTTCGATTTTCTGTCGTTTAATCGAACGTTCTTCGTCAGTTAAAATCCAATCGGCTCGCATACCTAGACAACCAAAAACAAAAAACAAACCAATCAAACAAAATAAAAGACAAATAGCGACGAAAAACCTTTTTGAAAACATTTTATTAATCGACATGCTTTGCAACGTTTTCTTGTCGACATATTAACGACACATTTGCCATCGCTAGTTCGACATTTAAATGTTCCCTAAATGAAAATATCCTATTCGAATGGATGCTTGTTTTTTGTCAAACAATACATACCGGTTTTTTCAAAGCATTTCGTCGAAAGAACGCTTTACATGATTCGCAAGTAATCACATCGAAATTATATCCATGTGCTGAATCTTTGCAAATACTACACATTAAACCATCGAGTCTCTTTCGGCTATTGCTTATTCGTTGTTGTTGTTGCTGTTGAGAATGACATTCGAATGACTCATTCGAAATTAAATTAGAAGTTTTTAAAGTATGTGATTGACGTAGAGTACGCTTTTGATATCGTGTATCATCATCACTCATACTATATAATTTGTAACTAGGCTGTGTTGAATGGCGAATAGTACAACCAACACACTCGTTTGGAGAATTTACAGAGGCAAAGAAACACGACGGCAGACTGAGAAAAGAAAGAAAGAAAGAAAGGAAAGAAACGTCTATACATGCAGTCGTACCTGACGAGAGCGAAAAGGCAAAAGAACGAACGATGAAAAACATAGATTTCCATAATCAACACATGTTTTGCGACTTTTTTTTTAATTTTAATTTTATCAGCATATCAATAGTGAGTTCATTTCGAAAAAATTTTTCTTTTTCTTATCAAAATCATTTCCGTCGTATTGGTTTATCATCAACTATTTCAATATTATTATTTTCACATTGAAAACAAATATTTTTGTACACAAAAAATTTGTAGTTTAATGGGGGTTATAAGAAACAAAGAGACGGAGAGAGAGAAAGAAAAAAGCCATAGGAAATTTCGGGGGTATTGGGATGTAGAACAGAACCAATGAATGTTTCTATTAAACTCGCACAGTCATGCAACCAATAGTCTTTTTTTACGATGTCAGAAAGTAAAAGAAAAACAACAACCATATCCGAAAAATATTGAGAGAAAAAGAAAACGAAGAGAAAAAAATAGCATTTTGCAAATCATCAAACGATTCTGTCGACGTTTTTTCTTTCTGTCTTTCTTTCTTTCTTTCTTTTTTCTTCTTCTTTTTCTTTGAAACAAAATAGATGTCTGTCTGACGTCACTTCGAACTATAAAAAAAAATGTTCCTGATATATGAAAAAAAAAGCAAACTTTCTTCTCTTTTCTCATGCGAATTTGATTAGAACAGTAAACGAATTGTTTTTCTTTTCATTTCAATAGAAGCCAATAAGGAATGAAAAATCTTTGCCATGAGCAACGCACGAAGACAAGAAAATGTAAAGTACATTTAATATAAAAAAAAACTTATAGTCCCGAGTACTATTAGCTACCAATTGATGTCGCTGTTGCTATGAAAGAAAGTGCATTTTCTCCTTTTCTGATTGGATAGAAAATGCCTAAATTTATCCTTGTCTTGCTTATAGTCTTTTTTTTTTAATATTGATGTACTTTTTATTATGCAAGGACAAGAAATGACAAAAAGCACGTTAAACAGTCAGGTATTCGGGTCTGTTAGTTGCAAAACACATTGCATTAATGGTGATACTTGTGATGGATCGATATGATTATGAACGTAATCTTTCAAATGAACGGCTAAACGTTGAATAGAGAAAAGATGTTGAAGAAAATCTGTGAAGATCAAGATGGCTTTTTCCCAACTATAACGATGTAAACAATATTTAAATAATGATTCGGTATATAAACATTGACTTTCATAGACAATCGATGAATTTTTTAATGTTGGCTCATGACTTATATCATAATAGCAGAAGCCTTTGGTAAATAAAATTAGAAGAAGAAAGATTTTGAGAATAATATCATCATTATGAATTGTTTTGCTCATTTTAATAGCAAAATCAGTTAATTGACGATAAAAATATTCGCCAAAGATTTCAATCCAATCTTTGCCTTGAAATATCGGATCTTCAGTATGATTCTCATGGAATGTATCCGTTTCGGGATCATAAATTAAAACAATATGAAGAAAAACAACAGCTAACAGATTATATTTAACAAGCACAACACGATCATCGGAATCGAATTGATTAAATTCAGGTATTTGTTTGAGAAATGTTATTAAACGTATCGATGTGAGATAAGTTGGAATACGTATTAATTCAATTGTTGTATGAATTGGTTGAGTTGCTGGATAGATCGGTACGCCAACAACTTTATTGAAAGTAATCGATTGATTGTAGGCATATTGCACCTGATTGATTCGAGCCCAATCCGCAGATGTTAATTGCAAAATCGAAGAAGTTGTCGTTTGCAATCGTTTGAACTAATAGATGATTTTAGTTTGTGTGTATTTTTAAAACTGAATTACCTTTTTTATGTCTTGTTGCTGTCGATGACAATCGAAAGTATTTTTATTTTTCTGTTTTTGTCGGCGATTTTCTTCGATTTGATTTCGTTTTTGTTGTTTTCTACAATAGATTTGATTACAAATAATCAATCAGACAAATGTGCATGTACTCATCGTCTGTAAGAATCCATTCTTTACGCATGCCTAGAGAAAAGTTTAATTATCCTATAGAAATTCAATTAAATCAGCATGCGTCATACCCATTTGAAAACATTTTTCTAATCGACATTTTTTACAACGTTTTCGTTTCTCAACTGTTACTTCACAATGACCATCACCACGACATTTCAATTTTTCCTTAAAAAAAATACGAAATAAGGTCAAAAAAAATGTTATAGCCTCAATAATTAATATAGGTCGTGTCTATTCTGCGGAAAAATGTATTTGGATTTAATATAGAAGGAATTACAGTTTCGACATTATTTAGTTTTAGTTATCACAGTTCACGGATAAGAAGAAAAATCCTTGAAAAACAAATACGTAAATATTAGTATGATGCGAGAAAAATCATCGTTTCGAGCGCTAGTTCAATGGATGAAGTGTGTCTGAAGTGCAATGAAGGATAAAATAATTTTTTCTTTAAAAAAATTATAAAATATGCATGAACATCCTGACTTGTCATATTGTGTTTTGTCTGTGTCTACTAGACAAAGTGGTTAATTTGACTAGTCTTGTGTAAAAGAAATCTCGAGAAAAACAAAAATGATCTATTTTTGAAAATAAAAAGGTTAGTGTACCGGAGGTTTAAACGCAGTTCGACGGAAAAATGCTTTACATGATTCGCATGAAATAGCATCGAAATTATATCCTAAGAAAAAGCAATAGTTTTAGAAAAAAAAATTCTTTGGTTCGTTTTTATTTTTCATTTCGAATTACCAAATGCATGATCGCCGCAAACAACACAATGTAAATCAGATTTTAAACGTTTCGTTGGCGTTTTTTCCGTTGAATCTTCATTAATATTTACGAGATCAGATTCGAAAAAGTTCGCCATTAAAAATTAAATGATTCAATAACGATATTTCATCATATCTAGAAAAATATAATATACTGTTTTAGTTATTTACCTTGACAGAGACATAACGAGATAGAAAAGCGTATACGCACATGGGTCGAATTTATAACAACAACTTGTCAGATGACTACGCACTTACAAACAAAAAAGAAACTTTCTTTTTTCTCTTCGTTTTCTTTTACGTGATGAATAAGTTTTCTTTAGATTTTCAAGATTACTAAATTTTGGATAGAATAAGACGACGAAGAGAGTGTGTTTTCTCTCAAAAGATTTCTTCGAAAATGTGCATGTTATTTCTAATTAAATGATGGTTTCAACATTTTAAATGAATTCTCTCAAAGAGTATTTAGAGCTTTAGTTGCATTGTCATTCTTTTCTTGACTGATTAACATTATTAACCGAGAATGTTGATAGTTAAATTTAGATCTAGAAGAAAAATAAAACGAATAGATTTCATATTATTTTCATGATTGGTAGAACTATCAATATGTTTGCTCAGAATTGTGAAATCGAAATTTGAATTTTGTTTTCAATTTTACAAATGGCGTTCTTTAGTTTCTATGATACATGAAGTCAAAAAAACATGCAACGCAATTTTTTTTCATCATAATAAAAATGCTAATTATACCGTCACATGAATTCATTTAAAATAAAAGATTAATAAATCATTTTGTTCTATAATTAAAATTTCAAGTATACTTAAGAATTAAATAACTCTCAAAGAAACATATTATCTTGGTACATTCTCTCCTACATCAAGATTAGAAAAAGATCAGCATCATATGATAATAAACAGAAAGTATCAATCGATTGTGTTTATTTTCAAAATGATCATTATTATTTAAGTTATTTTTCTAATTTTAAATTCTATTAAACAGAACTGTGCATGCTATTGTGTCTTTAAAAGGTTGAATAAAAACATTTCAAAGAAATAGGAAACATTATTTGCACCCTCAAGACTGTCATTCTTACCCCATTTAATATGTTGAAATGAAATTTTGTCACACGAAATTCCATTCCATTTTTTTCTCTTATTATGAATCTGAATAGTAATCTCATAAGGGCTCATTCTGATAGATAAAAACATATAGATGGCGCAGAATTTCTATTTTTAGAAAAGAAAAACATGTTTTATCCTTGGACTCAAGTATAAAAAGAACGCGAAAAATGGTATTTTCACCTCGATGATTTGCAATAAAATTGAAATAGATAAAATCGTAATCTTTTTTAAGAATAAAAACAAGTAACGTTCATCGAGAGTCGATTCACTTGACCCTTGACTGAATGTGCTAGTGTGAGCGCAGATAAAAGTTTGAACTAAAAACGATCGACTATACGTATATATGATAAAGTTTCACCATACATCATATCGGGCTCCAGTATTGGTAGTTATCGAATAGCTAGGTCTAAATGATTATAGATATCTGAGAAGGACCACTTTATAGTTTTCTAAAGACAACAATCGACCCGGAAACGTCATATCTGATTTAACATAATCACATCATAGGAAAAATCTCTTTTTTTTCCAAAATACGAATCTTCTAATGAGCAATACACACTTCCACACTTGGAAAAATCATCAGTTTCCAAAAATATTCAGTTGAAAATTTTCAATATCTACCTATCAATTTAAACTCTCCGATCTCGATTGTCCAAGGTCAGGGCAACTTTCCATCGTCATTGACCACTATTAGTGACTTCTTAAATCTATGTTTTTTTTTACCTTTGACCCCATGAATGACTCATATTCGGACTCTCGGACCTCGATTATCAACAATCCAACCAAGTTTCCATCACCCTCGGTCACTATTCGTGACTTATGAAATCAATGTTTTTCTTACCTTTGAGCCCATACTCTACTTATTAGTAAATAAATTCTTTTCAGATTATGTCTCATACTTAATTACTATGAAGCATGCTTTTTTAGAAAATCCGTAGACATGAAAACATAGCACTTGTTTTAACGTAATAAAAATAGACCACAATTAACACCTGATGAAGTACATACTTCGACTAGGATTAAATTTTCTATTTCACCTCTTTTTTGTTTGACAAAATATCGATGAAAAAGAAACAACGACAACAACAACAAACATAGAATCTATTTCATGTAGAACGAACGAATCGCAGAATTAAAAATAATGTAAAGTTCAAGTTAAATGTTTACATAATTAAACTTTGAATTAGTGGTGACAACTCCGTTATACCTATGTATTCTTGAATGTTATATTTTAGTTCATCGACTAATTGCTGAATTTTCATAATATTAAAAATATATTTCATAAATATAACCGGTGCTTTGGATAAGTCATATTGTTGTAAACAATATCGATACAATAGTTCAGTATAAATATTTTGTCGTTTGAATATATCGGCTTGATTATTATCTATACACGTACGTTCATTAAATTGAAAACGACATACTGATCGAGAGAAAAGTACAATAAACATAATTAATTTCATAATATGTTGATCAGATTGTAGATCATCAATGATTTTCATTCGAATAAGATTCATTTGAGAATGAAACTGTTTGTTCAATGTATTTGTCCAATCGCTACCTGAAAATATCGGATCATCTGTATCGTGTTCATGATAGCTATCTGTTTGTGAGTCATAAATATACAATGAATGATAAAAACATATTGTAATCAAATTTAATTTAATTAAATAAAGCTGAGTTGATAGATCTAATTCGTGAAATTCTTTTGTTTGTTTAAAAAATGTGATTAAACGCATCGATGATATATACAATGGAATACGAAATAGATCTGATGTTGACTCAATTGGCTGGATAAATGGATATAAAGATATTCCTGTGATTTGATTTAATCGAACAGCTTCTGTGTAGTTTGTTTGAATTGATTGAAGATGAGACCAATGTTCATCTGTTAGATAGAATTCAAATTCGGTTGAAGATTGATCGAAAATGAATTTGACCTGACATGAAATGATAAGAAGAATTCTTTTTTTGGAACAAAAAAATAGAAATTTCAACAAACTTTCTGTTGTTTTAACTCTTTCAATTGTTTGAGACGACGATTATCTTCGATTTTTGAACGTTTTTCTTTTTTTCTAAAGAATATTATTCAATTATCTTTGCGTCTTAAAAGTACGTTAAACTTACTCTCGATCCGAAAGAATCCATTCTTTTCTCATACCTAAATTTAAAAACAACAACAACAACAACAACTTATGATAAGATAAATACATCTAAAAATATCTATCTCACCTTGTTGAAAACATTTAGTAAGTCGACATTTTTTACATCGTTTTTTCACGTTAAAACTCACATCACAATATCCCATACCACGACATTTGTAGTAACTCTGAAATTAATTTTCATTCGGCTTATTATCTCATTTCGAAACAAAAGTATGCATACGATTGATCTCAATGCATTTCGACGGAAGAACGCTTTGCATGATTCACATGAAATTGCGTCAAAGTTATAACCTTAATATAAAAAAAAAGAAATGCATTTCAAACATGAGTTTTATTAAATTATATTACCGTGAGCATCGCCGCCACATACACCACAAGTTAAAGTTGATTTGTATCGATGTTTTTTAAATTTTTCTATATTTTCCGATAATGAATATCTTCGTGTAAAATTTTTTGGTACTTTATTTGCCATTCAACTAATTAATTATCTAGAAATAAGGAATAGATCAGCAGTTCTATTTTCTCTCAAACACGTTACTAGAACAGATTTCGCCCCTATATTAAGTGCATTTATAAAGAGAGAGAAAGAAACTTTTTTCGTTCTATTTCTCGTTTTGCCCTCATACTATCAACATATGATAAAACCAACAAGAAAGAAAAATCGTGCACTCTTTAACCGACTATATTGCCTCACAAACCGCTTAATTGGAATAATTTCTCAAACAAAAATTCCGATCGAAATCTGAAGTTTAAATTTATATACTCAAAGAACGATCTATTTAAAATGCTCATAAAACGCATCAAATAATTTCGATTCGAACCATTGAAATAACCTCTATGTTACTACTTATAAAAATAGAAAGACAGAAATTGCTTGAAGAAACAACGTAAAATATGATATATTAATACGAAATGAATACGAATCATACGTGAGGACACGTTGCAAAGAACGTAAAATGGTCGATGAACTGCATGATCGTCGTCTCTTCTCTCGCCTTTCTTATTTTTACGAGTAGTATACACATGTGCAGAATAGGAAAAAAATTTCTTTGACATTCTAGGATTCCCAGTTAAATATAGCAAATATGACTCATTTTTGTCGCTAAAACAACAGATATATGTAAAGCAGAAAAAGATAATACGGTAAACTTGAAATTTTTAGTGCATATTCAGATAGGTTTCTACTACAAAAATAGGATCTATGCACAAGTATGCTCGAAGAAGAAGGCACGTACTTTGTAACCTTCATTTTTCTTGAGCGAACTCGCAAACGATCGATCAGTTGTTCGAAGAATCAAACAGTGTCATCGAGTATATATAAGATTATTCTCGAGATAATTAAACGTAACTGTCCTTAGGTACCGCAACATAATTATTTCAGTATATTCCATGAACCCTTTACAATCTGGTGTCCCTTTCAGAGGGCATAATTCTGCAGAATATTAAAACGTCTTGGACCTTTCAAATATAACGCCGATTAGTTTTACAGGTTAAGATAGAACGATAGTCCGCTAATATGCTAAGAAAACTCTTTTGGCTAACTATTGAACGAAATAATTAAATAATTAAAATTATGTTTTTTTTAAATTAATTTTCACAAGAAGAAAATGGCATACATCCGCAGATATGGGATGCATTTATATTTTTGTAATTGACACTAATCAGTATTACGTCCAAATACATTAAAAAATCCAATTTAAAGTCTTAAAATGATTTTTTGCTTATACTATGAGCATATGTAGGGTCTATCATCTCTAGTAGTATGGTCACTTTCTCCCCACACTCAAAAAATATCCCGTCGGTCGCTAAGGGTTAATTATCTATGTTTAATTCAAACATGCATTATTTAGATATAAATCATGTTTCGTTTTTACTGAACAGTTATATAGAATCAATTTTAATTGTAAATAAGACTGATAATACAGTACGAACTTCGAAGATGTCACTAGTACTCAATTTTCGATCGATTTTTGATGAAGAAAGCCTGTTTAATCACGAAAAGAAAAAGCCTTTACTTTTCATAGATTTGATTTTCTTAATTTTCAGCACGAAAACTAGTGTCATCGATATCAATGTATGTTAATGAAATCTCGTTGGTTGATTTTATTGCAAATGGGTATTAATTCATTCACTTACACCGGTTGGAATGAATGAATGAATGAAATAATGACGGGCGGAATGAAAGAAAGAATTCCTTCTTTTTTTTTCAGTTTTTTTTGTTCTTTCTTTTACTTTTTTAAAAATATTGTTTGCTAAGGCGTAGGCGTTCGATAGCAACAATCATTTTCTATTACAAAAGAAAAGAAGAAATTGAATTTTTCACTTTTCCGATTCATTGTTAATTAACATTTTTGTCCCATTTTCTAATCAACACGTTGATTCTTATGATTTATTTCATTCAAGACAATAAATACCATCCTATTTTAGATCTGTTTCATTCGTTTTCTTCGCTCTCCGTTGTTAGGCACATGGATGACAATAATAATAATATATTCGAAGTTCTTGAATCGGTTCGTTCGAGTTTGATTTGATGAGATCGAAAATGAATATGAACAATTCTACTTTCTTTAGCCATCATCGACTATGACATTAAGACACAGTTCGAAAGCAACAACGGAACGTATGTCTTTACGTCGTTCACAATTGCCATTAATTAATGGAGAAAATGGAACAAGACCTTCGACGTCATCGCCGAACGGAAGAGCTCGACGAAAACGACGAGTAACTAAATGAAAAAAAATACGTTTCGTGTTATTTATTTGTTAATGTTTAGGATCGAACGTTAGAGGATCTTGGTTTTGCGAATCCAGGTCCGAAAAATCTGGTCAATGTTGCAAATGTGCCATCAAGACGATTGAAAACCCGTCAATCATCTTCTCAAGACAAGCCAAGGTGAGATTTATTTCGTTTCAAGTATTAAATGACGAAATTTCTCTGATGTATCTTGAGAGGTGGATGATTTTTTTATTTATTATTTTCTAGTTCAAGTAAACCAATGTACGACAAGTCAGGTTTATTCGTGTCCGATCAAACGGATCGATGTGATTGTAATCGTTTGAATTGTCCAGGCTGTTTCCTTCCTTGTTCATCATGTCAATCATCAAAATGTGGTCTCGAATGTCGTATGTCAATCGAAACATACTAGTTTACAAATCGAATTCTTTTGTTCTCTAGGAAATCTTCGAACCTATGCTTATGAATATCGACTCTACGGAACAAACAAAGAAATTCTTCAAGAATAAAACAAAAAAATCTCAATTTATTTCAATGAAAATAGCTCAATTCGTTTGTTTGTATATAACATAATCTCATTGTTCTGATATGTAGATATTTTCATTTATATTCATTTGTCCTTTTTTTTTGTGTTTTTATACATACATACATATATATATATATATACATATACATATGAAAGAAGTCTGTGAAAACGAATAGAAATTTCTTGAATGTCAAATTGCAATTTGTTTCTTTCTAGACGAATTTTATACTCATGCGTAAATCGCAGAGTAGGAAGAAGTTAAGTTCTAATTCGTCAAATACCATTCCATTAGACAGTAGTTTAACATCAATAGAATGGCTACCAAAAATGCAAATCGGAGAAAACCCAATGCCGATTCAGACACTTCCACCACCACTACCACCACCAGCATCTCTACCAATACATTCGCCAGTTGAAAAACAAGAACCACATGATGTTCAATTGCCAACATCGAATGTCTATGTTAAACCACCGTATAGTTATGTGACGCTAATTCGACAGGCGATTATGAGTGCGAATTTACAACGAATGACTTTGAATGAGATTTATCAATGGATTGTCGATTCGTACCCGTATTTTCGAACGGCACCACCGAAATGGAAGGTAAGTCGATCGATTGGTGAAGAAAGTATTTCATTAAATTCGTTGAAGAATTCAATTCGACATAATTTATCATTGAATAAATGCTTCAAAAGACTTCAAAGAGGAACAAATGATCCGGGAAAAGTAAGAACGAGGCATTTTGATCATGAACACAGTCTATGTCGATGATATTTAGGGCTCTTATTGGGCTGTCGATGAATCGAACGAAATCAATCAATCGAATTCTCGTAAACGAAAAGTATGAATAATGATTGTTTTGTTGAATTTTAATAAATCTCGTTGAATTCAGTTCGATGATCTTCAACCATCTCTTCACATTCTTCCTTCATCATCACCAACAAATATGACGCAACAATCGACGATATTCTATACCAATAATAATCCGATGATTTGTGGCGATGTGAGTAGTGTCGGCGGACAATCATCATCCGCCGATGAATCAGATTCAACAATGTCTCTTGCAGCAAATGTAAATCAGAAAATAGAAATCAATTGAAATCGAATGTGTGTGTGTTGTTTTAGTCAGCATTCATTCAATGGGATGATCCAAATATGGATTTAACAGCGTCATTTCGACGTTTTCGTGAACAGATTTTAGAAGCTCCTTTGACAAATGCATCTGGTTAGAATTGAAACGATCTCGTTTTCATGTGTTGATTTCGATGATTTAGATTGTTTGACAACAAATAATTTGAATACAAATCCTTGGACGCATGAACTCCTATCGCACAATGAAACGAACAGTTTTTTTGAAAGTGTTAAATTAGCATCTAGTGGCGAAATCAATTGGCATGATGTCGATGTTAAACCTTATTGTGGTAATTTTTCGAAAGCCCGAATTCATCATTCGTTTGAATATCGTTTCTTTCTTTGAGAATTTCTCGATGGTTTTCGAACGAATTCATCATTTCAACAGCAAGATCGAGATAAATTACTCAACCTTGCATCATCACTCTCATCGTTTTTCGACTATACAGGAATCACAAGTTTAGCACAAAATAAACTTGCTAGTAAAGAATTTTGGCAACAAGAAAAAAGAATTTTTCAATGATTTTCATTTGCAGATGATCCCATGTCGTCAAATCGATATTCTCTTGTTGCCAATCGAAATCTATCAGATCCGATGACGAACACAAATCTATCTTCGTTGCCAGTTGTTATCGAAGATGAAGGTTTCGATTGGGATTCGATAACATAATTTCAATCAAATTCTCATATTTTATCAAAAGACATTCTCTCTCTCTCTCTCGCTTTCTCATTTAACCGTCCATATACGTTCGCAGCCGATGCTCAAAGAATTCCATGTTTTGGCTTTTTTTTTCATAGATGACTTTTGTATTCAACTAATGCAATATAAAACTCCTTCTCTACACACTATGTACAGTAAAAAAATCAATGACTAACAAAAAAGAAAATCAATTGTGTTCAATTGATATTTATTTAAAAATTATTTGTTTGTTTGTCTTCTTCTTCGATGCTTGTTTATAATCACGTTTAGGCATGAAAGAACATGTTTGTTTACACTTTTGTAGATTGTTTGAAAATAAAATAAATTTGAATTTCAAAAAGTTCGTTTTGCTTTTCTATTCAATGGAATATCGAATCTTTCGTTTAATTGATCAACATACATTTGATACTAAATGGAAAGAGAAAAATAATGTCGAACATCGAACAGATATTTATTTTCTCTTGTTTGAAGATGAATTCGGTTTAAAATTACGCAATAAGAAAAAATTAGAATTGAAAAAACGTCAACAACGTTTACAAAACGGACAAGAATATTGGATAAAAACACTTCATTCGAACAAAAAATCTTCAATTGACAAACTTGAATCGATTATCGACATACTAAAACAATCGAATGAAAATCATCTAATCGACAGATTTCATTCGATTCAACCGATGATTTTGTGTTATTTAAAAAAATATCGCCAACAATCATTATTAAACTTCAATCTTTCCTATGAATTAACTGGTTTTCGTTTGCAATTCATTCGAGCTAATGATCAACAACAAATCGGTACTGATTTGTACTTTGAAACAATGTGCATAGAACATTCGACTTCGAATTCAATCGATGAAAATGTTGTTCGAGATTTTACTCAGGAATTATGTCAACCAATGGGCTATCCGGAATTTTTAAATCGAGAATATAAAAAATTAATGGATTGAGCATATCAATATTTAATGTTGCTTCCGAGTACTAACAAATAAAGAAAATGAAATTAAAGGCAAATTTTCTGTTTTTAGTTCGTTAAGTAGTTTATTAAAATGATTTTAATGATATTACAATGAGAGAGAATTGTGTTTTAATATGTAAAGAGATTTTTCTCAGGAGACAAAAAAAAATGGTCAGAATGAACTTAAAGAAGCCGACATAAATAAAAGTATTTATTTGGTATTTTTCTTTTATGATCAGAATGCTGATTGTGGACTGTTGTTCAACATTTCAGTATAAGTTCTCCACCAACATTCTTTGCCATGATGAGAATTAACTGGTTGACTGTAGATTTGACCAACCTAAACATCAAAATGAAAAAAAAACATATCGAATTTGATTATTTGTTTCATTCATACTTCTTCAGCTGGCATAAGAAAACAGCTGTCAGCACAATCACACATAGGACCACAGTTATCTGCAGCTCGTTTCTTTTGCTTCAAATAACAAAAAAATATGCATAAAATCACATCAAAATTCATTCTGATCTCTTACATTTTCCAATGGTTCAGTTTCGACACATGAGTGACAAGCTGCAAGACATGCTATTTCTCCAAAATTCAACGGTGCGTTACCGACTTGTGCAACAGGAGCAACTGTTGCTGTTGTTTCTGGATCTTGTAGTGGCGATGGTTGTTGCTGCTGTTTTTCTCCGTCTATTGAATAAACAGTATTTGTTTCTGTATCAATTAATTTTCCCATTAAACTGCGTAATGAACGGAATTGATCTTTGGCAAAGGAATGTTGTTTAGGATAGATATTACGATATTTCCAGCCGTTCTTAGCTAGAACCATAGTTAAACCAATAAATAAAATAGACAAATAAAGGGACAACCGAATCATTTTTTTTATATTAATTAATGATTTTAATCTAAAATAAAGATAAAGCAGTCGTGCGAGTCTAAAAAAGTCTGAAAATAAACTTGTTTCACTTGTTGCCTTCTAATTAATATATTCATTAGATTGTCAGCGTGTCTACTCATTGAATGAAACATAAAATAACAAATTTGAATAGATCGAAGATATTTTTCGAAATATCATGAACAGGATTGAGGATCACTTCTTCTCTGTTTTTTTCTATCATATAATTACCTGCTGAGAATTGACGTCAACACATAAAACAATGAACATTTAAGTTAAAGTATTGCTTTTTACGATTGTCTAGTCTCGAGCTAAAACTGATTGTCCTCGAGTGTATCTAAGAACGAGCTTACCAATTGTTGCCTGATTTTATATGAAATCTGAGCAGCAAAACATATTTTTCGGATGGTTCTTTTTCTCTTTTCACTGATGAATATCCTATTATTATAGATTTGATTATAGTACTGAAAAAGAAAAGAAAACGGAAGTTGCTCTCTTCTATGTCATCCTAATTGTGTATTAGTTAAAAAATAACAGCGAGGAATACGCACAAGCATAATGATTATTCGTGTTTTCCTCTTGTTTTATTTGTTTGAAACAAAATTAGCATAACAATTACTCAAGAGATAAGAAAGATCTAATGTCGTTTTCTTTTCCTCTCGAAAGACAAATTCAATGCTAGAAAATTAAAGATTATAGTTGTCACTTACTACTATTCTATTCGATGTTCAATAAAAAAACAACAACAACTAATGATGGTTCTCAAAAGAAGAATAGAAAGTTGAGTTCTTTTTTCTTTTCTATATTTTCTAGTTTTTTTTTCTTCTTTGATACTATTCATCTATGTAAATAGGCAAAGCGACAAAAGAATTCACTATTATAGGCATTTCTTCTTTTTCCGTCTATGTATTTAATAAAGTAGTTAGACATACAAAGATTTATCAAGCAAACATTCGACAATCAATAATAACATGAATTCAATTGCGTATTTATAAATGTGAATAAAGAAAGCAAATTTTTTGTTTGTAACAAAAAATATTATAGAATGACTGTCTTGTTTTTTTTTAAAATGTTACACTGATGATTTTATTCAACTGACATAAAGATCGATAATCTATAGATATAATTGAATTAAAAGAGACGCACTTATTTTGACTAGTCCTTATTATTAACATATCAGCAAAACATGATATTCATAGCAGAAAAATTAAACAATGAAGTTCTATATAAAAGCAACGAAATAATAGAATATAGGATGTGCATGCTACTTAAGTACTTTATTCTCAAGCGCCAACATATTTAAGAGAATAAAGAAATATATTATCTCTTTGCTGAATTGCACTTCCATTCAATAAATATTTCAAAGTAGTTTTTTCTAGTTGGTTACATTTTTTGAGTATTGTTAATTGTCAATTAATCATTATTTCTAGTCAACTAAACATAATGCATTTAAAAAAAAGTCTTTTTTTCTCTCTCTTTTTATTTTCCGGAACAATGCTTTATTATATAAATGATTATATTAGTTTAGTCTAATCGCATATGCACCAATAAGAGACGTTCGGCTTTTGTCTTTCGTGATGAAAAAAAAGGATTTAATAATAATTAAAAAAAACAAATTCGAGAAGATAAAAGTCAAGATTCTTTTATCGTATATGACACAGTAATGAAAAAAAAACAAATATCTACTAATGGTTTGCCTATGTAGGTTTTTACTGCAGAAATATACTTCAAATATGATTACCTCTCGCGAAAAACGAAGACAAATATATGTCGATCAAAAGTGCTTTTTTAAAAAATATATTCTCACGACTAAAATGAACTAATCCTACTGAGGTATAGCGCAACATACAATTGTCACTCTTCCAGTACCACTTGGAAATGGTCCGAATTGTGCATTAGTTACAGGAGGAATAGCTCCGCCTGGTGGTATAAAACCTTGCGGAGGAATAGCTCCACCAGGTGGTATAACACCTTGCGGGGGAAAAGCTCCACCTGGTGGTAAGATACCTTGTGGTATAACACCTCCACTTGGTGGATAAACATTTGGCATATTAGGATTAAGTGGTGGATTGTTTACATTGGCTTGTGGCCCAAGAGCACTAAATGGTGGTTGAGGATAAATATTGACTGGTGGCTGAGGAGGTTGAGGAAATCCACCGACAAAAGGCGGTGGGCCTTGAGGTCCAACAGGTGGTGGATAATAACCTGGTTGTGCATTGAAACCACCAACAGGTTGTTGAGGATAACTACTGATACCTTGTGGTCCATATCCTTGTGGGTTATATCCTTGTGGTCCGTATGCTTGTGGGCCATATCCTTGTGGGCCATATCCTTGTGATCCGTATGCTTGTGGTCCGTATGCTTGTGAACCATATCCTTGTGGACAATATGCTTGTAGACCAGATGGATCAAATCCTGGATATCCCATGCCACTGCCAGGCTGTGGATTGTATACACCAAAACCAGGCGGATTAAAAGGATTGTAAGCATTGTAAGGATGTGGAGCATAAGCACCAATACCCGATGCATTAAAACCAGGGAATCCTTGTGGGCCAATAGCACCGTAAGATTGTTGAGGAAATCCTGGTTGACCAAAAGCACCATATGGTGACGGGCTAAAATTATAATAAGGTTGTTGATTTGGTAGCATTGGATTATAACCATAAGGACTTGGTCCGTAACCACCAAATCCACCAAAACCTGATTGTGGTTGATATCCTTGCTGACCGAATCCGCCGAAACCACCATATCCAGCAAGACTAGGTGATGGATAAACTCCTGGTTGATTAGGAACACAATACGGATATTGTGCGAAACTTTGTGACGGACCAAAACTTTGAAGATTAAAGTTACCGTATGGATGTTGTCCGAAACCTTGTGGCGATGGTGGTGGAAAAAAACCAGATGAATTATAACAACCGCATGGTAATTGACCTAAATTTCCGTAAGGTTGCGGACCAAATCCTCCTGGATTATAATAACCGTAAGGAGCTGAACCGATACCACCATATCCTGCAAGACCCATTTGACCGAATCCTTGCTGATTAGGAAATGCGTAAGGAAATTGACCGACACTACCATATCCTGCGAGACCAGATTGATTACCAAAAGCATTAGGACCAATACCTTAGTGATAGAGGATATGATTTAACAATGAACGAATGAAAATTCTATTTACTCGGAAATCCACTAAAATTAATAGGAGCACCGGCTTGTGGGAATCCATAGAAAGGATTTACACCAGGACCAGGGACAAATCCTGGTGGACAATTTAATTGTTGTGGCATCATTGGCATACAGGGTTGAAATTGTCCTTGTGGAAAAGCACCCGAACCAGCTAAAACATAAATATAATGTAAATTATTGTTGATGAATATTTTTGTAATTTGTGAAACTGATTTATGAAAAAGAAAAAGCAGAACAGAGAATATTGCTTACGCATTCCTGGAAAAGCAATTGGATTTTGAGGCATGTATGGAGAACAAGCTAAAGAAGATTATAAGCAATAGAAGCGAAATGACGGATATTTCATTCAATATCTTACGTAATCCGTAAGGACCTAGCGGTAATTGAGGCATATATGGTGAGTAAGCTAAAGCAAAACAAAAACGGCATCTTAAAACGGCGAAAATGATAGCGTTAAAGATTAGGCATCGATGTTAATAGAAATTATTGAATATTTTTATGGAAATTATACAATATTATGCTTACGTATTTGTTGTGGAAAAGGCATTTGTTGATTGCCACATGGATAAGCTAAAATGAAAATAAATTCTGATTTTTTCATATTTCATTCAATTTCAATTGCTTACGCATAAAGTTTTGAGGCATAACTGGTTGAATCATTGGAGGTGGACAGGGCATTGGATAAGGCAGTTGTGGGCCCATAGATGGTACTTGAAAAGACATCGAGTTACAATACGGGTTCATTTGAGAAAATGGCATCTGTGGATAATATGGAGAAACACCCGGTCCTTGGGACATCAATTGTGCTGGTCCATAATTGCCAATACCGCCTAACATTGGACTGCCACTACCAAATCCACCGAATCCGCCTAACATTGGATTAACACCACCGAAACCACCTATCATTGGGTTAACACCACCAAACCCACCCATCGAGTTCATACCACCAATACCGCCTAGCATTGGGTTAACACCACCGAATCCACCCATCGAGTTCATACCACCAATACCGCCTATCATTGGATTCATACCACCAAAACCACTCATCATTGGATTAAAATTGCCGATTCCACCGACGCCATTCTGTTGTATTAAATTTTGTAATGCATTCGCTACACTATTCGGTACATAAATCATACGTATTTTAGGCCCATTGAAAGCTGGATCTAATGCTGCATTGAAACCAGCAGGATATATGCCACCGTATTCACGAAGACCCTGCTGACCATAGCCATAGAGAGGAGATGTTGTTGTTGTCATTATCGGCGTACTCGTATAGCCATATCCTAAAACGTATCCTCCTCCAATAGGTCGATAAGCTGAACCATAATTTTGAATTCCATCGTATTTATAATAAGGATCATAACCGGCACCGTAATTAGCTAGATTTGATCCTTTTGTACGTACGTTGCGGTTACCCATATTATTTATGCAGCTATATATATGAAAATAATGATGTGAAGATGAAAAGAATTTATCTATTCAATTGTAAGTAGAACATATAAATGTATTGCAAGAAAATATGAAAAGATTCTCTTACCTTCAATTCAACGCAGTAAGAAGTAGTTCTACTGATAGGTATAGACAAGCAACTATATTAAATGAATGACTAAAGTACTTCTATACATGTACAAAAAATTCATCAATTCTCTCTGTGATCAATCGACCGCAGCCGAATCATATCATTATAGAGACAACGAGGGAAGAAGGGAGAGAGAGAGAGAGAGAGAGAGAGAGAAATATTATTTTAAACAATTTAACCATGTACACTTCCTTGTATAGTGTGTTTGCCTCCGGACAAACTTACTGATTCTTTTTTTTTCTCTTTTTTTCACTTAATTTAATTGCCCTTCAGTCAGTTTTTTACAGCTATCAATAATGACCTTACGTATTCTCAGATGATGAATGCCCCTTCAAGACCTTGCTTATTTATTTATTTGTCTAATCAAATCATTATTTAAAGATATCAAATACATGTCGTATTCGCCGTTCAATAATAGCATATACAATCATATGTGTAGCGTCGGCTCATTGCACATATGTTATTAATATGGCCGTCTTTCCTTGTACCTATTATTTATTAAATTTATCAATAAAAAAAAACCGAACGTCCTTCAATATGAACTCGAAAGAAGATATACTTTAACATCCGTACTACATTCTTGAGAATAAAATATTCGGCAATATTTAATAACTGTAGATATAATCATTATTTCTTTTATATTCGTCTTTTTTCTTCTCATTTATGCTTAATGTCTTTTTATACCGAACTCTATTTGCTGATGTCCATCTTTCATAGTGTTGAGAATTCGCAAGGCAAATGTACACATTTCTACAGTGAAGTTAGGACATCATATGATAACCTTCATTTTATATTCGTTTTTTTTTCTCATTATTATATGATCACCTTTATTTACATAAACTCAGAGAATATAGTTTTTTTCTCCTTACAATCAATCATATAAATAAACAATCACAAATCTTCGTTGTGACTGTCAAAACATTAAAAACATCAAATCGATTATTTTTTTTCGACAATAAATAAAATATTTTTCATTTTGACATATGTTTACTTGAAATAAATACGAAAAGACACCTGACAAAACCACATAGTCAAACCAATATTTCTTTTCATGCATCAAAATGTAGACCGTAGAAAAAGAAAAAAAGTTAAAAGGTAATCAGATTTATGAATACCTATACGTATTCATTAAACCATGTCGATACCTTTAGAAATGAATAAAATATATCATTGGTTGTGATTTGATTTCGAAATATTTTTTTTTTATTTATCTATTTACTCAATCAAATAAAAATTATCAAGGACAATAATATAAACTAAATATACGCAAAGAGAAAAAAAACAAAAAAAAGATCAGCACAAAAATGTTTGAAAGAATGATGCTCTAAAATCTGAATTAACAAGTGAAGCATGACATGCTTCAAATAAAATGAAAACAAGCATTTTAAATTCTTTGTAAAGAAGAAAAAAAAAGTCTACCGATAATGCCGAAAACAATTTTTTGCATTTATCACAATGCGTACATGAGAAAACTAGTTAGTCGCTTGTTTTTTTTTGTTGAAAGATATAGAAAAGAAATCCATTTGGACTATTGTTAAATGACAGATAGAACTTTTTTTATGAGTCCAGCAGCAAGAAAGAAGAATAAAGCAAGATGTGTCTACACAGCAAAAAAAGTGGAAAAGTAAAAGAAACAAGTGTCTAATAGTTGATGTTGCTAAGATTTTTAGTTAGGTGCTGGAAAGCAGCAGCAGATCATACGACCACCGGCAGCTGGTTGTGGTGGTGGTGGAGCATATACTGGTGGTGGTGGTGGTGGAGCATATACTGGTGGTGGTGGTGG
>Ga0209930_1001546_pt1 | contig 34858 bp, 40 predicted proteins | sample ThiBiot_500_biof_2_FD_183948 | JGI IMG/M metagenome (GOLD analysis project Ga0209930, IMG submission 183948) | Wastewater bioreactor microbial communities from Cape Town, South Africa - Thiocy_cont_500_biof (SPAdes) | ecosystem: Engineered > Bioreactor > Thiocyanate-remediating >... | reverse complement strand
AAAAACATTGATAGAAAATTTTTCAAGATTTAATGTTCAATCGGTCGTTTACAATTTCGAATATTTTTCATCATTATGAAATTGAAATAACGACAATGGTCCATAGGTATATTGCCCGTCAGCAACAGCATAAACACGTTTTTCATTTCGATTTTCTAAATAAATTAAGAAAGAAATAGAATAAATCTTTTCATTGAAATCAAAATATTTAATTTCGAACCCAAAATTGCAAAAGGAAAATCGAAGGGTATGACAATTTTCGTTGAATTCATCGTTATGAAAAATGAGAACAATGTCGCTCAACATTGAACACTGGGCAATGCAAACAAAGAAACAAAGAGTTCGCCAATTTCATTAAGAAAGCAGACTGTAGATGACACTAATGTTCATAAATTTTATTGTGTTACGAAAAAAAAAAAGAAAGAATGAGAAAAAAGAAACTACACACAATTGCAAAGGCTTTAAAGAAGCATTTGCATAGCAAAAATGATATTTTGTATGTGCGGAATGTCTTTGAGATGAATCAACCGGAGATTTTCATGGTTCTTCTTCGATGACTTTCAATTCTTTTCGACGTTTTTCTTCTTCTAAATGATGAAAAAAAACAAAGAATAACAAAGAATTTCATTGATTTTCTTCGTCTATTTACCGGCTTCTCTTATCCATCGTTCTCGATTTTGTTTCAAATATTCAATCCATGGTCGTCGAACGACATTCGATCGAGGGATTGGTGTAGTCATTGATGATGGCTTCGATCTCTCTCGGCTATGGTCTGTACGATCGTCATGATGATGTGATTCATTCGATGATTTCGGCGAGAGTGGCGGCGATGGAGATGAAGTCGTACTTTTACCGGGAATTGACGGTGATGGAAGTTCAGAATCAGGTGCTGATAGAGACTTGAGAATTTTTTCAAGCATATCACCCATAACAACAAACGAAGGTTCGACTATATATTGAATAAAACCTAAAGTCAAAGAATCAAATATATTCAATTGATGTTTTTTTTTTGTTTTCGCAAAGTACCAATTTGTGATTCAGCAACAAGTGTATTATCTCTATCACATAACGGTGAACAAGGCAAGCCTAATTCTTTTTCTTTTTCGCCTTGTTTAAAATATTCTTCCATGAGAAATTCTGTCCATGTATGATGAATAGTCCATGGTTTGCCCGGATGACTTATATCCGCACTATGAAGAACTAATGCTAATGCTTTCGATTTCTCGATGCTAAAAGAAAAATGAAACCAATCGAAATGTTTTTCTTTTGTCTATTCCAAAACGAACTTTTCCGGCATGCTTAGCAAACTTTTCATAGTCTTCAATTGTGTAAAATGACAACTCATATCGGTTGCTAGAACCATTTCGATAACCAAATGTCGAAAATTTCTATGACAAAGAGAATCATTCAGAATATAAAAACAATAACAAAATGAATTTTCGACATACTTATATTCATCGGAAGAAAATTCTGATATGATATTATAATCATCAATACGCATCAAACGAAATGCTGCGCTAACATGATGATTTTCTAATACAGATCGATCATTGTAAATCAGAGCGACATCCGATCTAAACATGTCAATATCATTTTCTTTTTTTTTGTCTTCGTCTTTCGCAGACAGATTCGATCTGTTATCTCTCATTGACAGATGTCGACATATCTCTTTACCTTGATTGAATATGAAAATTATTCGATGTTCCTGTATGTTCAAAATCATGTACAATAGCTGCGATAAACATTGCAAATAATTCATAATCAGTTAACCAATTCTAACGAGAAGAAACAAAAGAACAATTATGATTTGAATTTCATTTCAAATCGAAAAGAAAACATGTGCTAATCATGCTATGCAATGTACTAATTACTACCAATAAACAAGCAAACTAGAAATCTACTGGTGGACAGAGAGAAAAAAAAAACTACGAAGCTTTCTTTTAATTTGTGATTTTTTTTTAAACAATGAAACCCCATTAACCTCTACCATGAGACCAGAATTGTAGATAATTTGATAGGTTGTTTGAAGCACATCAGCTGCATGGACGAGATTGTGGTAGGGATTTCGATATTTACTATATCCGCTTTCCATTTGTTCGAGAAAATTTTGTAGAGCAGTTATTGATATCTACGATTGTAAATTAATATTTGTGAATGAATGAAAAAAACAACAACTAATTTACATGAAGTTTATTCGGAAGATTATATCGTTGCATTAATTCAAAGCCTACATAACGTAAACTTTGACCATTTGTGAATTCATTAACTGAGAATACATCGAATGTCCATTCATTAATCGTCTAAAGTAATGAAAACAAGTGTTTAGTTTAGCGAATATATGCCGTTGTAAACAATATTCAAAGCATAAATACATTCATGCATAAATTATATTGTCTATCAAACGGTTCACCTTACTAACTAGAGAGTAAACTTTGGTTTATAGTAAAAGAGTCCTAACACTTACTTTCTGTGTTAAGTCTGTAGTATACATCAAAATATTCCGTCGAAAAAGCCTAAAGGATGCTCTCAAAAGTTGGTGACAATGTGAATATTAAAAAAAACATCAAATTGAATGTGCAAAAGAAAAAGAAGATGAGTAGAACAACAAAATATTCATTCGAAGAATTCATCATCGAACTCGTTCGATACCTTAAATTTAATGTCGATAGATAGACGTCTCAAATACCTAGAAGAATATATATATAAATGTTTATATGAATATATACCATAAGCCATTCGGACATGCAATTAGATATATAAGTATATGTATATGCAAATGTATACCGTGAATTTATGTTTTAATGTTCGATATCGAACAAGTCTGAGAGTGAGAGATAGAGAAATGATTTAGGAAAAAGTTTCGTTTCATTTGAATATGAAGACAAAATTGTAATGAGAAAAGAAGAAAAAAGAAAAATGTTGACGAACCTATCAACCATAATTCCAGCACGTATAGCTTGTGCGACACTTTTGAATTTCGGTTTATCGGATGGTCGTCGTTTGATTGTTGACATCGATCGTGTAAATGTCATTGCTAACCAATCTCGAACTTCATTCGGAACAGAATCAGGTTCAATTTCAGATAGAACTCCATCATCTTCTTCCATTAATCTTCTATGAAGAAAAACCAGAATATAAATATCTATCGATGTATTTCTTCTTCTTTAGTCAAAATAAAACTGAAGCCGACAATGATATGAATATATATATATATATATGTAAAGGTTGGTGCCTTTTCCTTAGCCTCAAGCAAAGAAGAAGAAAAAAATCTATATGCTAGAATAACTGAATATGTGTTTACGTAAATTATTGAGAAGAAAAACTAAAGTAGCTTATCCAAATACGATATCCAACTATGCGTGATTTTTGTGTTTTGTATTTTGGTTTTTGTTGTCAGTCATTACCTTGTTTCATCTTGATGAACAGCTTCGAGTACGTTAGCCACATAGTCGAGATTTCTGACGAGATCTTCTTTTCGTATGAGAATATTGCAATGAAGTGCTGCAATGATTGTTCGTAATCTAGAAAGGAAAAAAAAGTCAAGACAACGCCAGGGTTTGACTTTGTTTTACCGGTCACTGCCAAGTTGTAATGCATCGAATGAGTCCGGTTTGGGCAGATGAGTTATCTTGGCAAGATTACCGACGTCGTGTTCAATGAGATCGTATGACGTTTGTGGAACATCAGCTTCATCATCGCTTGATTTGGATTTGTTGAAGAAATTGGGTGACGATTGTTCTGTAAAAGGCATGAGCTTAGTCGAATCAAATCGAGGCTGACAAGATGTTTAGTGGTAATTTAGCAAAAAATGTTTTAATGGAGACATCGAAAGAGATAGAGCGAGGGAGAGAGAGAGAGGAGGGGAGAAACAAGTGGCATTGAATAGGCGGAGACAATCAATGTATGCTTGAGAGACAAGAAAAACAAGTTAGATGTTTTCTGTTGATATGTGGATTGAGATAGGAGAAGAAATTCTTTCTTTCTTTTTTTTTGTTGTTGTCTAAATACTGTCATAAATGTCATCGACCGAAAAATAATACTCGGATTGAAAAGACAAGATAAATGTCAATGAATATTCATATTAGACAAGTTTTAATTTTCAAAAATAGAAACTAACGAATACCGTGATGTTGATGATGCGTTTTACTGGTTGTTGACGATGATTTTGGTGATTTCGAGGAACGATGACGATGATGACGTTTCGTTGTGCCATTTGTATTGGGAACTGAAAACAAAAAATATTTTATTTATAAATCTGTCGAATTAATAATCGCTCGAACAGATATTTGATGAATGCGGTTGGAAAATTTTAAATTAATTCTTTTGTTGAGATTCGTATTTTTACCTTTAATAGATTTCGATGTCGGATTTGCTAATGAAGTACCAATTATAATCAATGATGAGCCAGTTGTTAAGCGAATTTTTCGGCCTGGCATTTTGCTTTTCTTTTCAATTAACTATTTAATAATCAACAATTGCGACATACGAAGACGTAGAAATTTTTCTTTTTTGCTTATTCAACAGACAAATCATCGGTATTTCTATGTTACATTATAAGAAAACTATCTTTTTTCTTCTTCTTCTTCGTGTTCCTTTTTCTTGCTTTTACCACTAAGGATCAATATAAAAAAAAGAAGAAGAAGAAGAAGAAGAAGAAAATTTCAGTAAAGGAAATGAGAACGAGAAGAAAAGAATTTGTCAAGAACGAGAAAGAATTAGTTTCTGCTCATCAACATCTTTTTTTTTCTCTTCTCTTTTCGAAGTTAATGACTACTACTACTACCTGTCTTCACGCAGCAGATGCCTTGCTGACGTATTCGTCTTTTCTCGTCTTGTTAAGAAGATGTGAAAGAATTAGAATAATTAGAACGAGAGAAGACAAAGAAAACTTGATACATTTTTTTTTCCAAATGAATCAAAGACACGACATAGCAGACGTGCAAAAAAAACATCCGAGATATCTATAGTGACCGTCCAGATAATGACAAAAAAAAGAGGATTTTTTTCTCTTCTTTTTTTTTGTTAGTGTGAGAAAATGGATCAAGTAAATTTATACTTTGATATGATTTAAAGAAGAAAAAGGCTTATTCAAGCTGAGTGAAAATCTTTTCTTTTTATTCTTTTATACAAATTTCAAAAATAAGAACCAAAGCTCGCACACGCACATACAAACGAATCAAAGCGTTTTGCCAAATAACAAAAGAAATGAAACAAGAGAACTTTTTTTTTGTGTTGCTTTTGGAAAAGAGAAAAAAAAACAAAACAGCACCATGGTGTATTGTTATTGTTGTTAAATTAATAATTGGACGGGTAGGATTAAAATTCAGTTGTCGAATAAATATGTCGATAGGATTTGGCTGTTTCCTTTGCTAATGACTGTTCATATTTAAAAAGTTCAGCAAGTGTGACATCCTTTGGTAAATAAGGTTTTTTTTCCGAACGACGAGAAGCCGCAAGATTGGCTCGTGCTAATCGAATCGATGTTTCACTAGAGATAAAAAAAATAACAATGGCAATGTTAGGAGGTAATCAACAAAGTATTTGTCGTCTTTTTTAATCCGAAATTCCCCATGCTAAATCGAGCAGCATGCAAAAAAAAACAGAGGAATCAATTGATAATTTACCTGTGAGGTATGTCTATAAGTATGAACTAAAAGTGGAGAGAAGCTATATTTCTAAGAAGTCTAATTAATACCACAGAAGACGAGAGAGAAGGGAAGGAAAACACTATGTGTTCAAGTTATTACCTAGATAATAAACTTTCTCGTGCACGTTCAAATTGAGAGGCTGATTCAGTGTGTAATTGTTGAGAATCTTGAATAAGTTTATCGGTTTCATCGATAATCGCTTGTTGACTTTGACTTAGACCTTCCATTTTCGACAGATTCTTCGATGTATAACGTGGAACAGGTCGATGAACTGTCCCGTCAGATGTTTTCGTTGATAGAAATGAAATATCTAATAGATGTTGACGTGTATCAATGGATTCATCTAGTGGTGATTTCGTCAAATTTTCTGCACTTGTACTAAGAAAAGATTGTATTCGTTTGTTGGGTAATAAATGTGAATGTTGTTGAGAATTCGAACGTATTGATTGATGATGATGATGATGATGATCAGTTTTCATGAGTGATTTTCGAGATTCTAATTCGATGATTTTTAAATCTAATTGTTTTTTCGAATCTTCTAAACGTTCACGATAGACAGCTAAATGTTGACGTGTTAACTCGGCCATATCTTCTTCGTACTGATGCATTTTTAATTTAATTGTGTCGTTATCGACTGGCGAAGGATCGAATGAAAGTGACCGAAGAAGTGCATCTAGAGAACAAAAGAAAAAACAAAATTTCAAAAATCAACAAACGATTGTCGTTCTATGAACCTGTTTCTCCGATGATATAATTCAATTTTGCTTCGGTTAATTCCACCCAAATATTCGAACGATTCCAATTCAATGAAAGTAAATCGAGTATATGAGCTCGTTCTCGACGTAATTGAACGATTTCTTCTTCGAGTTCACCTGGTAGATTCGAAGATGACGAAGATTTTTCATAGATGTTGAATGGACGTGTATTCATTTCGGATAGATCTTCACTATCCGACGATGAACTTTTCACGTCAACTTGTAAAACTAAATTCGATTTTATTCGATGATGATTATCATCGACGAGTATGCCCGAATCAGCACTTCGTTCAAGAGACATCAATGTCCGAAGTGACGGATTATCTGTCGAAAGTTTGTAGTAACCGGAATGGTCGTAGACAGGTAGATCTTCCAAATAACATTGCAAATTTTGATCATGTTGTGTTGGCGGACTGTATTGACAAGAACGATCGACTGTTTGATAATTGAATTCAGTTGATAGAGAGATCGGTGAGAGAGCTATATCACGAGTAGATTTTTCTTGTTTATTTGATGATTTCGGTGGTTTAAATGGACTACGCCACGGTGTACCATTGCCATGTATGACAGTTCGATCATGCCATGAATCGATCACTTCGATTTTATCGTTTTTAATCGAATGTGTCGTGTGTACATGAAGGAGAGGATCTTCTTCGTTTGATTTTGCTATTGGTTTACTATACACCGAACCTTGAGTGATGACAATCGACTCACAGATCGAGCATAACATTGTCGAAGGTCCATCGATATCGATCGAAACCATATCAGACTAGACGAAATAAGTGCATGTAAATAATTGTTGTGAAGGTTAAAATACAAACAAACCTCATCGAAATGTTTGGGATTCGTTCCAATACTTAGAACTTCAACTTCATCAGCTGATCGTTCGAATTTCGTATCTTCCTGTAAGTTATTATAACCATTCGTGTACAATACTGAACTATACGTTGGATTCAATATTCGTCGACCTTTCGAAGGCAAACGAATATGTGGATCACGTTCGAGAACATCGGGTCCAGCTTCGATATGTTTCGTAAGAATAATACGTTGATCGGTACCTGGCCGATCGATATAACCAATTTTAAAACCTTTTTCTGATTTCACAATTTCTAAATCAGAAACTTTTTCAATACGTTGAAATGACTTTGTTAGAACAGGTTGATGAATAATAATTTTTTCTTCTTGTCTATTCGAATGATCTAATTGTTCTAAACGTTGCGAGAGATCATTGGGATCAACAAATGATTCAGTCGATTCAGTACAAATTTCTTCGATATATGTCTTATCAGGATGTTTATCTGTAATTACTACGGGTTGTATTTCATCGGTTAAATATGTATGTTTCTCTTCTAAATTGTCAATGGGAATAATTGCCGATAAATTTTGTGTACATTCGTCATTGATTGCTTGTTCCCAAGCGTCATGATCGATATCTACAAATTTCGATGTCATTATTTGATTGGATGATTCAGGCGATAGTGGTCGACTGGTAATTGACGAAAGTGGTCTCGATTGTGGCGAAGAAAATTCCGAACCGAGAACGCCGTGATCATCATCGGAATGATCCTTTAGAAATTGATGTTCACGTTCGCATTGATCGTCACTATCGACACTTGATGCATATTGACTTGCACGTGAACTTGGAATTGTTGATAATGAATGTGGACGAAAGAGAGATAGTTCAGTGTATGTATCGTTGATTGGTACGATCATTGGCGGTGGGAGATCATCTGTATCGAAAGTAACATCTATGCTTAGTGGTTTTTCATCGGAATCGAGCTCGAATAGATCATCGATAGTTGTCATTTGAGATGAATAATTGAATACGAATTCCAATGGTTCTTTTTCTACTGTCGGAGGAGACAAAGGAAGAGGAGGAGAAGGGGGCGGAGGTGGTGAGAATGAAAATGATGCAGGCAATGGTTCAATTGGAGGATTTTCATTAAGCATTTGTTCGGCTTCTAATGATGGAATACTTTCAAGATCTGATTGTACCGAGTTTGATATTAATCGATCGGCAAATGGTTCTGATATGTCAGCACCTTGTAAAAGACCAACATTATCTAATTCATGATTGGGTATTGAATGTTTAATTAATGATGTTATATCAAACGATTTTGATTTTGTTATATTAGTATTTGGTTGATTATGTTTCGATTTTAATGAAAATATATCATTATGACTTCGTGATTTTTCAATTAAATTTTGATTTACATGAGAATATGAATTAGATAAACCTATAATATGTCGCAATTTATATTCACCTAATTCATAATCATCACGATCACTGTAGGCAAGATCAAGAAGTGAAAGCCATATTTGTTCGAGTGTTTCATGTGGTATATTCAAATGTGCGTAATTATCAAGTGTTGTTAGTGAATATGAACGTGGATTTAATATCGATTCATTTGGATTAGAATAGAGATTAGGACACGAATATGATGGATGAAAAATCTGTGGAGACAAATAAAATTCATCTTCATTATCACCTAAATTATCGCATTGATGAACGATTCGAAGTTGATTTTCTTCGATTGCTGCTTCATTTGATTCTGCTGCTGCTGCTGCTGTTGTTGTTGTTGACAACCATTCACTATTGAATTCATTGGCAAGATGAAGAGCAGCTGAACTGCCAAAAGCTTTGTAATACATTCCTATTGAACAGAAAACATCGATCGATAAAAAAAACGATTGATTGTCATATGTTCGATCTCTACCTGTTTGTTTTTCTTTTGGAATTAATTGTTCAGTTGAATTCGACGACATGATTTCATCAACTAGAAACAAAGACAAAGAGAGAAAGAAATAGTATCTATTCTTGTTAACATGATTTTTTTATTTCAAGTAGAATCAAAAGTATTCACACGTACTAGAGTGTGCTCATTTGGCTTTCTTTTTCCTACCTACTCAATGGCATGCGCGTGTTTCGCATCTGTTTATATACCTTCAAAGTTCATATTCGACATGTTTCGTCTTGATTTTATTCAATACATAGACTTCATTTAATGGTCACTATGCATATAGAAAGAAGAAGGTGAAATAAGCTTACGCCGATGGGCGAAAAAAGAACCTAGATATATATACACTCGAAGGATTAGTTAATAACCCTGAATAGACTCAAAAGAAAGAGAATACGAGACGAAAAACAGCGGATGGACATTGTTTAGATATGTTTAATGATTGTATGAAGATATTCGAAAATGAATCTTTACTTGTTTCGTTGAGTTTGATCGGATCATTGTTTACATTTTGATGTATATGCTCATCGGATAGGCCAAGTGCTGAATCTTTTGAATGAAATGTCGTTGATAAATGTTGATGAATCGATGTTAAATCATTATTAGATAGATTCGTTGTGATTTGAACATTTGTCGAGTTTAATATTCGATCGTTATTCATCGATTCTACAATATCGAAGACAATTTATATGTACTGCATTTTCAAGTATTCTTTTTCGAAGCTCTACTCGTCTTCTTTTAATAGACTATTGTCTAAGTACTCGATATCCTTCTTTTTTCAAACAAAAATTGAGTGTCTGATTTTTGATTGAAAACAACAATCCTTTCTCTTCGTCTTCTTCTGCGTTACTTACACTTCGTAGAAATATGTGACCTCATTGACGATTGAACAGAAGAAGAAAAAAAAACCTGAAAACGGGGAAATATGTTCGTTGTACACTCGCTTTTTTTTTCTTTTCTCTTTTCTCGTTTTCACCTTGCTGTTAAAAAGAGGGGAAAGGGAAAGAGAGAGAGAGCCAATGACATATATATATATATATACATTCGTACTCGGTACGAATCGATTGATAATAATAATAAAATATTTACCTTGATCATCATTTTCTATCGATGATGTTATTGATGATAATAATGATTTTGATCGTTCATTAATGAAAAGAATTTCATTTTGTTCATTTGTTATTAGTGAAGGATTGATCTTTTCATAATTACTATTGATAATATACGTATCAAAATCGACCTTTTCATCAGAATTTAAACTTGAACTTGACATGTCTAAAATACAATACACAAGAAGTGAAGAAGAATAAAAATCACGCTCAATGAACATGTATATATGTGGATATAGATGTCTATTGTCGATTCGTTGAACTATCATTGCCATCCGAGTCAATTGTTCGTTTGATTCTCTCTAGCCTTGATCAAACTACAGCTGTGCCTTCGGATATTTTTTTTTCCTTCTTCTCCTCGTTGTCGTCGTCGTCGTCGCCTCACTTTCATTCATCATTAAGAGAAAACAACGCACACAAAAAAAAGAACGCTAACATAATGAATTAATTGATTTACCATTAAGGCTATGTTCGTCATCTTCACGTGACGTTCGATTGAAATTTTCGTTTTCAACAACGGTTACAGCTTGCGATGATGACGATGTGTTCATCGTACTTTGAGAATTAGGAATCGACATCATCGATGATGAACGACTTGAGTCAATTAATGGCGGAGAATTTGGACTTGTTTCAGTAAGAAAATTGGTGAATACACGATCGATCCACTCGCCAAATGTCGGCAATTTGAATTCAAATTGAGGCGGGATAGTTGGAACGGATGAAGGAGCAGTAGGCGGTGTTTTAGTTGGCCTTATTTCGGGAGTTAAAATTAACTCATTCGATGTACTTTTATTGGCTTGTTCGTCATCTTCTTCATCGGTAATCGTTTCTAATTCGTAACCACTGTATAAATCTTTTTCAATTACAAGAAATGATCGAGAGAGATCATCGGATTGATGATTTTTATTTAATGATTCAACTGATGAATCGTCAGATAAGGCAAAGAGATCATTTTGATCTTCGGATGATTGTTCATCGATAATTTGATTTCGATTCGAGAGTTGATAGAATTTTTGTTCACTTAACATTTCGACAGCGGAATCGACGATTACTTGAGAACGAACATTTATTTGATCGATAATTTCCAATTGATTAGACTTGAATTCATCATTTGTTCTTGAATATCGAGTTTGTTTACCATCATGTTCTATATTCCAATGAATATGTTTGGCTTGATTTAAAAGTGATGGTTGTTGACGTTTGGTTGTTGTTATTGAAATGATATGTCCAGTTGTTCGATCGAAATTATTGTCTGTTGTTTGAGGAAGTAAATGCGATGCTGAACCAGTTGACTTTTGACATGATGAGGTTATAATTGCATCTGCAGATAGATCACAATTTTGCCAATAATCAATTTGTCCACGTTGAAGAATAACATGTCGCGATGAGATTGTCATCGAACGTTTTGAACAATTCGAATTCGGTTGAATTTGTTCGATTGAATAGTTTGTTTCGTTTTCATCATTCGAATTCGTATTTTTCCAGAGATAAACCTGACTTTTTGTTAGACCAAATGAATTTTCATTTGGAACTTCAATGAGATAGACAGAATTCGAATTCGAACGTATTCGTGAAGGTTTTCTATCTGATAATGAATCGTCGGATAACGAGGAATTTCGTTGTTTACGAGATCGTTTTATTGAATGTGAATTGGTGGAACCCGATGATGATGATGATGATGATGATGACGGTGGCGATAGATCATTAGTTGTCGTTGGACGACCTAGACGAAATTTTAAAAAATCAATTTTCATATCCAAACACTTGAAATTTCGATTGACAAGAGGCGGGGCATCTTTCTCTCTGCATGAACTTTCTTTTATTTCCAAACAATTGACTTTTGTTTACATAAAGATATGAATATCAAGTCTGGTATTGCTTGTCGTTAGTCAATTATGAAGTTAATCTACTGGATCAAATGACTTACCTCGTAAGACGAGTATAGTTTTATTAACAAATGTGCCCAATGACGGAAACATTGAGGAAACAAACGTAATACAAATGTAGGTTGAGGATGACGATGATGATCAATTTCAAATTTATATGTATGGGATATTGGAGATTTAAAAAACGCAATATACGATGTTAATAGTATTTCGTTTCTCTTTTTTCTATTGTCGACACCGCCTACTAAGTAATAACATTAAGAATACGAGAAAAAACGACTTAGATCATTGTTCATCGTATGTTACTTCGTTCGTTCTCTTTTTCTGTCATCAAGAGAACAAAACAAAGAATAAGAAAAGAAGAGAACGAGAGATTTATGTCTACAAACACGCACGTACAACTACTAATTATGAATTAGATCTTTTATCATCTTCTTTGTCTCTCTCTCTCTCTCTCTCTCTCTCTCTTTCTTACTCCTTCGTGATCAGTATTAAATCTAGATTTATATTTCTTTTTCTTTATTGAATAGAAACAAAATCGGCTTTATTAGATTTGTCAGACGAATTCTTTTTTTTTTTGATTTTCTTAAGAATCGATTTCTTTTTTATACATGAGAAAAAATGAAAGGAACTAATCAATGAACCACAAACAATAACAGTCAAAATCATCGATAGATTACTTCTCTTTCATGAAATATTGGCAAACAAAATATTCGTCTGAACGGAAATGATCAAGCATAGAAATACACGTTCATTCTCATATTTCACTATTGATATTAAACTCACATTTGATTTCGATCGAAACTGTAGGTAATTGCAAACAAATTTCAAGAAGAAGCTTTTTTTTTATATCGGTTATTAAAATTCATTCGTATTCTATAATCATTCAATTTCATCATACTCAATGTGTAAATAAATGTATATGTGTGTATGCACATATGAAGAGTGAGAAGAAAAGAAACATTATTTTATCGACAACTCAACTGATTTGTTGTAACGACAGACAGAATTCGTAAAGTATTAGTGCACAATAGAAAATATCATAATCACTATTGAGACTTTTACCTCGTGGTCGTGGTCGACGACGTCGACGTTGATTTCGTTTTTTCTTTTGCGTTGATATTTGTTCATCCATAGGTTCTAATAAATGTACATTGGATTTGTCATCATCAGATATTTGACTATCTTCATTTAAACTAAATCAAATACAAAAAATGTAAGAAAATTAAAAAAAAAAGAAGAAAGTGATTTTTCTTTTCTCTCTTGAAATTTTTTTTCTTAAAATATGAAGAGTTCTATTCACCTTGAAAAAATGTAAAGTAGAAAAAGCGGTTTGGTTTTAATAAGGTAAAAGAAAGAAAAACGCCTCTATTTTGCATAATAAGCTATTGTCTAATTTTCTTTTTGTAGCTCGTTTATATTTCAAACAAATTGTATCGAATTGAATATCTCATAAAAAAAGTGATCTCGATATTGAATCTTCGAAAGTTCTCTTTTTTTCTTTCGAGCCGATTGAAAACGAAGCCATAGAAATCGATGTGAAGAGACAGCGAGAGAGAGAGTAACAAGGAGCAAGAAAAAAAGAATCGTGCATGTAAAATTATTTATTTTAGAATTCTCGTTATTTCACAGACAAGTTGTGAATTGAAATAAAACTTTTGGCAAGTTTATCTTTACTTATATTTGTAGACATACAAAAAGAACCTTGAAAGAACACACTTTTTCTATGTAATACTAGTTTTGTATTGTTGTCGATGCCAATTGTTTACTCACAATATTATCCTTCGAAGAGAAGAAGAAGAGAAAAAAAAACTTACCTATCACTTTCGTAGAGTTCTGCTGTTGGCAATGATATCGATGGATCATGAGACATAGCACGACGTTCGACTTGTTTTCGATGAAAATTTGGACACGACGGATCGTGAATATGATGATGATGATGTTGAGAATTAAATGGTGGATTTGGCAGATTTTTTAATGATTGACATTTACATGTTGCACATCGAGGACAAAGAGGAGTATGAATCGGTTCTTGCCCGTGTAATAATGGATCAGACCAATCGCGAAGTGTGTCAGCAAATAATAGATGTTCATTGGAAAGTGTTGAACGAATATTAAATGTATTCTTCTCCGTCATATGATTGAAATTACTAAACACGGTTAAACAGCCTAAAATTGAAACTATACATGTATCTATTGTTCACATCAACACACACATATGTATGTATAAAAGCATGAGAGGTCACGTAGAAAATCGAAAGAACAATGAAAACTTGTTATCTACTTTTCATATTAAATCGAACTGTAATTATTTTATTCAAAAAATCATTCAGCTGTCGTTTACACCTAATACGACAGACAATCGATTGTCATTATCGACAATACACACAGCAGGATAAAATGCATTTCAATGATGACTATATGTTCAATCGTAGGAAATCTTATCTAAATAGTTTCATAGCTTATGAGAATCGAAAAAAAAAAATTCTTGATTTAAAAACAGCAAACGAAAAGCACATTTTTCAATTTTTCAATTAATGTAAAATTTTTCCTTTCTATGTTCGAATCAATTCGATGTCCATATATACAACTACCTTTCTGCCTCTTGAAAGTCAAGTGTTCGTCGAAAATACAACTGAATATGAAGAAGATTCATTTACTTTCTTCTCACTTTCTTTTTTGTCTTCAAAATGAAATTAATCAGTATTAATACGATTTCACTTACTTTGATTATTTGATAAAAGTAGATAACCCAAACGCCAAAATATAAACAGAACCGCTCACATGTTCGATAATAACAAAAAAAAGCTTTTCAATAGTTAATCAGCAAAAAAGGCTTTCTGTTCCTCCCCCATTCTATTTTCTCTTTTCTTTTGCATATGAGAAATGATCGTTATAGCACACCTTGTCTGATAGAGAAAAAAAAGGAATAGGTAGTACTAGTCGTAGATGTGAAAAAGATTTCTTTTTTCTCCATGTTTCTTTATCAAATAATAGTACCTGATCGATGTTGATTTGATGATGTGAGCAAACCGCACGAGTTACATCGAGTAAGCATATTGTATTGCTTGTTAGTTAGTAGAAAAAAAATTCTTTCGTCTTCATCAATGATGTTAGTTCCGTTGAATCACGAGCATTTTTTTCTCTTTTTTTGTAGTCTTATATTACGTGCGTTGTCAAAAGAAAGAAAAACCTCAGTCGAATATTGTTCAAACACTTACTGCCTTATTGATAACGATATATATAATATAATATATAGAAAAAAATGGTACCTTCTACTCAATCTTATTATATAAGATTTGAAGAATAATCAAATTACGAACAAAAGAGAGAGAAAAAAATGGTTTGTTTGTCTTCACTTCACCTTTATGATCATAATCATAATGCAAGAACATTCATCTTTGCATGACAATGCTGCTGGTTAAATTTCTTGAATAACAACACATGATTATTCTCGAGAATGTTTAGTTTCAACTCGACTGGGTCGCAAAGAACCTTTCTTTGTTTCCGACAAGCACGCACAACTAAATTAAGATTCACACATGGATTTTGCGTACTCAAGAGTATTGCATGAAGGAGAGAAAAACTTCACTTGGAATATTTATTAATTTAAAGCAAAAAGAAAAAAAAAGAAAGAAAGGTTCACTGAACTAAACTCTTGGTTTTAAACAATGCTTGAGCATTTTCTTCTTTTTACAGCCGTACTTTTTTCTGGTTAAAAATTTGAAAACAAAAGGAAATTAATTTTAGGAAATTAACAAATTTTGTTGACTTACAAAGTATGCTTTCGATTTGTACAGATTCGAGTTACTTTATAGCCGAGTTTTCTTATTCGAACGATGATATTTTGATCTTTTCGAAGCATATGTGCTTTGAACGACAAAATTTAATTCAATTCAATTCGTTTTTTTCCTCCTACCAGCACCGATAGCAAAGAAATATCGATCCGTTTTCGAACGTTGTAATAATTTATGAATATATTTCGACATTTGTTCGTCACGTTCTTCGAGATGCAAATCAACTACCTGTATTTTATATACTTTTTGCAAATAACTGCCAGTAAGTTCTTCGCAATTATATTTTTTAATCGATGATTGGCGTAAATATTGACTGAAACCATTCGTTAAACTCACTGAACCATTGTCAATTCGTTGTTTCATCGTATGAACAAGTAGTCGCCAATGTGTAACGTTATGCATCCAGGATAATTTCTATTCAAGTAAAACTTCCTTTTTTTCTGATAAGAAAATCAGATTGATCTACTTCACAATGATATTCAGGCGATTCTAAATTTCCAACAGTTTTATTCATCCGACGAGCTTCAGTGGCGAGATAAATATCGAGCAAATCTCCGCGATATTTTTTTTTCGATTTAACTAAAAACGAAAACATTCAACTTTGAACAGAAAAAAATCTATTTCGAACTTGATCGTTCTGTTCTCGATGATTTCTTCATAATACATTCGAGAAAATCATCCCAAAATATATGATTTCTCGCATCGATTTCACCGTAGACATGTGTACTGTTTAAAAATGCCTGTCGAGTTTCATTGGAGACATATGGCCAAACTAATTTATATGGTATATGCATCGTACCGAAAATATATGCTGGTGGATCGCTTTCAATTCGCCAGAGATATGTTGTCGAACATATCTGAACAGTAAAACTGACGAAATGACACAGACAAAAACAAAAAGAGGAAGAAACTATTTAACAAACCGAAAAATTAATAACAAAGATAAAACACCGAATCGTATTCAACATAGTTGCAAATGTAGTTTAGTTTTAATCTCAATCATCTTTTGTTTCCTTTTTTTTAATATTTTGTCTTATCTTGATTCTTTTTTTTCTTCTTTCATCCAAACGTAATAAATCTGCACATCTGTGCGTATTCCTCATCGATCTTAAATAAACAAGCAAAATTGTTATTATTTTCTCTTGACACAGATAATACTATCGATGATTACTAAGTTCGATACGAAAATAAACAGTCAATCGTAAGTCCTTTCTCTATTTTAATCGTCTATGTATATTTGATATTCAAATTGTTGCTTTCATTGAGTTTTTTTCTTCTTCTTCTTCTTCGTTCGATATATATAACCGAACATACAAAGGCATATCGAATGTTCATAAATCCAAACAAAACACAATGAAAATGAAAAGAATGTATGCTTTGTCGACAATATTTAACAAACATTCGAACGATAGAAACAGCTCGTTTTTCTCATGGCACTTGTCACGCGAAATAAACTTTGCCATTTCTTTCCTTCTTCTGTCTATTTAAAATAGATCAAATTACTCTTTCTCTCTCGCTCTCTTTGCTTAAACGAGAATAAATCTTCTCTCATGCATTTCGAAAATTATCTTTTGAATGAAAAAAAAAAAGAAAGAATACGATTTGCAATTGATTTTTCTATTTGATGTGCACATACACCTGTTATTTAGTGCCGCTCTATGATTAATCATTAATGCTTACACGAGTGGGTGACGTTTTAATTATGATGTACATACATAGACACGTCATTGTCTTATCCGAGGAAATAACCGGATCAAATATCTCCCTCTCTTGCTTAGATGTAGGAAATATGATCTTCAACGTCGTCAAGAGAAATTTGATGTAGATGTAATAGACAAAAAAAAATTGTGTACTAAATAATTAGTAAACGGATAAGAAGAAGGAAAAAGAAAAACGTAATAACGAGCCAATTGCGAAGAAATAAGTTCGAAGTTGACAACCAATCGGAGTCCATTCGAGTTTCTCTCTTTCTCTCGTTTTTTTTTCGACTCCTACTTCGAAAGTACTGCTTATCGTTGTTGTCATTTGATTAGTATTGACATATTTGAAGAAAATAAACGATAGGTATGTAGAAATACGAAGAACAAAAGAGAGAGAGAAAGTGAGCTGCCATCAATATTATTTTAGAATATTAATGATCAAAAAAAAAGAAGTGAAAAGACTAAAGATATTCGGCAAACATTAGTCAGTTATGTCAATAAGATGTCAGTTTAGAAGTGAGAGAACATATTCGTTGTGTACTAATGTATAATTGACCGGAAATGATGTTTTCACACACTAGATTGAGGCGGAGAATAGAAATCTAAATGTATATACGCATCTAATGCTTACTCAAATAGAATAAGGTGGGGATTATATGATCGATATCTGTTCAGAATAGAATAGACATACATGCATACACACATCAATTTGTCAATAGGAAAATGTTCGCTTAAGGGATGATATGAAAATCTCTAAAAAGCTTTTTCGATTAAGTTTGTTTATCAACTTGATCATTTGCATAAACAAGAGTGTTAATTGATTTAAAGATGTTGAGAATGATAATGTAGTGAGACTAATCTTTGATCATGCTAAATTATCAAAGAAGTGTGAACGAAAGAAGTTTTCTTCTTGTTTCATTTGATTCACATCGATCCTATAATTATAATTATTATTATTATTCGAATTCAACGATAGAAAAAGAAAAGAAACGGTAGAGAGTTAATTAGAAATCTGAAACTTGTCGAACATGTGTCTGATTTTTAATTGTTAAATTGACAGATTCGTGCGAGTAACGCGTGAATAGCAAAATTGATAATAAATCAAACTCAACAGACAGACAAGTGTTCAATAATCGTTTCGAATAAATACATATCGATTCGATCCCGGACATTGAAAATTTCATTTTCATCTGACCTTTTTTACATTTTCATTTATTGAACAAGCAAAAAAACAACGAAATCAAATTCCTCTATCGATCTTTCTCGTTTGTATTTTCTAGATGAAATCATAAATTTGGAAAAAATATTCTTTCCTCAAACAATAACGACGAATACGAAAGGCAACAGGTGGGCTCTCATTCTCATTCGCCCATTTAAAACGAGAGAAGAAAAAATTGTTCCCTCTCTCTCTCTCTCTCTCGTTCTCTTTCTCTTTCTCTTTCTTATACCTGATTAAAAAGCATCACCTTTCTTCTCTCTTTTCAAGTTCGAATACGTTCGTTGCTTGCTTTTTATTTTACAGAAGGAATAGAGGTAAGATTTCACTGAGTAATCAGATCCTAAATAGATAGTATGCTTTTTTTCTCCTTTTATTTTTTTTCTGTATTATTAAAACAGAAAAGCGAACATAGTCACGTCGAGAAATGATAGATCATGTTTGAATACTTAAGAAAAAGAAGACAAGGTTTTTTTCTGTATTACGTTTTGTTGCGATTGTGATTGTTGATTAAAAAAAATCATATATGAACGTGTTCATCAGGAGAGAAAAGGTAATTGTAAGACTGTTATATTGAATAATGAGTTCATGAGACGAAATGAGAAACCAAAAAAAAAAAGATATTTGGTTGAAATTCACATTCGATTTGCTTTTGTTATTTAGTCAATTATCAATGGCGAGTTATTCATTTTCATCGCCTGGTTATGTCAATATACCTCCATATTACAATACAGCGCCAAATGGATATTCAGGTTTAAATTTTCAATATCCATTACCTGAACGTAAGATGATGATTTCGATAGCTGATAAGTTAGCATTCTTTTTTCTTCAGCATATTCAACAACAGGTGGTTCATCAACTAGTGTTTTAACAAGTGCATCACCCTATGCGACTCAATCAGTACGATAATCTCATTTCAAATCTTCATACATGTTTTTATTTCATCATATTTAGAATCTCGATCCAAGTTATTATCATCCATTTCAACCATCACTTAGTTATCCATGTTATTCAACATCAGCCTATGGTGCACCGTACAATCTCAATCCAACAACATCAATTAAAAATTCACAAGGATATTCAACTGAACCGTTACCATCATCTCTTCTCGGTAGAAGATGAATCTTTTTTATGATTGAGATGTTTTGTTTTGTCTTGTAGATCGTTCGAATCCAAGTTCATCGAATTCACCAACACCTTCGATCAAAACTGAAGGCAAACTATCTTCCTCATCGAAATCAAAAACCAATCGAACACGAAGCAAAACTCAACAGCTCTCGCCCGATCCCGACAATAGCATCGAACGAATTTTTGTTTGGGATTTAGATGAAACAATTATTATTTTCAATTCACTATTAAGTGGAACCTATGCTCGAGATTATCATAAAGTAAATTAACAACATGAGAAGAAGAAAGAAAAAAAGCAAATCGAACGATTGAAATTGTTTTAGGATCCTCAAGCAACAATGAATTTAGCCATACGAATGGAACAAATGATCTATAATCTCGCTGATTCACATTTATTTTTCAGTGATTTAGAAGAATGTGATCAAGTTCATATCGATGATATTTCATCGGATGATAATGGACAAGATTTAAAGTAAAAACTGCCGAATAGTCGAGGATTTTATTTCGAATATCTGCTTTTTAGTAATTATAATTTTGCAGCGGATGGTTTTCATTCATCGTCCTCGAATGTTAATACAACAGTTCGAGGCGGAGTCGATTGGATGAGAAAATTAGCATTTCGTTATCGACGTATAAAGGAAATCTATACAAACTATCAAATGGATCTTCAAAGTATTCGAACGACAATAAAAGTGAATTCGATTGCATTTCCATTGTTTAGATTTACTTGGACCACAAAAATACGAAGAATTACTTCAATTACGTTTAGACGTCGAAAATCTAACTGGCTCTTGGCTTACATTAGCTTTAAAAGCTTTGAATATCGTCAAACAACGGTACACCTCGCACATATACAAATCATTGAAATTTCATTGTTTTTTTTTCGGTTTTATTTTCAGAAAAAATTGTATTAATGTTCTTGTAACGACTTCTCCACTTGTTCCTGCATTATCCAAAGTTCTTCTTCATGGTCTTGGCAATGTATTCGACATTGAAAATATCTATAGTACAACAAAAATCGGTCGAGAAAGTTGTTTCGAACGTATTCATACACGTTTCGGACGAAAACCAACCTATGTTGTTATTGGCGACGGACACGAAGAAGAAATCGCTGCCAAACAAGTAAAATTATCTCTCGTTTTCGAAATAAAAGAACTCATTTGTGTTTTATTTTTAGCTTTCATGGCCATTTTGGCGTGTTACTGAACATCAAAATCTTACGGCACTTGTTCACGCACTCGAATGGCAATTTCTTTAAAATAAGAACTCTCGTGTTTCTTTCTCTTGTTCGATTAACTGTTGTCTTGTCTTCGTAATTTCTTCTTCTTCTTCTTCTTCACACACAGTGAAATATCTTCATAATACAACATACTCGTTTTTTTCTTCTTTTTGTGTCTGTTTATTATTTATAATAAGACATTGACGTGTAAATAAGAACGATTATTCACATATAAAAAAACATAATTCAATTTATATTTGCTAACAGAAACGAGAAAATATTTGTTTAAGAATAACTTCAAAGTGTCATAACGTATATTTTGTTCTCGTTGAGCTAGTTTAAATGACATTGCTTGAAAATGTCCTTGCCGAACATTGGTCTTTTCTTTTCTGTTCTTCTTCTTCTTCTTCTTCTCCTCCTCCTCAAGACTCTGCGTCGATTTAAAAATAAACAATTGAAATATAGTCGTGAATCATGAATGACATAATATAATATATTTACAAAAAGAAGAAAAACTCAAACTACGAAATAAAAATATTGTACATATTCGGTTTTGCCTCGATTGAGAGAAAGAAAAGAAAAGGTGAAAACGAAAAAAAAAAGTACAGAGAGTATATATGTACATGAAGGTTGATTATTCATCAGTGTCGATGGTGTATATCATCGATAATTGGTCTGAATGTTCCTCGATCATTGGGAACAGAGGGCTTGTTGGTGATAAAACATGAAACCCAAGAAACATAAATGTTTTTACCAATGACGCACGATCCGTACGTGTCTTATCGAAATAGATAATGACGTTTTTACAATGTAAAATATCATCAGCAAATTCAAGAAGATCAGTAAACCTAAATATTCGATTAGACAATTGAAAAACAAATAATAGGATCCAATGTGTCTTACGTTTTTTTTGAACCTTCATTTAATTGTTGAGGAATTCTGAGATACAATATTTCAGAATGAAGTTTGAGCGACCATAATAGATCATGTTCATTGGAAAATTCAAGCAATTTATCTTGTTTTTTCATTAGATTTTCGTCACCATCAATCATACTATCATTGACCTAATGTTAATGAGAAAAAACATATGTCAAATAGAGAAAAAAACAAAACAAAAAACAGTTTCCGTACATTTTGGCGCGAGGTTAATACTCGTCGTCCAACGCTGCCGCCCTCTGCGCTCGAAAATACTGCAGCAGCTATAAAAAAAAACAAAAACAAAATTAGTTCTTATTGTTTAAAACCGAAAATGAAACAAACCGTTGGCAACATCAGGAATAATACATTAGATCTGCCGCGTTCTGGTAACAGAAACGATTGATTCTAAACGCATATTTATTTGTTATTAGCCAGTTATTTTTTGGATTTTAATTTTTGATTACTTACGTTTCGTTACTATTAGAATGAACTTTTGCACAAGACATTTTTAGGAAAAAAAATTAAGGAATCGTTTAGTGAAGTTGATGTGTTTTTTTTTCTTTCTTTAGACTGAAATAAATGTCGATGTTGTGTGTTTTTATAGGATCTAAAAATACAGAGATAGAAAACGAGAGAAGAACAAAAAAAATACTATAAGCAAAAACGCAATCGTTTTTTTTCCCCTTGTGTAACGACGACGTTTTTTTCTCTTTTTCTCCTTCATACGGACTGAAAACCCTCGCTTTTTTTCATTCCTATTCTCTCTCTCTCATTCTCTTTTCCCCTACATTATACATTGCATTCGCTAGCAAATCATGTGATGACATATTTGCATTTCTTGAGCTTTGAGAGTAGACATGATTTTACTAAATAATACCGATGTCTGCGTGTATTTATCTTTCAAGAAAGTAACCATCGTTTTTTTTATATCAGTTTTTTTTTGTTGTATCTTCGAAAATCAATAGATTAATCAAAACATCATAAACAAATAAAAAGAACGAAAAAAGGAATGCGAGCAAAAAGGACAATAGATAATTATGTATGTATATATACGTATATACAAATAAAACGAAGCAAGTCAACATTTGAAATGATGCTTTCAGGTTAAAGTGGATGATGCCTTTTTTGGACGGCATTCACAAGTAGTAGAAGAAGAAGAAAAAACACAACATAATTATCGCACCGGGATTGATTATTTTTGTTTTTCGTCGAAAGATAGATTCAGGAAACTGTTTCTCCATTAGATGTCGAAGAAAGAGAAACGCCTGTTTCAACACTGAGTGCAAGTGCTTCTAACCACGGATGGGAAACACAGAACGCCGGTCTAGACAGATAAACAGACTCTTGTTTATTCTTTATTGACCTATTAATGACGTGCATACCTCGAATCAGGATTAATGTCGCAACAAGCAATAGCTATAGCAATGAATTGTTTTGGACAATCTTTACTGCAATATTTTTGATTGAATAAATGAACATTTAAACCGAAATCTTGCGTACGAGGAAGATAATCTGGGTCAGCTTGTACACGACCAATTATCTAATTAACAGTTCGTTTAGTTACGTGCAAAAAGAAGTCTACGAGTAGATTTACTTCGCAAAGCATGATACCAAACGAAAATATGTCAACACGTTCATCGTAACATTGACCTTTCATCATTTCCGGAGCCATCTAAAAATCGAAGATTTAGCATCTTTTTTTTCCTTTCAATTTTAATTTACCCAATAAGGCGAACCCACGACGGTATATCTATGTTTAAAGAAAAATACATAAATCGAATTCAATCGTGTGATTTACGTACCTTTGTCGATCTCTGAGAATCTGCCGTCGAGTTTTCGGTCGGACGACGACGATATTTCCATTCGATGTTATCGTTGTACTCGTACTACGTTGTTCACGTCGAAATGAATTCACTATTCCATCGTTTAAATTCACACTTTCATCATCATCAAGATTAATTCTTGATAAACCAAAATCTGCAACTACAACTTGACCATTCGCTTTTACAAGACAATTCGAACTATTCAAATCACGATGAATGATGTTACAAGAATGAAGATACTCCTACGAAAATTAAAATTAGAAACAAGCAAACAAACAAATCGATTGTTTACCATTCCGGCAGCAATGTCTTTTGCGTAACGTAAACGTTGAAGCCATGTTAAAGGAATGTCTAGATCATGAATTAGATTTTTCAATGTTCCACCGGCAATATAATCTTTTCGAAGAGAAAAGAAATCAATTCGAATAAATTCGAAATTTATCATACCAACAAGAAAACACATTTGATTATTTTTATCAAGTAATAGGCCCATGAAATTCAAAACATTCGGATGTTTTAAACGTTTTAATACTTGAACCTAGTCAACGACAAATACATAACGAATAAAATTCCAAATGATTTACTTCTTTAACGAAGATTTTCTGAGCTTCTTTATCGAATGTTTTTGTTTCTTTCATGACCATTATCTGACCAGTTTTCCTGAGTGTTACCTTGAATTTAGATAAGAATATATTATATCTTCTAGTGTTACTTTTGTTTTTAAACAGAATTTTTACTGTTCGTGCAATTCCGTAAAAGCCTTGTCCGATAACCGGACCGAAATCTAATTCATTCGCGCGAAAAACTTCATATTGATGAAGATCATGTACAGATGACGAACGAGAGAGTGATTGAGATTGTCGTTGCATAGTTAGAATTTGATGATTTGAACTGAACAAAATCAAATAAAAGGTCAAAATTAATTATATTTCGTTTTCTTTTATCTACATTTTACAAAGAGGCAACAACCATTTTCGTAATTTCATGATTTTTTTTACTCAAAATGAGTTCATATCAAATAGAAAACCATCAAGATTTATTTTGAGTTGTTGCCCCGCTGATATTTTACCTGTAAATACTATTGATTGGAACAGATTGTGAACGCGTTCGAAATGAATTCTTCTCGATTTTTTTTGACGATTCGTCCCATGGAATAGCTGGAGTGAGACGAGTTTGAATATGTCGAAGAAAACGCGTCGCATCTGTTGCACTACGACTTCGAGTTAATGTTCGTTTGGGATCGACAATAAAACGTTGAATAAATGGCACGAGCCACCAACGTGCCGACTAGAACAATACAAATAAAACGCTAACGTCAAAGATCATTCGAACAAAGTTTACGTCATTCCAACGAGGTTGAGGATTAGTTGAACGAGCTTTACGATTATTTCCATTGGTTAGTTTTCTAATCAGAAGAAAAACAACACATCAATTTGATGAAATCGAAATTTATTCAATCTTACGTCGATATTTCGAAATTTTCCTCGTTTCCACCGCCTCCATAATCGTCATCTGTTCGATTTTCATTGCTACTTCCGTGTCCATTTTGTTTTATAGTTAGCTTATTCACAGCCATATAATATTTATCTGAATAATGAATTAAACAAGATTCGACGATCATTATCTTCGTACACACAATTATCAATCATCTAAATCGAATAACAACAACAAAATCATTTCTCCACTCTCTCTCTCTGTGTCTCACGCAAATTCGAAACATTTTTGTGTTTAGATACAAACACAAAAAGAAGACAACTCACACATGCATTTGTTGAGTACACAGGTCATGTCGAAGAAAAGAAAAGAACAGTTACAATATACAATTAATGTAAAAGTTCGATAGTAAAGATGAAGAAATCGTTTAGCACATTGATGAAGAAAACGAAAGAACAGGCAAAAAACGAGCGAGAGAGTGAATAAAAATGCACAAACAACACGGGAGAATTGATACAACCTTAAATACTCGTTTTAATCTTATGCCAAGAAGAAAATGTATGACCGAAGATAAGAAGTTGATTAGTCATCGACAACGAAAATGTCTCATCGATGAAAAACAAAAACAAAAGTGAAATAACTCGTTCTTTTCAATGGAATTTCTTTGAAAAATCATTAATCAAAAATATATAAAAAAATGCGAATAATGAAGCATATATATATATATATTTTTTTTTTATTAATAAATAGGATGTTGTCTGAGTTTGTTTTTGTGTGTAGAACAAAAAAATCTTTTTTTCTCACGTCCGTTTTTCTTTTGCGTCGTTATCAGGAAAATCTCATTGGCTTTTCAAGGAACTAAAACCTAATATTTCTGTACACTCACGAGAATATATATATAAAGGACGTTTGACATTAGCCAATCGTCGTGAACAAATAGTCATTGAACTGTATTCACCACTCAAATATTTTCTATTGGATAAATTGTTCTTTTTTTTTCATGTTTCTTCGTTTCGGATGGCGTTAGTTACCGCATTGAGAAAAAAAAACGCAGCATGAAAATTTTCAAATTGACAAACTCATATCCGTTCGTCGATAAATCAACTACGTGTCAGCTATGTCAGATCTTTTTTTTTGTTTTTAATATTTGTATTGAAAGATTAGAAGTGTTGTTATGGAATACATAGAATTGTTCGCAGAAAAACTCATTTACAAACATCGAGGCAACATTATTTTTAATCAATACACGTTACAAAATGTAAGTATTTGAATACTAAGATGTCATTTGGATAGAACTCGAGTTAATACAATTAAAAATTAGTAAGAATTGTCATCGATCTCCTCTTGATAACTTTGATGTTGTGAAGATGATAGAAGATAGGGAATGGGGTGATCGAGAGGAATTGACATTGTAGCTGAAACATGTTTATCTACTTTGCCATCACTAAGTGGAATAACAAATGAACTAAAATAAATAATAATAATAAACTAAGATAAAAAAAAAGAGAAGCATTTTCTTACGAAGGAAAATCCGGTATATTCGAAAGGAAATATTCGAATATTTCCGCAGTGATTTTTTTATTATCCCGAAGATCGACTTCGTTGATAACCTGAAAGAACAAATTTATCGTTGATCTCGTTAATTAAATAACAAACTGCTTCAGCTATTTTCTTCAAATCACCATCGGAGAATTTACTTCCCGATAAACGACGAACAATTTCCATCACATCGTATACATCGATCACATCAATTGGCGCTTTTGCACCATCTATCATATCCAAATACAGAAAAAAACACACACTTAGATTAAAATATTTGATTTCATTATCTCGTACTTGGCCGTTCGCCTTTATAAATTCCTTCTGTAATGACAAAATAAAGTATCGTGATAAACAAGAAAAAGGAGTTTGATCAATATTTACGATAGATTTTGAAGGCATAGGCAACTTTAACAGATTTTGGTGCATTTTCAGAGAAAACACTCATCATATCAAGAAAATCTTCGAACATTATTGAACCATCGGGTTGAGATGAAAATACTTCGACGATTCGTTCGCGAAATGGATTTAACTTGAGAAACAAAAAAAGTGATTATTTTGTTTTTCAAAATCTTGTTTACATAGAGTTCATTGATATTAACTGCTTGTTTTTTTGATAGACGCCATTGAAAAACATCTGAATTTGTAGAATTTCTCATTGCTAATGTACGAAATCGTTTTAAAACTCTACCAAAAAAAAAGACTGAATTAATTTTCAATCGTAATAAGAAATCAATTTTACTGTAGAATTTCTTTACGAGTTAAAAATGTTAACGTCTAGAATATGGAAAATTTAAAATTTTGTTTTGTTCTATTTGTCGATTATAATTTACTTGATAATCATTTAAATCTTCCTCGCGCAACAGCGATTGTTTGCCTCCCATATCGTCTTATTTTATTATCAGAAAGGAAATAAATCTAACAGTCAAAAAAACAGAACAAGACTTCAGTTTGAAGTATCAGCAAACATTAAAAGTGGTTGGCTAGTTTTCGTTCTCTAATCATAAAACATGATAATATCAGTTCGACACGAGATTTTATTAGAATAAACGATACAAAAAAAAACAAAGAAGAATTAATAATCACTCTTTATCAATCACATTGAGTGCTTCATAACAAGCACACATTGTATGATAATCATTTTTGCCACCGGGTGATTTTTCATCGGAACATTTTTCATTTGTTGGAGTCAAAAGTCGATACCAAGCACCGTATTTATGATCAACAAAATAAGTCCAACTATAGTCCCAGATTTTATCATACCATTGCCAATATTGTTCATCTTTCAATCGATCACCGAGTAGAGCAGCAGCTGCTAAACTTTCTGCTTGTACCCAATAATATTTGTCACCGTCATGTAAATTTCCTTCAATATCATAACCGTAGATTAGGCCACCATTCTTTTGATCCCAGCCATATTTCATTGCACGATCGAATAGACGAACAGCACGTTCGACATGCCACGGTTGTGGATCATGACGATCGAGTATCAATAAAAGTTTTGCCCATTCAGTTTGATGACCCGTTTGAATGCCCCATGGTCGAAAAATTTCAGATACTGCATCTTTATTATATTCGAAATCAGGTGTCCAATCTAATTTGTAATGTTCCCAAATTTGATAATGTAATTCTTCGGAACTTTTCGTTAATACTTCAGCAATAGTTTTTGCTCGTTCAAGATAAAACTTCTCATTTGTCACTTCATATGCAGCAATCATTGCTTCACATGCATGCATATTGTCATTTTGTCCACGATAATCCGATAGTTTCCAATCATTTGTTGCTTCAATTGCGTAGACACCGTATTTCTCTTCCCAAAAACGTTTCTCCATCGTATCATACGTTTCACGAATCCATTCACGAGCTTCTTCAATTCCAACACGTAAAGCATATGTGTAACATAATAGAACGAATGCAAGACCGTAACAATGATTCGTATCATCTTTAGGTTTTCCATCGTAGATCACCCAAGCATAACCGCCAGTTTCTGGATTACGATGCACATTTCGAACATAATCAACAGCATGTCGTGTTCGATCCAAATATTCTTTTTTACCGAAATGAATATAGGCTAATGCATAATTAATAACAAATCTTGTTGATGAAACTATATGTCGAGTATGTTTATCATAAATAGTACCATCATCTTTGAAAAAATGATAAAAACCACCTTGTGGATCAACGGATTTATCATAGAAATCTAGCGTCTTCTGTATGTGTGAAAGTAAGAATGATCGACGACGAAAATTCATATTTAATTGAATGATGATGTTTTCGTTCTACGACCATTATAAATATTTCATATTCAAGCCTCTAAGATAATGTTTGTCGACACTGTTATGCATATTTTCAATGCAAAGATAACAGCAGCTACTGATCATAATTGTAATTTGCAATCTGAGCTTCATTGAAAACGAATTTGATAAAAGATTTGACTAAAATCAAAGGATCTATCGACCATTTTCCATGACAACTCGAGCTTGTTCTATGATCGAGTTTTGTTTTATTTTATCTCTGATCAAACTCATTTAGATAGTGGTAGAGAGAAAACAACTATTCGTTTTCAAATGATTTAGTTGTCGTTTAGGAAAATGAATTAATCTATGGTCGAGCATTTCCTATCGCAGATAAAGTTTGTATTCGTATTCTACAACCTCTCGACAAAGATTCTAAGCATTGATCATCTCAATGCTCCATCAATTCGTGCCACAGGTGCTGATGTTTCACTGTCCTATGCTAAATTACTAATGGACTTAAAACGATGAATAAAAAAGTTTTGAATAAATAACTTTCGTTGTTTTCTTTTATCTCTAATGACATTTTTGCTTGAATGCCAGCTATAATCATAGGTAGAAGTGCGACATTCGAAAAAGAAAAAGCTCTTCTAGCGACATATTTCTCATTGGCCAATTGACATTGACAAATGTGCATATAAATAAAAGCGATCTTTATGCAATATTTTTCTTTTTCGAGTCAATTTCGAACGAACAACAAGGTGAAATGCCGTATGCAAATCAACCCAGTGTGCAAGTGACAGATTTAACTGAAGAAAATATTAAATTTGTTATTGAAAATACGGATTTAAGCGTTGCAAATGCGATACGTCGTGCTATGATTGCTGAAACGCCGACAATAGCTATTGATTCTGTTGAAATCGATGAAAATACGACAGTTTTATTCGATGAATTTCTCGCACATCGAATTGGGTTAATTCCATTATTTAGTGAAGGTGCTGTTGATCGAATGACCTATCATCGTGAATGTTCATGCGATAATTTTTGTCCCGAATGTTCAGTTGAATTTACACTCGATGTTCAAAATAATGATAATGAAGATCAAGCACCACGAAATGTTTGTTTGTCGAAACATGAATAAATATTATCATAATACTTTTTTCTATTTTCAAGGTAACATCGGGCGATCTTATGTCTAATAATCCTCATGTTGTACCTGTTCCTTCACGTGCAAAAATCGATGATGAAGGACAGAATAATTTCATGGAAAGTAGGTTTTTATTTAAAAGTGCAATGACATTTTCATGAGATTAGTCGATTTTCAGATATTCTTATTGTTAAACTTCGACCAAATCAAAGACTTCGTTTGAAAGCATACGCACGCAAAGGTTTCGGCAAAGAACATGCTAAATGGATACCGACTTGTGTAGGAATTTTTTTCTTTTTTTTCGTTTACAAAAATTAAAAATCCATTTTAGGGAGTTTCGTTTGAATATGATCCGGATAATGCACTTCGACATACTATCTATCCTGTGCCTGAAGAATGGCCACATTCGGAATATTCGGGTAAAGGAATTTCTATGCATATTTAATTTCTATTCGATCTTTGTTTAGATTTAGGAGAAAATGAATACGAAGCTCCATTTGATCCAACAAAAGTTCCAAATAAATTCTATTTCAATGTTGAATCAACAGGCGCACTTAAACCTGAAACTGTAATTTGTTCGAAAGCGAGTGTTCATTTGAAATAGATGTTTTCGTTTTCTATTTAGATTCTTTTATCATCATTAAATGTGCTCAAACAAAAATTGAGTAACCTTCAAACACTACTCAGACACGAAACATTAGAAGGATTATAAAATAATCTAGTTTTTTTTCTGTCTTCTTGTCATTCAAACAAAACAAAAAAAACTACATGTTGTTCTTTCTTCAGTTTGTATTGAAATTCTAGATTTTGTATTCATTTAAAACTAACATCTTCCAAATAATGTTGATAAATTAAAATGTCGGATAAAAAAGTAGTTAAACTGCACAAGAATGAAATCGATGATCGAGAAAATACAAGATTATCAACAAAATCAGGTTAATTTCGATGATATTTTATAATGAACGATGTTTTTTTTCTTTTCTGTAAATAGAAGGATCATATCACACTCCTCCGTTATCATCGTCATCATCAACGCCACCATCTCGGTCACGATCCAAAACTGTTTCAACCGCAAGTGCCAATACCGAAACCGAACAATCAACTGGTCTCAATCTTCTTCAATCAATTCGAGATTTAACTCAACAAGAATTAAATCGAGCGAATCCATTAGGTCTTCTTGGTAAAGAAATCATATCGGCAACAGGCACTACACATTGTCCAGAACCAATTCCACCGAAAGAATCAGATGAAATACCTCCGAAAGACCTACGAACTTCGTCTTCATCATCGTTAGGTCATGTACGAATTCATGATAACGAACCACCGCAACAACTTATTTTTCCATTGAACGAAGAAGAAAAAGCTCAAATGCAACGACGTCGTTCAACATTAGCTAATATTACCGATGAAACTCTTCCGCCATGTCCAGCTGAATATCTTCCAAATGATACTGATCAAGATTTTCAACCACATCTATTCTCTCAGCCATCAGCGACGACGATGGTCGCTGATTTCATTCCTGATACGATGACAATCAACGTTTTTGAAGTATTCATTTATGCTTGGGGTGTTTTTGCTTTCTTTTTCGATACAGTTACAGATCTTGTTTTGGCACATGCATATTATGTCGAAGGGGCCTTTTATTTATTTATCTTAACATTAATGTGTGTTATTTTACCTAATATAACTTTATCGGTGTTCTCGTTAGTTTGGTATATCGATAGTAGTCAATTGAAAGTCTCATCCAAAGTTGACAGTGAACCAACATATCAAACGGCTTATTGTCAAACAGAAGATTCCAATGAAAACAATCACGATCATGTCGATTCACATGTATCACGAATGCGTGATCCACCCAAACCACCTGAACAAATTCAATCGAAAACAACATTTCAATTATCACGAACAACCATGCGAATATTCACATGGATTATTCGAATCATAGTCTTAGTTCTTCAATTGGATCTCTGTTTGAAATATATTCGTGGTTTATATTATACATGGAAAGGTTTTCAAAAACGACATCATCCGAAATGGGCACGTTTCTATTTAACTAAACAGATTCTTATCGATGCTGACATAGCTCTACTACGTGTATTCGATTGTTTTATGGATTCAGGTTCGCAAGTTATTTTACAATTATATATCATGTTGAGATTAGGTTCAGCATCGATGAAATGTAAGTTAATTAACAACAAGAGAAAACAAAAATCGACCTTGAATTCAATTTTAGTTGATACACTTTTTGCTAAACAATGTCTATCGATAATCTCTTCGTTGGGTTCATTAGCCTATGCGCTCAGTGGTTATTCTCGATGTTGGCGACATATGCAATTGACTCATTCGCCACAAGGTTGGCCGAAAGATAAACCACCTCCGCAATTAGTCTCCTGGTGGAGTACGATCATTCAATGGGTATTTCGATTTGAATATATTATTTTTATTCTCATTTGTTTCGTTGTACATGTAGTTGTGGTATTTATTGTTAATCACTCCTCGTGTTCTTGCCTTGGCTATGTTTGCAGCAACATTCCGTTCATGGTTTTGGACGATTATCATTGCACATTGGTTTGCTATGCTCTTTTGGATACTTCGTTTTGTAAAGAAAAAACAATTATTCTGCGATTTTTTTTGACTATTTTTGCTTTTCTAGCGGACTATTTTTTGCATAAGTGATACAACGAAATACAGTCCTCGAGAAGCTATTTTTGAAAAATGTTATAATCTCGTTTGTTCATATATATTCATATTTTGTTATATGGTAAGAATTCGATTTTCATTCAATAATATCGAAATATGTTTTTTTCTTCTTCTTTGAATAGAATTTACGCAAGGGTGATACACGTTTGCATTACATTGGCTTTTACACAATTTATTATATTGAAAATATATCATTTTCGATTATTTATGCAATTCATTCAGCGGAAACCAATTCCATATTTAAATATTCACTTGTTACATTTGTTTGTTTGGGCTTTTGGTTTGCAATATTATTTCAATTTCTCTACTATCGTTTTCTTCATCCGAGTCATCATGTTCGTATAAATACGAAGCAAAATCTTGCCTCATTAGCACGTCTCGGTTCATTGCCACGATTTAATCGAATAAAGAAATCGAAATCTTGCGAAGAAATTATCGATCATAATGATCAAGGCGAAAATGTCTCGTTACAATTCAATGCTAATTCAATTGACGAACGTTGGCATAATCGTTTTTCGAAAGAAAATCGACAGATACTAATTTCACAACAGAAAGCTATCGATAAGAAAGTGAAACTAACACGTGCACAACGGCAAAGCGAAGAAAATCATGATCAAACACCAACAGGGCCAGGAAGAATTTTCAATAAAATTTCTAATTCAATTAAACGACCAACAACTCTCTCGAATGATGATACAGTCGAAGGTAATGTCGAACATCAAACACCAATCAATAGTTCGAATAATCGACGTCAACAATTTTTCAACGTCAAACGCGTTACATTAGCACGTTCGCCACATCAAGAATCCTACGCTAAAATGCAACAAGAAGACGACGACGATTTTGAGAATCATTCCATAGTTTATATTTCAGATAGATCAGCATCAGTGCAATCTCAACGACAGTCGAATCCTGTCGCTAAACACGATGACGACGGAGAAATGATTTTAACAGCAACTAAACTATTGCCAACAATCATTCAAACTCCGTCGACACCTGATATCATCATCAATACATCTCGATGTTAAAACTTATTCTCTAGTCAAATACGAATCATCTTATTTTGTGTTTTTTCTTCTTCTTCTTCTTCTTGTACATCTGATATATGTCTACGTAGAAATTAGACTTGTTGGTTTTTCTTTTCTCTTTGCAATAATAAACGAAAATCAGATTATTATTTTATTGATATTTTCCAATAAAAAGAAAATCATTTATTTTGATTTATTTGTTCGATTAAAATAAGCTGTGCACTCACACACTCGCATGAGAAAAAAAAATAGAGGGAAGCAAAACGTGAGACGAAGAAGAAGAAGAAGAAGAAAAAAAATATTCGGAATCATCAAGTTCTTTTCTTATTCTTGTTTTAATAAATCGATTGAAGAACAGAACGAAGGCCACTCGTATCCATATTTAATAATTCACGATTACGATCGGTTTCCGTTTTCGGTGCTATTTCAGTGTTCAATCGACGACGTGTTTCTAACGCTCGTTTTTCGAGCATAATCGAATTCGATTTAACAGCAATTTCGTCTTCGATACGATGTAATTGTTGTTGAAGAATGTTCCATGCATGTCTAATCAGAAGAGAAAATCAGTGTTTTCGAAAATGAAGAAGAGAAATATTGATTTTTGTACTTGGTTTGTTTTAATTGATCTTCTAGAGCACGTTTTTCGGCTTTTAATTGTTGAATTTCATCGCATAACTAACAAACGCGAAGAAAAAGAGAACAATGATTTGCAAAAAGAAGATTAGCAAGTTATTCATACGCCATAGGAAACTTCGTCACGAACTAAATCCATGCCTGGACGATTATGACGATTTTCTTGACGTGTCATCGCGAGTTTAATCAATGGTTCTTTGTCTAAA
>Ga0209930_1001543_pt1 | contig 34926 bp, 30 predicted proteins | sample ThiBiot_500_biof_2_FD_183948 | JGI IMG/M metagenome (GOLD analysis project Ga0209930, IMG submission 183948) | Wastewater bioreactor microbial communities from Cape Town, South Africa - Thiocy_cont_500_biof (SPAdes) | ecosystem: Engineered > Bioreactor > Thiocyanate-remediating >... | reverse complement strand
CCCTGGGGCCAGATGTCCTTCTGGGGCGCCACCGTGATCACCAACCTGTTCGGCGCCATCCCGCTCGTCGGCCAGACGATCGTGACCTGGCTGTGGGGCGGCTTCTCGGTCGACAACCCGACGCTGAACCGCTTCTTCGCCCTGCACTACCTGCTGCCCTTCATCATCGCGGGCGTCGTGGTGCTGCATATCTGGGCGCTGCACATCCCGGGCTCGAACAACCCGACCGGCGTCTCGGTGAAGGAAAAGCAGGACACCCTGCCCTTCCATCCCTATTTCACCGTCAAGGATGCGCTCGGCCTCGTCGTCTTCCTGATCTTCTACTGCTACTTCGTCTTCTACGTGCCGAACTATCTCGGCCACGCCGACAACTATATCGAGGCGAACCCGCTGGTGACGCCCGCGCATATCGTGCCGGAATGGTACTTCCTGCCCTTCTACGCGATCCTGCGCTCGATCCCGGACAAGCTCCTCGGCGTCATCGCCATGTTCGGCGCCATCGCGGTGCTGTTCGTGGTGCCGTGGCTCGATACCTCGAAGGTCCGCTCGGCGAATTTCCGCCCGCTCTATCGCCAGTTCTTCTGGATCTGGGCGGTCGCCGCGGTCGGCCTCGGCTATATCGGCGCCATGCCGCCCGAGGGTGGCTACCTGATCGTCGGCCGCATCCTGACGGTCTACTACTTCGCCCACTTCCTGATCATCCTGCCGCTGCTCGGCCTGTTCGAGAAGCCGAGGCCGCTCCCGGCCTCGATCACGGAGGCAGTGCTCGGCGGTGGCGCGCCCGTCACGGCGGGTGCTCCGTCCGGACCGCAGACCAAGTGAGCCGTGGGACAGGAAACGGATCGATGACCATGAAGAGCTTGTCCACGAAGCTTGCCGGCCTCGGCCTCGGCGTGATGATCGGCCTCGGCGCGATCGGCGCCGGCGCCGCGTTCGCTGCCGAGGAGCATGGCGAGGAAGCGCAGCCGACGCATTTCCCGATCATCAAGCCGACGCTGGAGCCCTGGTCCTTCGCCGGCCTGTTCGGTCGCTTCGACACGGCGCAGCTGCAGCGCGGCTATCAGGTCTACAAGGAGGTTTGCGCCTCCTGCCACTCGATGAACCTGATGTCGTTCCGCAACCTCGCGCAGGAAGGCGGACCGCATTTCACCGAGGCGCAGGCGCGCACGGTCGCGGCCAGCTATCAGGTGCAGGACGGTCCGAACGACGCCGGCGACATGTTCGAGCGCCCCGGCCGCCTCTCCGACCGCTTCCCGTCGCCCTTCCCGAACCCGGAAGCGGCCGCCGCCGCCAACAACGGCAAGGCGCCGCCGGACCTGTCGCTGATGGCCAAGGCCCGCGCCGTCGAGCGCGGCTTCCCCTGGTTCGTCCTCGACCTGTTCACGCAGTATGAGGAAGGCGGCCCGGACTACATCCATGGCCTCCTGACGGGCTACAAGGAGCCGCCGGCCGGCATGCAGATCCCGCCGGGCCTGCACTACAATCCGCATTTCGTCAGCGGCCCGGCCATCGCCATGCCGCCGCCGCTCTCCGACGGCCAGGTGACCTATACCGACGGCGCGCCGCAGACGGTCGACCAGTATTCGCGCGACGTCGCGGCCTTCCTGATGTGGACTGCCGAGCCGCATCTCGACGCGCGCAAGCGCGCCGGCTTCCAGGTGATCATCTTCCTGATCGTCTTCGCCGGCCTGCTCTATGTGACCAAGAAGAAGATCTGGTCCAAGGTCGCGCACTGAGGCGCGCACTCGGCGCACCACCGATCTCTCGATGCGAAATGGCCGGGCTCGTCCCGGCCATTTTCATTTGGAAGGCCGGCTACTGCTGCGCCGCGATCATCGTCTGCAGCCTCCGGCGGAGCGCCTCGGCGTCGGGCCGGAAATCCTCGCGCAGCCACCAGTCCTCGAGATGCCGCAGGATGACGCCGACCGCCGGCCCGCGTCCGATCCCTGCCTCGACCACGTCGCGCCCCGATAGCGGGAAGGCTGGCGGCTCGAACGCCTCGATCGCCGCCCGCCGGGCCGCGGCCTCGGCCTCCGTGAGCAGTCCCTCCGCGGCGATGAGGGCCAGCGCCCCCGTCACCGCCTCGCGGCCGCGCCGATAGAGCGCGACACGATCGGAGACGACACCGCCCCCGATGAGCGCCGGCCGCGCGGCGAGCGCCTCCGTCATGCGGTCGCGCTCGCGATTGGCGAGGCGGAAGCGGCGCGTGATGCGGTCGATGTCCTCCTGCACGAAGCCGAACAGCGCCGCGAAGCGCAATGCCGCGTCCCTGGGCGCCCCCGCGTCCGTCGCGAGCCGCTGGAAGACGCCGATCCGCCCGACACCGGCCGCGATGAGCGGCAGGATGCCGCTGTCCTGCATGACTTCGAGCGTCGCCGGCGCACCCGGCGCAACGACCAGCCGCCGCATCTCCTGCCCGATCCGCTCGGCTGAAAGATCGCCCAGCGCATGGCGGGCGCGGGTCGCAGCGGCGAGGCCTTCGGCATCCGGCGCGCCATGGCCGTAGCTCGCATGGAAGCGGAAGAAGCGCAGCACCCGCAGCCGGTCCTCGGCAATCCGCTGGTCGGCCGAGCCGATGAAGCGCACGCGGCGCGCCGCGAGATCCTCGATCCCGCCGACGAGATCGATGATATGGCCCTCGGCATCGGCAAAGAGCGCATTCATGGTGAAGTCGCGCCGCGCGGCATCGGCCGCCCAGTCGGTGCCGAACCGCACGACCGCATGGCGGCCGTCCGTCTCGACATCCTCGCGCAAAGTCGTCACCTCGACGACCCGGTGGCGGCCGATCACCGTTACGGTGCCGTGCTCGATGCCCGTCGGCACCGACTGCAGCCCGGCGGCGGCGGCGCGCGCCATGACCGCGTCGGGGAGAAGCGTCGTCGCGATGTCGATGTCGCCGGAGGCGGGAAGCCCCATCAGCGCATTGCGCACCGCGCCGCCGACGACCCGCGCCGCGCCGCCTTCGGCCGAGAGGATGCGGAGCACATCGACGACCAGCGGATCGGCGAGGAAGTCCGCGCCGGCGAGCCTTGCCTCCGTCATTCGAAGCGGCCCGGCACGATCTGGCCGTTCTCCATATGGGCCGGGCGGTAGAGGCCGCCCGCCTCGTTCTCGGGATAGGCGAGGATGACGAGGAGCGAGGCGAGCATCGCGAGGATGCCGACGACGCCGAGCCTGAGCCAGACGATCAAGGGCCAGCGCTCGTCGCCCGGCCGGACGCCCGCCTTGAAGAAGCGCCAGGCCGCATAGAGCGCGAAGGGCAGCAGGAAGAAGAGGAAGGTGAAGCCGAGGAATCGGACCATGGTCAGGCAAAGAGCCGTTCGTAGAGGCCGCGGATGATCCCGGCCGTGATCCCCCAGATATAGTGCTCGTCATAGGGCATTTCGTAAAAGAAATGCCGGGTGCCGTCCCATTCCCGGCTGCCCTGCCGGTGGTTCTCCGGCGTCATGAGGAAGGAGAGCGGCACTTCGAAGGCCGCCTCGACCTCGTCCGGGTTGAGCACGAGCCGGAACGAAGGCTCGACGCGCGCGACCACCGGCGTGATGTGATAGCCCGTGCCCGCGATATAGGGACCGAGCCGGCCGAGTGGCTGCACGAGGCGCGGATCGAGCCCGATTTCCTCCTCGGCCTCGCGAAGGGCGGCGGCGGCCGTGTCCGCATCCTCCGGATCGACGGCGCCGCCTGGAAAGGCGATCTGGCCGGCATGCTGGCGCAGCCGCGCCGTCCGCCGCGTCATCAGCACCGTCGGGTGCTCGCGCGCGACGATCGGGATCAGCACCGCCGCCGGCCGCGCACGGAAGCCGCGCGGCGGCTTGAAATCGGCATTGATGACCGGCTCGCTGGCGGCATCTGCCCCCTCTGAGACGGGCAGCAGCCGCCGCTTCGCCACGGCGAACACATGATCTGGCAGGAAGCGGTCGTCATCGGCCAAGAGCGTCATGGCGATGGCCCGATGACGAAGAATTGACCACCCGATTCGACGCCGAGCCGGCTCCCCCTCTCAACCGCATGGCCGGCGAGATCCTCGGCGACCGCGCGCGTCAGCCGCGCCTCGATACCGGGGCGCACCGTGACATAGGGAATGAAGGCGTCGCCCCCCGCATCGTCGATCCTGAGCGGATGATCGGCGTCGAGCGGGACCTCCTCGCCGAGATTGGTGCGGAAGGTGATGAGCGGCGGATCGGAAGCGGTGGCGGAGAGATCGACGGCCAGAAACGGCACATCCGCGACCTCGATCGCGACTTTTTCGACCGGCGTCACCAGCACATAGCCGCCATCGGCCTCGCGCCGCAGCACGCTGGCGAAGAGGCGCACGAGTCCTTCGCGCAGGATCGGCTCGCCCTCGTGATGCCAGCCGCCGTCGCGGTCGATGCGGATGTCGATGCGGCCGGAGATCGGCGGATTCCACAGATGGACCGGCGCCGGGCGGAAGGGCGGCAGCGAGTCCGCGAGCCGTTCGGCGAGGTCCTGCGGCGGACCGCCTCTCGTCGCGGCCTTCGTTTCGCCTTGCTTTGACCTTGCCATGCCTGAGGAAATCCGTGGTCCGGCGACTGGCGCCGCCGGTCCGATCTGCCAAGATGAAGGAGCGGCGCGGCAAAACCATCTCGCCGATCCGTCTCCTGAAACTATATGGGCCGACATGAGCGCGTTCAATCAGACATCCCTCGCCGCGGTCGACCCGCAATCGCTGGTCGCCGAGGCCGATGCCGCGGTGGTGACGATCGGCTCGGCCCGTGCCGCCATCGGCCAGCTCATCTACGGCCAGGAACAGGTGATCGAGCGCGTGCTGGTGACGCTCTTGTCCGGCGGCCATGGCCTGCTCGTCGGCGTCCCCGGCCTCGCCAAGACCAAGCTGGTCGAGACGCTCGGCACCGTGCTCGGGCTCGACGAGCGCCGCGTGCAGTTCACGCCCGACCTGATGCCCTCCGACATTCTCGGCTCGGAAGTCATGGACCAGGACGCGGAAGGGCGCCGCGCCTTCCGCTTCGTCAAGGGACCGATCTTCGCCCAGCTCCTGATGGCGGACGAGATCAACCGCGCCAGCCCGCGCACGCAGTCGGCGCTGCTGCAGGCGATGCAGGAATATCACGTCACCATCGCCGGCCAGCGCTACGACCTGCCGGCGCCGTTCCATGTCCTCGCGACACAGAACCCGCTGGAGCAGGAGGGCACCTATCCGCTGCCCGAAGCCCAGCTTGACCGCTTCATGCTGCAGATCGACGTGCTCTATCCCGATATCGAGGCCGAGCGGCGCATGCTGTTCGAGACGACGGGCGCCGGCGATGCGACGGCAAAGCGCGTGATGGATGCCGAAGGGCTCCGCGCGCTGCAGCAGCTTGTCCGCCGTCTCCCGGTCGGGGAGAGCGTCGTCGAGGCGATCCTCGAACTCGTGCGCTCGGCCCGTCCGGGAGCCGCTGCCGACAAGAAGCTTGCCGAGGCGATCGCCTGGGGTCCCGGCCCGCGCGCCAGCCAGGCGCTGATGCTCGCCGTCCGCGCCCGCGCCCTCATCGACGGGCGCTATGCGCCGTCGATCGATGATGTGCTGGCGCTGGCCGAGCCGGTGCTGCAGCACCGCATGAGCCTTTCCTTCGCCGCGCGCGCCGATGGCGAGACGGTGCGGGGCGTGATCGGGCGTCTCAAGGCGCGGATCGGTTGACGGCGTGACGCAAGCGGCCTCTTCCGCCCCCTCCCCTCCCGGCGCAGACCGTCCCCTCGCCGAAGCCAGCAAGCTCGCCGAGGCGAAGACGCTCGCCGACAGCCTGCCCGGCCTGCTGGTCGAGGCGCGGCGCATCGCCACCACCGTCCTCGCGGGCTGGCACGGGCGGCGGCGCGCCGGCCCCGGCGAGACCTTCTGGCAGTTCCGCCCCTTCCTCGCAGGCGAGGCGCCGGGCCGGATCGACTGGCGCCGCTCGGCCCGCGACGACCATCTCTATGTCCGCGAGCGCGAGTGGGAAGCAGCGCACACGATCTGGCTCGCCGCCGATCTGTCGCGCTCGATGGAGTTCCGCTCGCGCCTTGCGAGCGCCTCGAAGCGTGACCGCGCCGTCGTGCTGCTCCTGGCGATTGCCGAGCTTCTGGCCGGCGCCGGCGAGCGCATCGGCCTCATCGGCCTTTCCGATCCCGTGCTGGCACGCAACGCCGCCGAGCGGCTCGCCGAAACGCTGCTGCATCGCGGCCAGGACTCTACCGGGCTGCCCGATACCCGCCGGCTGACCCGCTTTGCCGATCTCGTGATGATCGGAGACCTGCTCGATCCGCTCGCCGAGATCGACGCGACGCTGGCCGATTGCGCCCGCGCCGGCGCGACCGTGCATCTCATCGAGATCCGCGATCCGGTCGAGGAGACCTTCCCCTATGCCGGCCGGGCCGAGTTCCGCGATCCGGAGAGCGGGACGATCTATGTCGCCGGCCGCGCCGAACAGCTCGCCGAGGATTATCGCCGCCATCTCGCGGCCCGGCGCGAGCATCTCGCAGCCACCTGCCGGCGGCTCGGCTGGAGCTATCTCGTCCACCGCACGGACCGGCCGGCGACCGAGCCGCTGCTGGCGCTGCATGCCCGCCTGTCCGATCGCAGCCTCGGCGGGGGAGCCGGCTGATGGGTGGCCTTCCGCTCGCCTTCGCCACACCGCTCGTCCTCTCGGCGCTCGTCCTGCTGCCGGCGATCTGGTGGCTCTTGAAGCTGACGCCGCCGCGCCCGCGCATCGAGACCTTCCCGCCGACGCGCATCCTCGCCGAGATCGTGCCGAAGGACGAACAGCCGGCGCGCAGCCCCTGGTGGCTGACCGCGCTGCGTCTCCTGCTCGCGGCGCTGATCATCCTGGCGCTGGCGGGTCCCGTCTGGCGGCCGGCCGGCGAGAGCGCGCCGGGCGACGGCCCGCTGCTCGTCGTGCTCGACAATGATTGGGCGGCGGCGCGCAACTGGCCGGCCCGCGTCGAGACGGCGAAGCGCATCGTGGCACTGGCCGAACGCAGTGGTCGCCCGGTTACGCTGATCGCCACCGCCGAGGCGCCGGCGCAGGAATTCGCGCCCTCCGACGCCGCCACCGCCATTGCCCGCATCGACGCGCTGCAACCGCGCCCCTATCCCGCCGACCGCGCCGCCATCGCCGCGGCTATGGCGCCTGCCGTCGCGGCACGCCCGTTCGGCGGCGTCGCCTGGCTCGCGAGCGGGCTCGGCGGCGAGGACGCGGCCGCCTTCGCGCGGTTCCTGAACGAGACGGTCAAGGCGCCGGCGAGCGTCTATGACGGCGACGGCACCACGCTGGAGGGCCTGCTGCCGCCCGCCACCGGTTCGGATGCGCTGACGCTTGCCGTGATCCGCAGCGACAGCCGCCTCGTGGATGCCGGACAGATCGAGGCCCGCGACCTCAAGGGCCGCTCGGTCGGCGTCGCGCCCTTCGCCTTCAAGGCGGGCGAGACCAAGGCCGAGGCGGTGTTCGATCTTCCGACCGAACTGCGCAACGAGATCGTCCGCGTCGAGATCGCCGGCAGCGCCAATGCCGGCGCAGTGCAGCTCCTCGACGATCGCTTCAAGCGCCGCCGCATCGGCATCGTCTCCGGCGGCTCCAATGACAGCAACGCCCAGCCGCTGCTCTCGCCGCGCTATTACCTGACCCGCGCGGTCCAGCCTTTCGCCGACGTCATCAATGCCAGCGACGCGAATGCCGCGACCGCGATCCCCCAGCTCATCGACGGCGGCGCCGCGGTGATCGTGCTCGCCGATATCGGCACGCTGACGCCGGAGATCGAGGAGCGGCTCTCGAAATGGGTCGAGGACGGCGGCACGCTGCTGCGCTTCGCCGGCCCGCGCCTCGCCGCCGCGACGACAGGCGAGAACACTCTCGTGCCCGTGCGGCTTCGCGAAGGCGGCCGCTCGCTCGGCGGCAGCCTCTCCTGGTCCAGCCCGCAGCCGCTCGCCTCCTTCGCGCCTGGCGGCCCCTTCGCCGGCATGGCGGTCCCGGGCGATGTCACGGTCAGCCGCCAGGTGCTCGCCGAGCCTGACGCCAACCTGCAGGCCCGCACCTGGGCGGCGCTCGCCGACGGCACGCCGCTCGTGACCGGCGCGCGGCTCGGCAAGGGCTGGCTGGTGCTCTTCCACGTCACGGCCGATACGAGCTGGTCCAACCTGCCGCTCTCGGGGAGTTTCGTCGACATGCTGCGCCGGATCGCGGCCTTCTCCGCCGTTCCCGCCACCGCGGCGAAGGCGGGCGCCGTCGAAGGTTCCGCCGGCGGCGTCATGCTGCCGCCCTGGCGGCTGCTCGACGGCTTCGGGCGCACCGTCACCACCGATCCGCTGGCCCGGCCGCTGCCGGCCGCGGCGGAGGCCGTCGCGCCGACCCGCGAGCATCCGCCCGGGCTCTACGGCAATGACGACGCCTTCCGCGCCGTCAACCTGCTCGCCGCCGATGCGACGCTGCCGCCCTTCGATGCGACGCTCGTCAATGGCGCCAGCACCGCCGCCTATCCGACCACGGCGCCGACCGATCTTTCGCCCTGGCTGCTCGTCGTGGCTCTCGCCTGCCTCGTCGCCGATGCGCTCGCCGTGCTCTGGCTGAATGGCGGCCTCCGCCTTCGCCGCGCGGCGCCGGTCGCGGTTCTCGCGCTGGCTCTGATGGCAGCGCTCGCGCCACGTCCCGCCCATGCCGACGCGGCTTCCGACCAGTTCGCGATGGACGCGGTCAACGCGACCCGGCTCGCTTACGTCGTCACCGGCAATGCCACGATCGACGAGGTGAGCAAGGAAGGCCTCGCCGGCCTCTCGCGCGAGCTCGCCAACCGCACGGCGCTGGAGCCGAGCGATCCGATCGGCGTCGACGTCGCCAAGGACGAGCTCTCCTTCTTCCCGCTGCTCTACTGGCCGATCGACCCGTCATCGCCCATGCCGAGCTCCGAGACGCTCGCGCGCATCGACGCCTATATGAAGCAGGGCGGCACGATCCTCTTCGACACCCGCGACGAACTGGACCGCCCGCTGGGCAGCGACGGTTTCGCCGGCACGCCGGAGGCCGAGCGGCTGCGCGCCATGCTCACCGGCCTCGACATCCCGCCGCTGGAGCCGGTGCCGAGCAACCATGTCCTGACCAAGGCCTTCTATCTGCTGGCCGATTATCCCGGCCGCTATTCCGGCAGCCCGCTCTGGGTCGAAACCTCGGCCGCCGATGACGAGGCGAGCGGCGACCGGCCGGTGCGGCCCGGCGACGGCGTCTCCTCGATCCTGATCACCGCCAATGACCTCTCCGGCGCCTGGGCGACCGATGCCGACGGCCGCTTCCTCTATCCGACGGTCCCGCCCGATCCGCGCCAGCGCGAGATGGCATACAGGACCGGCATCAACATCGTGATGTACACGCTGACGGGCAACTACAAGGCCGACCAGGTGCATGTCCCGGCCCTGCTCGAGAGGCTCGGTCAGTGAACTGGTCGCTCACCTTCGCGCCGCTGCTGCCGCTCTGGCTGATCGCCGTCCTCGGCGTCGCCGGTCTCGCCGCGATCGCGCCGCTGGTGCTGCGGCGGACGCGCGGGGCGCTGCTGCGCCTCGCCGCTCTGGCCGCGCTCGTCTTCGCCCTGCTCGGGCCGGTACTTCTCGACGAACAGCGCCAGGCGCTGCCGACCGTCGTCGCCATGGTCGTCGACAAGAGCGCCAGCCAGTCCTTCTCCGACCGCGCCGCGGCGACCGAGCGCATGCGCGAGGCGCTGACGAAGCGCTTCGGCGATCTCCGCGACATCGAACTGCGCACCGTCGAGGTCGGCCCGACTGCCAATGGCGCGCCGGTCGACGGCACCGAGCTCTTCAAGGCCGTCTCGACCGAACTCGCCGATGTCGCGCCCGAGCGGATCGGCGCGGTCGTGATGCTCACCGACGGCGAAGTACACGACGTCCCCGCCAACCCGTCCGAAATCCTCGGCAGCGCGCCTTTGCACGCGCTCGTCTCCGGCCGCGACGACGAGATCGACCGCCGCCTCGTCATCCGCCAGGCGCCGCGCTTCGGCATCGTCGGCGAGAAGCAGACGATCACCTACAGCGTCGACGACAGCGGCCCGGCACAGTCGGGCCCCGTCAAGGTCACCATCTCGCGCGACGGCGACCCCATCGCCACCGAGACGGTCACGCCCGGCACCGACAACCGCTTCGAGATCGAGATCGGCCATGCCGGGCAGAACATCTACGAGTTCGAGGCCGAACCGCTGGCGAACGAACTGACGGCGGTCAACAACCGCGCCGCGGTCGTGATCGACGGCATCCGCGAGAATCTGCGCGTGCTGCTCGTCTCGGGCGAGCCGCATGCCGGCGAGCGTATCTGGCGCAATCTCCTGAAATCCGACGCCTCCGTCGATCTCGTCCATTTCACCATCCTGCGCCCGCCGGAGAAGCAGGACGGCACGCCGATCGACGAATTGTCGCTGATCGCCTTCCCGACGCGCGAGCTGTTCTCGGTCAAGATCAACCAGTTCGACCTGATCATCTTCGACCGCTATGCCCAGCAGGGCGTGCTGCCGATCCTCTACTTCGACAACATCGCGCAATATGTGCGCAACGGCGGCGCGCTGCTCGTCGCCTCTGGCCCCGATTACGCGTCCGACGCCAGCCTCTATACGACGCCGCTCGCCGATGTCCTGCCCGCCGCGCCGACCGGCCGGGTGATCGAGAAGCCGTTCTTCCCCGAGGTCACCGATCTCGGCAAGCGCCACCCGGTGACGCGCGGGCTCGAGGGCGGCGACACGAGCCCACCGCATTGGAGCCGCTGGTTCCGCCAGGTCGAGACCGACCGGCCGGGCGGCGAGGTCGTGATGAAGGGCGCCGATGGCGACCCGCTGCTCGTGCTCGAGCGCGAGGACAAGGGCCGCGTGGCGCTGCTGCTTTCGGACCAGGTCTGGCTCTGGGCGCGCAATTTCGAGGGCGGCGGGCCGCATGTCGACCTGCTGCGCCGCCTCGCCCACTGGCTGATGAAGGAGCCCGACCTCGAGGAGGAGGCCCTTCGCGCCAGCGCCAAGGGCGCGACGCTCACCATCGAGCGCCAGACCATGCGCGACGCCATCGATCCGGTGACGGTGATCGCGCCATCGGGCGCGCGCAGCACGGCGACGCTCGCCCCCGACGGTCCCGGCCGCTTCCGCGCCGAGATCGCGGCGCCCGAGATCGGCCTCTGGCGGGTCGAGGATGGCGAGCGCCGCGCCTTCGCGCTGGTCGGTCCCGCCAATCCGCGCGAGTTCCAGGATGTGCGCTCGACTTTCGACAAGCTGCAGCCGGTCGTCGAGGCCTCGGGCGGCCGCATCGCGCGCATGGAGACGACGGCCGGAGCGGCGGACGTCCCGCGCATCGTCCCCGTCCATTCCGGCCGCAGCGTCTCCGGCCGCGACTGGATCGGCGTGCGCATGACCGAGGCCTCGCTGCTCACCGGCGTCGAGCGCCTGCCGCTCTTCTCCGGCTTCCTGGGCCTCGCGATCCTTCTCGGCCTCGCCGCCGCCACCTGGTATCGCGAAGGCCGCTGATCACCGCCGTTCCGGGCGACCACTTCCTCTGCTAAGGAAGGTCCGGTGTCGGGGGACATTGATCGTGCGTTGGGGCAGGACGCCGGCCGTGGGGCAATTGCCTGATCGCGGCTGGGAGCGGCCGAGGCTAGGGGCCGGGATCCGCAGGGTAGCGAAGCTGCTCGCGGCGCCGATGCCCGATCGTCAATACTGCTCGCTTCGCTACCTCGCGCTGCATGGACGCCTGCCGGACATCGACCGTCCGCAGCGCTTCAGCGAAAAGCTGCAGTGGCGCAAGCTCTATGACCGAAACCCGCTCTTTCCGGTTCTCACCGACAAGCTCGCCTGCAAGGGTTTCGTCGCCTCGCGGGTCGGTGGCGACTTCGTGGTCCCGACGCTGTGGTCCGGAACCGACCTCCGCGCGGTCGACTGGACGAGCATCACCTTTCCGGCCGTCATCAAGCCCGCGCATGCGAGCGGCCTCGTCTCGCTGCTCAAGGATCGCCGCGACGCCGAGGCCTTTATCGCGGCCGCGACGGCCGAACGCTGGCTGCGGATCGATCATTCGCTCGTGAACCGGGAATGGGCCTATGGTTCGGTGCCGCCGCGCCTCTTGATCGAGCCCGCCTGCCTCGCCGCCGGACGGCTGCCGGCCGATTGTCGCTTGCACATGTTCGGCGGGCAGCTCTCGCATATCGAACTCGATTTCGAACGCGACGGCCGCTGGTCCTATGCCTATCGCGGGCCCGACTGGGCGCCGCTCGCCGTCCACGATCCCGATGCCGGCGGCCACTTTTCCGGGGATGTGCCGCCGCCCGGTTCGATCGGCGCCATGATGGAGGCCGCGATCCGGCTGTCGGAGGACATCGATTATGTCCGCGTCGACTTCCTCGTCACGGATGAGCGCCCTTACGTCGGGGAATTGACGGTCTATCCCGCCGCCGGCTTCGAGCGCTTTGACCCGCCCTCGTTCGATATCGAACTCGGTGGACGTTGGCGGCTGCCGATAACTCGCTGAGGCTCGCGGGCTACGATGCCCGGCGCGCCGCGCCGCCGAGCCCGTCCAGCGAGCCTTCGGCGAGCGGGCAGACGAGCACGCGCGCCGGATCGACCGGTGCCGGCAGCGTGATCCGGTAGGGCTCCAGCCGGACGAAGCCGAACGGGCCGTAATAGGGCTCGTCGCCGACGAGCAGCACGACGGAATGGCCGGCCTCGGCCGCCGCCGCCAGCGAGGTGCGCATCAGCGACTTGCCGGCGCCGCGTCCCTTCCAGCCCTCGACCACCGCCAGCGGACCAAGCAGGATCGCCGGTCGATCGCCGATGAAGATCGGCGTCAGCCGCACCGATCCGATGAGCGTGAGCCCCGCCGTGGCGACGAAGGAGAGCGCCGGATCGTGGGCAACGCCCTCGCGCAGCAGCGAGGCGGCGCGGGCGAAGCGGCCGGGGCCGAACGAGGCCTCGTGCAGCGCCTCGATGGCATCCGCATGCTCAGGCCGCTCGGCCTGGACGGTGAAACTGTCGATCATCATGGAGAGCTGGCTCACGTCGGAAGGGTGATCGTCCGACGGATGGCCACGCTTCAGGCTTGCGCGGACCGGCGGACGAGGAGACGAGCGGCATCGCGCGACGCAGCGTCGCGGCCGTCGGTTCGTCGTCGCAGGGAGAGCCGCGCGGGCATCGCCGTTTCCATGTTCAAGCCAGTTCGGCGCATATCACGCGTTTTGGTCGGACGTAAAGCGGCAATCACCAGATTGGTTCCTTCGCGGCGCCGTCCATGATCTCGGCAAGACGCCGCCGTGTCGCCGGCGAGAGATCCGCGGGCAGCGCTTCCGGCGCGAAAAGGCCGACCTCGGCGATCTCGCGATTCGGATAGGAAGGCGGGTTCGGCCGGTCGAAACCGCGGCTGACATAGACGAGCACATGATCCCGCATCTGGCGGCGGTTGTGATAAACGCCGAACAGCGACGGCTCGGCGCGCAGCACGATCCCGCCCTCCTCATGGAGTTCGCGCACCAGCGCGTCATGCACGGTCTCGCCGCGCTCGACGCCGCCGCCGGGGAGATACCAGCCCGGCATATAGCTGTGCCGCAGGAGGAACACCCTTCCCTCGTCGTCGAAGCAGGCGCAGCGGACGCCGAGCGTCATGCCGCGCGTCAACGGCGCCACCGAGCCGGCTAGCCAGGAAATGACGGATGTGATCGGCACGGTGGCGGATCCTCGATGACCTCCCGTCATTGACCATCACAATCGCGGCGTCAGCAAGGTCGTGGCCAGGGTCACGAGGGCGCACCCGCCGCGCCTATCGCCCGGCCGCAAAAACCCCTATTGCCTGAGGCAATGTTCGTTCTCGCCCATCTTTCCGATCCCCATCTCGGCCCGCTGCCGCGCGCCAGGATGCGCGAGCTCGCATCCAAGCGGATGCTCGGCTTCGTGAACTGGCGCCGCGGCCGCATGCATGCGCTGGCCGGCCCGGTGCTTTTGGGCCTCCTCGACGATCTCGCGCTGCAGAGGCCGGACCATGTCGCGGTGACCGGCGATCTCGTCAATATCGGCCTGCCGGGCGAGATCATCGCGGCGCGCGACTGGCTGGAGGCCTTCGGCCCGCCGCACGACATCTCCGTCGTGCCCGGCAATCACGATGCCTATGTGCCCGGCGTCCTCGCAAAGGCGCTCGCCGCCTGGCATCCCTATGTGATCGGCGACGGCGCCGCCCATCCCGGTGCGGCGCGCTTCCCCTATGTGCGGCGGCGCGGGCCGGTGGCGCTGATCGGTATGTCCAGCGCCCGAGCCTCGGCGCCATTCATGGCGACCGGCCATGTCGACACCGCGACGCTGCCGGCGCTGCATGACGAACTCGACCGCGCGCGGCGACAGGGTCTCTTCCGCGTCGTCATGATCCACCACCCGCCCTCGCCCAACGCGACGCTCTGGCACAAGCGGCTGGTCGGCTCGGGCCGCGTCCGCGCGGTCATCCGGGAGGCAGGGGCCGAACTCGTCATCCATGGCCACACGCATCTCGACAGCCATGTCGAGATCGAGGGGCGCGACGGTCCGGTCCCGGTCATCGGCGTGCCGAGCGCGTCGAATGCACCAGGCGGCGAAAAGCCGGCGGGCCGCTACAATCTCTTCTCGATCGAGGGCGAGCCCGGCGCCTGGCGCTGCCAGATGACGGAGCGCGGCTATGCCGGTCCGGGCGCGGCAATCGGGATCATCCGCGAGCGCCGTCTATACTAGCTGCGTATTCCGCGGCCTCAGCCGATCTTGAACCAGGCATAGGCGAGCAGCGCCGCGACGCCGACCAGAAGACCACCGAGGAACGCCACGGCGGCCATGGTCGCGCTGCTGCGCGATTGATGGCCCGCCGGCTGAACGCTGCCGTCCCGCACCTTGCGCAGCAGCGCTGCCCGGCGCTCGCTCGCCGGCTTCTCGGCCTTTTGCGGCTCGTCGGCGCGCAGGATCCGCTCGGCCAGCCAATCGGCCTCGAGCGCGCGCTCGCGCTCGATGATCCGCTCAGCCACATATTGCGTCACGCAGTCGGCCATGTCGTCGAGATCCGCCGTCTCCAGGATGACGGTGCGGCCGAAGCGGGTATCCTTCACGAAGCGATAGGTGCGGCGGTCGCGCGCCATCATCACCAGCGAGGTCATGTCGATCCACAGCCGCGGCTGCGTCCCGCCCGAAATCTGGAAGATGAACTGCTCGTCCCCGTCCGGCACCTCGGCGAAGACGTTGCGCAGCTCGTCGGCCAGCATGTCCAGCCGCGCGCGTTCCGCCTCGCGCAGCTCGACGACGACATCGGTGCGCTCCGATTCCGCGACGCGGGCCTTGCGGATCGCATCGGTGAGGCTGCGCACGTTGGACGTGCCGCTCCGACCGTTGGTTTCGCTCATCAAGCAGCTCCGAATTGACGCGAAGTCTTTAGACTCCGTTTAGCAAATCTGGTCACATCACGCATCATCCGTCCACCGCCCGCGGGCAGAGGAGGTTCATTCCCGACGATGACCGAGATCACAGGACCCGCCTCGCGTGTTCGCGACGCCGCCGAATCCTTCGGCTTATCCGTGATTCCGCGGATTATGCCCGAGAAGACCCGCACTGCGGAAGAGGCTGCGGCCGCCTGCGGCTGTTCGGTCGGCGAAATCGTCAAATCTCTCGTCTTCCGCGGCAAGGCGACGAGCGACGGCATCCTGCTGCTGGTCTCCGGCGTCAACCGCGTCGACGAGGCGAAGGTCGGCGCGCTCATCGGTCAGGAGATCGAACGGCCGGACGCGGCCTTTGTTCGCGCGCTCACCGGATTTGCCATCGGCGGCATCCCCCCGCTCGGCCATGCGACGCCGCTGCCCACCTATATCGACCGCGACCTTCTCGTCTATGACACCGTCTGGGCGGCGGCCGGCACGCCGAATGCCGTCTTCGCCGTCGATCCGAAGCGCCTCGCCGCCGCGATCGGCGCGACGACGATCGCCATGGCTTGAGATGATCGCCGACCTCCTGCCTCGCGCGTGACCGCCGTCATATCCCTCGCCCGCCTCGACGCCCATTGCTGAGGCCATTCGTTTCCCCGCCAGACAGAGTTCATCCTCATCATGCAGTCCTCCCTGTCGCGCGGCGCCTTCGCCTTCGCTCTCGCCTCGATCGCCACCATCCTGCAGCCGGCGGCAGGCGAGGCGGCGACGGTGCTGCGGCGCGGTCTCGTCGGACCGGTCGAGACCCTCGACCCGCAGAAGGCGGCGACCGTGGCCGAGACGATGCTGGCGCTCGATCTCTTCGAGGGACTGGTGCGCCGCGATGGCGCGGGACGCCTCGTTCCCGGCGCCGCGAGCGCGTGGGAGGTTTCGGCGGACGGCCTCGTCTATACCTTCACGCTGCGCGAGGGCGCCCGCTGGTCGAACGGCGACGCGGTCAAGGCCGGCGACTTCGTCGCGTCCTTCCGACGCCTTTTCGATCCCGCGACCGACGCCACCGAGGACGGCCCGCTACAGGCCATCGCCAATGCCGGAGCGGTCAAGACGGGCCTCGCCAAGGCTGACGCGCTCGGCGTCTCGGCGTCCGACGACCGCACGCTCGTGATCCGCCTCGACCGGCCGACGCCGACCTTTCTCGATCGGCTCGCGGCGCCCGCCGCCTTGCCGGTCAACGTCTCCGCCAGCCGCAAGCTCGGCAGCGACTTCAGGACCGGCACGAAGCTGGTCACCAACGGCGCTTATGGCCTCGCCAGCAATGCCAAGGGTGTCTTCACCCTCGCCCGCGATCCGAAGCGCAGCGGCGACGGCGCGGCCGCGATCGATACCGTCACCTATCGCCGCTTCGAGACGGCTGCCGACTGCCTCGCCGCCTTCCGCAGCGGCGAGGTCGACATCTGCCCGGATGCCCCGACCGAGAAGCTCGACGAGCTGAAGGCCGAGCTCGGCGCTGCACTGCGCATCGAGCCCTATGCCGGCACCTATTTCTACGCCTTCAACACCACCCGCGCGCCCTTCGACGATGCCCGAGTCCGCCGCGCGCTGTCGCTGGCGATCGACCGCGAGGCACTGGCGGCATCCGTCTGGTCGGGCGGCATGCTGCCGGCGGCGACCCTCGTCCCGGCCGCGCTCCTGCCGAACCAGCCCGCATCCGAGCAGCCGATCGCGGCGCGGCGCGAGGAAGCGCGTTCGCTCCTTTCCGCCGCCGGCTTCGGCGACAAGAAGCCGCTGACCGTCGCCATTCGCACCGGCAGCGGCGTCGCCAATGAGGCGACCGCGGCCAAAGTGATCGCCGACTGGAAGGCGGTGGGCGTCGACGGCCGGCTCGACACCAGCCATGCCGACGGCCATTTCGCGGCGCTGCGCGACAAGGCGGATTTCGACATCGCGAGAGCCGGCTGGATCGCCGACGAGCCCGATGCGCTCGACTTCCTCGAGATCTTCAAGAGCGGCGGCCGCTTCAACTATGCCCGCTATGCCAGCCCGGACTTCGACAGGCTGGTGACAGCGGCGGAGACCGAGACGGACGGCACGAAGCGGTCGGCGGATATCGCCGAGGCGGCGACGATGCTGGCGACAGATGCGCCGGTCATCCCGCTCCTCTCCTATGCCTCGCTGTCAATCGTTTCCCCCAAGGTCGGGGGCTGGGCGGCGAACCCGCTGGACCAGCATCCGACCCGGACGTTGAATCTTGTTGACTAAGCAAGAAAAAAGCCCCGGCGAACCGGGGCTTTCGTTGAATCTGTCGGGCGCGACGGGGCGTCAGCGGCAGGGCACGTAGTTGCGCCGGCCATAGGCATCGACCCAGTAGCAGCGCTTGCTGGCCGCATCCGCGATCACCGCGCCGCCGATGGCGCCGACACCGGCACCGATCGCCGCGCTCTGGACATTGCCGCCGGCGATGCCGCCGACCGCCGCGCCGGCGAGACCGCCGACCACCGCGCCGTCACCCGCCGCCGAGCCCGTCGAGCAACCGGCCAGCGCTGCACCGGCGAGCGAAACCGCCACGATCAAAAAGGATGCCTTCATCTCGCTACCTCCTCTGGCCCGGCCCGATGCCGGCGCGTCATTCGTCGGAGGGGGAATGCCGGAGCGGCCGTTCCGTTCCCGAAAGCGTCAGCGGAGCCGGGCATTTTGCTGCCCGCCAAGGCGAGGAGACGACGGGAATGCGGCGAAAAGCCATGTGTCCGGACAGGATGTTGGCGGGAAAAAGCAAACGGCCGGGGCAAGCCCGGCCGTCCTCGTTCTGTCTGTCGCGTGAGCGATCAGCGGCAGGCCGTGTAGTGCTTCTGGCCGTTCTTGTCGACCCAGTAACACTTGCCGGTCGCGTCGGCGATGATCGCGCCGCCGATGGCGCCGACGCCCGCGCCGATCGCCGCGCCGCCCCAGGTGCCGGTCGCGAGACCGCCCACGGCAGCGCCGGCGAGACCGCCCACCACCGCGCCGTCGCCGGCACGCGAGCCGGTGGTCGGGGTCGAGCAGCCGGCAGCGAGCGCGCCGAGCAGCGCGACGGAAACGAGGATCGTGGCCTTCTTCATGTCGAACTCTCCTTGTGACGCGAGCCGGCTTGACCGGCTCCGGGCCTTTTGGCCGCATCGGAACGCCCAGGCACGGAACGAGCATACGCAGCGTTCCGCACCGTCCCCCCGCGGGGTCCGGGCTCGAGCGTGAGCCTAGCCTTTCCCTCGCCTGTCGCAAAGAGGCAGGTGCAACCTCACCCGCCGCTTGTGACAGGCTTCACAGAAGGATCAGACGATGCCGCTCGAGCTGCCGCCCGTCGCCGGCCGCTCGGCCGTGACGCGGGCGCGATAGCCCGAGGCGCGATAGGTGGCGATCGGATCGATCGCCCCGCCCTTGGCAAGCCGGGCCTTGGCGATGATCGGCGATACGTCGGTGTTGTAGGCGCGTTTCAGCGTCTCCCGCGCCATCAGCACGTCGTTCGCCTCCTGGAAGGCTTCGAGCACCGGCCGGTCGACCAGCAGCGCCTGCGCATAGGCGCGCTGGATTTCGATCGCGCTCGCCATCAGGCTCTCGATCGGATCAGTCACATTGTGCGACTGGTCGATCATGTAGGCCGGGTCGAAGGCCTCGGCCTTGCGATACTCGGCGTCGACCAGCTCGTTGAAGACGAGGAACAGCTGGAACGGATTGATCGAGCCGGCGTCGAGATCGTCGTCGCCATATTTCGAATCGTTGAAGTGAAAGCCGGCGAGCTTCCTGAACTGGATCAGCCGGGCGACGATCATCTCGATATTGACGTTCGGCGCATGGTGGCCGAGGTCGACGAGGCAGAAGGCCTTGGGGCCGAGTTCCTGGGCGATCAGGTAGTTGGTGCCCCAGTCCTGCACGACCGTCGAATAGAAGGCCGGCTCGTAGAGCTTGTGCTCGGTGAAGACGCGCCAGTCGTCCGGCAGCGCCGCATAGACCGCCTTCATGGCGTCGAGATAGCGCTCGAAGGCGCGGGTGAAATTCGACTGGCCGGGGAAATTCGAGCCGTCGCCGATCCACACGGTCAGCGCCTTGGAGCCGAGCACGCGGCCGATCTCGATCGTCTCGATATTGTGCTCGATCGCCTGCTGGCGGACCGCCTTGTCGGTGTGCGACAGCGAGCCGAACTTGTAGGAGAGCGCCTGGTCCTTCGCGTCGGAGAAGGTGTTCGAGTTCATCGCGTCGAAGCCGAGCCCGAGCGCGTCGCCCTTCGCCTTGATCGCCGCCGGATCGGCCTTGTCCCACGGAATGTGCAGCGAGACGGTCGGCGTCGCGCGGGTCAATTGCTGGATGACGGCGCAGTCGTCGAGCTTGTCGAAGATGCCGCGCGGCTCGCCCGGGCCGGCAAAGCGCGCGAAGCGCGTGCCACCGGTGCCGACGCCCCAGGAGGGGATGGCGACGCCGAACGACGCGACCTTGCGCGTCACCACGTCGATGTCGATGCCGCGACGGTCGAGCTGCTCGCCGAGCGCCGAATAGTCGTTGGCGAGGGCGGCCTCGGCGGCCCGGTTGTTCTCGGCGACGATCGCCTCTTGGATCGGTAGATCGGTCATGCTGCGGGTCCTCCCGGAATTGATCGTCGATCGCCGCGTCGCGTCACGCCCGGGCGAGGCCCCGGGCCTGACGGAGGCGGGCATGGCCGCTAGCGGGTGAAGCTGATCGCGTTGCCCGCGTCGACATTGATGATGTTGCCGGTCGACTTCGCGGAGAGGTCGGCGGCGAGGAAGAAGGCGGCTTCCGCGATATCCTCCGGGAACACCGAGCGCTTCAGGAGCGAGCGGTTGCGGTAGAACTCCTCCAGGTCGTCCTCGCCGATCTTGTTCGATTCCGCCCGCTGCTGGCGCCACTCGCCCTGCCAGATCTTGGAGCCGCGCAGCACCGCGTCGGGATTGATCGTGTTGACGCGGATGCCGAACGGCGCGCCCTCGAGCGCCAGGCAGCGGGCGAGATGGATCTCCGCCGCCTTGGCGGCGCAATAGGCCGAGGCGCCCGCCGAGGCCGCGAGCCCGTTCTTCGAGGCGATGAACACCATCGATCCGCCGAGCTTCTGCTTCTTCATGATCCGATAGGCCTCGCGCGAGACGAGGAAATATCCGGTCGCGAGGATCGAGATGTTGCGGTCCCAGACGGCGAGCGTCGTGTCCTCGAAGGGCGAGGCCGACGAGATGCCGGCATTGGAGACGAGGATGTCGAGCCCGCCATATTCGACCAGGGAATCACGGAAGGCCTTCTCGACCGCCGCCTCGTCGGTGACGTTGGCGAGGACGCCGCGGACATTGTCCTTGCCGAACCGCTTGCCGAAGCCCGCGACGGCATCGTCGAGCGAGGCCTGGTCGATATCGGCGAGTACCACGACCGCGCCCTCGGTCAGGTAGCGCGTGGCGATGGCCGAGCCGATGCCGCCGGCGCCGCCGGTGATGAAGGCGATACGGCCGGCAAGCGCCTTCGGCTTCGGCATCCGCTGCAGCTTCGCTTCCTCGAGCAGCCAGTATTCGATGTCGAACGCTTCCTGCTCGGAGAGCCCGACATAGGTCGAGACCGTCGAGGCGCCGCGCATCACGTTGATCGCGTTGACATAGAACTCGCCCGAAATGCGCGCCGTCGCCTTGTCGCGGGCGAAGGTGATCATGCCGACGCCGGGGATGAGATAGACGACGGCGTTCGGATCGCGCATCGCCGGGCTGTCCGGGTGCTTGCAGCGCTCGTAATAGGCGGCGTAGCCGGCGCGATAGGCCTCGATGGCGGCGTCGAGGCCGGCGACGACCTCGTCGAGATTGTCGCGCGCCGGGTCATAGTCGAGGACAAGCGGCCGGATCTTAGTGCGAAGGAAATGGTCGGGGCAGGACGTCCCGAGCGCCGCGAGCGGCTTCAGCTCGGCCGAGTTGACGAAGTCGAGCACCGCCTGCTGGTCGTCGAAATGGCCGACCTTCGATTCCGTCTTGCCGATGCGGCCGCGGATTTCGGGCATCAGCCGCGCGGCGACGGCCCGGCGCTTGTCGGCGTCCAGCGACGTCGCGACGGCGCCGCCGAAGATCGCCTTGCCCTTGGTCTTTTCCTCGAACCAGCCGATCGCCTTGTTGATGATTTCCAGCGTCAGCTCGTAGCAGGCCTTGGCGTCGTCGGCCCAGGTGAAGAGCCCGTGGCTCTCCAGCACGACACCCTTCGCGGCCGGGTTCTCGGCGGCGAATTTCGACAGCCAGAGGCCGAGCTCGAAGCCAGGGCGCTTCCAGGGCAGCCAGCCGATCTCGTCGCCATAGATCTCCTTCGTCAGCTCCTTCGAATTCTGCGAAGCGGCGATGGCGATGATCGCGTCGGGATGCATGTGGTCGACATGCCTGTAGGGCACATAGGCATGCAGCGGCGTGTCGATGGAGGCGGCGCGCGGGTTCAGATTGAAGGTGCAGTGCGGCAGGTAGCCGACCATCTCGTCCTCGAAGGCGAGCCCGCGATAGATGCCCTTCAGTGCCTCCAGCTTCGACTGGTAGAGCGTCGCGAAGCCATCGAGCTTGATCGAGCCGACATCGCCGCCCGATCCCTTCACCCAGAGAACCGTGACGTCCTCGCCGGTAAGCGGATCCTTCTCCGTCACCTTGGCGGAGGTGTTGCCGCCGCCGAAATTGGTGATGCGCTTGTCGGAGCCGAGCAGGTTCGAGCGGTAGAGCAGCAGCTCGGGCTCGCTCATATTCCGCTGGTCTTGGCGTCGTCCCAGCGGTTGTCGAGGAAGAGAGAAGCGCCTGTCATGATCGGATTTGTCCGCTTTTTGAGAGCTGGACCGTCCGGCGGCGGGCCGGCCGGCACGGTAAGGCACGCCGCGGCAAGGCCGGGCGAAGGTCGGCCAAGCTTTCCCAGTGGGCGGCAGCTTTGTCAATCATCGACCGTCATAAATGATCATATCGCGATGCAATATCGCGCAACATCGCCAGATTGCGGCGCAAAACTACGCTGCTGCGACGCAATATAACTGTTTTTGATCGAAAATGATTGACACGGTGCGTTTCGGCGGCAAGATCGGCGGCGTCTGGGAGGAGACATGCACGAAATCGAGCGCCAGAGGATCATCCTCAGCGAGATCGCCGACCGTCCGGTCGTGACGGTCGCGCAGCTGGTTGAGCTGACCGGCGCCTCCGAGGCGACGATCCGGCGCGACATCAACGCGCTGCATCAGGACGGCAAGCTCAACAAGGTGCGCGGCGGCGCCGAAGCGCTGCATCCCCCGCAGCTCGTCGGCATTGGCGGGCGCCATTTCGCGGCCAGCGAGCAGATGAACCTGGCCGAGAAGCGGGCGATCGCCCGCGCGGCGGTCGAGCTTTGCGCCGACGGCGATTCGATCATCATCAATGGCGGCACCACGACCTATCAGATGGTCGATCACCTGGCGCGTCGCCGGATGCAGATCCTGACCAACTCCTTCGCCATCGCCGAGACGCTGGTCCGCACGTCGAAGAACACGATCGTGCTGCCGGGCGGCGCCGTCTACCGCGAACAGAGCCTCGTGCTTTCGCCCTTCGAAAACGACGTGACCCGCAATTTCTACGCGCGGCGCATGTTCATGAGCGCCAAGGGCATCAGCCCGAGCGGCGTCATGGAGGGCGATCCGCTCCTGATCCAGGCGGAGCAGAAGCTGATCAACCAGGCGGACGAGCTTATCCTCCTTGCCGACTCCTCGAAATTCGAACGCCGCTCGCCGCTGATCCTGTGCCCGCTCGACCGCGTGAGCATGATCATCACCGACAGCGGTCTCTCGCCCACCCATGCCAAGATGATCGAGGAGGCCGGCATCCGGCTCATCGTCGTCGAGCCCGATTCCCAGGACAGCACGGAGGCCGTGGGGACGCCGTGACCGACACCGGAAGGACCGCCAAGCCCATGACAGCGACCCCTGCGAGCTCGGCCGAGACGGCACCGCCGCTCGTCGAGCTCAGGAACACCTCCAAGACGTTCAGCGGCATCAAGGTGCTGAAGAATGTCGGCTTCGACGTGCGGCCGGGCGAGGTCCACGCCCTGCTCGGCGAGAACGGCGCCGGCAAGTCGACGCTGATCAAGATCCTTTCGGGTTTCCATACCCCGGACGAAGGGGGCGAGATCCGCGTCAACGGGCGTCCGGTCTCCTTCTCCTCGCCCCGCGACGCGCGCAAGGCCGGCATCGCGACGGTCTACCAGGAGCTGCTGCTCTTCCCCGACATGACGGTCGCCGAGAACATCTTCATCGGCCATGCGCCGCGCGCCGGCATGGGTGCGCTCGACTGGAACGAGATGCGCCGCCGTGCCCGGGCGCTGCTCGACGATCTCGACAGCCACGACCTCGATGTCGATGCGCGCGTCGGCGGCCTCTCGGTTGCCAACCGCCAGCGCGTCGAGATTGCCAAGGCGCTGTCGCAGGACGCGCGCCTGCTGATCATGGACGAGCCGACCGCCTCGCTGGCCGACGCGGACGTCCGCCGCCTGCTCGACGTGGTTCGCCGCCTCCGCGAGCGCGGCGTCGCCATCATCTATATCAGCCACCGCATGCCGGAGATCTTCGCCCTCGCCGACCGCGTGACGGTCCTGCGCGACGGGGCGCTGATCGGCACCAAGGATATCGAGGAGGTCGACGACGCCTCGCTCGTCTCGATGATGGTCGGCCGCTCCATCGACCAGCTCTTCCCCAAGGTCGTCGTGCCGATCGGCGCGCCGGTGCTGGAACTGCGCAAGGTCTCGTTCAAGGACGAGGTGCAGGACATCTCGCTCACGCTGCGCGCCGGCGAGATCCTCGGCATCGCCGGTCTCGTCGGTTCCGGCCGCACCGAGCTTGCGCTGACCATCTTCGGCATCACGCCGGCGACCTCGGGCGAGATCCTCCTGAACGGCCGGCCCGTCACGATCCGCAGCCCGCAGCAGGCGCGTGACCTCGGCATCGCCTATGTTCCGGAAGATCGCGGCCTGCAGGGCCTCGTGAAGCCGCAGACCATCCGCGAAAACGTGTCGATGGCGCTGCTCGACCGCATCTCGAAGGGCTCGATCGTCGACCGCGTCAAGGAATCGGCGCTCGCCCGCGACGCCATCGCCCGCTTCGGCATCCGCGCCCGCGGCCCCGAGCAGCGCGCCGGCCAGCTTTCCGGCGGCAACCAGCAGAAGGTCGTGCTGGCCAAGTGGGTTTCGACCAATCCCAAGGTCCTCATCATGGACGAGCCGACGCGCGGTATCGACGTCGGCGCCAAATCGGAGATTCACGCGCTGATGTGCAAGCTCGCCGGCGAGGGACTCGCCGTGATCATGATCTCGAGCGAACTCCCCGAAGTGCTCGGCATGAGTGACCGGATCATGGTGATGAACGGCGGCCGCATGGTGCGCACCTTCGATCGCAGCGAGGCGACGCCCGACGTCGTCGGCGCGGCCATGACCCATGCCGGCGCCAGCCATGCGGGAGGCGCGGCATGAGCTTCGAGACAGCCACCGTCCGCCGGTCCGCCTCCACGGGCTTCGCCGCGCGCACCTTCGCGACCTATGGCCAGGAATTCATCATCCTCGCCTGCATCGTCGTGCTTTTCGTCGCTGTCGGCCTCATCGCGCCGCGCTTCATCAGCCCGACCAATCTCACCACAATCTTTGTCGGCAACGCCTATATCGCGGTCGCCGCGATCGGTATGTCGATGGTCATCATCTCCGGCCATATCGACGTTTCGGTCGGTTCGCTGATCGGCGTCCTCGCGACGATCTCGGGCACGCTCGCCGTGTCGGGCTATCCGGTCTGGTTCGCCTGGCTGGCGCCGGTCATCGTCGGCATGGTTGTGACGTCCTTTATCGGCGTGCTCGTCGCGTATGTCCGTATCCCGTCGATCGTCGTCACGCTCGGCATGCTGTCGATCCTGAAGGGCGGCCTGATTTCCGTGACGGGCGGTGCCTGGATCACCAACCTGCCGCCGGACTATCTGATCGCGCAGTTCCGCCTATTCGGCATCCCCTCGCCCGTCTGGTTCATGATCTTCCTGACCGCGGTTGCGGCGATGTTCATGCGCTACACCGCCTTCGGCCGGTCCATCTATGCGATCGGCGGCAATGGCGAGGCGGCGCGTGTCGCCGGCATCCCGGTCGAGCGCACGACGGTCACGATCTTCGCCATACACGGCCTCTTCGCCGGCATCGCGGCGGTGCTGTTCGCGACTCAGCTGCAGGTCATCCAGTCGACCGTGCCGCCCAATCTGGAGCTCACCGTCATCACCGCCTCGGTGGTCGGCGGCGTCTCGATCCTCGGCGGCACCGGCACGGTCGTCGGCTCGACGCTCGCCGCGATCCTCTTCGCCGCGATCGGCTCCTCGCTGATCTTCCTCAATGTCTCGGCCTACTGGCTGCGCGCCGTGCAGGGTCTCCTGATCCTCGCCACCGTGCTCGCCGACATGGCCCGCCGCCACCGGATCGGATGACCGACATGACGCTCTCGCTCCGATCCTTCATGCGCCACGAGGCCGTGCTCGGCATCCTGCTCGTGCTCGTGCTCTTCGTGCTGGCACAGCAGTCCGACAAGTTCTTCACGACGGCCAACATCCTGAACCAGGGCCGCCTGATGACGGAGATCGGCCTCATCGCGCTGCCGATGACCTTCGTCATCATCACCGGCGGCATCGATCTGTCGGTCGGCTCGATCCTCGGCCTCTGCGCCATCCTGCTCGGCGTCTTCTGGCAGAATCTCGGCCTGCCGCTTCCCGCCGCCATGGCGCTTGCCGTCTGCGTCGGCGCGCTGGCCGGGCTGGTGAACGGCCTCATCATCACCCGCTTCAAGGTGCCGCCGCTCATCGCGACGCTGGCGACGCTCGCGCTCTATCGCGGCCTCGCCGAGGGCATCAGCCAGGCGCGCTCGGTGCGCGGCTATCCGGAATGGTTCTTCGTGCTCGGCCAGGGCGAAGTGCTCGGCGTTCCGACTCAGCTCTGGATCCTGATCGTTTTCGCGATCGGCGCCGCGGCGATCCTCGGCCTCACCACCTTCGGCCGGGCCACCTATGCCGTCGGCGCCAACGAGACGGCCGCGCGGTTCTCCGGCATCAATGTCGACCGCACCAAGCTCCTGATCTACACGGCGTCCGGCCTCGTCTCCGGTATCGCCGCGGTGATCTTCGTCTCGCGCGTCTCGACGACGCGCTCCGACATGGGCACCGGCGTCGAACTCGACGTGATCACGGCCGTGGTGCTCGGCGGCACGTCGATCTTCGGCGGCCGAGGCACCATCATCGGCACCGTCATAGGCCTCATCCTGGTGCAGGCTCTCAAGAACGGCCTCGCGCTCTCGGGCGTGAAGGGCGACGGCACGATCGTCGTCATCGGCGTCGTGCTCATCTTCGCCATCCTGGCGAGCAACCTCTTCAGCCGCAACGGCGACGGCTGAGACGACAGAAGAAGAACTGCGGACGCCATCGCCGAAAACGGCATCCGCGCCAACATGTTCGAGGAGGAGAAGGAACATGAAGACCAAGACCATCCTGATGGCAGCCGGCCTGGTGCTGGCGAGCTCGGCCGCCTATGCGGCCAGCTGGACCGGCGGCGATGACCTGCCGACCAATCCGCTCGCCTGCGACGCCACGCCTGGCGAAGTCGTGGCAAAGCCTTATGACGGCGGCGTGCCGACCAATGCGCCCGACCGCAACGGCAAGAAGATCACCGTCGTCGACGTTCCGAAGCTGATCGGCGTCGGTTACTTCAGCGCCACGACCAAGGGCCAGGCCGAGGCCGCCAAGGAACTCGGCAATGTCGACGTCAAGACCGACGGCCCGACCAAGGCGAATATCGACGAGCAGATCACCTTCATCGACAACTACGTGACCTCGGGCGTCGACGGCATCCTGTTCGCCGCCAATGACCCGGTGGCCATCGCCCCGGTGCTGAAGAAGGCGCTCGCCGCCGGCATCAATGTCGTCGGCTATGACGCCAACTCGACGCCGGATGCGCGCCAGTGGTTCGTGAACCAGGCCGAGTTCAACGGCGTCGCGAAGTCGCTCGTCGACAACCTCGCCAAGGAGATCGGCGAGGATTCCGCCTTCGCGATCGTCACCTCGACCTTCACGACGCCGAACCAGGCGCGCTGGATCGCCGAGATGGCCGCCTATGCCGCGAAGTGCCATCCGAAGCTCGAGTTCCTCGAGACCGTCGAGGCGCAGGAAGACAACGTCCTGTCCTTCAACCAGGCCACCACGCTGATCAACAAGCATGGCGACAAGCTCAAAGGCATCGTCGGCATGACCTCCGTCGCGACGCCCGCGGCGGCCGAAGCCGTGACGCAGTCGGGTCTCTGCGGCAAGGTCGCCGTCGTCGGCCTCGCCACGCCGAACGCGATGAAGCCCTATGTCGAGAAGGACTGCGTGAAGTCGGTCGTGCTGTGGAACCCCGTCGATCTCGGCTATGCCGCGATTTACGTGCTCCGCGCCGCCGCCGACGGCACGCTGAAGCCGGGCGACACCTCGGTCAAGGCCGGCAAGCTCGGCGAGCTCAAGGTCGTGAACGGCTCCGAGATCCTGCTCGGCTCGCCCTTCGTCTTCGACAAGAGCAATATCGGCCAGTTCGACTTCTGATCCGGCCCGTCATCGGCGCGAGGCATGGGCGACCATGCCTCGCGTTTTCATGTCCACGATTTTCGCGCGATGGCATCATGGCCGCATCACCGGCGCTTCAGGCGCTCGCCGCCCTCTCGGCCCACATCGGGCGCGATCCGCTGGTTACCCAGGCGGCCGGCGGCAACACCTCGGTCAAAGAAGGCGGCCGGCTCTGGATAAAAGCCTCCGGCACATGGCTCGCCGAGGCTGACCAGCGCGACATCTTCCTGCCCGTCGCGCTCGATCCGCTCAGGGCCGCGATCGAAGCCGGCGACGAGCGCGCCGCCAAGGCGACGGATTTCGTCATCGCCGAAGCCAATCCGCTCGGTCTCCGCCCCTCGGTCGAGACCTCGGTCCATGCCGTCTTTCCGCAGGCGGTCGTCCTGCATGTCCATTGCATCGAGACGGTCGCTCTCGCCGCCCGCGCCGACGCCGCCGCTGCGATCGAAGCCCGGCTCGCCGGCCTCGGCGGCGTCGTTTCCTGCCACATCCCCTATCTGAAGCCCGGCCTGCCGCTTGCCCGCGCCATCGCGGCCGAAGCCGGGCCGGAGACGAATGTCGTGACGCTTGGCAATCACGGCCTCATCGTCGCGGCGGAGACCGTCGACGAGGCGGGCGCACTGCTCGGCCGCGTCTCGGCCGCCCTCGCCTCCCCGGCCCGTCCGGCACCGCCCGCCGATATCGGCGGGCTGGAGCGCCTCGCCGAGGGTTCGGACTGGCGCCTACCTTCGGATCCGGTCGCGCATGATACGGCAACCGATCCGGAGCGGCTCGGCATTGCCCGGCGCGGCACGCTCTATCCCGACCATGTCGTGTTCCTCGGCAGCGCCGTGGCGGTGTTGTCTGGAGGCGAGACCCCCGCGACCTTCGTCTCCGACGCAACGGTGCCGCAGATGCTGCTCGCGGTCCCTGGCCTCGGTGTTCTCGTCCATCGCGCGGCGCTGAACGGCGCCGATGCGCTGGCGCGCGCGATCGCCGACGTGGCCGGCCGCATCGATGCCGTCGCCGAACTCCGCTTTCTCACCGCCGCGGAGGAGAGCGAACTCGTCAATTGGGACGCCGAGATCTATCGCCGCGCCCTCGCCAAAGCCGCCCGGGCCTGACCGGCCGATCCGGACGAAAGAACCATGACGACACGCCCCGCCGCCGTCGCCGTTCTCGATATCGGCAAGTCGAACACGAAGCTCGCTGTGATCGACCGCGCGAACCGTTCCGTGATCGCGATGCGCAGCATGCGCAACACGGTTCGCCCCGCTCCGCCCTATCCGCATTTCGATGTCGATGCGATCTGGTCCTGGTTGCTCGCCGGTCTCGCCGAGGCCGGGGCCAGCGCCCGGATCGAGGTCGTCGCGGTGACGACCCATGGCGCGGCAATCACGCTCATCGCCGACGACGGCCTCGTCCTGCCGGTGCTCGATTACGAGCATCCGGGCCCGGACGAACGCGCCGAGGACTATCGCCGCGCCCGCGGCGCCTTCGCCGAAATCCTGTCGCCGGACCTGCCGGGCGGTCTCAATGCCGGCCGCCAGCTCTACTGGCTCGCGCGACGCTTCCCGGACGACTTCGCGCGCGCAACGGCGATCCTGCCCTATCCGCAATACTGGGTCTGGCGCCTGACGGGGAAGCGCGTCGCCGAGCCGACCGCCTTCGGCGCGCATACCGACCTCTGGAACGCGAGCTCCGGCCACTATTCCGCGATGGCGCATCGCGAGGGATGGGCGACGCTCTTCCCGCCGCGCATGGCGCCCTGGGAAACCGCCGGCAACGTTCTTCCCGAGGTCGCGGCAGCGGCCAGCCTGCCGGAGGATTGCCGCGTCGTTGCCGGTATCCACGATTCGAACGCCAGCCTGCTGCCGCATATCCTCAAGCGGCCGCTGCCTTTCGCGGTCATCTCGACCGGCACATGGATGATCACCTTCGCCGCCGGCGGCAGCCTCGATCGGCTCGATCCGGCGCGCGGCGGCCTCGCTTATGTCGATGCCTTCGGCCGGCCGGTTTCATCGACGATGTCCATGACCGGCCGCGAGTTCGAGATCCTGACCGCCGGCGCGGCAGTCGAGCCCAGCGATACGGACATCGCGGCCGTCATCGAGCGCCGCATCATGGCGCTGCCCGGCTTCGTCCCCGGCTCAGGTCCATTCGGCCAGCGGCGGGGAGCGTGGTCGCACGACGCTGACGCGCTGACGCCGGGCGAACGGACGGCCGCGGCGACGCTCTATGCCGCGCTCGTCGCCGAGGTGTCGCTCGCGCTCGCCGGCGCCGAGGGACCGGTGCTGATCGAGGGACCGCTGGCGCGCAATCGGCTGTTCCTCTCGGCCCTCGCGACGCTGGTGGCGCGGCCGGTGATCGGCCGGCCCGATGCGACGGGCACCACCGAGGGCGCTGCCCTTCTCGCCGATGGACCTGCGGGCGCGGTGGCGCTCGCCGACCCGCCGCCCGCGACGCCTCTCGGCGCGGGCTTCGCCGACTATGCCGCTGCCTGGCGGACGGCCGCGGGCGCGTAACGGGAAGCGCGACCGCGGCGGCGGCTTCGGCTATTGTCCGGCCACCGCAAGGAGCCGCGGCCTCAAGGAGCCGGATCGTCCATGTCGCTTCCCGCCTGCACCGTCGTGCTCGACATCGGCAAGACCAATGCCAAGCTGGCGCTGGTCGATGCCGGAACGCGCGCGATCGTCGAGATCCGCACCACGGCCAACGAGGTCCTTCGCGAGGGTCTCTATCCGCATTTCGATACCGACCGTCTGTGGAGCTGGATCGTCGCCGGCCTCAAGGACTATGCCGCCAAGGGCCGGATCGGCTGCATCTCGACGACGACCCATGGCGCCGCCGTCGCCATTCTCGGCCCCGACGGCCTTGTCCTGCCGATCCTCGACTATGAATATGCCGGACCCGATTCCGTCGCGGAGGCCTATCGGCCGCTGCGCGGCGCCTTCTGGGAAACGTTGTCGCCCGACCTGCCGGCCGGTCTCAATGCCGGCCGCCAGATCTACTGGCTCGAGGAGACCTTCCCCTCCGCCTTCGGCCGCGCCACCGCGATCCTCATGTATCCGCAATACTGGGTCTGGCGGCTCACGGGAGCCCTCGCGGCCGAGCCGACCTCGCTCGGCTGCCACAGCGATCTCTGGAACCCTGAGGCCGGCACCTTCTCGCGCCTCGCCGAGGACCGCGGCTGGGCGAAGCTCATCCCGCCCGTGACGCGGCCCTGGGAAACCGCCGGAACGATCCGTCCGGCGCTCGCGGCGAAGACAGGATTGCCGGAAGACTGCCGCGTCGTCGCCGGCATCCACGATTCCAATGCCAGCCTGCTGCCGCACATCCTGCGCCGAAAGTCGCCTTTCACTGTGCTGTCGACCGGCACATGGCTGATCACCTTCGCCATCGGCGGCTCGATGTCCAATCTCGACCCGGCGCGCGACTGCCTCGCCAATGTCGATGCCTTCGGCCGCCCGGTCCCCTCGGCCCGCTTCATGGCGGGACGCGAGTTCGAGCGGCTCACGGAAGGCAGCAAGGCGGAGCCGAGCGAAGCGGACATTCGCTCGGTCGTGGAGAAGAGCGTCATGGCGATGCCGTCCTTCGCGCCCGGAACCGGTCCCTATGCCTTTCTCGACGGCCACTGGACGGTGGATCCGGAAACGCTCACCGCCGGCGAGCGGGTGGCGGCCGCCAGCCTTTATTGCGCGCTCGTTGCCTCGACCTGCATGCAGCTCACGAGTTCGGCAGGACCGGTCATCGTCGAAGGGCCGCTGTCGCGGAGCGCGCTGTTCCTCGGCGCGCTCGCGGCGATCACGGGTCGCCCGGTGACCGCGCGCGCGGACGCCACGGGCACGACCGAGGGCGCCGCGCTGCTTGCCGACGGGCCGGAGGGCGCCGGCCCGGGAGCGCCGGATGCAGCCCCGGTGCCGCCGCTCGACATCGATCTCTCGGCCTATGCGGCGGCCTGGCGGGCGGCGCTCGACTGACGGCTCTGCCGTGCTAGGCTCGCCGCCTGACTGACGAGGATCCGCTGCGGGGGGGTGATGATGAAGCGTGTTGGTCTCCTGGCCACCGCCGCGTTCGGCGCGGCCCTGATGACTGCCGGCGCGGTTTCGGCCGCCACCGTGACCCGCGCCGAGGTCGAGGCCGTTCTGCCGACTTTCGAGGCCATGGTCACCAAGGCGATCGCCGATGGCGAAGTGCCGGGGCTCTCGATCGCGATCGTTGCCGGCGACGAAGTGGTTTATCTCAAGGGCTTCGGCACGCGCGAAGCCGGCAAGGACGAGCCTGTCGGCCCCGATACGGTCTTCCAGCTCGCGTCCTTCTCGAAGCCGATCTCCGCCACCGTCGTCGCAGCGGTCGTCGGCAACAACCAGCACGGCATCGACTGGGATTCGCGCGTCACCGATCTCGACCCGTCCTTCCATCTGAAGGAAGCGTGGCCGACCGCGAACCTCACGGTCACAGACCTTTTCGCGCATCGCAGCGGTCTTCCTGGCAACGCAGGTAATGAGCTCGAGGACCTCGGCTTCGACCGCGCGACCATCATGCACCGCCTAGCCGAGGTGCCGCTGGCGCCCTTCCGCGCGACCTATTCCTATTCGAATTTCGGCATCACCGAAGGCGCCGACGCAGTCGCCAAGGGCGAGGGCATGGCCTGGGCCGATCTCGCAGAAACGCGCCTTTTCAAGCCGCTCGGCATGACGCAGACCAGCGCCCGCTATGCCGATTTCCTGGCGCGCCCGGACCGGGCCGTCCTCCATATCGGCGGCACCGGCGCCTGGAAGCCGGGCCCGCTCAGGAAGCCCGATGCGCAGGCGCCGGCCGGCGGCGTCTCCTCCAGCGCCCGCGATCTCTCCACCTGGCTGCGGCTGGAACTCGGCAATGGCAGCCTTGGCGGCGAGAAGGTGATCGACGCGGCGGCGCTTGCGGCAACCCATGTCCCGCTGATGGAGCGCGGCAGCAATCCGGTTACCGGCGGCGCCTCCTTCTATGGCCGCGGCTGGAATGTCGAGTTCGGCCGCTACGGCCTGCAATGGGGCCATGCCGGCGCCTTCTCGAATGGCGCGCGCACATTGGTCAGCACCCTGCCGGAGCGAGGCATCGGTATCGTGGTGCTTTCCAACGCTTTTCCGACCGGTCTCCCCGAGGGCCTTGCCGACTCGCTCTTCGATCTCGTCTTCAAGGGGAAGGTGGAGAAGGACTGGATCGGCGCCTGGGACAAGGCCTATGCGGGGCTGTTCGGCCCGGCCATCGAAGCCGCCAAGGCCCGCTTCGCCAACCCGCCGACCGAGCCGCGGCCGGCGCTCGCCAATGCCGCTTATCTCGGCCGCTATGCCAATGACTATATCGGCAATGCCGTGATTTCGGAGGAGAACGGCGCGCTTGTCCTCGGTCTTGGTCCGACCGGCGAACGCCGCTTCCCGCTCACGCATTATGACCGCGATCTCTTCATCATGCATCCGGCGGAGGAAATGCCGGACCTGCCAACCGCCGTCACCTTCACAATAGGGGCGGACGGCAAGGCGCAGTCGGTCGCGATCGAGAGCCTCGACGATCTCGGCTTCGGCACGTTGAAGCGGTCCGACTGACAGCCAGTCGGGCCCCTCGGGCGGCGTGCCGGCCCATACATTTTCGCATGGCCGTGGCACAGGCTTAGACAATTCCTTTGAACGGCGATCGCGATCAGATTGTTGATCGACAACAGCGTTCAACAGGAATCGACAGATGACCGCGCTTTTCAACGCCGACACGAACGGCACCGCCACCGTCACTGGCATGCCGCTCATCCTGCTGCGCCTCGAGGGCGCGGCGATGCTGGCGGCCGCGCTTTACGCCTGGCATCTGACGGGTGACAGCTGGCTCGTCTTCGGCCTCCTCTTCTTCACGCCCGATCTCGCGATGCTCGGCTACCTTGCCGGTCCACGCGCCGGAGCGACCGCCTACAATCTCGTGCACAGCTACGCCGTGGCCGGGCTGATCGGCGCGATCGGCCTCCTCGCCGGCGCACCGCTGGCGGTGGCGGCGGCGCTGATCCTTGCCGGCCATATCGGCTTCGACCGCATGCTCGGCTACGGCCTCAAATATCCCGACGCCTTCGGCCACACCCATCTTGGGAAGCTGGGAAAGCGATAAGGGATCGCCCCCTTCACTCGCGCTCCCGGCGGATGGCTTCGAGGGCTTCGAGGCGTTGGCGGCCCTGGTCGCCGCGGTCGGTGGCGACGGTGGCGAGGAGGGCTTCGACGATGGCGAGGAGGCCGACGCCGGAATCCCAGACGGAGGGCGCGGCGACATGGGCGGGGAGCACATGGCGCGCGACCCGCGAGATCGGCGACAGCCATTGGTCGGTGACGAGGACCACCGTCGCGCCGCGGGCATTGGCGCGCTCGGCGAAATCCGCGAGATCGGCCGAATAGCGGCGGATATCGAACAGGAGCACCACCGAGCGCCGATCGATGTCGAGCAGCTGGTCGAGCCAGGCGGCGGGCTGGCCGGTGACGCGCCGGCAATTCGGCCGCAACACGCGCAGATGCGCGGCCATGTAGTCGGCGATGGCATCGGTGAAGCGGCCGCCGAGCAGGAAGACCGAGCGCGCCGGATCGGCCAGCAGCTTCGCGACGGCGGTGAATTCGCCCCGCGGCACATTGGCGGCCGTGGCGCGGAGATTGTCGATGGCCGCGAGCGCGAAACCGGCGAGCGGGTCGCCGGCGGCGCCGCCAAGACCCTTGGTCAGCGGCGTCGCGCGCCGCGCCGCCAGCTCGGCCTTGAGGTCGTCCTGGAAGCTGCCATAGCTCGCATAGCCGATCTTGGCGATCATGCGCAGAACGGTCGGCGCGCTGACGCCGGCCGCCTCGCCAAGCCGGGCGGCGCTGTCGAGGCCCGCCATCGGGTAATCGGCGAGGAGCCGCTGCGCGGCGCGCTTCTCGTTGGGCGTCAGGCGGCCGAGATCGCGCCTGAGCCTTTCGCCGATCGATGCA
>Ga0209930_1001539_pt1 | contig 35090 bp, 33 predicted proteins | sample ThiBiot_500_biof_2_FD_183948 | JGI IMG/M metagenome (GOLD analysis project Ga0209930, IMG submission 183948) | Wastewater bioreactor microbial communities from Cape Town, South Africa - Thiocy_cont_500_biof (SPAdes) | ecosystem: Engineered > Bioreactor > Thiocyanate-remediating >... | reverse complement strand
TTCTTTTTCTTTCTTCTTTTATGTCAAATGAATAGATTTCTAAATCTTCGTGTTAATTACCCTAAAAGAATTCCAATTTCAGCCAAAAAAAAACGAGTCTCTGTTGATAAATTATTCAAAAAAAAAAGAAAAAGAAAAGCAGCAAAAATAATAATAATTATAAGGAATAACAATCGGTGTGTTCTGTACAGCAAAGAAAAGAAAAAAAAAGATTAATGAAAGAACGCGCTATTCGTCTGTATGTGTTCTTGATTTTGAGCTCTAGGAAATCACCGATTAATTATTGATTAGAAATACGTGGAAAATGTGTTAATGACCCGTTGTTTGCTGTTTGTTTATCCTCGTCATTGGCGAGAGTATCTTCGTGGCCGGTTGTTTCGTTGAAGCTGAAGTCTAAAAACAGAACGAATTATTTAAATTCGAGGGGGTGAGAGCGAGTTGTTACATGAATCTCCGTTGATTGTCGAAATGTTATTGTTCAAATTCGTATTGTTTTCGTCTTTCTTCGGTCGATAACGAGTTCGTGATTCTCTCGACGAACGTTTTAATTTCGCTTCGACGATCCACGGATGACGTAGGCCTTCTTCGGGGGTCAAACGTTCCAGTGGATCCCATCTAAATAAAAAATCAATCTTAAAAAAAGAAAATAAAATAAAAACAAAACGAACTCGAAACATCGTCGAATGAAATCAATGAAATTGTTATCAGTTGTGCGAAGGATTTGTCCGAGAGGACGACTAGCTGGACGACGTTTTTTGATCGTTTTCGTTGAGACTGTTCGCGGAACACCTTTGGAATCGAAGAAGAGCTTTCGTCGTGTGCCTTGTTCGAGAACGTGACTCGGCGGCAAGTCGATGACTTCCATGATCATCGCCAATTGTTCTTGTTCATTCTCACCAGGAAATATCGGATAACCTGTCGAATGAAAATCAAATTCAGTTTGCTCGGAGTTGTTTTTGTTTTTCGACTTACCAGTAAATAGTTCGACGAGAATACAACCGAAACTCCACATGTCGATGGCGGGCGTGTATGGAATGCCTAAAATGATCTCCGGAGCCCGGTAAAATCGGGATTGAATGTATGTGTAGACTAAAAATGAGAAGATCGTTGGTTTTAATCGAAGAAATCGAACAAACTTCGTTGAGATTCGAAACAACCGGACCCAAAATCGATCACTTTGATACTACTACTGCCTTTTTGTCTTAATAAAATATTTTCCTAAACAAAACAAAAAAACAAGTTTTTTGCTTTTTGTTTGAATGCAAATGGTTCGTTCGTACGGGTTTGAGATCACAGTGTATGATTTTTTCTCTATACATAACACGAAGACATTGTAAAAGCGAATTAGCAAACCGTCTGACTAAATGCACACTAAAACCTTGATAATTATTCTTTTTGATTAATTCATATAAATTAATTCTAAAATAGAGATCAATCGAAAATGTTCAGTGTCGTTTTCTCAATCTATTTACCCGAGTAATTCAAATGTAATACAAAGATGCGATCGAAAATAGAAATGTTCTTTTATATGAACGACATTCAATGAATTATCGGCATCTAATGTTCTTAAATGTGCTAGAATATTGACTTCAACAAGGCCTTGCTGTTGAAAACGTTTCTTATTTCGAATTATTTTCAGAGCGACAGTTTCTTTTTTCTTGTGATCATAACAACGAAGTACAAGACCAAACGAGCCTTTGCCCAATGTTTCTAAGATTTCGAAACGATAACAGATATGATCTTTACTCATTTTCATATAGGAACCATTTTCATCATCGTAATCTTTGATGCTTGTCGCCGAAATTTTATCGGCTTCGAGTCCGAGAAAATAAATTTCATTGTAATCGAAAATTTCCGTTTTTTCGAATTCAGTTAATTTGTCACCATAGTAGGTCAACGCTTCTGCAAAAGAAAAAAAAACAATTCAATGAACGAAAATTCGAATGATTCAATACCCGAAGGTTTCATCGGAAATGTTGGCGGTTTATTGATACTATCCGATGAGGCATTGGTAAAGAAACTTCTCGATCGAGGAAATTGATGCGAACCAGAAACAATCGACGAGCCACTTGTATTATGTGATTGGTGATGGTGATGATGTTGTTGATACAAATGATGACTATTGGTTGTGTCGGTATCTTTCGATGTTGATTTAACACTTCCTTCACGTGTTTTTTCTCTTCGTAGGCTTCGTGCTGTCGCTGCAGCAGCGCCACCATGATGATGATGAGAATGATGATGAACAGTTGTATGATGTAGTCGCGCTGATGTGCCTGGTGATCCGACTGAATTATTTAAAAATGGTAATGAAGAATCATGATTTGATGTTTGATTTAATAGATTAAATGATTTTCCACTTCGTGTAATACCTGTTAAAAGTGATGTCGATTGTTGTTTATCACTCACGCGTGGAAATGATCCATTAAGAACTGTTTGAACGGATAATTTCTTTAAAAATTTCACACAAAATTTTATCAAAATCAAATACAAGTACAAAATGTTTTTTTTTTGTGTTTTTCTTCTCTAGTAGATACAAACCTGTACTTTTCCTAGCGGTTTCGATGTTATACTTAAACCAATATCACCAAAAGACGCGTCCATATCTCGAAGATCTATTCCACTTGTATTTTGGTGATGTGATCCATAGCCCGATGTTGTGACATTATTCGACTAGAATCGAATTCGAATTTCGTTTTTATCAAAATCGAATATTCAAAAAGCGAAAACCTTAGCTGTTGACGGTCCTTTGTTTTCACGCATCTTCGTAAGCAACATGATTCTATCCTATCGAGAATGTTTCGTTGCTACAGTCGTCTATGAATTGTGAATTCGATCGTATAAACAAGGACATATGATTACTTTCTCAGTTTTTTTCTTTTTTTCTCTCTACATCTTCAATGACATTTAATGGGATTAGAACTTTTATATCATAGGCAACAAAGTGAAAATGAAAACGAGAAAAAAAAGAGAGAAGAAAATTTTCATGTCTACTAACAACATCGTCGTCGTCGTCGTCGTTGTTGTTTTTTGCTAAATTACCTGTGATCGACTTGCGTAGAATTCAGTTTGTAGTCGACTTTTCTCATTTAGAATCTGCGTATTCTTCAGGTTCTTTCTTTTTTTTGTTTTCTTGGAAATGAAAAGCTAATTGTTTCTTCGTAATTTTTCAAGGCCAAACATCATCTCAATAGTCTAGTATTGGCCTCGAGTGAAAACTCGACTCTGTATGTTCATTTACTTGACAAAGAAACGAGAGAGAGAGAGAGAATGAGTTTCTTTTTTTATGAAAAAAAAGTCGATCGAATATCTCGAGGCGTTATTTGTTTTTTCATTTCAATCTCATATTTAAATAACATTTTCTTCGACAGAAAATCGGATTAAATCTTACATGATCGGGATGATAACTCTCTTGTTCATCATTATCAGTATGTGAATAACTATGATTATCGGTCGTGATCGGCGACACATTGTAATAGGCAACTGTGGAATTTCGTTTTTGAGGCTGCCGTTGAGGGACTCGGGTCACTGGCTGAACAAACATACGTTGACTTCGTTTTGAACTTGGCGGAGGTACATAAGCTGGTTGTTGTTGTGGCGGCGATTGCTGCTGCTGAGTTTTCGAGATGGAATGTCGTTTCTTTTGAAATCGACTATCGCGATCATCGGTTTTAACTGTCATGCGGATGAATCTATGAAATAAATCTGATAAAGTCTGGCCATTTTCAACAGTGATCATTGATCCAGACGACATTGCTTTTTGATTTGTTTATTTTCTTTGAAAGTTTTAGAAGAAATTTTCTTTTCTCGTGATCATTTGTTTGATCGGTCTTAATGCACCGATACGAAAAAAAACATACAAAGAAAGAAAATAGTCATAGACACGAAAATTCTTTTTTTCTTTTTACAATTTCTTTTCTCTTCGTTCTTTCTTTCTTTTTTCTCGTCTTCTTCAACATGGTTTCTTTTAAGTAATATGTTCCATTTCGTCTCTTCTTTTTCTTGATTTATTTAAATTCTTTTTCTCTTTCGACATTTGAACAAACATATGACACTTCGATTCGTTCATCATCATCGAGCTCGAAATACAAGAAGAAGAAAAAAAAAGGATTGAAAATATGCAGATGTCGCTAATAATTCCACAAAAATGAAGTGTTGAAAGGGATCAAAAGAACATTGATGGAGGTTGTTCCTTGACGATGACCGAGCCGAATGAATAATCGATGATTTAATCTTTATTCTGTTCAATTAAACTCAAAGAAATGAATACGAAACCAACGAGTTTTTTAGTGTTTGTCAATGGAACTATCGAATGTGCTGAAGTAACGAAAGAAAAAGCTTTTGAATTCAAAGAAAATTCTGTTGTTAATTTGAAAAGGTTCATGATTTCGATGATCTTTTCCTTCGATTTTCTTATGTCATCGGCAAAGATTGGGAATTTTGTTCGGTAGATTGTTTTGTGCCTTTTTCTATTCGATTCTTTTTCTTTTTGAGGGTCTCGACGAAGGTACAACACAAACGGCACATAAAAGCGTGCAAATCGGACCAAAGATCGTCTTTAACTATCCGATCGAAGCAACATTTCGATCGACGAATCCGTTTGGCTGTAAGTCAATTTCGAGAGAAGTCAAAAAACGAAGTCGAATTTGTTTCTCTTCTAGGGCCGCAGTTAGTCATCAGTGGATACGGTTTAGATTCTTTCGGCAATGACGTTGTTCGAGGCTACGGCACGACGCACATTCCGATCAGTCCTGGCCGGTAGAATTCGATTGAAAATCCGATTGATTCGAAGAATTTCGTTTGATTTCAGACATCAAGTTCGAATTCCTCTCTTCGTGCCTCGATCATCGTCTCGTTTTCAACAATTCTTAGGCTGGGTATTAGGTCGTCGACCGGAATTCGTCGATCCTAAAGTGATTGCATTCAATGCCGGTCGTGAAAGTACAAACAAATTCTTCTCAAGCCAAAAAAAAAACGTTTCATTTTTCTTCTAGTGACACGAGTTCGTTCGCACGGTTATGTTCAAGTGACATTTAACATCGTGAAAAAAGACATGGACGCATTGGGCTACAAAAGCGAGCCGAAATCGTCGTCGATCAATTCGCAACAGCAAATTGACAATTCCAATGGAGCTCGTGTAGATAATTACTAAAAAGCGACGTGTTTTTTGAAAATCTCTAAGCTTATAGAATAAATTTTGCTAAAGTCGAGAAAAGAGCGCATTCGAAGCTAATTATCGAGTGTTGAGAAATGAATTGGCTGAAATCGAAAGCAAATTCTCGTATACGAATACCGATTTTAGTCAATACAATTCATGTCGCTCAAGCATCGACTCAAACACGTTTGATTTCGCGTCGAAAATATCGACATCGATTCAAAAATTGTCTCATTGAACTAATGAACAAATATCCTCGTCTGCCGGCGCATGACGACGTTGTTCCAACGGTTTGGTTGTTGAACTTGCTCAAGAATCGCGATGATCTCTATCGTTTAAGTCAAACACTCGAAGATCTCGATCAACGTCTCGAGAATCTGTCTCTCATGAAATGCTGACATCTACGAACAACGAGACGATGACTCTGTTTTCGGTTTGTGGCTGAGAAAAACAAAGTTGTTCGAATAAAAATCTGTCGAAATTTCATTCACGAGGATTTATTTTCGAGATTAGACCGAATCGATTTGATTGGTCGAAGACAAGAGATAACGAAAAACCGAAAAAGATAGGCCCCCTTTTTTTTCTCTTCTTATTCGAAAGCTAAAGAATGACGGAGTTTTGGAATTGGGCTCGAACGTATCGTTGCCGACCGAATTTGTATGTCGAACCGGATTCTCTCGAGTCTCTTCGTTCGTTATTAACCGATGTCAATCGACGGCAACTGAAAATCCGTGTCATCGGCTGCGGACATTCGCCATCGTCCTTGGCCATGTCAAACCAAGTTCTCGTTTCAATGAAACATTTCAACAAAATTCTCGAAATCGACGCAGCCAACAAAGAAATTCACTGTGAAAGCGGCGTTCTATTGAGTCAATTGAACGACATTCTTCCTCAGCACAATCTTTCCTTGCCTGTTCAAGGTTCAGTCAGCAATCTGACGATCGGTGGCGTTGTTTCAACGGCCACACATGGATCAGGTGTTAAATTCGGTTCGATCTCATCGTATGTTCGTTCGATGACATTGATGACATTAACCGGTGAAATCAACGAATACAAACTCGACGGTGATGATGACGATCTCTTTCGTTGTTTGACGTGCTCATTGGGCACATTCGGTGTTATTCTTAGCCTTCGTTTGCAAGTTTCTTCGCTATTCTACTTAGAATTGAATCAGAATCCACTCGAATTTCGATCGTTTCTCAATACTCTACCTGTTCTTTACACATCGTCCGATCATTTTCGGTACATGTGGTATCCGCATACGAATCACGGCATTGCTTATCATCTAACTCGAATTCAGCCTCGACAGATCAAGTCAAACAAATCGTTTTTAACAAAAATCTATTCCTGGTTTCGATATTCGCTTATCGGTATGCAAAAATCAGTTGGACTCACTTTGTCCTATTCGAATTTTTAGGTCATCACGTTCTGGAATTGTTGTTTTATTTTTCTTTGTACGTGCCGAGTTTAGTTCGGCTGATAAATCGAGTTTATTTCAAACTCGATGGTCGAACGGTTCGACACATCGATCGATGTGATAAATTGTTCAATTTCGATTGTTTATTTTATCAATACGCAAGTGAATGGGCGGTGCCGTTGGACGAAGCCGTTGCGTGTTTAAACGAATTAGAACACGTGATCAATCGAAATCAGCACGTTCATTTTCCGATTGAAATCCGTTTTAGTAAAGACGAACATGATTCGTATCTTTCGCCGGCGTATCAACGAAAAACTTGTTGGATAAACACGGTTTCCTATCGACCCTACGGACGAACGCATACGGAACATCAAGAATTCTTTCAATTGTTCGAAAATATTTGTCACAAATATCACGGCCGACCGCACTGGGCCAAAGAACATCCGTTAACTCGTCAACAATTCGAACGTCTCTATCCGAATTGGCTTTTATTTCACAAGAAACGACGTCAATTCGATCCCAATGATCTTTTTTTAAACGATTGTCTTGAGAAAAATTTTCTTCACTGAATAAAACGGCAATTATACAGCTTTTAAATTCACTCAATTTAAAACAATATGAGCCTGTAAATCAACGCCATCTATTGGCGAAATAGTGAACGCATAGATGCGATGAATCGATGCACCATAAAGAAATATATTTGTCGTTGATATGAATGTGACCCCTAGGTAACAGAATGCTTGGACGACCGTTGCTTGGTGTCATTCTTTTTCTCTTCTTACTTTGAACTAAAGTAACGGTAGTCATCGAGATCTTTCGTATTCTTGTCAAGTAACCGTCGTCAGGTCAGTAAAAAGTAAAAAAAAGAAAGAAAAAGGGCTGGGTTACCATAACGAAATTTTCTTAAAGAAAACAAAATTTTTATATAGTTTTTTAAGCAATTTCTTTGATTTTTTTTCTCAAAGAAGAAAAACAAAAGAAAGAGAAAGAGAAAAACATCCGATTTTATCTGTCCATAGTATGGATATGCAATTATTTTTATCTTTTAAGTTTGAACAACTATGTCTTCGTCAACAACACTTCCAATTCGAGTAAAATCACGTTTTTTTCTTCGGAAAATTCCATTTTTAACTTCGAAATTTAGACCGAATCTCGTCTAAATGGTCAACAAGGTCCGTATCTAGTGGCAACGACAAATCAAACCGGAGGAGAAACCAATGGCAACCAAACAACAGGCCGGGTGATCATTGCCAAGGCGCATCCGCCCAATCAAACGTCTCAAATCAGCCAAAATTCGAACAATATCACCGGACCTGTGTAAGCAAAGCGAATAATTCGATTTGTTTTCGATGAATTTGTTTGTTTTTCAGTCAATTTCAATTCAATTCAAGCGATGGCACGCTTTACACAGGCACAAATTCCTTTTTCCAACCGCAACCATCGGTAAATTTGCAAAAAAAATGAAGATTTTTTTATTAAAATTCTCTTTAGAACGGTGGATCCGAAGGATTTTCTCATCACATTCTCTCTTGTACCGGCAGTTATTTCGTTCCAACGTTAGAAAGCGGCTCTCAACCGCTCACTCACACGACCCGAGCTTCACCGGCCACGGTACGCAATTTCTGAACAAAAAAAGAACACCTCAAAAATCTGCTGTTTTAGGTCCAATGGTTGGTCGACAATTTCGAGCCGGCCGAAGGCTGTTCGCTCCGTCGTTCGACTTTATATTCCTTCTACTTACAGCACTGTTCCGAACAGAAACTCGAGGCGGTTAATCCGGCCTCGTTCGGCAAACTCATCCGTTCGGTTTTCCTCGGCCTTCGAACTCGTCGTCTCGGCACTCGAGGCAACTCGAAGTACCACTACTACGGCATTCGAGTCAAGCAAAACTCGCCACTGCACGCGTTCTCCGACGAACACGGCGGTCTGACATTCCGCGGCAGCAATGCCTTTGCCAATTTCAAAAATCGACGTTGGTCAACATCGAACGACGGCTCCTCGCCGGAAAACAAGCCGAATATCAACGATCAATCGTACTCTTCTCAATCGGAATCGACGCTCTCGCAAGCTGATACCAAACAGTTTATTCACGAGAACACGGCGTTTGTGGTTAACGAATCGATTCCGTTCGACGCGGCGGCCCAACTGCCCGAAGGTTTAACTCAAGACGACATCCGTCGATTCGAAAATCTCTACAAAGATCACTGTCTTAAGCTCTACGATGTTATCACAACGTTAGACTTCAGCTCAGTCGAACAGATTTGGCTCAATTTCTGGTCGCAATCGGGCCGCGACGAGAATCTTCCCATGGCGATATTTCATTCAATCTGCTCTTTAACTCACGTTCAAGAATTCATTCGAAATGTTGATTATCAACTCTACCAACAATTAGTCGAGCGATTGATCGTCGATATTCTCTCGCCGATGCCGACCAGTGCAACTCAATCGATTCGAACATTTGGCAAGAGCGTCGACGGGTGGCTTCGAACTTCGCTCGGACATCTTCCCGATCGATTAAAAACCATCAAATTAACAATTATCAATGCATTTGCCATGACTCTTCGTCGATACACTTCGCTTAATCATTTGGCTCAAGCGGCTCGAGCTGTTCTTTTGAACTCGACGCAGGTCAATCAAATGTTAGCCGATTTGAATAAAGTCGATTTTCATAATGTTCAAGAACAAGCGTGGTGGATATGCGAATGCGATGATAGTTTAGTCGTGCGTATCGAACGAGAGTTCAAACATCATTTATCGAATCAATCGTCGTTGGAAGATTGGGCGCAATGGTTGGACGTGTTGCTTAATGATCTTTTGAAGCCCTATGCCAATTTATCGGCAGAGAAATATACGAAACAAGCGAAACAAATTCTTTTGAACTGGTCGTTTTATTGTTCGATGGTTATTCGGGATTTAACTCTACGAAGTGCGGCTTCGTTCGGATCATTTCATTTGATTCGATTGCTCTATGATGAGTATTTATTCTATTTGATCGAACATAAAATCGCTCAACATACACAAAAAACACCGATTGCGGTTATGGCTGAAGTAGGACGAGCTGCTTTTTCTCTTTTCAACATTCATTCTCTTCGTTTTCTGTTTAGTTGACACTTCAAAATAAACTCTCGACTTATGATGGAGTTAGTCCGTCCAATGGATTAGCATCGAGTATTTCGATTGAACGTCGAAATAATCCGCCGAAGATTTCGTTAGTTGTCAAAAAAGATACGCTTTCACCGGCACAAATTTTGACACTCTCGGGTTCGACAGTTCAATTGCCAATTATAAATAAGATTGTTTCAGCGGCTAAATTAGCCACAACAACAGCTGCAACGAATGCAAGTCAACCAAATGAAAAAGATAATGCTAATTGTGATTCGGTCAAGAGACTTAAAACAACAGATGAAATGGTTACTGTTTAACTTTTTTTTTTCTTCTTCTTCTTTGCTGTATATTTCTCTGTTCTGTATTAGATTTTGTTCCTTTTTCTTTGTGTCTTCAAATAAATAACCGTTCTCTTTAATCACGAACAGATTTTGAGTCATTATATAATCGGAAACGTTGTTCTTCTAGCCGAGACAGAGAAAAATTCATTGATCAATGAATAGAATTGAATCGTTTTTTTAAAATTTCCTCCGCTTTTTTTTCTCATAACGACCGAGTGAGAAATCAACTCATTCAAAAAATACAAGTTTCGCTTGAGATTTTATTATGAAAAAGTATATCGGTTAGTCAACATCTACGTATCGAAGCAAAATAGTTTTTCAAATCTTCCGAAGGTTCTGAATCACGATGGTGGTAATAGTTCATCTTGGCACAGTTAATACGTGTTTCATCCCGTTGAAAATTGTTTGTAACGTTTTTCAACGATTCATATCCGACAGTCAGTCCAACATTATTTGGAAAAGATATTTCTGTGTGAAATAAAAATTGTTTCAAATAATCATCATGAGTGTCGACGAAACAAAGTTGTTTAAGACGAGAATATTCTATAATCGACGGATGTTCATCATTTCTGTTTGTTTTCTGTGTTGGTGGTTGTTTATTTTCTATTGTCAGTCTTTGCATCACTGGAAACGACTTTTGAATTCGAACAAAAAATTCACGTTCAAATGGACGTTGATCATACAATGAGACTTCAGTCACATATCGAAATAAACCACCTGGAAATTGATTTGTAATATTATCATAATATTTCATTCGATATGGATAAGAATGAGCATAACATTGGGTGCCACCTAATTTGCAATGATCTGTCCAAGCAATTATTTCATTAGCTGGAACGTCAGCAAATGTACGTTGCACATCCTCAGTCGATGGAAAATTGATTTGGTCAGACATGCGATTGAATGTGCGAATATAAAATGTCAACTTTCGAATAATTTCCATCGACAAATCCACGATCACGATCTATCTTAAGATGTATGTGTGTATATTGATAACGTAGAAACACCATCCACTTCACAATCACAACATCTCGTCAAGTTTCATGACTTTGTTCTCTCGAAATTAAGAAAGATACCATTAGAAGGGTGACGAATACTCGATATATTCTCGTAAAGATCGTTCAATTGAGTGAAAGTTGATGGCATTTTTATTTAGTATAGTTTTATTCGAACTGATGAACATAGCGATGTGATGTGAGAACTAGGCACTAAGTGCACCTTTCTAGATCAAGATGAGAAAAGAAAAAATGATGAAAATAGAAAAAAGAAATATCAGTCATTGTCGAGCAGATCATTGGAAATTGACAATTGTTTGATCAACGATTGAAGAAGATGAATATTGATCAGTTCAGTTCAGTTAAGTGCCATATCTGTTGCAGACGTTGATTACCATGGAACGCCATGCATTCCTATTCAATGCTGCGTGAAGAAAATTTACGTTCGTATGTCCTTGTCATTGAAAAAATTCTCTTTTGGTACATGGTTCTTACGTTCCATGTTCCAATTTTCATTATGTTGTTGATGCAGATGCGGACAGTAGCCGGTTGACGATCGAGTATTACCTGTCCTGCGTGATCATCTCTACCGAGCGAGGTGTTCATGGTGTGCTTGGGAGAATACAGCGGTGGTTTCCCGTTGCCTTTCGCCGATTGATCAGTAGAATTCGAGTTATCAATCACTCGAATGTACGAACGAAGACGAAGATTGATGAATAATATTGAGATCGGTGGTTAGTTGATTGAAATTGCGAAGAATGTTTCCATTTGAGCTTGATTCGAGATGAACGATTTGTTTTTGTTCTAATATTTCCGGTTCATCCATAGCTTCATTCATCGATTGAACTAATTGATTTATCGTTGTCAAAAATTCCATAGATTTAAATATCATGGACGAACTAATTCGAGAAAAAGTTTAAATAAATTCGAAAGTTTAAAAAAATTTAAAGAAAGTTCGAATTACTTGTTTTCGTGAAAATAATCCTTCACTTTATATTCTCCCGTACGATTAAACTCGTTTGACTTGATAAAAAGCTATTTATATTAGTTGAGTGTATATGGTTCAACTCACTACTACTTGGAACGTAACTAAAGTTGGTTCAAGATCGAAAGTAATTTCAAATTTGAAATTATTTTTTAAATAGATTATTCTAAAGCTATTATTGAATACGTTCGCGTTCAAGTTCAGTAATTCACTAGTCTAGAAGAAGAGACAATACTTTATTTGTTTTTTCTCATGTTCTTTACTTTATCACAGAGATGGGCAAGTCAAGTCAATTTTGACTTTATTGCTTGACTTGAAAAATTTTTTTTTACTTTTAACTTGAGTTGACTTGTCAACGGACGTTCTCAGATAGTTAACGACTTGACTTGACTTGTGACTTGAGAAAGTCATAATTTGCCCATGTCTGCTTTATCACCAATTAAAATTCGAAAGCCGTTTTGTACTATTAGAAAATGAAACAATACTAGCATATATTGCTCTTTGAAAGCAATATTCGAATGATAAAAATTGAAAAAGGTTTGTAAGAATGGAATATTTTCCATTAAAAATGTTTCAGATAAGAGAAAAATATATTTGTAAATGATTACGGTATTTGTCCAGTTAATCTAAGAAGTACAAGAACAAAGACAAAGACCGAAAGAATGGAATAGATGGCGCATGAATAAAGAGGATTCAAATGTTGTTTATTCGTTTCAGTAACTCTGACAAGGAGATGAATTTATGTAAAATCTCACGCTTGTCTACAGTCTTAGTATTTTTTCTCTTGTTTATAAAAAAAACATCTATTGTAAAAGAAATAAGAAGAATAATTGTTCTCTTCAATCACGAAGACGTTCTGTATTTCTGTTTATTCTAAGAAGAAAAAAAAAGTTGAGATTAAAGATGATTGAGACGTGAATGAAGATTTTTTTCGAGTTGTTGCAAATGTTCATCTTTATCATCGATGTTCTTGACTAATTTCAAGGCAATTTCGAGCAGATCTTTTGCATCACGCGTTTCACCTAATCGATCGGATTCCGAACAATAGATTTCAACTAAATCGATGACAATTTGTTCATAAAGACGTTCATCAAATTGAATAATTCGTTTCGAACCCATTTTTTCATTTAAATTTTCATCATTACTTTGAAAATGAATTCCTTCCTGATCGTAAATATAAATACGATGAATATGACCAATGGATGCAACCTGTTTGAGAAATAAATCATCGGCAAAGGCGTTCGATGTGAGAAAAAAAACATGTTTATCTTTTAAACATAAATCGATATGATCACAACATGATGTTGGACGATCGAATTGACGAATTGGCACGAGTAATTTACGAAATTTCGTTTTCATAACTTCATTTCCACCTGGTAAATGACCAACACGTTTATCTAACCAAACGAACATCAATGGTAGAGTAGACATTGATTAATCACTTGTTCTTTGTCGATATAAAAATCATTTTCTATCGTTTTTTTCCTTCGTTTATATATGAAGTGGTGCTTGAGGAAAAAGGAAGATGATTGACTAATCAAAGTTTTCATCTAGTTCAATCATTCGGAAAAATTTAGTTTCAATTTTTTCATAGATTTAAAATGAACTTATTGAGGACGGTTATTAAGAATTTCAGATCGAACGAAATATATTTTCAATTTGAAAAACTGAAAATTCAATTTTATTAAAATTGATATTTTACGTATATTTTGTAATCGGAAGTGTTTTTCTTTTAGCCCGAGAGAGAGAGAGAAAATAGAATTGAATCGATTGATTGAAATTTCTTTCACTTCTTTTCCCTCTCAACGACCAAGGCTAATGAGTATTTGATTTTCTATACAATCGACGTTCGTTTCCTTTACGAGAACAGCAATTCAAAGGTCAGCAGACAATTTGTTTTCTCACTTATCGTACACAAATGCCTATTAGAGGGCAAAGTATTTATCGTACCAAATAATTTTCAAGGAAATTTTCTTTAAAGATTGACCATCATTGTCAAATCTAGTTTATTCTATCAAATTTGAATATTGATTACATGAGAATAGAGAGAGAGACAACAAGAAAAATAAATGTATTTCTATAGATTTAATTTTGGTATTTGTCGAAAGCTCGAAGAATATTTTGACAATGTTCGAAAACATATTCGTATTGCGTGGCGAGATATTTCTTTCGTTTTTCAGGATCAGTTGCCAAGGCTTCGAGTGCCGGATCGGCTAATTGAAGACGACGACGTTTATCAAACTAAAAAATTTCTCTCAAAAGATTAATTTTTCTTCTCTCTTCTCGATTCGATTTACTTGTAACGGTTCGAAGAGTCGTTTTTTAATAATCAAACGAAATCGTTTCATTTGTTCTTCATCAAGTTGATTAATCGACTGGAGAAAACACAATTCAAACACTCGTCGTGTCTCTTGCTGAAAGACGAAAATCAAATAAAAAAAAATCGATTAACAAAAAAATCGTTTTACTTTAGTTAATTTACAAATCTGTTGAGCTTGTTCAATCATTTCTTTTGTCATTCGATCGGTTTTCAAAATCGCTTCTTTCGAAAAAACCTCGGGTAAATACTTTCGACACAATTCCAGTGAGACCAGATCCCGCAAGGCAACGAAATCATCCGATGGATCTTCAGCTGTGACATCCTGAACCCGAGAATCCTTGCGTAGATCCTCATAAATCGCCGTTAGCAAACGGCGGCCATGTCCTTTCCGTTGATAGGGCGGCAAGATCAAAACCTGACTGATTCTCGGTCGTTTTCGATCGGGATACGCATAGTAAAAGTAGACCGTAATGAATCCGATGGGAGCGTAGCAAATCTCTTGATTTGAGTTTTGATATTGCTGATAGAGAAGATAGATGATCCAATTGGAATCGTCTTTGTCGATTCTCGATGCGGCATCGACGTAGAAAACGAGAAATGTTTCCAATCGAGTGTACCAATCGACGAATTTTTGATCGTCGCAAAAGTTGTGATTGACTCGGTGGATTGAGTAGACGTTCGATTTGTCCTTGTAGGTCGACAATTGTTCGCCGAATGGTTGATATTGAGTTTCGGATTTGAGTTTCGAGAGAAACTGATCGAGATTTGTCGTGGTCGATGAATTTGGAAGCCATTCGTTGAACGCTTCGTTGATGTCATCGGCTTTGAATTGATTGAACTTTTTTGGATTGATTTTTTCGTCGAATTCGACGTTCAAATAGAAATTCAACGATGAGGACAAACAATAAATGTCAATTTGTAGATTTTTGTAGCCAAAGATACGTTCACTAGAGAGGAAAACTCGAGAATAGAAAAATCTAAGTTAGAATTTTACTTTTCACCGAAGATTTGATGGGTAAATTCTGGTGGAAAATCTAATTCATCGTTTTCGAGATCATTTTCCGATCGAACTAGAAGAAAGTCAATCTTTTTTTGTGGTTTGATTATTGTTCAACTAACTGAATTTGAACGAAATAGCTTCGTTTGCCGAACAATCGAACGCTCGTAGTGGAGCAGGAAGAAGAACACCTGAATAAAAAAAACTAAGTTGAAATTAGACTCTGGTTGTTATTGTACTACCTTGTTCGCTTAGATCCATTTTATGAATGACAAAAAACAAGAAAATAAAGGAGAAGAAGGACGACAATTCGTTCTCTTTAACACACCAATGCACTGCGTCGATAGATGCTCATTGGCAGATGAAAATATTTTCAATTATTATTATTATTATTACACAAAAATTGCCTCATTTGATTGACATGTGAAATACGTCTTCGAAAATCATTTTAATGATGAAATCTGTATAATGAATTTTAAATTTTGAACGAGAAAACTGAGAAAATAATTAACATGTATTCTTCATTTCATAAGCTTCAAGTTTCAATGTTTATGCAAAAGGAATTACATCGAGCTCGAGCTAAAAATATCTTTTGAGGGTTTCACTTTCAAGATTGAATTGTTTAAGAAATCAATTTCAAAGGAAAAACAGAACGAGTTCATTTGTTTTGACAACCGAATATTTTTTGATGGGTAAATTCCGGTGGAAAATGAAGTTTTTCTCTCTCTTGTCGAACAATCAAACGCGCTCGTAATCGAGCAGGAAGAGAAGAGGTAGAAACTCGGCTATGAATAGAGAACAAGCGAGCGTAGCACATCAATGCAGTGTGTCGATGAATTCTTATTGGTAGATGTCGAATAAATCGAGTTAGATTCTCTTCATTAATATTCAGTTAATCTGATTTTGTCATCGAACAACAACAACAACAACAACATCATCGAATATGTCCGATATTGAAACTCTTTGTTCGACGATTGTCAATCGGCCTGATAACAAAACCATCGGAGTGCTCGTTGACATTTTAAACCAACAGGAGAATTTAGATTACGAAATGATTCTCCGTCGATGTGGAAAGTACTTCAACGGCATCAATCTCGAGTCATGTTTCGAAAATATCTGCCGAAAAAATACGATTTATCTCATAAAAATTTATCTCGAATCGATCGATGATATCAGTGAAAAACAATTGATACAATCAGTGAATTATTCATTCGATTATCTTGAATTATTGCTCAATAAACGTTATGATTATTGGTCATTGATGAATGCAATGAAAATCTATTTGAATCCATCGAAATCGGTCGAACTCGCCGAAGAACTCGTTCGATTTCTCGTCGACTTTCATTCGGCAAGTTCGTCGACGATCGATTGGCTTTGTGCGTTGATCGACGCACATTTCTCATCGTTCGTTCTCGCCAAATGGAATAAACTCTCGCTCGTCGAACGGTTCGTTCAGGACCGTTTGACAACATTCGATCAACTTCAAGGCTTGAATACAATCAAAAAGTCGAACACAATTCACAAAAAACCGACCAACAATCTCTACACACTTCAACGGATTCATTTCAAATAATAATAATAAAAAAAAAGAAACTAGAGAGAGAGAGAGGAGAGAAGTTTCTCTTGACATCGGCAGGTGACTTACGGATAGACATCAAATCCTATTACAAAACCAAATTACTTCTCTCCTCGCGTTCTTTTTTCTCTTCCTTTGCCATATAAAAAAAAAGAAAAAGAAAGAAAGGAAAGATACCATTCATTTGCGTTCTTTTTTCTGTTCTGTCGTTTTTTTTTGTTGTTTATGACTTGTTATAGATGGTATAGAGTTTGCCGTTCTAGTCAATGGTTGGTGCAATGGGAACTCGTCGTCTGTCGACTATGGTTGCTCCCCGTGAGAAATGGTCGTTCAAATCGATTCTTCATCCCGAATTCGAATCGAAAACCATCGAACGAAAGTACATTTTAAGTTACTTGAAAAATCTCTACCCGTCGAGTCATCGATTGCTCGTCGCAATCTTAATTCTTCATGCGTGGATACATTCAATTGAAACGTTGATTTTCTCGTCGTCATCGAAATTCGTCAACGAACAATCGAATTTTCTCGCTCGACACTCGAAATTCATTCATTTAGTTTTGCTTCTCGCGAGTAATTGTTTCAGTTTGATTTCGTTATTTCTCATAAATAATCTTCGAAATCGAATACTTTCAAATGTTATTTCGTTTATTTGTCTTTGTCCAATAGCTATTCTCAGTTGTTTATATCCGTCAGAATGTCATATTTATCTCTTGATTATTCTGATTTACACATTAGCCAATTTATCTTTGTATGTCTCGGTTATTATCTCGATTTTAATCACGATTATTATCGCTGTTTTAACGCTGGAAAATCGAATGTGTTTGATCTTAGTTTTGATTTCGAATGTCATCGGAATTTACGTCAATCGTTTGCTCGAAATCACCATGCGTTCGGCGCACAATCAGCTGTGCAAAAATGCCAATGTCAGCGGTTCATTGATCAACGAACATCAGTTAATCTCGAAGATGATCGACTCGCTAATGCCGCCGAAATATGCCAAAGTTATTATGAAGGATTTCGATCTGTTTCGAGAGCGAGTGCAGAACGCCAACGCATCGTCACGACCCGACGACGATCTGCAAATGTCCGTTTTTCGTCCGTTGCACATCGAACGCATGGAAAACGTGTCGATTCTATTCGCTGATATCGTCGGTTTTACGCACATGTCATCGAACAAAACCGCCTCGCAATTGGTCTCGTTACTCTCGGATTTGTACGGTCGATTCGATGAATTATGCGTGCAAATGTCGTGCGAGAAAATCGCCACGCTCGGCGATTGCTACTATTGCGTGAGCGGTTGTCCCGAGCCTCGTGAAGATCACGCACGAGCCTGCGTACTCATGGGCTTGGCGATGATCAATGCCATCGAAGAATTCGACGAGGACAACAACGAAAAAGTCGACATGCGAGTCGGCGTTCATTCCGGCTCGGTCAATTGCGGCATTGTCGGCACGAAAAAGTTCAAATTCGATATTTTTTCGAACGATGTGACCTTGGCAAACAAAATGGAGTCGACGGGCAAGCCGGGATTTGTTCATATTACTGAGTCAACACACATTTTGCTCAAATCGGATGAGTTTAAATTCGAACCTGGTGATCCGTACGTCCTGCCCGGACCGGAAAGCGTTTCGATTTCGACGTATTTTATTGGCAAACGGCATTTAGATCATCGAATTACGCGAAAACCGCCGAATATGACGTTGGCTCGAGCGGCAGCCGTGGCTGTGGCGTCGGGCGTGCCGCTGTCGGTGCCGTTGAACGACGCGAATAATATTCCGAATCAATCGGACTCGGCTGCAGTGACGAGTCCATTGCTCGAAGAAGTTGTGCAAGCACGTCGAGCGACGATCGTCGAAGAAGAAACGCCCGAAGACATCGGACAAATCGAGAACAATGAACACATCGAAAGTCTCAATGATAATACATTCGAAAATGAAGAAAAAGAATTAGTTATGTCATTTAATTTTCTTACGTTGAAATACAAAGATATACGATTAGAACAAGGCTTTTCAGCTCATATCGGTCCACATTCGTTGTTAATCATTGAAGTTCTACTCGCCATCGTGTCTCTTCTCTTGATTTATCTCTATTTTTTTCATAATATTCGTACATCGATTAGCATGGGCGTTATTCTCGTCATTGAATTGTGTCTAACATTATTTCTCATTCGTCATCATAAATCATTTTTACACTGGTGGCATCTACGACATTTATTCGGCAGTATTTATCTTCTCTCGCCATTAATACTTATTCTCATACAATATCCCGAATATCTTCCGAAAACTCTGCCAGTTTTTATTCTTTTCATCTCAACTTATCTCACATTAGGTGCATCGATATCTCATTTGATTAAAATTCTCATCGCTATTTTAGCCATTTCAATTTATCTTCCGTTGATTATTGTTTACACACAATCATTATCAACATCGTACATTGTCGATATCGGTATTTGCATATTAATTTCGTTGATTGTTCTCTATGGTATCGCACGACAGATTGAAATCGCACGTCGATCACAGTATCACGTTGTTCATAAATCGTCGGAACAACGCGTCGAAATCGAAAAAGAACGAGAACGTGCCGATTGGTTGCTTCGAAATATTCTTCCCGAGCACGTTATCGAACCGTTGCGAAGTCTCGGTGGTTCGTACTCGAGAAATCATCCGTATGTCGGCGTTATATTCGCGTCGTTGACTAATTTTCATGTCATGTACGAAGAACAATACGAAGGCGGCAAGTTCTACGCTCGGATTCTCAATGAATTCTACGGCGACATCGAAGAGTTGTTTCTCGATCCGAGATTTTCGAAAATCGAAAAAATCAAAACCATCGGCTCGACGTTCATGGCCGCGTCCGGCCTTCAGACCGATTCGAACGATGAAAATCCGCTCGAATCGATCTACGATCTCGTCGAGTTCGCGCTCGCATTTCAATCGACAATGTGTCGATTCAACGAAGCACTTCTCAATTTTGCATTTGAACTTCGCATGGGCTTGAATTTCGGACCGGTAACAGCGGGTGTTATCGGCACAACGAAATTGTTCTATGATATTTGGGGTGATACAGTTAATGTCGCATCACGAATGGATTCAACTGGTGAAAAAGGCAAGATTCAAGTGCCTGAACATGTGGCCGTGTCGTTGAAAGACAAGTATAATTTTGAATTACGCGGCGAAATCGATGTCAAAGGAAAAAGTCGGATGACAACTTATTTTCTAACTGGAAGAAAAAATTAAAAAACACAACAAAAAAAAACCAACAGTGATTGATGTCTTTGTAAGAGTAGATTTCTCTCTTCTTTTTTTTTTTTTTTTGTTCGGTCATATTATATCAAAAAGACAATTATATTCAATAAATTTCATTTTAACTCAGAAAAAGCCAATGAGATGAGTGCTTAATTAGTTGGTATTGACAAGAAAAATGAGTTCTCTCTCAATGCCGGATGTCAATCATCGTCGAGCAGAAAATAGATGCCATCAATCAACATTCGATTGCCTCGAGCATATCCGCGCTCGCACTATTAAATTGAGAAGCAAAAAAAGTCGAAATCGAATAAATTTTCAATTATTCGACGGATGTCAATCAACAATCCGATGTCGACATTCAATCATTCATCAATCACAGAAACCGGCCCATTCAAATATCTTTTTCTTTCCTTTGTATACATGAAAACCGTTGACAAGCCTACGGAGTTTACAGATTTGTTTACATATTCTTTTTCTTTGTCATTTAGTTATTTATGTATTTTTAATATCAACTCGAATTACCATCGAACAGAGCGCGTCATCTGTCGAATAATCTAGCTAGTTTATTAATAGAATCTACGGAAAAATAAGCATGCTTATAGAATAACTAAAGGAAATGGGACGAGAGTTTATGAGGGTTGTTTAATTGAAAATATCGATGATTTTCTTGAATTGACCTCCGTCTTTTTTCCAGACGACGACGTAATTTCCGCCTTCGGTGTTGATTTTATATTGACTAAAACGAAACGAAAATGAGAAATTCAAGAAGAAAAAAAAAAGAACTCAAGTCAAACCTAATTTCAATAAGATAATCCGAACCAGCTGGAATGACTTGGCCAGTGTGTAATTCAACTTTCGAATTACCGGCAGCTCGAGCATTGGTATAATACTTTTCGATTTGACTTAAACCTTCGTAGATTTGTTTGTCATTGGCAATGAGTCGAGCGTCGCTTGCATAGGTGGCAACCGCTTCTTTGACTTGACCATTGTTATAACCACGTTCAAATTCTCGATTGATTTTATCAACTGTCTCGAACGACATAATGTTTTGCTCTCAAAGTTCAAATGTAAGAAAATGATTGTATTCAGCTACGTTCACTCCGATTTATATGCCGGATTTCTCTCGCTATTTTTTTTGTTTCCCTCTCTCTTTTTCTCGAACATTCATTTCAAAGTCAAATCATGTCGAGAAACCTTACTTGGTAATGTATTGAGAAAATGAGTTTTTCCTCATTGTCGGATGTCAATCACTATGCCTTCAATCAACATCCGTTTCTTCTATTTCAATACAGGAAATCGAGATTTTTTTTGTTCTTACAGTCTAATCTAATATTCAAAGATCAATCAAAGATTAGTTTTCATTCATGTTGAAACAATATGACATTAGTTCTTAATGAGAATGAAAGATTTCGTCCCGAGAGAGAAATTAGAAGTTCGACAAGAGAAAATTGATTTAATCAGCTAAGTGTTGAAACACCGTTAGTTTTTTTTGTCTGTCGAGGAAATCGGAAATCAATGTTGAACAGATGTTAAACAAGCACAAAAGCCACTCGTTCGTTAGATGTCAGTACCATCGTCTCGTTTGCACTCAACATTTATTTAGATTTTTGGAACTAAATCAATAATTTTTCTTAGTTTACATTTATTATGTTCTTCGGATTTTAAAAGTAGAAAATGTATTTTATGAGACGACGATTGCGCCCTTCAAATCTGACATTGATACACAAAACGACGAGGCGAGCCAATGATGCATAACTAAAATCTAAAACACAATCGTACCTCTACTCTACTTAACAAATGCAGGGAAAAATTAGTCGACGAAAACTAACGCTAGTGATAGTTGTTACCGGTGTTTTACTGGTGTTTATAAGTCTACTCAATGCTGTCCTACAGAATACGTATTCCAGTGATGCAGTGTTTGAATCGAATGAGAAGCCTGTTGTGAATGGTCAAGTTGAAGATACGATTGATATTGAACAAGTCGAAACTTTAACGACGCATTACAATCCATCGCTGGATTGGCGGTATAATTATGAGTTTCGTCTTGAACTTCATCCGTCGAGTCGAAATGGTTCACATCGTGTTATGCTCGTTCTCTACGGAGCGAAACGTGCTTGTGATGATATGTGGGATTTTACGGTCGGTAGACGAATTATGAAAGCAATCTTTGCCTATGGATTTTCAATTTTAACAATTTGTTCACGAAAAGAAACCTACGATATCGATTTTCCAATTTTGAAGAATAAAGATGCGAAATACATATTTTTTTCGTTACAAAAATGGTTGAATACAGTTTATTTGCCCAAATTTAAACAATATCCACGTTTGTACATTCATGCAACGAGTCGTGGCTCGAAATTCGCCGGTATTCTATGTCGAGTTTTGCCAATTCAAGCTCAACTTTTCTATACTTTCCCCGGACATCGAGAAGCGATGCTGACACGTTCAGCGTACAGCACTCGTATGCAACAACGACTTATCCACAATGTATCCTATGCCAATTGGTTCTATTTCGATTTCTGTTACAATGCAGCTGAAAGTAATTCACCTCAACTAGTTTATTGTCCATTTCGTAGTCTAGAAAATTATTTCTATCCACTTCCACCAACTCTATTTACTTATCTCGAAAAGGATCCCTATCAAAATCCAGGTTATTACGAATATTTCGTTCGATTACTCTCGGAAAATGCTGAAGATCTTGGAGGATCGTTATTAGCTCACAAACTATCAATCAAATGGTTTAAATTAGGACCAGCTGATTTCTATCCGCAGTACATGCAAACTCATTTTCATCCGTGGAAAACGAAACCTCATGCTGCTCGTTGGTTTCACGAACATTTCACTCATCCAGGGAAATATAAAGCAGCGCACAAAGGACGACAGACATGCTGGTGTATAGATGTCGATTTTAAATATTATGAACTCATGCCATCGATTACATTACATTGGACCGAAGAACAGATCGAAGAATACAGTGACTATGTAAGAGATATAAGAAAACATGAAAATGCTTTTTGTGAAGAGGTTTGCGGGGATTTAATGACAACACATTCGATGGTTTCGAGAGATATCGATAGGACTTTGAAATGGATTGATCAAATCGATGAACTTCGACGATCAATGAATGCATCCAATGTTTAATTTTATTTGTTTTTTAATTCTAAATTTCAAATGATTGTTGAAGTTTAATATCAGCATTATTCGCCGATGTTGAAATCGAAACTGTGTATTTGCCTTTAGCTACTGTCCATTTTTGATTGACGACATTCCAATAGGAAATATCACGTTGTGTTAAAGCTAAAGTTATTGTTTGCGATTGACCAGCTTCGAGATAAACACGTTCGAAACCTCGAAGGATTTTCGGTGGTTCAGCAGCTTCTTCAGGAAAAGTTAAATATAATTGAGCAACTTCTGAACCATCAACGCTGCCAGTATTTCGAACGGTAAAAGTAATTGTATAAACAGGCTCATAGAAAGACAATAGTTTTGAATTCATATACGATGTAAGACGAGGTTTACGATAAAGTTTTGAAGAGCTTTCTTCGTTTGCTTTCGAAATAAACAAAGACGAAAATGTAAATGTTGTATAAGACAAACCGAAACCAAAAGAAAATCTTGGTTTAATATTATATTTATCAAAATGTCGATAATCTAAGAAAACACCTTCGGTATAATTCGAATTATAAGTTGTTGTAATATTCGTTCCATAATCTGAATCATTCTTTGCAATTGTAAAAACTAATTTACCTCCAGGATTATAATTACCAAAAAGAACGTCAACAAAAGCTGGACCATATTCAGTGCCCGGTAAACCCGACCAAATCACAGCCGCTACATGCGGATGGTCGATCCATGCTTCAAGATTCAATTGTGCAACACTGTTAACAACAACGATTGTCGACGGACAATAATCGAGAACTGTCTTAATGAGTTTTTCTCCGTCGTTATACGCCGATAGATTAGCTCGATCGGCTCCTTCTTTCGACCAAGCACTAATAAAAACGATGCAGGGTCCGTTTTTAGTAAACGAATTATCTTGTAATGAACGGTTGATTGCCGTGTAATCGTTTTGATCGATGACATATTGAATTTGTAGATGATCATCACGAGCTTTTTTCATCAATGATGAAAGTGGATCGATGAAATAAGTCGGTCGAACAAAACCTGAACCACCTCCTTGGTAAAGTGCACCATCGATTTCAGGGTAATTACGAAGATCAACATCGCTTTTCTGTTGACTTGCAGCTGAACCATAGACTGAATAATACTTTTGAGTTTCAGCATTCAATGGCAGAGTATTGTTCACATTTTTCAAAAGAATGATACCGGCAATGCCAAGATCTCGATTGGTGACATAATGATCTCTCATTCCGTCGTAACTTAAATTGACAGTTGGATAACCTTGATCTTGTCCGAGAAGATAATAGGGAGCTAGAATTCGAACAATCATATCATCGATTCGTGATTCCGATACGGAACCATTTTTAACCGCTTCAACAAGACTAAAGCCCATGTATTTATCACCTGGCATGTCGATATCTAGTCCAGCTAACACCGATGGAATGCCGGATTTCGTTGCACCCCAATCCGACATCACATTACCTCGAAAGCCGAGTTCGCCTTTCAAAAGACCATTTAACGTTCTATCATTTTCACAAGCTTGCGTTCCATTGACTTGATTATACGAACACATAATCGAACCAGCACCGGCCAGAACACTATCAGCAAACGGCCATAGATAAATTTCATGTATCGTTTTATCATCGAGATTAGCTGAATAACCTTTCGATGCCGTATATCCTCCTTCGGTTTCCGAATAGAAACGATTTGTTTCTTGTTCATTGCAGATGTAATGTTTAGCTGTTGCAACAACGCCTTGATCTTGAACGCCTTGAACATAGGCAAATGCATTTTGACCGGATAGATACGGATCAGCACCGAATCCTTCCCAATTACGACCGCCGAGAGCGTTTCGATCGATGTTCATCATTGGTCCAAGAGCAAAATTTGCGCCTTTAGCTCGAAATTCTTGTGCCAAAGCAGCAGCACGTTGATAGAACAAATCACGATCCCAAGTTGCTGCGATTTGAATTCCCGCAACGAACGCCGTTGAAAAAGGAACGTGATTTCCGACGCCCGATGGCGAATCTTTGAAGCAAAGACCATTGAAATTCAAACGTGGCACAGGCGTTACTGTCCCAACGCAAACACCGGGCACACCTGCTGTCATATTACATTTCTCTTCTAAAGTCATTTGCTTAGCAAATGTCGTGGCAAGTGCTACAGCTTCATCCCATGTTCGTGTTTGTACATTCGAGCTTCGAGTTAAAACATAACTCGTTATCGACAAAATTACAACGATGTACTTCAACATTTCTTTTCATATGCAATAGAAAATTTTCGTTTTCACCTAATAAACACGAGTTTCGTTTTTATCACTGATGCACCACAGTTTTTTATCTATTTACCTCACGCGTGTAGTTTTTTTATTAGAAAAAGAAAAATTAAACATTAATAACAGGTTTTCTCTGTGTAAAAACAAATGAAATACGATCGAAAATATCGTCTAATTCAGCCAGATTAGTTAAATCAATGAATTTACATTTGTCGCCTCCGAATCGTTTCAAATAATTCATTGCCTGTCGACCTTGTGCTTCCAAACCGATGCCAATTAGTAAAACATCGGTATCGAAATCATCGCAAATGGTTTTCATTTGTGAACACGCTTTCTGTAGATTGCTTCGTTTCGAATCACCATCTTCGCCATCGGTTATTAAAATAATCTGATTTCGATTCGAATCACTTGCTAATAAACCAGCAATTTTATTTTGAAATAATAAAGTAAACGCCGAGTCAATTGCATCGTACAAAGCCGTGCCGGGATTGGCATCGTTAAAAGCAGGCTTTAGAGTTGGAAGTGCGAGAGCTAGTTTGACTTTTGCGGTACTAGCTGGTTCGTTTTCCATGAATTCATAGACTTTAGCATTGAATGCAAGACATGAAAAACGATCACGAAGACCTAATTGATTGGCTATTTTAATAATACCTCGTTCGGTTGCTGGCCAACGATTTTTCGCTGGATTAACTCGACCGTATCCATCATAACCGATCATTGATAATGAAACATCAACAACTAGAATTATATTATAACTATGAATCGAAAGTGACACATCAATCGGTGCTGCTGCTGCTGCTCGTCGAGTTGCTACAGGTTGTTGAGGAGTTTTTATCGGCGCAAATGGATGAGTATCCAGATGTCCTCGTTGACTCGGATTGGTATTCAGACATTTCGAACATAAATCATAATCGTCACAAACTGTGCATTTATATCGAATGCCAACTATAGGACAACGTCGGCAAAGATCACAAACAACATCATGTTCAGGACCTTGAACTTCTTCGACGACTTGTGGTGGCTTAGCAACAGTCGTGCGTTTAATCGGACCGGCAAGTTGTTCGAGAACGCCTTCGTATTCTTTATTATTCGGTTCTAATTCGCAACATTTTCGAAAACATTCGATGGCTTCTTGTTTACGATTTAACATTTCGAAAGCTCTGCCTTTATAAAAATAACCTTTCGTCCAATTGGGATCGATTTGTATACTTGCATTTGCATCTTTTAAAACCTTCTCCGCATCATTCAAACGATAATGACAAAGTGCACGATTAGTTAAATACGGTGCGTATTTAGGGACTTGTTCCAACGCATAACTAAACAATTCAACAGCTAATGTGTAATTACCTTTTTTAAATTCAGCATTCGCTTGTTCTTTTAATTTTTCTGAACTTGCTGTTGGCTTCACAGTCGTATTACTCATTTTCTTTATTCTAAAGTGAAATCAATGCTTATATGATTATTCTATTTCTTCCTATTTAGTCATTCTTCCGTTCTTTTACTACCTACAAAATGCTTGTTTTTATTCTTCGTTTGTTAAAATGAAACACATAAAAAAACATGATTTTGTTTTCAATGATATGATAAGATATCACAAACGTTTAATTATTTTTCGAAGAAAAAAAAAGAAAGAAAATATTAATTTTTAATATCAAAAGATTCAGTTGTCTTTTTACCCCATATATCTCAAATTTTTAATGAATAGTTAATATCAAATCTTTTGTTCTATGTTTAATACGTCAGATGGCATCTCTAATTATGAAATACGAATCTTAAATATATAGAAGAGACTATCTGTGGTGTTGTTGCTGTTATAATAAAGCGCTCAACTCATTGACAGAACAAAGTATGTCGAATCTCTCGTCAAGAGTTACACTATACGACATTCAGACTTTATCGAATGTACTTCTTGCAATGGATCAATATATATTGATTAGTTTATATACAATCGGTATGCTTGGTAGTATATTAAATCTGCTAACATTTCTACAAAAACAAATTCGATCGAATACATGTTCGATGTACTTTCTTGCAACATCAATCACCGATATGTGTACCATGCAAATCATCGTTCTCACGCAGATCATCGCAACTTATCATCCGAATGTTATCAATCGAATGTATGCGACCGATACCTGGTGTAAACTTGGAAATTATTTTATATTTATCTTTCCGTGTTTATCATCGAGTTACATGGCACTTGCATCATTCGATCGTTTATGTGCGAGTTCATTGAATTCAACGATTCGAAAATATAGTCGAGTGAAAATCGGACGAATTTTTACTGGTTTAACATTTCTTTTTTGGGTTCTTTTCGGACTTCATATTCCAATTGCGTATAGTTACGTTACAAATTCTCTTACAAATGTTTCGGCTTGTACTGTTTTAACAAGTTCATCAACAATATTTATTATAATCGATGGATTTTTCTTTGCTCTATATAATGGCGCAATAATACCGTTTCTATTGTGTGTTTTTGGTTGGTGGATATTTTTCAATGTACGAACAAGTCGACGACGAGTTCATGCTCAAACACAAAATGGTCTTCATCATTTAACTCGACAGAATGTTCATATGATTCGAATGGTTTTATTTCAAGTTATTCTTACTATTTTTCTCAATATTCCGTATATTGTTATTTATCTATTGGGTTTTTTTCAGAAAATACCAACCGATCTATTGTGTCTTTATGTTTTAATCCTGTTTACTTTCATTGCTCGATGGTTTTACTATTTGAATTTCTGTAAAAATTTCTATATCAATACACTGACGAGCGCCTATTTTCGAGAGAGTCTACACAAACAATTCGTACATATTGTTCGTCAACGTCGATTCACTGTTATACTAAGATCAGCCGCACATATTAATACAAATACAAACTAACACTTTAATTGCCTTTATAATTATTTAGATTCAATAAAATTTTTCAAGTCATCAAAACAGAACCGGAGATTTCTTTGAAAATATCCGCTTTTGCATCATCATCCTGAATAAAAATAATTTCTAGAGAAGCGAAGATTTCTGCTCTGTCATCACTTACGTCTATTATTTGTCTCAGCTCACTCTTTGTTTGCGACATCTGCAGATCTTTTCACACTATTGATTGAATCAAACTTGATGACTAACCATCGATAAAACCGATTTGGAAAAAACCGTATTACATTTGTCTGCAATCATTTAGATTTTTCTCTTCTTTTCTCATATTCGATGGCAACGACTAACCCTCAAAATCGAGAGAAGCGTTCATTAAAATCCAGAGATTCAGAATAAAGTTCGATCGAAATCTCTGGAAAATAGTGAAAGAAATGCCTTCAGAATTGGATGCCTCGGAAAGGAATTTTTCTGAAATCCTTCAAACTCGCGAGAAAAATTCCTTGAAATCTATTTAAATTTAGAAGAAATTCTTCCAAAATCTTTGAAAAAGGAGACGATTCAAAAAATTCAATCGTTTTGTAAAGAAGTTCTCTGAAAATCTTCAAAATTAGAAGAAAAGTATTCTGTTAGCCGGCTGGAGACGGTTAAAATTTCATGAAAAAATGATTTAATTAAAAAAGAAACGTGCTACAGTTTATTCTATAAAAGAATTTCTACTGATATTAACTAAAAGTTAATAACCAAAACGTTTGAGTTCTTGAATCCAAATTTTCATTTGATCATATAAATCTGAAAACATTTCCCATACCACGATTCGCGATGTTTCATAAGTTGCCGGATTGCCACGCTGATATGTTAACCAATAATTTAATGCAAAATCATCCACGTAGACTCGCATTTGGTTCATTAAGAAACGAGTTGTACGAAGTGTAGCTGTTTGTGGTGAACCTTGTAAACCTGGATTGTCATATAGAAATTGCATATGATTTTTAGCTGCATAACGAAGAATGTAAATAAGAATTCCATAGATCATAGCATTACTATCAAAATAAAAGACATCATTAGGAATATGAGCTACCATTACATTTCGAATATTATTTGTAATATCAGCAGTAAAAGGATGGTGATAAGCTTGATAAATAGCACTTTCAGGTGGAATTCGAGTCAGCTGACCGAATGGCATACCCAATCTCTGTGTAAGAAACATATCAATAATATCTCTTTGAACATTGATAACACTATTGTTGATTACATGTTCACCTCGTTGACTTCTCTTCGATTTCTCTTTATTGTTGATCGCAGATTGTTTTTGTTGTTCTACTTTTTCAACAAGTTGACTGTATAAAAGTTGAATGGCAGCACTTGCACGTTTGCCACGTTTCTGTACAATTGTTTTGACTTCTTTTTCATTGAATTCATGTACAGCATTGTTTTCAATAAGTAATCGAGCAATTTCAATTTCAGTCATAATATTTTTGAATGGCCATTGAATATCGATTTGTTCGCAAATTTTTACACATCGAGCAAGATCTTGAGTGAGTAAAGCAATGATTATTTCGTTTCCTTGGCTAATCGAACCAATTATGGGAATATCATCAATAGTTGCAAAATAAATACGATCACGGAATGCGTCAATTGTAGAATATAATTCTTCAAACTTATTTGTTTCATCTTGTAATTGTTGTTTAATATTGTTGATAACTCGAATCGTAGGATGATCACTTGCCCAATCTCGAATTAAAGAAGCCACATCTACTACGGTGACTACGACAGATGTAATAACGGCAACTGTCCCTATAGTTTTCATAAGGCTCGCAGCTTGACCACCAGTTTTCATAGCACTCGCAGCTTGACCACTCGTTTTCATAACACTCGCAGCTTGACCACTCGTTTTCATAACACTCGCAGCTTGACCACTCGTTTTCATAACACTTGCAGCTTGACCACCCGTTTTCATAAAATGAGCAGCGTGACCACCCGTTTTCATAACATGGGCAGCGTGACCACCCGTTTTCATAACATGGGCAGCGTGACCACTTAATTCTACGACTTCCTTACCAACAAGACCAAGTTTTGCAGCTCTGAACAAAAGTTCGTTGAATTTTTCGATTCAATTTTCGAACGAAATTTACTCTTTTGCCGATATTTCAACACTTTTGAGGATTAGCTGATGAGATCCAGGAATAGCAGCCGACAATACAGAAGTAACTTTAGTGGTAGATTCCAATGTTTTGAGAAGACTCATCTCAATCTGAATAAGACGACCGGATGCTATAAGTGCAGCACGTGCAGAATCTTGAGTAGCAACATCTTTCAGATTCAAATGAACATTCGCCAATGCTAGAGAACAGAAATCGAATCATGTTAGTTTTCTCTATTATTTTCATACCATTGAAAACCAAATTTACGGCATTTTCTTCGAGCATTCCATTCGAAATCAAATCTTCGACAGTTCTGCTGAAATATTCGCTTTGTTCTTTTAATTTAAGTGCAACTTTTTGTCGACTATCGATAAGTGATTGAATTTCAGCAATAATTCCCTTTGATTTGCTTCTATCAACCACGCCCGTAACTATATTCGTTGCAGCACCGCCCACCGAACAGCCAGCAGCAGCTAAAGTCACTGCTAATGATGCTCCACCAGTAAACGGAGCTGCTAGTAATGATCCAATCATTATTCCTGTTCCAGCTACACCTGCTAGTGTTCCTCCTGTTTTCACTACATTACAAGTTGTATGATGACTTTCTGCTTCTGCAGCAAGTTCTGATAACTTTCGAATAACATGTTTATTTTGATTGATGCATGCACGTAAAGATTGCTCGTATTCGCTAGTTTCCATTGAAGAATTATCTGAAATGGAAAGATTAATAATTGAAATAATTCTTTACTTTTAAATATCAGGCGTTAAAGCGAAATTTTTGCTTCAATTCAACATCTATCGCAGATAAACTAAAAACGAAAAAAGTGCAGCAATCTACGATATAATGACGAAAGGATTGCCAATGCTTTCAGATGATATCCGCCATGTGCGATCGTTCTTCTCCTTGTTATATGGATATATTTACTTGTATATGTACTTTTATCTCGTTCTTTCGTTCTGTCGTATATTTTATGGGTTTTTTCCAAATCTTTCCTACACACTGTTTTTATTCTTTCTGTAGAATTAAGTCCACGATATATACGTGATCATGAATATGATAATCAGAGTGAACTATTCTGATAAATTAAATCCTGTAGAGCAACTGAAACGCAAATAATAGTTAGAAATACAAATACAGGTTGAGCATTTTTTAGAAGATTTATAAAGAATAATACATCCTTTATTCCTATGAAAATTCTCGATAGTTCAACTGCAATATAATGTGCATCATATAAATTTGTTGTGTTCCACTGTGAGAAAAAGAAAATTGTACAACAATTATTTAAATGAATTTTGTCAACTATTGTCTCAATAACTCACTCTTTGTTTGCGACATCTGTAGATCTTTTCACACTATTGATTGAATCAAACTTGATGACTAACCATCGATAAAACCGATTTGGAAAAAACCGTATTACATTTGTCTGCAATCATTTAGATTTTTCTCTTCTTTTCTCATATTCGATGGCAACGGCTAACTATCAAGACGGTTTAAATCCAAATCATGACGACGAAGAACCAAATCATATCATACTTTGGCTTGATACTAACATAGGAAATCCAAAAGAATACAGACATTTAAAAAAAGCATTTGGAAGTAATACAGATCCGCGTGAATCAGTGCCAACTCAACTTAGACGAAGGGATTATGAAAATCTTTTGCGTGAAAGTGAAGCTCAACCTGTACTATTTGAAGGCATATACTTTCTTTTACAAGTATTCAATGATAAAAATCAATGTCTGAAAGCATACAAACAACATTCAATAGATAAGAAAGTTTTCTTGATAACTTCTGGTCGATTAGGAAAAGAAATCGTACCGGAGATATTCAATTATAATCCAGATGCTTCTATAGATAAAATTACTCAAGAACCATGCAGTTCAATCTATGTTTTTTGTCAAAACGTGAAAGAACATTTAGAATGGGCAATTAATTATATTAATGTTGAAATCTTTGATTTTGACTCAACTTTACTACAACGTTTGTTACGTGACATTGCAACTTATTTTATTAATCGTGCTGAACGATTGCGCTCTGATCCAAATCGTAAAAAACAAACATTGCAACGTTTGTACTGGGCGAAAAGATTATGGCATCAATACGATAAAATGGACCAGAATATACCAGCAGATTCATTTCAAGAAGTACGTGAGAGTTCAAAAATGAAAGAAATCAATCGATTAATTCAACAAATCGATCCTAATCCACCGCAAGAAACATACTACTACGAATATGCAAATAGATCGAACGAAAATGACGATGAGAACATTGCTGTTGAATCAGAAAATTGATTTTATTTGAAAATAAAAAGTTATAATCGAAGTTTTTTAACACGAGCTTGGTGTTTGACGAGAGGAGCAATTCGATTTGGATTGAAGCTATTGTTCATTTTAGTAAAAAGACTAAACATAGCAATACCATGAACGATAAACATAACGACAGATCCAACGACTGTCATGATTGCTACTGATTGTTTACATGATTCTTCCTAAATTAGAAAATAATGTTTTTTGTCAACTGAAAGTCAAGATGAAAATAATGTGTGAATACAAAAGTGAGTGGATCGACAATTGGCATATCAGTAATTGGTGTAGTGGCTGTATTTGCTGTTGTTGTTGTAACGCCTAGGAATAGAAAACAAGAAAAAAAATACACGATGGAAGTTGAACTAACGATAATATATTACTTGTTGAACTACTAGTCGTTGTTGTTGTTGTTGTTGTTTGGGTAGTTGAAGTACCAATAATAAGACCAGTCGTTGTTTGCTATCAATCACATGATATAGTTGTTGAAGTAGGTTATTAGGAAATTTAAAACATACCAAAGTGTTTGGAGTCGAGGTACCTAATGGCCGAGTGGTTACAGTTCCTGTTGTTGGCGGTGTTGTCGTTGTTGTTGTTGTACTTGAAAGACCTGGATCCCAGATATTAAAACTCCAAAATTCAGAACGAGTTATTGGAGCAGATTCAGGACCTGATAAAATAAAAATGAATAGAATTCAGAATTCAAAAGATATACGTACCACAAAATTCTGTTCCACTTGCAACACCTGAAAAACAAACAAATTCAAAAAACATTAAAAAAATTATCTTGAAATCATCGTACCACTATCAAAAGTAACATAGTACGTGTGTCCAGGAATCCATGTATAATTTGTAATAATAGTGATTGTGTATCCCGTATAGAGAATATTTGTTTGCCAACCTGCATCAAACGTTTGAACTGCTGTATTCGTAGCTCTATCCATGAATCGAATATAAGTACCATTTCGATTTGGACGATTTACAGGACGTGTAGCTACAATTACGGAAATAATGAAAATGAAATAGATAATTCCGTTAGTTGTTGTACCTTGAATAGAAAATATCGATTGATTGGCAAAAACAGTTCCGATTGGTGATGCTGAACCTTGAACTGCTTGAGTTCGAATGAGATTCGGTGATTCAAAACCAACTAAATACGTGACACACCAAGCATCCGATTGTAGATTATTATTATCAACTGCACCAGCACAAATGGATTGAGGACCATATTGATCATCTTCCGGAGTCCAAGTTATAGTCATGACAAAAATACCTATATTTATTGAAAATAATATTTGATTATTTGACAAGTTAATATAGTTGTATAATTACCATTTCCTTCGTCAACAACAGTACTATGTTGCATTCCATAGGGTGAACTTGTGACAAAATTAACGATTGTTGCACCAGGACAGTATGATTGTGCAACAATGCGTTCAGAAAATGTTTCATCTAAATCGACACATCAATGAGAAATCTATTTACGTATACTTAAAATATGAAACTCACTGATTTTTGTACCGACACAAGCTAAAACAAAGTAAATCAATAGACATTCAATGAAACGAATCAACAACAACAAAAAAGACATACCACGATTTGGTCGTTCACCAATAATAGCTGGTCGTGTTGTACAATTGCCTGTTGGCGTGTAGCCATAAAATAAAAATTGAATGGGAACAGAACTCATTGGAGTTGTTGAAGATGCATCATAATAATCTTCGATTTGTAATGCAACTACAATATACCATTGATTGTAGATAACGGGTATAGTGAATTGCAATGTGCAATTATCTTCGAAAAGTGTTGAAAAACCATTAAGACCGAAACATGCACCGGAACATTCATTAAGGCGATTGTAATTTATGGTTGCATTTGGATTTGACCAGCGACATCGAAGAATATCGGTACCATCATTATCTGCCATCTAAATATTGAAATTCAAACTTTGCGCGAATTTAGTGACAAAAAGGATCGGTGATATACTTGTACAATGTGGACTAATTGTTGTCCAACAGGTTTGAATAGGACAGGAAGTGTATTTGTCACAGGACTGGTATTTATAAATCCATCAGGTCTTCGAGCTAGATTAAGTCTATTAACTACAGCCCAACCCTTATTTGCTGCAGGATATAGATTATTACCAAACCAAGCACTACTAGTAAAGTGAATTGTAATTGATGTTGTCAGTGGTAATGTCAGTTTAATATAGCGTTCTCCAGCCCAAGATTGAATCAACGCAT
>Ga0209930_1001538_pt1 | contig 35111 bp, 25 predicted proteins | sample ThiBiot_500_biof_2_FD_183948 | JGI IMG/M metagenome (GOLD analysis project Ga0209930, IMG submission 183948) | Wastewater bioreactor microbial communities from Cape Town, South Africa - Thiocy_cont_500_biof (SPAdes) | ecosystem: Engineered > Bioreactor > Thiocyanate-remediating >... | reverse complement strand
GGAATGGGGAATCGGACGAGCATGCGGCAGGCGCAATCCGGTTGATTGAGGCTCCGCCGCTCTCAAGGGAAACAAAAAACGCCCCGGCTGATACCGGGGCGTTTTTGTCAGGGGCTTGCGGGGCGTGTTTTTCCGATTCCCTATTCTCGATTCCCTATTCCCGGCTTCAAAGCCCCCGCTGCGGATCGGAGTCGAAGGTGTGTGGCCCCTGGATGCCCGGGTGGTCGTGGCCATCGAGCTTGTCGCCGAGCAGGCGACGCACGACCACGTAGAACACCGGGATCAGCAGCACGCCGAGGAAGGTGGCGAACAGCATGCCGCCGATCACGCCGGTGCCGATGGCATGGCGCGCGTTGGCGCCGGCGCCGGAGGAGACGAACAGCGGGAACACGCCCAGGATGAAGGCCAGCGAGGTCATCAGGATCGGGCGCAGGCGCAGGCGGGCCGCGTCGACCGTGGCCTCGCGCAGGCTGCGCCCGGCCTGTTGCTCGGCGACCGCGAATTCCACGATCAGGATCGCGTTCTTCGCCGCCAGGCCGATCACCGTGATCAGGCCGATCTTGAAGTAGATGTCGTTGGGCAGGCCGCGCAGCAGGGTGAACACCACCGCGCCGAGGAACGCCAGCGGCACGATCAGCAGCACCGAGACCGGGATCGACCAGCTTTCGTACAACGCGGCCAGCGCCAGGAACACGATGAAGATCGATAGCACCATCAGCAGGGTGGCGGCATTGCCGGAGAGGATTTCCTGGTACGACTGCCCGGTCCAGTCGTAGCCGAAGCCCTTGGGCAGGTCGTTGCGGATGATCCGCTCCATCTCGCTCATCGCCTCGCCCGAGGCGTGCCCGGGTGCCGGCGAGCCGACGATCTCGACCGCCGAGTAGCCGTTGTAGCGGGTCAGCGACGGCGAGGACACGTCCCACGTCGAGTGCACCACGTTGGCCAGTGGAATCATCTGCGGCGTGCCGTCGCCGGCCAGCTTCGAACTGGGCGTGAAGATGTGCTGCAGTGCGTCCGGGCCCATGCGGTAGGGCGCGTCGGCCTGCATGATCACCCGCTTGATGCGCCCGCCGTAGGTGAAGTCGTTGACGTACACCGGCGCCAGCATCAGCCCGATCGCGTTGTAGATGTCGCCGATCGACAGGCCCATCGACTGCGCCTGCACGCGATCCACCTGCAAGTGCAGCTGCGGCGCTTCCTCCAGCGCGTTCGGACGCACGCCGGTCAGCTTGCTGTCCTGGCTGGCCTTGCCGATCAGGGTGTTGCGTGCCGCGGTCAGGGCGTCCCGACCGGCGCCGCTGCGGTCCTGCAGGTACATGTCGAAGCCGCCGAACTGGCCCAGCCCCTGCACGGTGGGGATGTTGATCACGAAGATGCGCGCATCGCGGATCTGGTGCAGTTCGCGGTTGGCACGCTGGATGAACTCGCCGGCGCCGACGTCGCGGTCGGCCCAGTCCTTGAGCTTGATGAAGGCCATGCCGGCGTTCTCGCCGGAGCCGATGAAGCTGAAGCCGGTCACCTGCATCACCCCATCCACCGCCGGATCCTTGCGCAGGATGTCGCGCATCTGCGCCATGACCTCGCTGGTGCGCTGCTTGGTCGCGCCCGGCGGCAGCTGGATCACCGACATGGCGTAGCCCTGGTCCTCCTCCGGCAGGAAACTGCCGGGCAGGCGCGTGTAGAGGAAGCCGCTGAGCAGCGCCACCACCAGGAACGCCAGTATCCACCGCGGCGCGTGGCCGATCGCGATGCCCACGTGGCGGGTGTAGGTGTGGGTGGTCCAGTCGAACAGCCGGTTGAACTTGCGATAGACGAGGTTCTTCTTCTTCTCGTGCTCCGGTTGCAGGAAGCTGGCGCATAGCGCCGGTGTGAAGCTCAGCGCGAGGAAGGCGGAGAAGCCCATCGACAGCGCGATGGTCAGCGCGAACTGCTTGTAGATGATGCCGGAGGCGCCAGGCTGCAGCGACGAGGGCACGAACACTGCCGCCAGCACCACCGTGATCGCCACCACCGCGCCGGTGATCTGGCCCATCGCCTTGCGCGTGGCTTCCTTCGGCGACAGACCCTCCTCGGTCATGATGCGTTCGACGTTCTCGATCACCACGATCGCGTCGTCGACCACGATGCCGATCGCCAGCACCATGCCGAACAGGGTCAGCTGGTTGATGGTGAAGCCGAGCACCAGCATGCCCAGGAAGGTGCCGAGCAGGGCGACCGGGATCACCAGGGTGGGGATGATGGTGGCGCGGAAGTTCTGCAGGAACAGCAGCATCACCAGGAACACCAGCACGATCGCCTCGATCAGCGTGTGCACGACCTCGTTGATCGAGATGGTCACGAAGGTGGTGCTGTCGTAGGGGCTGAACCAGGTCACGCCCGGCGGGAAGCTGGGCGCCAGCTCGTCCATCTTGGCGCGCACGGCGGTGGCCACATTGAGCGCATTGGCGCCGGGCAGCAGCTGGATCGCGAAAGCACCGACCGGCTTGCCGTCGTACTGGGTGTCGAAGCCGTAGTTGCCGGGGCCGAAGCTGATCCGCGCCACGTCGCCCAGGGTGACGGTGGTACCGTCGGGGTTGGTGCGCAAGATGATGTCGGCGAACTGCTGCGGCGTGGTGAAACGCCCCTCGGTGGACACCGTGGCGCTGAAACCCTGGCCGGGAATGGCCGGATCCGCGCCGAGCGAGCCGGCGGCGAACTGCACGTTCTGCGAACGCACCGCCGCAAGCACCTCGCTGGCCGACAGGTTGTAGCCGTGCAACTTGTCCGGGTTGAGCCAGATGCGCATGGCGTACTCGGAGCCGAACTGCCGCGTGCTGCCCACGCCCGGCACGCGCGAAATCTGGTCGAGCACCTGCGAGCCGACGATGTCGTTGAGGCGGTCGCGGTCGATGGCCGGGTTGGTCGATTGCAGCGCCACCACCATCAGGAAGCCGGAGTTGGCCTTGGCCACCACCACGCCCTGCTGGGTCACCTCGGAAGGCAGCCGCGGCGTGGCCAGCGCCACCTTGTTCTGCACCTGCACCTGGGCGATGTCCGGGTCGGTGCCGCTCTCGAAGGTCAGCGTGATGCTGGCGCGCCCGCTGGCGCTGGACGAAGAGCTGAAATACAGCAGGTGATCGATGCCGGTCAGCTGCTGCTCGATCACCTGGGTGACCGTCTTCTCGGTGGTGTCGGCGCTGGCGCCGGGGTAACTGGCGCTCACCGTCACCGACGGCGGCGCGATGTCCGGGTAGGACTCCACGCCCAGGTTGAGAATGGCCAGCACGCCGCCGAGCGAAATCAGGATGGCCACCACCCAGGCGAAGATCGGGCGGTCGATGAAGAAATTGGGCATGTCGGCGCTCCGTTACTGGCCGTTCGCGGAAGCGCCGCCCATCGGCGCCGTGGACGTCGCGCCGGCGGGCGCGTCGCGGTGCCAGGGACTCGGCTTGGCCGGCTCGCCTTCCTTCACGTTCTGGATGCCGGAAACCACCACCTTGTCGCCGGCCTTGAGGCCGCCGCTGATCACCCAGTCGCCGTTGCGCATGTCGGCCGTGGTGACCTCCTTGCGCACGACCTTGTTGTCCGCACCCACAGTCATCACGTAGGCGCCGGCGGTATCGCGCTGCACCGCCTGCTGCGGCAGCACGAACACCTTGTGGCGCTGGCCCAGGTTGGCCTGCAAGGTCACGTACATCCCCGGCAGAAGCTTGTGCTGCGGGTTGGGGATGGTGGCGCGCAGGTCCACCGAACCGGTCGCCGGGTTGACCGTGGCGGCGGAGAAATCGACCGTGCCCGGCTCGGCGTAGGTGCTGCCGTCGGGCAGGGTGATGCGCACGCTGGCCTTGTTCTGGCCGGCCAGGGTGACGTTGCCCTCGCTCTGCGCCTGGCGCATGTTCTCCAGCGATTCCACGCTGAGCGTGAAGTTCACGTACAGCGGGTCGATCTGCTCGACCGTGGTAAGCAAGGTGGCCGCGCCGTTGCCCACCAGCGCGCCCTCAGTCACCTGCTGCTGGCCGGCGCGACCGGCGATCGGCGCGGTGACATGGGCGTAGCCCAGGTTGATGCGCGCGGTCTCCACGTTGGCGCGCGCTGCCTGCACGGCGGCGGCGCTGCTGCGCTCGGCGGCCAGTGCGTTGTCGAGGTCGGCCTTGGACACGTAGCCCTTGGGTGCCAGTTCGCGCACGCGCTGCGCGGTCACCTTGTTGTTGGTCCAGCTGGCCTGCGCCTGTGCCAGCGCAGCCTTGGCCGCATTCAACTCGGCCTGCAGCGGTGCCGGGTCGATCTGGAACAGCAGCTGGCCGCGTTTGACGTCGGTGCCTTCCTCGTAATCGCGCTTGAGCAGTACACCGGCCACCCGGGCGCGCACGTCGGCGCTGCGGTAGGCCGACAGTCGCCCGACCAGGTCGCGGGTCAGCGGCGAGTTCTGCGGCTGCACGGTGACCACACCCACCTCGGGCGGCGGCATTTGCGGCGGACCGTTCCCGGTGCTCTTGCCGCAACCGGCCAATACCAGCAGGCACAGGCACAGCAGCGGCGAGCGCAGTGACGAAGGCTTCATGGGGACTCCGGTTCTCTTTCTTGTTCGGGGTGTGGGGAGGGGCGTCGCATGCGCCGCGCGGGAATCCGTTTCCGCCGCGCATCGGGTGTTGCCGGTGGCGCCCGGAACGACGCCGCGGCGGCGCTTCGGACATGTCACAACGTACAAACTGGACTGCGCAGTATACATTTTCCGGCGGCGTCGTTTCCAGCGCGGGTCGTGCGCGCAACCTGGCATGGTCGGAGGCAGCGGCCGGTGAATGTTCGCCGCCATCCCACGCGCCGTTCGACACATTGTTCGACAAACGGTTCGACATCCGCGGGAGCCGCGTTGGCGCGGCGGATCATTCGCGCCCCGCGCGGCGCGTCGCAGACGTCCGCGCCGGCCCGTGCGCGGGTGGATTCGGGAGGTGCCGCGGCGTATCCTTCCGAGGATTTATCGCGGCTCTTCCCACCTCCGTCCCACTACCAGCAGATGCCATGAATGCGACCCTTGCGGCAAATGACCCCTCCCTCCCGTCCGTAGTGCTCGCCGAGCTGAAAAAGAGCGGCATGTCGCCCCAGCGCCTGGCCCAGGCCGAGGTGTTCTGCACCGCCTTCTTCGCACGGGTCGCCGGCAGCGACGTCCAGTTGCACACGTCGGTGCAGTGGGCGGCGCTGGTCGGCAGCCTGCTGGAGTTCATGCAGCAGCGCCCGGCCGGCCGCGCCGCGGTGCGCGTGCTGAGCCCCGCGGATCTTCACGCCGGGCGCAGCCTGCTGCAGGTGGTCACCGACGACATGCCGTTCCTGATCGACACGGTGAGCATGGTGGTGTCGGCCAACCTGCAGATCCATGCGGTGATCCATCCGGTGCTGACTGTCTCGCGCGACGCCGCCGGCGCGCTGCAGGAACTGGGCGGCAAGCAGGGTCACGCCGAGTCGGTGATGCATTTCGAGATCGACCGCGCCGCCGATGCCGCCGAGCAGGAACAACTGAAGGCGCAGGTCGAGTCGGCGCTGGAAGACGTGCGCGCCGCGGTCACCGACTGGAGCGCGATGCGCGAGCAGGCGCTGGCGGTCGCCGCAGAGCTGCCGCAGCGCAAGACCCCGCTGGACGAAGCCTCGGCGAAGGAGGCGGCAGCGTTCATGCGCTGGCTGGCGGACGACAACTTCACCTTCCTCGGCTACCGCGAATACGAGGTGGTCGATGCCGACGGCGACCGCGTGCTGCGTTCGCGCGGGGCCTCGGGCCTGGGCATCCTGCGCAAGACCGACAGCGCGCTGGCCCCGCGTTCGCTGCGCACCCTGGCGGCCAGCGAGCTGCCGCAGTCCGGCGCCACCGACGCGATCATCCTGACCAAGACCAATGCGCGTTCGCACGTGCATCGCCCCGGTTACATGGATTACATCGGCGTGCTGCAGTTCGGGCCGGACGGCCGTGCCGTCGCCGAGCAGCGCTTCCTGGGCCTGTTCACCTCCAGCGCCTACATGGCGCGGCCGCAGGACGTGCCGCTGGTGCGGCACAAGGTCGAGGCGGTGCTGGCCCGTTCGGGCCTCAAGCGCGACTCCTATTCCGGCAAGTCGCTGCGCCACATCCTGGAAACGCTGCCGCGCGAAGAGCTGCTGCAGGGCACCGAGGATGAATTGTTCAGCACGTCCATGGGCATTCTCGAACTGCGCCAGCGCGCGCGCACGCGACTGTTCGTGCGCCGCGACCGTTACGGCCGGTTCTTCACCTGCATGGTGTTCGTGCCGCGGGATCGCTTCAACACCTCGGTGCGCGAACGCATCGAGGCCACCCTGGGGATGGCGCTGCACGCGGTGCAGAGCGATTCCTCGGTGGAGATGGGCGAGTCGGCGCTGGCGCGACTGACCATCGTGATGCGGCCGAAGATCGGCGACCAGCCCGTCTGCGACGTCACCGAACTGGAGCACGCGGTGGCCGCGATCGTGCGCAACTGGCACGACGAGGTGCGCGACGCGCTGGTGCGCCTGCGCGGCGAGCACGAGGGCGTAGTGCTGGCCAACCGCTACGCGCGCGCGCTGCCGGCCGGCTACGTCGAGGACGTCAGCCCGGCGGTGGCCGCGGAGGACATCCACGAGTTGTCGCAGCTGAGCGGCGAGCACGGCATCCGCATGTCGTTCTACCACCCGCCGCAGAATCCCGAATCGCTGCGCTTCAAGGTGTATCGCAACGGCAGCGACATCTCGCTGTCCGAGGTGCTGCCGCAGTTGGAGAACCTCGGCCTGCGCGTGCTCACTGAGCATGTCTACGAGATCCCCGGCGACACGCCGCTGTCGATCCAGGATTTCGACGTGCAGCCCACCGGCAAACTGGCCTTCAGCGTGGAGCAGGTCGGCGCGCTGTTCGAGGAGGCGTTCGAGCATGTCTGGCGCGGCGGCGCCGAGAACGACGGCTTCAACCGCCTGGTGCTCGGCGCCAAGCTCAACTGGCGCCAGGTGGCCATGCTGCGCGGCTACAGCAAGTACCTGCTGCAGACCGGCGTGACCTTCTCGCAGGCGTACATGGAGGAGACGCTCAACCGCTACCCGGCGATCGCCGGTCTGCTGGTGGAATTGTTCCTGGCCAAGTTCGACCCGCGTCGCGAGGCGCTTTCGCCCGATGAGCTGAAGATCGCCGGGGCCACCCTGGCGGTTGAGATGCGCACGCTGATCCCGGCCAACGTGCAGGCTGCGCAGCCCGGCCTGATCGACGAGCTGGGCGCCGCGCTGGCGCGCCCGCGCGCCGAGCAGGTCAAGGTCGTGGAAGCCGCCATCGGCGTGTTGCTGGAGAACGTGGCCAGTCTCGACGAGGATCGCATCCTGCGCAGCTTCGTGGGCCTGATCCGCGCCACCCTGCGCACCAGCTTCTTCCAGCAGTGGGAGGGCGCGTTCCGCGACTACATCAGCTACAAGATCGACTCGCACCAGGTCGCCGAGCTGCCCAAGCCGGTACCGTACCGCGAGATCTGGGTCTGCGCGCCGCGCGTGGAAGGCATCCACCTGCGCTTCGGTGCGGTCGCCCGCGGCGGCCTGCGCTGGTCCGACCGCCGCGAGGATTTCCGCACCGAGGTGCTGGGCCTGGTCAAGGCGCAGATGGTGAAGAACACGGTGATCGTGCCGGTCGGTTCCAAGGGCGGCTTCTTCGTCAAGAAGTCCCCCGACGGCGACCGCGATGCGGTGCTGGCCGAGGGCATCGCCTGCTACAAGCTCTTCATCAACGGCCTGCTCGACATCACCGACAACCTGGTCGAAGGCAAGGTGGTGCACCCGCACGACGTGGTGCGCCATGACGCGGACGACCCCTATCTGGTGGTCGCCGCCGACAAGGGCACCGCGAAGTTCTCCGACATCGCCAACGCCATCTCGATCGAGCACGACTACTGGCTGGGCGACGCGTTCGCCTCCGGCGGTTCGCACGGTTACGACCACAAGGGCATGGGCATCACCGCGCGCGGTGCGTGGGAGTCGGTCAAGCGCCACTTCCGCGCGCTGGGCCGCGACTGCCAGAACGAGGACTTCACCTGCGTGGGCATCGGCGACATGTCCGGCGACGTGTTCGGCAACGGCATGCTGCTGTCCGAGCACATCCGGCTGCTGGCCGCGTTCGACCATCGCCACGTGTTCCTCGACCCGAACCCGGACGCGGCCCGTTCGTTCGTCGAGCGCAAGCGCCTGTTCGACGTGCCGCGTTCGAGCTGGGACGACTACGACAAGTCGCTGATCTCCGCCGGCGGCGGCGTCTATCCGCGCAGCGCCAAGTCGATCCCGATCTCGCCGGAAGTGCGCGTGGTGCTGGGCCTCAAGCCCGACGTCGAGCACCTGGCGCCGAACGACTTGCTCAGCGCCGTGCTCAAGGCGCCGGTCGACTTGCTCTGGAACGGCGGCATCGGCACCTACATCAAGGCCAGCAGCGAAACCCATGCCGAGGTGCGCGACCGCGCCAACAACGGCCTGCGCATCGATGGCGCCGAAGTGCGCGCGAAGATCATCGGCGAGGGCGGCAACCTGGGCATGACCCAGAAGGGCCGCATCGAGGCGGCGCAGAAGGGCGTGCTGCTCAACACCGACTTCATCGACAACTCCGCCGGCGTGGACACCTCCGACCACGAGGTCAACATCAAGATCCTGCTCAACGACGCCGTGCAGCGCGGCGAGCTGAGCTTCGATGCCCGCAACGAGCAGCTGGCGGCGATGACCGACGAAGTGGCCGAGCTGGTGCTGTGGGACAACTACCGCCAGAACCAGGCGATCACCCTGATGGAGCACCAGTCGATCGGCCGCATCGGTTCGATGGCGCACTTCATCAAGACGCTGGAGAACGAGGGCACCCTGGACCGCCAGGTGGAGAACCTGCCGTCCGAGGCCGAGCTGGCCGAACGCAAGAGCCGCGGCCTGGGCCTGACCCGGCCGGAGCTCGCCGTGCTGCTGTCCTACGACAAGATGCGGCTGTTCCAGCAACTGCTGGACTCCGACGTGCCGGAAGACCCGTACCTGTCCAAGGAGCTGGTGCGCTACTTCCCGGCGCCGCTGCACGAGAAGTACGCCGAGCACATGCAGCGCCATCGGCTGAAGCGCGAGATCATCGCCACGGCGGTGACCAACTCCACGCTCAACCGCATGGGCGCCACCTTCATGATGCGCATGCAGGAGGACACCGGCAAAGGCCCCGAGGCGATCGCCAAGGCGTACACGGCGGCGCGCGAGATCCTCGATGCGCGCCAGCTGTGGGCGCAGATCGAGGCGCTGGACAGCAAGGTGGCCGAGGACACCCAGGTCGACGCGGTCAAGCAGGTGTGGTCGCTGCTGCGCCACATGACCCGCTGGCTGCTCAACCGCCCCGGCGGTTCGCTCGACATCGCAGAAAACGTGGCGCGCTATCAGACGGGCGTTTCCGCCCTGCGCCAGGTGCTGCCCGAGGTGCTTACGCCCACCGGCAAGGGCGACTTCGCCTGCACCCAGGAGAAATGGGAAGGCCTGGGCATGCCGGCCGAGCTCGGCCAGCGACTGGCCCGCATGCCGGACCTGCGCGCCGCGCTGGACATGGTCGAAGTCGTGCAACAGAGCGGCCAGCCGATGGAGAAGGTCGCCCGGGTGTTCTTCGAGCTGGGCGAGGTGCTGGATCTGGAGTGGTTGCGCGGTCAGATCGAGGCCTTGCCGGTCGAGGGCCACTGGCATGCGCAGGCCCGCGGCTCGCTGCTGGACGAACTGGGCCACCAGCATCGCGCGTTGGCGCTGCAGGTGCTGGGCATGGCCGGCGCGGCCGGCAATGTCTCGCCGGTGCAGGCATGGCTGCAGCGTGACGATGCGACCTTGCAGCACACCCGCAACATGCTGGCGGAAATCCTCACCCAGAACGCGGACTACCCGATTGCCTCGGTCGCCGTCCGCCGGCTGGCGCAGCTGGCGCAGGTGCCGGTGGGTTGAGGGCCGGGAATAGAATAGGGAACAGGGAATGGCAAAAGCAGTAGCGCGTACGCTTGATCTGATACGCGTGTTGCCGGGATGATCGGAAGGGCAAGCTTGCCTGCTCTTCCTATTCCCTGTTCCCGGCTTCCCATGCGCATCGCCTTCGTCGCCAGTGACACCAGTGTCGCCCAGCAGGCAAGGCGCAAGCTGGTGGAGCGCTATGGCGACGTGCCGGCGGTCGAGGCGCAGCTGATCGTGGCCCTGGGGGGCGATGGCTTCATGCTGCGCACCCTGCATCTGCACCGTGCGCTGGACGTGCCGGTGTATGGCATGAAGCTGGGGCGGGTCGGCTTCCTGATGAACAAGCACAAGCTCGACGGGCTGCCCGAACGGGTGGCGCGCGCGCATGCCGCCGAGCTGCATCCGCTGGAGATGCTGGTCACCGACGCGGACGGCACCAGCCACCAGGCGCAGGCGTTCAACGAGGTGTCGCTGCTGCGCCAGAGCAACCAGGCCGCGCACCTGGAAGTGAAGCTCAACGAGACGGTGAAGCTGCCCAACCTGGTCTGCGACGGCATCATGGTCGCCACACCGGCAGGCTCCACCGCCTACAACCTGTCTGCGCACGGGCCGATCCTGCCGCTGGACGCGAACGTGCTCGCGCTCACCCCGATCAGTCCGTTCCGTCCGCGCCGCTGGCGCGGCGCGATCCTGCCGCATCGCACCCAGGTCACCCTGCGCATTCTCGATCCGGGCAAGCGCCCGGTCAGCGCCACCGCGGATTTCCACGAGGTGCGCGACGTGCGCGAGGTGGTCGTGCGCCAGGCCGAAGGACGCGGTGTGCGTCTGCTGTTCGACCCGGAACACAACCTGGAGCAGCGCATCCTGGACGAGCAGTTCGCCGCCGAATGAGAAAGAGCGAGGAATGAGTGGAGAGGAGTGAGGAGTGAGAGAAAGCTGAGGCATGCGCTTTTGTCTTCTCTCACTTCCCACTCCTCTTCCCTCACTCCCAGCCGTTTGCAGTAGATTCGCGGCATGAGCCAGCCAACCGTCCACGATCCCGCATCCACCACCGACAACCGCCTCGTGGTGGCCATCTCTTCCCGCGCCCTGTTCGATCTGGGCGACAGCCACGCGCTGTTCGAGCGCGACGGCCTGGACGCCTACCGCGCCTTCCAGATCGAACACGAGGACGAGATCCTCAAGCCCGGCGTGGCCTTTCCGCTGGTGCAGAAACTGCTGGGGTTGAACAGGCTGGCCGGCGACGTGCCGCCGGTGGAGGTGATCCTGCTGTCGCGCAACTCCGGCGACACCGGCCTGCGCATTTTCAACGCGATCCAGCACCACGGCCTGGAAATCAGCCGCGCCGCGTTCACCAGCGGCGCACCGACTTCCGACTACATCGCGCCGTTCAAGGCCGACCTGTTCCTCTCCGCCAACGCCGAGGATGTCGGCCGCGCGCTCGCCGCCGGCGTGGCGGCGGCCACCATCCTGCCAAGCGTTGCACCGCCTCGCATGAGCGAGCAATTGCGCATCGCCTTCGACGGCGACGCGGTGATCTTCGGCGACGAGGGTGAGCGCGTCTCGCGCGAAGAGGGCCTCGAAGCGTTCCATCGCCGCGAGACCGAGCATGCCACCGAACCCTTGTCGGTCGGTCCGTTCCGCGGCTTCCTCACCGCGTTGCATCACCTGCAGACGGCGTTCCCGGCGGAGGATTCGCCGATCCGCACCGCGCTGGTCACCGCGCGCTCCGCACCCGCGCACAAGCGCGTGATCCTCACCTTGCGCAAATGGGGCGTGCGCATCGACGAAGCGTTGTTCCTCGGCGGTCGCGACAAGGGGCCGTTCCTCGACGCCTTCGGTGCCGACATCTTCTTCGACGATTCGCCCGCCAACGTGGAATCGGCGCGGCAGCACGTGGCCACCGGACATGTACCGCATGGAGTGAGCAATCGCTAGGGATGCTCTGACCAAGTCTTTGCCCGGGTTCGGTGTCGGAATTTCGCAAAAACTTGCGTGACCCGGATGCTAGGGTGAATTGCCTGGCGTCAGTTGATGCAGAGGCAAACCGAATACCATCCAGGGGGAATCATGCGTATTGCGAACCATGCGGCCATGGCCGTCGTGCTGCTGTTGGCTGGCTGCGCGGCCGGCGTCAACTTCGTCAAGCCTTCCGATGATCAACTGGTCGTTGGCACCAGCACGCAAGACAGTGTGCTCGCGTCTCTCGGCAAACCGAACCTAAAGAGTACCAAGGTGGTCAATGGCGAAACCTTGAACATGGATACCTATGCATATGCCAAGGTCGGCGGCAAGGCCGTATTTCCCGGCGTGACGCCGGCGAGGTCGCTGGCTCTGGTGTTCAAGGATGGTGTCCTGGTCGAGAAGGGCTATTCCAGTTCGTTCAAGCAGGACAACACGTATTTTGACGTGGACAAGGCGAAAACCATCAAGCCGGGCATGTCCGCGGAGGCCGTCGTGGCCTTGTTGGGACATCCCAGTGGCGAGGCCATTTACCCGGTGTCATCGACCAAGGGCAATCGCAACATGGAATACGTGTTTGGCGAGACCAAGGGTTTCAAATCGCAGCGCAACAGCCTGATCGTCGAGGTGGGCGCCGACGGCAAGGTGGTGAAGTCCGACTATACCCAGGTGGGCCAGCTCTGAACCGGAGGGCCGTCGCATGGAAGTGCGGCGGCCCGCAGGCTGGAACGACCGGCGCCATGATCGACTGACAGTCACATTCCCCGCCAGCCTTCGAAGCCCGTCAACGCCGCCGCTGCGATCAGCGTGGCACCCACGCAGCGCGTCGCCAGCATGCCGGCAACCGGACTGCCGCGCAGCCACTGCCGCACGCGGTCGCCCAGCAGTGCCACGCCGCCGTAGACGCACAGCTGGTTGAACGCGATGATCAGCCACATCACCGCGGCCTGCATCCATAATGGGCCGTGTTCCGGGCGCAGGAACTGCGGAAACACGGCGAGCATGAACAGGTAGGCCTTGGGGTTGAGCAGACAGGTCAGCATGCCCTGGCGGAAGGTCGTGGCGCGCGAGCGCGATCGGGTATCCGGCTGCAGGCCGAACGCGGATTCGCTGCGCACCAGCGAGATGCCGATCCAGGCGATGTACAGCGCGCCAGCCAGCAGCAGCGCGCCGAACGCGCCGGGTATCAGCTTGATCAGCACGCTGATGCCCAGCGCCGTCATCACGACATGGCAGACGCCGCCGGCGATGATGCCGGCCACGGCGGCGAGGCCGCGGGTGCGTCCCCCGGCCAGGGTGCTGCCCAGCACGAAAGCCATGTCCAGTCCGGGCAGCACGATGATGCCGAAGACCAGGGCGAAGAACAGCCAGAGCTGCTCGTAGTGGTTCATGGCACAGCCCCGCCATCGGTGTCGGGCAGCCAGCGCAGACGCGAGCGCGGAGTCGGGTCCATCACCACGCGTTCCGGCGTGCCGCGCAGCAGGCCGCCGGCGGCGAGCGCCTGTTCCGCGGCGGCCAATCGTGGCGCAAGTCGCTCATCCAGCGTGGCGTTGTCGCGGACCACCCCGAGCCACACCAGGAACGGCCCGTCCGTGCGTATCGGCAACTGCGGGAAGTTGTTCGGCACGTCCAGCGACACCAGCACGCCGGCCGCGTGCACGCCTTCGACGCGGTAGCCGGCGAACGCGGCTTCTGCCTCTTTCGCGAAGGCTTCCTCGCTGCCTTTTTTCACCGTGAAGATCTGCGCGACAACGATGCCCTGCGCGCCCTCTCCCTCGGTCACCGGGTCCACTGCCGGCAGCACGCTGACACCCCGGTCGGCATGCAGCGGACGCAGCAGCATCACGTTGTCGCTGTCCGGCAGGATCGCGTTGACCTTGATGCGGTGCTCCTTCCACAGCGGCCCGTAATAGAACGCCGCGTTGACGATCGGCCGCGCGTTGATGTCATGGAAGCCGCGCAGCCAGGTGAAACGGTTCGTATGCCCGCGCTCGGTGAACTGGCCGAACACCATCGCGCCGAGCTGCTCGAAGGCTTCGGGAAAATACGCGTCGAAGTATTTGACGAAGTGCGCCAGCTCGCCGTCCGCGGTGACGTAGCGGCGAAATTCGACGACCTGGTAATTCCGGAGGTGCTGCACGCTTTCCATCGTGGGGGCCTCGTTGGCGGGTCGGGCAGGTACCGGCATGGCGGTGCCGAGCGCGATGCTCGCGACGATGCCGGACAACAGTCGTTTGAAGGGGTTCATGGGGTATCCCTGGCCAGAGCGCCGGGTAGCGCAGGACCTACGCTAAAACACATACAGGGCAATAATCGCCCTGATTTGTCGCTACCATCGCCGCCATGGCCAAACCCACCACCCGCGTGCTGGCGGTGCTCGACCTGCTGCAGAGCCACGGCCGCATGAGCGGCCCAGAACTGGCGCGCCGGGTCGGCGTCGACGTGCGCACGCTGCGGCGCTACATCGTGATGCTGGAAGACCTCGGCATTCCGCTCACCGCCGAGCGCGGCCGCCACGGCGCCTACATGCTGGTCGCCGGCTTCAGGCTGCCGCCGATGATGTTCACCAACGACGAGGCGGTGGCGCTGTCGGTGGGCATGGTCGCAGCGCGCGGGCTGGGCCTGGCCGAGGCGGCGCCGGCAGTGGAAAGCGCCCAGGCGAAACTCGCGCGGGTGATGCCCGATGGCCTGAAGCGCCAGGTGCGCGCGATCGCCGATACGGTCAAGGTTGATCTGCTGCCCGCCACGACCACGCCGACCAGCAACGCCGCGCTGATCGCACTGACCACCGCCGCACAGGCACAGCAGCGGGTGCGCATGAGCTACGACTCGGCCCAGGGCAGCCACACCGAGCGCGAATTCGATCCGTACGGCCTGGCCTGGCGCGGCGGTGCCTGGTACGCGCTGGGCATGTGCCGGCTGCGCCACGGGCTGCGCTCGTTCCGGCTGGACCGGATGGGCAGGGTGCTTCTGCTGGATCGGCATTTCGAACGTCCCGCCGATTTCGACGCCCTGGAGCACCTGGTGCGGGGTATCGCCGGCATGCCGCGCGGCCGCGACATCGAGGTGTTGCTGCATGCGGACCTGCCGACCGCACGGCGTGCGTTCTCGCTGGGCTTCGGCCTGCTGGAGCCGCTGGATGGCGGCGTGTTGTTGCGCAGCAGCGCCGACGACCTGGCCTGGTTTGCCCGCCAGCTCGCCGCGCTGCCGTTCGATTTCGAGGTCCGCACCCCATCGGCCTTGCGTGCCGAGCTGGCGCGCTGTGCCGTGCGCCTGCAGAAGCTGGTCAGATCATCCGGACGCGCTTCCGCCAGCGCGTCACCTGTTCCTCGCGCACGAAAGTGAACAAGCCGGCGCCGAGGATGATCGCGATGCCGATGGCCATCGGCCAGTCCAGCCGATCGTGGAACACCACGTAGCCGAGCAGCACGGCCCATAGCATCTGGCTGTACTGGGTCGGCGCGACGTGGTTGGCTGGCGCCTTCTGCGTGGCCAGCATCAGCAGCACCGAGGCCAGCGCGGCGAGCAGGCCGTAGCCCAGCAGCCGGCCCCACTGGGCGAGGTCCGGCCAGCGGAAATCGGCCAGCATCAGTACTCCGGAGAACAGCATCGAGCCGACCACGCCGGCGCCGTACAGGGTGAGGCGCTTTTCGTGAGGGCCGGCCATGCGCAGCGCGATCATCGAGACGGCGCCGGAAAGCCCGCACACGATCGCTGCCAGGTGGCCGATGCCCAGCACCCGAAAGCCCGGCCGCAGCACCACCAGCACGCCGACGAAGCCGGCCACCACGGCCGACCAGCGACGCCAGCCCACGTGCTCCCTCAGCACCAGCACCGACAGGATGGTGACGAAGATCGGCAGCAGGAAGATCAGCGCGAACGCCTCGGCCATCGGCAGCGCGGTGAACGCCACCACGGCCGCGATGCTGCCCACCGCGCTGGCGAGCGCGCGCACCAGCCACAGGCCCGGGCGCTGCGCTCGCACCACCGCGAGCCAGCGATCGTCGGCGCCCTTGATGAACGGCAGCGCGGTCAGCCCCAGCGCAGCGCCGAAGAACACAGCCTCGTAGGCCGGCAGCGAGCCGCGCAGCGACTTCACGAACGCGTCGCTGATGGCGTAGGCGGCAAAGGCCATGAAGCCGAGCAAGACACCTTTGAACATGGATTTCCGGGGCAGATCTGCAGCAGAGAGCCGGGTTGGGGCGGGTGCACTCCATACGCGCGCGTCGGGAGCGCCGGCCCTGTGCTGGCGCATGGGTCGCGCTACAATACCGGCTTTTACATGCTTGGCTCCGGAGCTTCCATGGCTGTGCGTCTGAATCCGCTCGATCTGTACGATGTCCGCGCGCTGCTCAGCGACGAGGAACGCATGGTGCAGGATTCCGTGGGCCGCTTCGTCGACGAGCGGGTGCTGCCGATCATCGGCGACTGCTTCGACCAGGCCCGCTTCCCGAAGGAGCTGATCCCGGAGATCGCCGGCCTCGGCTTGCTCGGCGCGACGATCCCCGAGCAGTACGGCGGCGGCGGCATGAGCGGCGTCAGCTACGGCCTGATCTGCCAGGAGCTGGAGCGCGGCGATTCGGGCCTGCGCAGCTTCGCCTCGGTGCAGAGCTCGCTGTGCATGTACCCGATCTTCGCCTACGGCAGCGAGGAGCAGAAGCAGCAGTATCTGCCGCGGATGTCCGCCGGCGAGGTGATCGGCTGCTTCGGCCTGACCGAGCCGCACGGCGGTTCCGACCCGGCCAACATGAAGACCAACGCGAAGAAGGATGGCGGCGACTGGGTCATCAACGGCGCCAAGATGTGGATCACCAACGGCAACCTGGCGCACATCGCGATCGTCTGGGCGCAGACCGACGACGGCATCCAGGGCTTCGTGGTGCCGACCGACACGGCCGGCTTCAAGGCGCAGGAGATCCACAAGAAGATGAGCCTGCGCGCCTCGGTCACCAGCGCGCTGTTCTTCGACAACGTGCGCGTGCCGGACAGCGCGCGCCTGCCCAACGTGAAAGGCCTGAAGGGCCCGCTCGGCTGCCTGACCCAGGCGCGCTACGGCATCACCTGGGGCCCGATCGGCGCGGCGCAGGCCTGCCTGAAGGAAGTGCTCGACTACACCGCCGAGCGCATGCTGTTCGGCCGTCCGCTCGCCTCCAACCAGGCGGTGCAACTGAAGATGGCCGACATGGCCCGTCGCATCACCACCGCGCAGCTGCTGTCGCTGCAGCTCGGCCGGCTCAAGGATGCCGGCAAGATGCAACCGACCCAGGTGTCGCTGGCCAAGTGGAACAACTGCCGCATGGCGATCGACATCGCGCGCCAGTGCCGCGACATCCTCGGCGGCGCCGGCATCACCACCGAGCACTCGGCCATCCGCCACGCGCTGAACCTGGAATCGGTGATCACCTACGAGGGCACCGAGACCGTGCACGAGCTGGTGGTGGGCCGCGAGCTGACCGGCATCAACGCGTTCTGACCTGATCGCTCCCTTCTCCCTCCGGCGACCAAAGGGAGTCCCCTTGCGGGTGAGAAGGTGGCGCGTAGCGACGGATGAGGGTTCGGGCGGAGCATGGAACGGCATGCTTCCTGTCGAGCCCTCACCCCGGCCCTCTCCCGCGGGAGGGGGAGTGGAGGGGGCCAAGCCCTTGCGCATTTCCGACACCCACATTGAAACCGCGCGACTCATCCTCCGCCCGATCCGGCCGGAGGATTTCGAGGGATGGGCGACGCTGATGGCCGATGCGGAGAACGCACGCCACATCGGCGGCCCGCAGCCGCGGGCGGTGGCGTGGCGCGGTTTCCTGTGCATGGCCGGCGCGTGGGCCATCCAGGGCTTCGGCATGTTTTCGGTGATCGAGAAAAGCAGCGGCCGGTGGATCGGGCGGCTCGGGCCGTGGTGCCCGGAAGGCTGGCCCGGCACCGAAGTGGGCTGGGGCTTGCTGCGCGATGCCTGGGGCAAGGGCTACGCCACGGAAGGTTCGGTGGCGGCGATCGACTGGGCCTTCGATCAATTGGGCTGGACCGAGGTGATCCACACCATTGCGCCGGACAATGCCGCGTCGCAAAGCGTCGCGCGCCGGCTCGGTTCACGCCTGATCGGCCCCGGCCGCCTGCCCGAACCGTTCCAGGACTTGCCGGTGGAAATCTGGGGGCAAAGTCGTGAAGCGTGGGAGCGCCGCCGCGCATGAGTCATCTGTCGCCCGCGCTGTACGCGACCCTGGCCGACGTGGTGCCGGACCTGCACGTGCATTGCGTCGATCCGTGGTGCCTGATCGGCAGCGCCGCGGCGCTGGTGCTCGGCGCCGAGGTCAGCGTGGCCGACGTGGACGTGCTGACCTCGCGCGCCGATGCAGACACCCTGATGCAGGTGTGGGCGCCGCAACGCGAGCCCGCATTCGCGCCGCCGGACGGCGACCGCTTCCGCTCGCATTTCGCCCGCTTCCGTTTTCCCGGCGCGCCGGTCGAGGTGATGGGCGCGCTCGAGCTTCACGCCGACGATGGCTGGCAACCGGTGCGGCCGGGGAAACTCGTGCTGGCCGGCGTGAACGGCCTGGCCGTGCCGGTGCCGTCCGTCGAAGACCAGATCCGGCTCTGCGAGAGCTTCGGTCGCCCCAAGGACCGGCAGCGCGCGGCGCTGCTGAAACAGCTGAGCGGGGAACGGCCATGATCACCGTCTACGGCATGCGTGCCTCCGGCAATTGCTACAAGTTGCAGCTGCTGCTGGACCAGCTCGGCCGCGACTACCGCTGGATCGAGGTGGACAGCGCGCACGGTGCCACGCGCACACCGGAATATCTGGCGAAGAATCCGAACGGCAAGGTGCCGCTGCTGGAGCTGGAGGACGGTCGTCGGCTGGCCGAGTCCGACGCGATCCTCCATTACCTCGCCGAAGGCACGCCGTTGCTGCCGGACGACCGCTGGCTGCGTGCACAGACGCTGCAGTGGCTGTTCTTCGAACAGTACAGCCACGAGCCGTGCATCGCGGTGGCGCGCTTCATCCGCTGCTGGCTGCCGCCGGATCATCCGCGCCAGGCTGAACTGCCGGCCCTGTTGCAGAAGGGCACGCAGGCGCTCGGCGTGATGGAACGGCACCTGGCCGGACGCGACTGGTTCGTCGGCGACAGCTGCGGCATTGCCGACATTGCGCTGTATGCGTATACCCATTGCGCCGGCGATGGCGGTTTCGAGCTGTCCGCTTTTCCGAATGTCTGTGCGTGGCTCGATCGCGTGCAGGCACAACCACGCCATACCCCGATGCAGCACGTCCCTCTGTAGGAGCGCACCCTGTGCACGATGCCTTTGAAAAGCTTCGCGCACAGGGTGCGCTCCTGCAGAATCTCTCAACATTCATCGATGCCATGCCATGTCCATTCCGTTCGCCCTCAGCTCCCGCCACAAGGGTTTCAACCGCGCCGAAGTGGTCGACCAGAACTTCATCGAGTTCGTGCAGTTGTGGAAAGGGGAGGTGCGCACCGCGCCGCGCGATGACGATGCCGTGCTGCCGGGCAGCGCGCTGGACGCGCGCGGCTTCCGCGAGCTGCTGGAATCGCAGCTGATCAGCCGCCACCTCGACCTGATGGCGCGCGTGCTGCGCGTGCAGAACAAGGTGTTCTACACGATCGGCTCGTCCGGCCACGAAGGCAACGCGATGGTGGCGCGGCTGACCCGCCACACCGATCCGGCCTTCCTGCACTACCGCTCCGGCGGTTTCATGGCCGAGCGCTTCCGCAAGCTTCCGGGCATGGACCCGGTGATGGATTCGGCGCTGTCCTTCGCCGCCAGCAAGGACGACCCGGCTTCCGGCGGCCGCCACAAGGTATGGGGTTCCAAGCCGCTGTGGGTGCTGCCGCAGACCTCGACGATCGCCTCGCACCTGCCCAAGGCGCTGGGCACCGCGGTGGCGATCGAGCAGGCGCGGCGCATCGGCCACACCCTGCCGATTCCCGAGGACAGCATCGCGATCTGCTCGTTCGGCGATGCCTCCAGCAACCACGCCACGGCGCAGACGGCGTTCAACGCCGCAGCGTGGACGGCCTACCAGAAGCTGCCGGCGCCGGTGTTGTTCGTGTGCGAGGACAACGGCATCGGCATCTCGGTGAAGACGCCGAGCGGCTGGGTGGCGAACAACTATCAGCATCGCGCGAACCTGGATTATTTCTTCGCCGACGGCCTCGACCTGGCCGAAGGCTACGCCCAGGTGCAGCGCGCGGTGGAGCATTGCCGCACGACGCGTCGACCGACCTTCCTGCACCTGAAGACCACCCGCGTGATGGGCCACGCCGGCACCGATTTCGAAATCGAGTGGCGCAGCATCGAGGAGCTCTTTGCGGTCGAATGCTCCGATCCGCTGCTGCGCTCGGCCGCCATCGCGCTGGCATCGGGCCTGTATTCGAAGGACGACCTGCTGAATCTCTACGAGGCCACCCGCAAGCGCTGCTTCGCCGCCGCCGAGGATGCGGATTCACGACATCGGCTGACCTCGCTCGATGACGTGATGGCCCCCTTGGCACCATACACGCCGGCCTTGGTGAAGGCCGAGGCCACGCGCGTCGACTACGCGGCACAACGCCTCAAGGTGTTCGGCGGCGAAGCGAAGCTGCCGGAAAAACTGCCGCCGCGACATTTGGCCGTCCAGATCGGCCAGGCCCTGCACGATCTCATGGCCAAGTACCCGGAGGCGCTGCTGTTCGGCGAGGACGTGGCGCAGAAGGGCGGCGTGTACACCGTCACCAAGGGGCTCAACAAGACCTTCAAGAGCAGCCGCGTGTTCAACACGCTGCTGGACGAGACCATGATCCTGGGCCTGGCCCAGGGCTACGCCAACATGGGCATGCTGCCCATCCCGGAGATCCAGTACCTGGCGTATTTCCACAATGCCTGCGACCAGATCCGCGGCGAGGCGGCCTCGCTGCAGTTCTTCTCCAACGGCCAGTACCGCAACCCGCTGGTGATGCGCGTCGCCTCGCTGGGCTACCAGAAGGGCTTCGGCGGTCACTTCCACAACGACAACTCGATCACCGCGCTGCGCGACATCCCCGGCCTGGTGGTCGGCTGCCCCAGCCGCGGCGACGACGCGGCGATGATGCTGCGCACGCTGATGGCGCTGGCGAAAGTGGACGGCCGCGTGTGCGCCTTCCTCGAACCGATCGCGCTGTACATGACCAAGGACCTGTACGAGACCGGCGACGGCCAGTGGCAGTTCGACTATCCGGCGCCGGACCTGGCGATGACGCTGGGCGAGGGCCGCATTTACCACGAGGCGGCCAACGACCTGGTGGTATTCACCTTCGGCAACGGCGTGCCGATGGCGTTGCGCGCGGCGCGCACGATCGAAGCGGAGCTGAAGTGGCAGGTGCGCGTGGTCGACTTGCGCTGGCTGGCGCCGCTCAACGACGCCTTCATCGCGGCGCAGGCGAGGACCGCCAAACGCATCCTGGTACTGGATGAAGGCCGCAAGAGTGCCGGCGTGGGCGAGGGCGTGATCACCGCGATCGTCGAGGGCGGTTGCGGCGCCACGCCGCTGAAGCGCGTGGTCGGTGCCGACACCTTCACTCCGCTGGCCGGTGCCGCGCTGCTGGTGCTGCCGGGCGAGGCCGACGTGGTGGCCGCGGCACACTCGCTGGCCAGCTAGCGTCGCAGTCCGCCGGGTCGCGGCGGATGCGCCTCAGCGATCCTCGCGCCGCGCTTCCACCACGCGCAGGCGCTTTTCGCCGGCAGCATGCGCGGAGCGGTTCATGAATTCGTCCATGCACACGCGGTTGCGGCCGCGCAGTTTGGCGCGGTACATCGCCTGGTCGGCGCGGTCGATCAGCAATTCGAGGGTGTCGCCGCGCTGGCGCATGGCCACGCCGATGCTGACGCTGAGCAGTTGCTCCTCGTCGCGCACCGGGATTTCAAGTCGGTGCACGCGGCGGCACAGGCGGGTGGCCACCTGCATCGCCTCCTGCGCGTCGATGCCGTCCAGCATCGCCACGAACTCCTCGCCGCCGTAGCGGCCGAACAGGTCGCCTGGCCGAAGTTCCGCGCTGAGCGTGGTGGCCACGGCCACCAGCGCGCGGTCGCCGGTATTGTGGCCGTGGTGGTCGTTGAGCTGCTTGAAGTGATCCAGGTCGAGGAACAGCACCGCGATCGAAGGCGCCTGGCTGTTCGCCAGCAGCGCGTCGGCGCGCTCGGTCCAGGCGCGGCGGTTGAGCAGGCGGGTGAGCGCGTCGTGGTCGGCCAGCACCTGCACCACGTCGCGATCCTGACGCAGTTGCAGGGCGCGATCGGCCAGGCCCAGCGACAGCACCATCGCCTCGAAGGCGCCGCCGGCGAGGCTGAGATCGTTGAGCCAGTCGATGCGGGGCAGGGCACCGTTGACCTGCGCGCTGGTCAACGCGGTCAGCAGCAGCAATGGCGTCCAGCCGGCGAGGAAAAACCAGGCCTGGCGCGAGCCGCGCAGCGCAGCGATTGCCCCGGCCACCAGCAACAGCAGCGCGCCGATCATCAGCAGCGGGTTGAGCAGGGCCTGCGCCATCGAGATCAGCAGCGGGATGCCGCTGCAGCGCATCAGCACCAGCTGAAGCATGCCCACCGCCACGGCCACCACCGGCACCTGCAACAGGCGGGCGTGGCGACGCAAGTCGCAGAACCGCATCATGAACAACGAGGCGAACGTCACCGACAAGGCGACCGCCACCGCGCCGACCATGATGCTGGAGTCGACCAGCCATTGCCAGCGCAGCGGATGGAACACGAAGCCGGTCTGCATGCCCTGGATCAGCCCGTAGCAGACGATGTAGCCGGCATACCAGGCGTAGGTGATGTCGCGCAGCATCAGCGAGAAAAACAACGCCATCATCACCATCGCCAGCATCACCGCGAAGCAGGTGCTGGCGAATACCAGCCATTGGGTATCGCGCTGCAGGTACTCGTCCCAGGGCAGGATGCGAAAGCGGATCGGTGCGCTGACGGTTTGCGTCGGCTCCACGCGCAGCAGGATCGGCGTGGATGCGGGCCGGCCCGCCGGCAAGCGCCACGCCAGCCGGCCGTGGCCGTGGCCGCGGGCGCTGAAATCGTTCATCGCCAATCGATGCGCCTGGTCGCCGTCGAACACGCTGACCGCACCCATCGGCGCCGGGTACACGGTGAGCACGCGATCTTCGTTGTTCCACGGCGGCTGCGCAGCGATCACCACCCAGCTGCCCAGCTCGTTGCGCGGAAAACGTTGCAGCATGGACGGGTCGAAGCTCTTCATGCGGCCGCTGCGATAGGCGTCCATCACGCCCTGCGGCGTATCGCCCGCGGCAACTTCCTGCCAGGCGCCATTGAGCGGCATGCCGGCGGCATGGGCGACGCCGATCCAGAGCAGCAGCAAGCCGAGCAGGGGCGCCCAGCGGCCTCGGCCTCGGATGGCTGGCAATGTGACCGGCTTCACCACTCGGCTTTTCCTGTTCTGCGCGAATTGCGGGTGGGTCCGCGCGCGGGGCTTCTGTGGCCCATGACTCGATTTGTCCGTGGATGCTGGCCTGCGGGATGCAAACGAGGCCAACTTCCAACGCTGCACGATCTAAAGTCAGGATGTCAAGCACGGGTCGTGCCATGTCATGGCCTGGGGGGAAAGGCGACCGGCGGCAGCGGCGAGTGTGGGGCCATGCTTCCGTGGTCGAAGGAGACGGCCTGCAGGGACCAAAGCGGACGCTTTGGGTCACTCTCTGCACCCAGCCCGGCAAGGTGGCTCCGCAGCCAAAGCGTGGCTTCCTGCCGATGGAGGAGGCGGACGCTCGCCGCGCTCAGCGCGGGCGGCGCGCGCCGAGTTGCACGAGCACGTCCTGTGCGCTGCGGATGCGTTCGCTGGCACCGGGCAGGTCGAGGATCACCCTCAGCTTGTCCTGGCCGTCGAGCTTGTACACGCGCGGCTGGGTCTGGATGAGCTTGATGATGGCCAGCGGATCGACCTCGGGCTTCTCGCGGAACACGATGCGGCCGCCGCTGGCGCCGAAGTCGAGCTTGCGGATGCCCAGCGGCGTGGCCATCAGCTTCAGGCTGGCCACCGCGAACAACTGCTTCGTCGGCTCGGGCAGCAGCCCGAAGCGGTCGATCATCTCCACCTGCAGGTCGCGCAGATCATCCTCGCTGCGCGCGCTGGCGATGCGCTTGTAGAGGGTCAGCCGCGTATGCACGTCGCTGAGGTAATCGTCGGGGATCAGTGCGGGCAGGTGCAGTTCGACTTCGGTCTCGTGTTCGCTGCTGAGGTCGAAGTCCGGCACCTTGCCCGACTTCAGTGCGCGCACGGCGCGATCCAGCAGTTCGGTGTACAGGCCGAAGCCGATCTCCTGGATCTGCCCGGACTGTTCGTCGCCGAGCAGTTCCCCGGCACCGCGGATTTCCAGATCGTGCGTGGCCAGGGTGAAGCCGGCACCGAGTTCCTCCAGCGAGGCCAGCGCCTCCAGCCGCTTCTGCGCGTCGGCGGTGATCGAGCGGCGGTCCGGCACCACCAGGTACGCATACGCGCGGTGGTGAGAACGGCCCACGCGCCCGCGCAGCTGATGCAACTGGGCCAGGCCGAAGTGGTCGGCGCGGTCGATGATGATGGTATTGGCCGTCGGAATGTCGATGCCGGTCTCGATGATGGTGGTGCATACCAGCACGTTGAAGCGCTGGCGGTGGAAATCCGCCATCACCTGTTCCAGCTCGCGCTCGGGCATCTGGCCGTGGGCGATGCGGATGCGCGCATCCGGCACCAGTTCTTCGAGTTCGCGCACGACGCGCTCGATGCTCTGCACTTCGTTGTGCAGGAAGTACACCTGGCCGCCGCGCGACAGCTCGCGCTGCAGCGCCTCGCGGATGGTCGCCGGATCCCACGCCGAGATGAAGGTGCGCACGGCGCTGCGATGCGCCGGCGGCGTGGCAATCAGCGACAGGTCGCGCAGGCCGGCCATCGCCATGTTCAAGGTGCGCGGGATCGGCGTGGCGGTCATCGTCAGCAGATCCACCTCGGCGCGCAGCTTCTTCAGCTGCTCCTTCTGGCGCACGCCGAAGCGTTGCTCCTCGTCGACGATGACGAGGCCCAGGTTCTTGAACTTGATGTCCGACTGCAGCAGCTTGTGCGTGCCCACGATCACGTCGATCTGGCCGTCGGCCAGGCGCTTCAGCGCCTCGTTCACTTCCCTGGTGGACTTGAAGCGCGACAGCACGTCCACCCGCACCGGCCAGTCGGCGAACCTGTCGGCGAAATTGCGGTAGTGCTGCTGGGCGAGCAGGGTGGTCGGCACCAGCACGGCGACCTGCTTGCCGGCGGTGGCGGTGGCGAACGCGGCGCGCAGCGCGACTTCGGTCTTGCCGAAGCCGACGTCGCCGCAGATCACCCGGTCCATCGCGCGCGGTGCGGCGAGATCGTCCAGCACCGCCTCGATCGCGCTTTCCTGGTCAGGGGTTTCCTCGAACGGGAAGCTGCTGCCGAACTCTTCCACCAGCTGACGGTCGATCGGCAGCGACTCGCCGCCGCGCGCCTGCCGCTGGGCGTAGATCGCCAGCAGCTCGGCGGCGACGTCGCGCACCTTCTCCGCCGCCTTGCGGCGCGCGCGCTCCCACGCGTCGCCGCCCAGCGAGTGCAGCGGCGCCAGTTCCGGCGCCGTGCCGGAGTAGCGGCTGACCAGGCCGAGCTGCGACACCGGTACGTACAATTTGTCGCCCTTCGCGTACTCGATGACGAGGAACTCGCCGGCCATGCCGCCGACGTCCATCGACAGCAGCCCCTGGTAGCGGCCCACGCCGTGATCCACGTGCACGATCGGCGCGCCGATGGTGAGTTCGGTGAGATCGCGGATGATCGTGTCGGGATCGCGCGCCGTGCCACGCCGGCGTTTGCGCTCGCGCTCGTTGCGCACGCGCTCGCCGTAGAGCTCGCGCTCGGTGAGCACCGTCAATACCGGTTTGGTCAGCGCAAAGCCCTGCTCAAGCGGTGCGATGGTGATGGCCAAGCGCGGAAGGGTTGGTTCGTCATCGGCGCTTTCGCCGGGATGACGACCGATAAAGGCCGACCAGTTCTCGACGTGCTCGGGTTTCAGTCCCACGCTTGCCAGCGTCTCGACCAGCGCCTCGCGTCGCCCCGCCGAGTCCGCGGCGATCAGTACGCGGCCCGGATAGCCGGCGAGGAAATGCCGCAGCGAGGTGCCCGGCTCCTCGCCCTTGCGATTCAGCGGCAGCTCCGGCGCCGGCTGGGTGCCGGCGTCGACGGCATGCTCGTGGCCGGGCCCGACCATTTCCACGCGCAGGCGCCTGTTGAACTGCTCGCGCAGCTTGTCCGGCGGGAGGTACAGCTCGGCTGGCGGCAGCACCGGGCGCTCGATGTCATGCGCGCGCTGGTCGTAGCGCTCCAGCGTCTGCGCCCAGAACTGGTCGGCGGCTTCGCCGGCGCCTTCGCCGAGCACGAACAGCGCGTCGTCGGCGAGGTAGTCGAACAAGGTTGCGGTCTGTTCGAAGAACAAAGGCAGGTAGTACTCGATGCCGCCGGGCGTGACGCCCTCCTTCATGTCCTGGTACAGCGGGCAGCGGCGCACGTCGATCGGGAAGCGCTCGCGCAGGTTGGAGCGGAATTCCTTCGCCGCCTCCTCGGTGAGCGGGAACTCGCGGGCGGGCAGCAACTCGACGCGTTCCACCTGCTGCTGCGAACGCTGCGTCTCGGGATCGAAGCTGCGGATCGACTCGACCTCGTCGTCGAACAACTCGATGCGGTACGGCTCGGCGGTGCCCATCGGAAAGATGTCCAGCAGCGCGCCGCGCACGGCGAAGTCGCCCGGCTCGGCCACCTGCGGCACGTGGCGGTAACCGGACGCTTCCAGCCGGCGCTGCTCGGCGGCCAGGTCAAGCTGCTGACCCTTCGACATCACCAGGCCGGAGCCGGTGATGTGGGCGCGCGGCGCGATCCGCTGCATCAGCGTGGCCACCGGCACCACCAGCACGCCGCGCTTGACGCCGGGCAGGCGGTACAGCGTGGCGATGCGTTGCGAGACGATTTCCGGATGCGGACTGAACGCGTCGTAGGGCAGCGTCTCCCAGTCCGGGAATTGCAGCACCGGCAGGCCGTCGGCAAAGATGCCCAGCTCCGCTTCGAGTGCCTGCGCGCGCTGGGTGTCGCGCGCCACCACTACCAGCAGGCCTTCATGCGTGCGCGCCGCCTCGGCCAGCAGCAAGGCGCGCGCCGAACCGTGCGGCGGCAGCCAGTAGCGGCGCTGCTTGGGCGTGGTGGGGAGAGGTGGATGCTTGATCGGACCGGACATAGCCGACTAGTGTAACGCGGTGGCCCGGTCGGGCTGCGCAGGGCAGGCACCGCCCGCCACAGCGAGTCACGTCGACTGAAGAGCCTGCGGGCAGTGCCCGCCTTACAGCTTCAGGGTGATCAGCGCCGTACCGGGTTCGTCGGGAATCGCGCGCTGAGTGAAACCCAGCTCCTTGCACAGCTGCAGCATCGGCCGGTTTTCCTGCAGCACGTAACCCCACAGTTCGTACAGGCTGCGGCGCCGGCAATCATCGACCAGCCGCTGCATCAGCAGCGCGCCGAGGCCGATGCGGCTCCAGGCGTGCTCCACCAGCACCGAGAACTCGGCAGTGTCGGTGGTGTCGTCGACGTAGATGCGCCCCACGCCACGCATCTCCGCCGGGTGGAGAGATTCGTCCATCAACACGAAGGCGGTTTCGCGCGAGGGGTCGATCCGGCACAACTGCTGCGCCATCGGCGTGGGCAGTTCGGACATCGCGTGCAGGAAGCGGCGGCGGATCTCCTCCGGCGACAAGCGGGTGAAACAGCGCTGCATCGCCGCCACGTCACCCGGTTCGATCATCCGCAGGGTCAGTTCGCGCTCGTCCTGCGTACGTACCTTCTCCCCGGCGGCCGGGGCGAAGGGTTTTGGGGCAAATCGCTGCCCGCTGCGCGGCGGCAGCGAGGCATGTGACGCAGGGGAAACGAAGTCGATGGCGGGAATCATGGGCGTTCCATACTTTTGCGTATTGTGTGCAATGCAGCATGATTATGCAACGGGCAACCGCTGGCGAATCATGACGATGAGGTGATCCTCGGCGTCACTTTCGCCAGTTCATGTTGCGCCACAAGGTGGCCGTGGCACGGACAAGGCGCCCGCGCGACGCGTCGCAATGGGGGCGAATTCCCGTGAGCAACCCATGAACGACCACCGCCCCAAGGCCTCGGCGTGGCCCAGTTGCAGCGGCTGTGCGTCACCCCCGACATCCGGTGGGGCGACCACCCGGTGTCCGGCGTGGGCGGCAGGGAGCAGGGGACAACGGGTTTCTACCAGATCAGATCGTCGGGGACCTCGAACTGCTTGTAGTACTCGTCATCCGCGTCGTTGCTGCCGGCATCAGTGGCGCGGCCGTGGTCCAGCACGATCATCGCCGCATTGCGCTCATGCACCTTGTCGGCCGCGATGCGCGGCAGCAGCTCGTAACCTTCGCCGTGGCGCACGATCACCAGCGAGCCGGCGGCCAGCTGTGCGCGCAGCGCCGGGCTCACCAGCACATCCTTGATCTTGTCGCCGTCAGTGAAGCGGTAGGCGATCTCGCCCTCGCGCTGCACCTTGTGCGCCTCGACGATCTGACGGATTTGAGCGTGTGCCTCATGCGTGCGCGCATGCGCATTGCGCTCCGCAGCGATCGCCCGATCGCGCTCGGCCTTCTCCGCCTGCAATCGCTGCGCCTCGAGCTGTTCCATGCTCGGTGCCGCCGACCCCTTGCCCTTGTGCTTCTTCGCCTGCTCGCGCACGACCTGTGCCGCCTTGGCCTTGTTCACCAGGCCGGCCTTGAGGAGTTGTTCTTGCAGGGGATTGCGCATGGGATCTGCCGGGAGTCTTGCGGGGTGGCGGAAGGACGTGACCGCGAGCGATCAGTCCGCGTTGTCCGGCTCGAAGAAGCTCCAGCGCACTTCGCCGAACTGCGCTTTCATCGCAGCCTCTACGGTGTTGATCGCATCGATCAGGTTGGCGGTGGGCTGCATGCGCGCCTTCACCGCCACCATCACGTCGGTGCCCATCTGCAGGGTGATCAGGTTGAGGACGTCGGCGACTTCGGGGCGGTTCTCCAGGAAGCTCATCAGCTGGTCGCGGCGGCGCGGTTCCACGCCCTGGCCGATCAGTAGCGCCTTCACCTCGATCGCCACCAGCACGGCGACGACGATCAGCAGGGTGCCGATGGCAATGGTGCCGGCGGCGTCGAACATCAGGTTGCCGGTGAGCATGGTGGCGCCGACCGCGAGCGCGGCCAGGCAGAGGCCGACGAGAGCGGCCAGGTCTTCGCCGAAGATCACCAGCAATTCGCTGGAGCGGGTCTCGCGAAACCACGTCCACAGATCCTGGTCGCCCCGTGCCTTGTTCACCTCCTGCAGGCATCCGCGCATCGAGATGCCTTCGACCACGATGCCGAACACCAGCACGCTCATCGCCAGCCATGGCCACTTCAGCGGCTCGGGGTGGGTGAGCTTGTGCACGCCTTCGTAGATCGAGAACATGCCGCCGACGCTGAACAACAGGATCGCGACGAGGAACGACCAGAAATACAGCGCGCGGCCCCAGCCCAGCGGAAACTCGTCCGACGGCGGACGCTTGGCCTGGCGGATGCCGAGCAGCAGCAAACCCTGGTTGCCGCAGTCGGCCAGCGAGTGCACCGCTTCGGCCATCATCGCGCCGGAGCCGGTGACCACGGCGGCGACGAGCTTGGCCACGAAGATGGCGAAGTTGGCGCCCAGCGCGAGAAAGATGGCCTTGATGGGGTTGGCGTGGGAAGACATGCGCGGGCCTGGGCAAGGAATGGACGGCCATTGTAATGGACGCTTGCCTGGCCTCCCGGCTGGGTGCTGGCGCCCGGGGGATCGCGCCCGGAACAGCGGGCCCCGGCGCAGCGGCTCAGCGGATGCCGACGCCCACGCCAAGCCCGAAGTGCACGTTGCTGCGGCCCTTCTGCATTTCCTCGGCGGTCCACACGTGGGACTGCGCCACGTCGACCAGCGGGAACAGGTAGTCCGCCTGGCCGACCTGGCCGGCGCGGGTGCCGTTGAGCTTGCCGTCGACGGTCATCAGCGCACCGGCGGGGTAATCGAGCGGTTCGACGTAGCCGCGCAGCACGGCGATGAAGCGGCCGTTGCCGCTGTCGTTGGCGCGCGGACGCTGCGACTTGTCGAGCGGGTAGGCGAGCAGCTCGATTTCGCTGTGGTCCTGGAAGTTGGTGACATGCACGATGCGCCCGCCCCAGATGACTTCATTGCCACTGTAGTGTTCCGGCGTTTGCGCCACTTGCGCGGGGGTGGCGAGCACGGCGTTGCCGGTGGTCTTGTAGATCGGTGCAGGCGCGCAGGCGGCCAGCCCGAGCAGGGCGGCGGGCAAGGCGAGCCGGATCAGCAGCGAGGCGGGACGGTTGCGCATGGTCTTCGGTTCCTGGACAGACGCGGAAGGACGCGATCAGCTTAGCGACGGTTGGGCCTGGGCGGTAGTCGCGAGGCAGGCAGGGGGCTGGGCGTATTCAGCTGGCTGCCGGCCTCGTCCAGCAGCCAGTCGAGTTTCACCGTGGCCGGGCGTTCGTGTGCCAGCAGGCCGGCCAGCACGCGCAGCGGTTCGCGCAGGGCATCGTCCAGTTTCCATGGCGCGTTGAGGATGACCATGCCCGAACCGTTGAGGCGCAGCGGCGAGTCGTCCGGGTGCACGAGCAGCTCGGCGCGCAGGATGCGTTTCACTCCGCTGTACTGCAGGCGGCGCAGGAACGGCTGCACCTGGCTGCGCAACTTGATCGGGTACCACACCGCGTAGACGCCGGTGGGCCAGCGCTGCAGCGCCGGCTTCAGGGCCTGCTCGATCAGCTTGTACTCGGCATCCTGCGCCTCGTACGGCGGGTCGATCAGCACCAGGCCACGCTTCTCCTGCGGCGGCACCAGCGCCTTCAGTGCCTCGTAGCCGTTGCGTTCGTGCACATGCACCTGGTGGTTGCCGCGGAACAGGTCGCGCAGCTTGCACGCCTCCTCGGTATGCAGCTCGCACAACTGGGCGCTGTCGCCGGGGCGCAGCAGGCGGGCGACTTGCAGCGGCGAGCCGGGGTAGCGCTTCAGGCCCTGCGCGTTGTCGGCACTGCCCAGGATGCCGTCGCGCCAGCGGCGCAGCAGCGGCGGCAGTTTCTCCGCCGGGTGCAGGCGCGCGATGCCGTCCTTGAACTCGCCGGTCTTGCCCGCCTCGAAACCGTCCAGCGGGTAGTTGCCGCTGCCGGCATGGGTGTCGATGTAGCAGAACGGCGTGGGCTTGGCCTGCAGCGATTCGATCAGCGCCAGCAGCACGACGTGTTTGAGGACGTCGGCAAAGTTGCCGGCGTGGTAGGCGTGGCGGTAGTTCATGGCGGTCACGGGGGTGGGAACGCCCAGTATAGAGGGCCGGTGCCGTGCTCCCCCGGTACTGCGTAACCTTTCCTGCACATGGGCCGGTGCAGGCTCCGCTTGTTGCAGCGTTGCAACCGGCCGGACGTGCGGCTCCGGCCGTCCACCTGCGCGGAGAATCATCATGAAGTTCCTGCCAAGAATCGTTGTTTCGACGGCCGCTGTCGGCCTTTGCCTGGCATTCGGCACGGTCAGCGCCCAGGACACGGGAGGCATGGCGCCGTCACCGGCGTCGAGCAGCATGGGCCAGATGGGCGGCATGCATCACAAGATGATGCGGCACAACAAGAACGGCAGCATGCACATGATGCCGGCCACGGTGAGCTCGGTGGATACCAAGACCGGCATCGTCGAGGCGGACGCCGGAGGCATGTCGCTGCGCCTGCACTTCCCGCCGGCGTCGGTGGCGAACCTGAAGGCCGGCGACAAGATCACGCTGCACATGGGTTATACCAAGTAATTCGTCGGGTGACGGACAAATGGCGGCGGGGCCGGTCATCGGGCCGATGGACCCATGTCCAGAGTTGAGACCGGCCGGCACCGACCCTATGCTGTGCCGATGAATCGCGCAGTTCGCCACGCCGCACGCTTGCCGTCCCTCCAGGCGATGGCATGGCTGGCGTGGCTGATTCTCGCGCTGGCACCGGTGCACGGCATGCCGCGCGGGATGGTGGGCGACGTGCTGCAGGGCACGCCGGTGACGTCCGTTGCGCACGCGGCCGATCATGGCCAGCACGCCATGCCGGCCGCGCCCGATTGCTGCGCGGATCATGCGCACGGCCAGCACGACGCGATGACATCGGCCCATTGCGCAGCGGCGTGCGGCAGCATGCTGCCGGCGGCCGCCCTGGTTGCTCTGCTGCCGGTGGCGCCGGAACCGCTGCGCGTTTCCCCTCCCTTCGCGTCCGCACCCACCGTCGTGCACGCGGCGCCGCTGCGGCCGCCAGCCGCCTGATCCCCGTTCGCTGCGACCCTGCCTTCATGCCCGCACGGCAGCGAGCGTGGACGGCGGCCCGTGTCGGCACCGGTCTCCGGTGCCCTCCCCGAAGGAGATCAACGTGATTCCATTTTCCCCGTCGCCCGCGACCGACCTGTCGCGGCGACGTTTCGTGCAGGGCGTGGCCCTGGGCGGCGCGGTGGCCGGCCTCGGCCTGTTGCGTCCCTCGAACGCCTGGGCGCTGACCAGCCCGGGACAGCCCACGATGCTGAGCGGTACCGACTTCGCGCTGGACATCGTCGAGCGCACCGTCAACTTCACCGGCGCGCTGCGCTCGGCAACCACCGTCAACGGCAGCGTGCCCGGCCCGCTGCTGCGCATGCGCGAAGGCACCACGGTGAACCTCCGCGTGACCAACCGCCTGCGCGTGCCCACTTCGATCCACTGGCACGGGATCATCCTGCCGTTCCGGATGGACGGCGTGCCGGGCCTCAGCTTCGACGGCATCGCGCCGGGCGAGAGTTTTCTGTACCGCTTCCAGCTGCGCCAGAGCGGCACCTACTGGTATCACTCGCACTCGGGTTTCCAGGAACAGAACGCGTTGTACGGCCCGCTGGTGATCGAGCCGGCCGGCCCCGAGCGCTACCCCTCGGACCGCGACTACGTGGTGATGCTCAACGACTGGACCGACGAGGACCCCGCACGCATCTACGCCAAGCTCAAGAAGCAGAGCGACTACTACAACTTCGCGCAGCCCACCGTGCCGGATTTTTTCCGCGACGTGCGTGAAAAGGGCCTGAGCCAGGCGCTGGCCATGCGCAGGATGTGGAATCAGATGCGCATGAACCCGACCGACTTGGGCGACGTCTCCGGCTACACCTACACCTACCTGATGAACGGCACGACGCCGGCCGGCAACTGGACCGGCATCTTCCGGCCCGGCGAGAAGGTCCGGCTGCGCTTCATCAACGGTTCGTCGTCCAGCATCTTCGACGTGCGCATCCCCGGCCTGAAGCTGACGGTGATCGCCGCCGACGGCCAGGACGTGCAACCGGTGGCGGTCGACGAATTCCGCATCTCGGCGGCCGAAACCTACGACGTGATCGTCGAGCCGCAGGAGGAGCGGGCGTACACGCTGTTTGCCCAGTCGATCGACCGCAGCGGCTACGCGCGCGGCACGCTGGCGCCGCGTGCCGGCATGGAAGCCGAGGTGCCGGCGATGGACCAGCGCCTGTGGCTCGACATGCAGGACATGATGGGTGCGATGTCGCATGCGGAGCACGGCGGCGGCCAAGCCGCGATGTCCGGCATGGAGCATGGCAGCATGGATCACGCTCAGATGGATCACGGCGCCATGGCCGGCATGACGGCCACGCCCGCGCCGGTGGTGCATCACGCCCGCAGCGAATACGGTCCCGGCGTGGACATGCACGTCGACATGCCGCGCAGCAATCTCGACGATCCGGGCATCGGCCTGCGCGACAACGGCCGCCGCGTGCTGACCTACGCCGACCTGCACACCATCGGCGGCCCGCTCGACGCGCGCGAACCCGGCCGCGAGATCGAACTGCACCTGACTGGCAACATGGAGCGCTTCATGTGGTCGTTCGACGGCATCAAGTACTCCGACGCGAAGCCGATCCATTTCAACACCGGCGAGCGCCTGCGCATCGTGCTGGTCAACGACACCATGATGAACCACCCGATCCACCTGCATGGTATGTGGAGCGAGCTGGAGAACCCGCACGGCCAGTTCCAGGCGCGCAAGCACACCATCAACGTGCAGCCGGCACAGCGCATCACCTATGCGGTGACCGCCGACGCGCCGGGACGCTGGGCCTACCACTGCCACCTGCTGTACCACATGGAGGCGGGCATGTTCCGCGAGGTGGTGGTGGCATGAGCACGAAGCGTCGAATCACCACACTTTCCCTGTACCGCCCGCTGCTGGCCGCGCTGCTGCTGGCCTTGTCGTTGGCGGCCGCGGCGCAGAGCGTGCCGGCCTCGTCGAGCAGCACGGCGCCGGTGACCATGGACGCCATGCCGGGCATGGACCACGCCGGCATGCACCACGTGCCGATGCCGGTCAGCGCCAGCAGTACTGCCGAGCCGGCAGCCAAGGCGCCGGTCAAGACGGCGAAGCAGCTGCACGCCCCGGCTGCGCCGTCCGTTGCGCCTGCAGGCACGCAGCGCATGCACCCCATGGACCACGGCGCGATGCCACCGATGGACCATGGTTCGATGCACGGGATGGATCACGGCGCGCCGCCCGCCACGCCCGCAGCCGGTGGCCACGCCATGCCCGGCATGGATCACCAGGCGATGCCGGCGATGGATCACGGCTCCATGCCCGGCATGGACCACGGCGCGACACACGGCACGGAGGCGACGCCAGGCATGGCAATGGGCCCGATGCAGGGCGGCCGCGCGCCGGCGGATGCGCGCAGCGGCGATTATTCCGACGGTTTCGCCGCCAGCCCCGCGCATGGACTGCACCTGCATGGCAGCGCGCCGGCCGGCATGCTGCTGATCGATCAACTCGAAGCGTTCCACGGCCGCGATGCCAACGGCCAGAGCTGGGAAGCCGAAGGCTGGTACGGCAACGACAGCGACAAGCTGTGGTTGCGCAGCGAAGGCGAACGCAGCCGCGGCAGACTCGAAGATGGCAACGTGGAGGCGTTCTGGAATCGCAACGTCGCCACGTTCTGGAGTACGCAACTGGGCGTGCGCCGCGACTTCGGTGCAGGCCCGACGCGCAACTGGGCCGCGTTCGGCGTGCAGGGCCTGGCGCCGTACTGGTTCGAGATCCAGGCCACCGCCTACGTCGGGCCGTCCGGCCGCAGCGCGGCGCGCCTGCGGGCGGACTACGAGCTGCTGTTCACCCAG
>Ga0209930_1001537_pt1 | contig 35190 bp, 46 predicted proteins | sample ThiBiot_500_biof_2_FD_183948 | JGI IMG/M metagenome (GOLD analysis project Ga0209930, IMG submission 183948) | Wastewater bioreactor microbial communities from Cape Town, South Africa - Thiocy_cont_500_biof (SPAdes) | ecosystem: Engineered > Bioreactor > Thiocyanate-remediating >... | reverse complement strand
CAGATTCTACTTCATGCTTCATTGATTCTTCGGTTTCTGTTTCACGTTTCATGGATTCGTCAGTTTCAGCTTCGGTTTCGGTTTCACGTTTTTTCGATTCATCAGTTTCAGATTCTACTTCACGTTTTTTTGATTCATCGGTTTCAGCTTCAACTTCACGTTTCTTTGATTCTTCGGTTTCTGTTTCACGTTTCATGGATTCGTCAGTTTCAGATTCTACTTCATGCTTCATTGATTCTTCGGTTTCTGTTTCACGTTTCATGGATTCGTCAGTTTCAGCTTCGGTTTCGGTTTCACGTTTTTTCGATTCATCAGTTTCAGATTCTACTTCACGTTTTTTTGATTCATCGGTTTCAGCTTCAACTTCACGTTTCTTTGATTCTTCGGTTTCTGTTTCACGTTTCATGGATTCGTCAGTTTCAGATTCTACTTCATGCTTCATTGATTCTTCGGTTTCTGTTTCACGTTTCATGGATTCGTCAGTTTCAGCTTCGGTTTCGGTTTCACGTTTTTTCGATTCATCAGTTTCAGATTCTACTTCACGTTTTTTTGATTCATCGGTTTCAGCTTCAACTTCACGTTTCTTTGATTCTTCGGTTTCTGTTTCACGTTTCATGGATTCGTCAGTTTCAGATTCTACTTCATGCTTCATTGATTCTTCGGTTTCTGTTTCACGTTTCATGGATTCGTCAGTTTCAGCTTCGGTTTCGGTTTCACGTTTTTTCGATTCATCAGTTTCAGATTCTACTTCACGTTTCTTTGATTCTTCGGTTTCTGTTTCACGTTTCATGGATTCGTCAGTTTCAGCTTCGGTTTCGGTTTCACGTTTCTTGGATTCGTCAGTTTCAGGTTCGACTTCATGTTTTTTCGATTCATCGGTTTCAGTTTCTGTTTCACGTTTCTTCGATTCATCGCTTTCAGATTCTTTTTTGTTCGATTCGTCAGTTTCTGTTTGAATATTTAATTTATCAAAAGCGGTAGTTTCATCAATAACTGTTTTTTCATCTTGAAGTGAACCAGTCGAATCACGAGCTGATCTGACAATTGTTCCTATTTGTTCGGAGACTGGAGTTTGTACGAATGTAGTATGTTGTTGTACGACTGGTACAGTTTGTACAAATCCATTGTGTTGTACAACAGTTGGAACGACTTTAGTGAATACTCGGAATTTCGGTCGTTTTACCAAACCGACACCATGTACGTCTAAAAAGATGAATGCCAAGGATAAATATTTTTGCAAGAAAATAGGTTCGTTGTTACATTCTTCTGTTGAAGATGAATCAAATCCGAAGAATCCTCGTTTTTTTGGTTTATTCTACGAAAAAACAGGAAAAGATCAAAATCATTGATTTCAGAATAATTTACTTCAAGAGCGTCAGCGATGTCTTCAATTGAGGTTTTAGTTGTTGAATTTTGAAGTTCAATAGCCACAGTAGCATTTTGTGTTTCAGATAAAATAGGTGCGGAATAAGAATATGTAGCCAGTAACAAGACTACAAATGAAATCATTGTAGAGATTAAAGTCATCGTTAACTTTCGAACGAAAAGTAATACGAATAATAGTCAACTTTTCTTGTAAAGACTTAACTGAACGTTCAGTGCCTTTTATACGAATAAATAAACAAAGAACGAGAGAGAGAGATGATATTAGTATTATTTATTCACAAACGGACTATTTAATATGTAAAAGTGTCGAGGTATTCGAAGAGAGAAATCCGTCGATGTGATTATTCTCATACACAAATCGATTGCCTAGTCAGTGTCTGTCTTCTGTAAGATTTTTACTAAAATGAAGATGGAGCCACCTGTTTCAATTTAAATGAAAATATTTTTCGAAAATAGTCGATCGATAAACATCGATAAAATGACCACGATGTAATAAAAGACTGAATTGGATCGAATTTGAAATCGAATGTCATTAATTAGTCAATAATTGGTTGCCTAACGACACATTGCCTATAAAAAGATCAATGGAGTGCATATATATATAAATGTTTACCTAAAACATTGTCAACGTCTCTCTTGATTAAAAAACAGAAGTGTGTGTATTGTTTGATTAACGACCTCTTGACATAACACTTTAGCTTTCAACAATGAGCAATCAGGACGCGAGGTACTATTTTTCATTGAATTCGTCGAAATCGATCTATGTGTATTTGTTTTTGTTAATATGAAAGTGCCTTGGCGACATACAACTCGTTGGTTGATCCACATTTACAATGTTATTTCAGCAATGAACGCATTCGTTCTCATTTGAAACACGCCGGACTAGTAAATCGAGTCGATGAATGTTCGTTTTTGTTTTGAAAATCATGAATTTAGATAAGTCGACGCGGAGAAATCATCTCCGAGAGCGAATATCGATTGAAATCAGCTCGACGAGAACATAAAAAACATGTCCGACAAATGCTCGCTGAGAACATCGTTCACAGAGCAATCGATATGGAACGATTGAGACAAGCCGAACTACGACGGCAAATCGATATGGTCGCTAAAGCAGCGTTAGTCAACAGTGTTAAAGTGAACTTATTAAATCAGATTTTGAAGAGACAATCGAAAGTTTTGCTTTGTTTAGGAATCTCGACGACGTCCAGGTTACTCGTTATCAGCGATGTTGCGACCGAATGACGTCGGTGGACCATCGGTTCATTCGTCCTGGTCGCAACATCGACCTGCAAGTGCAAATTACCAACGGGAAATTCAAATCGTAAACTTCGCCTTTCGTTTTTTCTTTTTTCATAAAAAAAAAACTGAAAATGTTTTAGCTGAACGAAGAACTTTCGAATCCGCCGCGTACTCATTCCGCTCATTTGATCAGCAGTCACCCTCGCCGACAGCAACAAGCTTCGAAAAGTCCGCTGCGTCGTTCTCGTGACGTCAATCGAGCGAAATCAACGAACGTCCAACGATCAACGCCGATCGTCGCCGATCCAGCTCCTTGTCAAATCAAAATGATTTACCACGGAACTCATTCGAAAATCGACTACGATCAGTCGATATTCGAGCCCGTCGATGAAATTCAAGTCATGCAGCAGCATTGCGGAGGCGAAAACCTTCCGGTTTACAAAGGAAATCTTCGGCCAGGCGAAGAATTTACGTTTCAATCACGTCGACATCACGATTTTCCGTTTGGCTTGTCGTTGTACGTCAAAGGTTTGATCGACAGTCGAATTTCGACGTGTTGCGAGTACAAACATCGACACGGAGTGAAATTGGGCGGCGAACGAGGTCATTTCGCCATCGTATCTGTCGAAGGATCGAAACCTTGCATCAAGTATTTTTTCGAGTTGTTCGGAGAAATTCAAAGAGAATTTTGTTTGTTTGAAGATGTCGATTTGAGAAACAGACTCAATTGAAACAAATGTCGAACGAAACCGACGAGGAAAATGCCGACAAACCGATCACGATTTCGATTCCGGTTAATGAGAAAATGAAATCCAAAGGCAAACCCGTTCAAATTCCCGTTCGACATTCAGCAGAATCGAGTAAAATTTACAATTTTGAACTTAAAAAACAACAAAATTTCGTTTGTCAACTAACTTTAGATGCAAATTATTCCGACGATTTCAATGAGTCCGAACAATCGAACAGCAAAGTTCGACCTCGATCAAAATCTCCAAGTGAAACAAGTTCGACATCGACCGAAAAATCGACGAAAACCTGGCAAATTCTCTTTCACACATCGAACATTCCAACAGCCAGTCTCAATTTAACAAAAAAATCCTCGAAAAACGCTCATTTAACGTTTTCATTCGTCGGGTTCGATCCTCAAGAACAAACCGAAGAACATCGAATCGATCTCAGCGAAAATTCCCAATGTTTCAAATCAGGAAAACAAGATTCATTCAAAGTCAAATTCACCGACATCGGACAACCCAAACAAATCAAACTCAAATTCGAAATCAATCAACAAGACAAACAAGACGTCAAATGGCACCTCGATCACGTAAATTCGTTCTTCTTTCGTTTTCTTTTGTTCGAAAATTCGAGAATTTAGATCGACGTCATCGATCCGGCGAATCAAATTCATTTGAAATTTCCCTGCAAACAATGGATTCGCCCGTTCGAACAGATTATTCTCAATCAATCGGCAACCAAAACCTGGTCACGTTCTTCGTCGTCGTCTTCGTACGAAGCGCCGAATCGCGTCGAATTCATCGAAAAACCGATTTCTCATCAATCGCGACGGATTTCCACCGACAATGAATCGAATACTCAAGCCAATTTCACCGCATTTCAGCTGATTATCTGCTCGTCCAAAGACGCCGACGGAGAGTTTAATCCGTCGGATGATACGAAAATCTTCGTTCGATTGAATCAACAAATGAAAAGCACGAATTTATACAAGAAAAACACGAAATTGTGCCCGGCGTTCGAATCAGGAGAAGAACAAACGTTCGATATTCAATTGAAAATCAACGCCGATGAGAAACCTCGACAATTGACAATTGGATATTATAATTCAGATATAACAGCTGGCAAATGGAAAATAAACAAAGTTTGTTCGATGAAAACGAAATTTCGGTTAACGAATTCGTTTTTTTTTTAAAGATTGTTTTGATTAACAAAAAAACAAATCAACGATCGACTTTTGTTTGTAATGAAGTTCTCATTCGAAATGATTTCAATCTTCGAGCGGAACAAACGTTTCAAGTTGAAGATCACGAGTCCGATGACGAACAAACAACACCGAGAAATCAAACGTCCGACGATGATTCACGACCAAAAACTCGTCGTGGTCGAGATCAACAACAAACTGACGACGAACAACCGACGAATAAACCGACGACAGATCAAAATATTTGGAGACCACCGAGTCAATTAGATCAAAATCAAACTTTTCAAACCGATTCAACGGCAAGTCAGGACGGACAATTCAAAGATTGGTATCCCAATTCTCAACGAGACGAAGATTAAAACCAAAGATCATCGTTTTTTTTCTTTTTCTATTTTCGCTGTGATATTTATTAATTTCATCTTCTTCTATTTTTAGTTCTTATTTTCTTGTTTGATTGTTGTTTGACTTCTTCTTCTTCTTGTTTGTCTTACAAATAAATTTTTAACATAAATAAATCTTTCGTCTGATTAGTTGTTCTCTTTTCTTGGTTTAATATGAAAATAACAAAACAAAACAACGAAATTATTCAGTGATTACATGATCGAATCGAACACCATTTAATACTCCACCACGCATTGTCTCGTCGAGATCCTCTCGAAATTGATTGGGATTGGTCATTAAAATTTTAGCTGCTTCGTGATTCAATGGATCATCAGGATTAGCTTCCTACATAAAGACATTTCTTGGTTGTTTTTGACGGCTAATAAAAAATTACTGAGAAAAGATGATTGATGCCGAAAATAACTAATAAAATAGTTAAAATTGATCTTCAGTCCTCACTAAACAAGACAATTCGATTGTTTCGAGATAATCATGATTTCCTACCGAAGAATATTCAAACAAACATTTCCATTAAGATCAATATTTGGATGGTAGATTTTCTGTTGGCATTTCACCTTGGGAGCTGTATGTGGATAATCAGATCCGATTGTAAATGAAAAATTGCGAAAATTTCAAAATCATTTGTTGTTTTTCTCAATGAAATCAATGTTTTACTTCCTCTGGTGTAATTGTAAGTGTAAAATGAAGAAGATCGTCTTTATTTGGATACGTCACTTGACATGAGGGTGGTAACGGGCTTAATTCACTTAAATCTAAATGAACCGAATAAGTACAGAGGTTAAACAAAAAGACGAACGTGAAGCCTTTTGTAACACGAAGAAGAGCAACTGATGGTCTGTTTGTAGCCATAGTTTCTAAAGCGAATCTGAAATAAAGTACGACGATGTCTGAATCTCTTATCAAACACAGAATGGCAGCTATACGTTGTAGTGTCTTCTTGGATATCGTAACACTATTTAACAAAACAAGGCGACTTACAAATCGATATCACAAATATTTCGGGTTTTTTTTGTGAGTGAAAAGACTAATGTTTACCTGAGTGAATTAATATCACATGCGTCCCCACTTTGGGTTTTTTGTGTCTAATGACGTGAAACTTTTTCTTCTTGTTGATTTTACAAATAAAATGTTAACACGAGTAAATCTTTGATCTGTTAAATGTTTTTTTCTCTTTTATTGGTTTGAAATGAAAGTAGCAAAAAAAAAAAGAAAGAAACTTCTCCGATAAATGAACTTCTTTGTCTAATTCGTTTTGAAAAAAAAAGAAATTATTTGATGAGTACACGATCGAATTGAACGCCGTTTAGTACTCCGCCTTGCATTGTCTTGCCGACATTCGTTCGAAATTGATTGGGATTGGTTTTTAAAATATCAGCTGCTTCTCGATTCAATGGATCATCAGGATTAGGTTCCTACAGACAAACATTTCTTTTTTTTTGACCGCTAATCAAAGAAAACTAACCGAAAAAAGAAAAACCATGCCGAGAATAACTGCTAAGATGGTTAAAATTGGTCTCCAGTCCTCACTAAACAAGAGAAATTCGATTGTTTTCGACAAAATCCCGATTTCCTACCGAAGAATATTCAAACAAACATTTCCATCAAGGTCAATATTTGGATGGTAGATTTTCTGTTGGCATTTCACCTTGGGAGCTGTATGTGGATAATCAGATTCAATCGTAAATGAAAAACTAAATCGGCCACCTTTGTAATAACCCTACGAAAATTTCAAAATCACTCGTTGTTTTTTCTCAATGAAGTCAATGTTTTTACATCATCTGGTGAAATTGTAAGTGTAAAATGGAGAAGATCGTCTTTATTTGGATACGTCACTTGACATATCGATGGTAACGTGCCTAATTCACTCAAATCTAAATGAACCGAATAAGTACAAAGGTTAAACAAGAAGTCGAACGCGAAACCTTTTGTAACACGAAGAAGAGCAGCTGATGGTCTGTTGGCGTTTGCTGCTGCAGCACCAGTATTTGCGTTATTCCGATTTAGACTGAATAGATTAAGCATATCTACAAATCAAACAAATGTTCGAGAAAATTTCAAACAAGTCAGTTAGGGAAAATGAAAAGGAAGAATTTTGTCATTGCATCGGGCTCTGATTCACCGATTGATAACAACACAAATAATTTAACAGCGACATCTCAATTTCTGTTTCGTGTTTATGCAGGCCATCTATGCTCATCAGCAGTCAGCTACTTTTATGTGGAAGATGAAGTTTTGTTTTCGATGCACTCAGTTTTTCGTATCTGTGAAATTCAATCTATTGATGGAAATCCTTATCTTTTCCAAATTGACTTGACACTTATCAGTGACCACGATAAGGATCTTCGTGTACTAGCTAATCGTATTCAAGAAGAAATCTTTCCAAACTCAAAAGGATAGTACAGATTGGGTCTATTTTTACTTGCCATAGGTTGGCCGGTCAAAGCACAACAACTTTATGAAATTATGCTTACACAGACAACTAATGAGACTAAAAAAGGATCTATTTATCAAGAAATTGGAACAGCTAATTTTCTGCAAGGAAATTACGACGAAGCAATCACACTCTATAAAAAAAAAAGTGCTTAATATATTTGAAAGAACTCTTTCTTCAGATCATCCAAAACAGTCTACGCCGTACGACAGCATTGGTACGGTATACGTCAAAATTGGCAAATATTCAGACGCATTATGGTATTGTGAAAAAGCACTAGAAATTGATCAAAAGGCTTCCTCTCCAAAACATCATAATTTCGGTCATTTCTACAACAATATTGGTATAATATATCGAAATTTGGGCAATTATTCGGAAGCACTTTTGAATTTCGAAAAAGCATTTGAAATTGACAGAAAAGTTCTTCATTCGAATCATCCAAACTTTGCTCTTTTACACCTGAACATCGGTACAGTATGTCGAAACCTGGGCGAATATCCGAAAGCACTTTCGTATCATGAAGATTCACTTAAAATTCGACAAAATTCACTTCCTCCAACTCATTTTAATTTTGCTATTAGTTACGCTGAGCTCGGCAATTTGTATTTCAATATGAATACTTACACCAAAGCACTCTCATTTTACAAAAAAGAACTTGAAATTGATGAAAAAAACATTACCTTCAAATCATCCTCATTTACAAATGCATAAATATAATTTGGACGAGACAAAAAAGAAACTCCAACTATTGGCAAATAAAGAAGACATAAAAAGAGGTTCTACTTAATATATGACTCATCTTTTTTTTGTTTCTCTAACAAAATTACAGAAAATGAAAAATTTCAATCATTATATTTAATTTTTGAATTCTGTTGTACGTACAACAAAAGTGCTTTCTTTTTTTTAAAGTGTTTTATAATTAACTAACACACACTAGAAATCTTTTTTGATTATAGTTTATTCATTGCGATTACAACAACTTGATGATTGAGTATTGGATTTTTCATTTGTTAAATTTGGAATTTGCTAGAAAATAAATTTAGAATAATAAATATCTTTTTTATTTCTTTATTTCGCTTTACTTTTTCATCAGTAACCGGATCAAATTTAAAATGACTATTATATCTTGATATACGCAAGATTTTAGTTAATTCAGAATTTAAATATTCCGATTGACCATTAAGCTAAATTAATAAAATAATTTTTATGATGATAAGAATAGAAATTTGTACTTTAAATGTAATCGATTGATCAAATTGAAATTCTTGTTCAGAATGAATAATTGGTGTTTGATAAGTTACAAAAGCACCAAATTGATTATCTTCAATCGATTTATTTTTAAATAAACGATAAGTACATGAGAAATAATTAATATCTCCTATTTAGACAAATAATAAAATTAAAAACTACAAAGAAATTTAATCTAACCGACTAATTGTTTTAATTCTTTATTTTCAACTGTAATTGAAGATTTTGAAACTAAACATGGTCGTGTAAAACCAATATCAAGTGCTGTAATAATCAAATCATTTTCCATTAAAGCACCACTTAAACCTTCACCTATATTATGCATAGAATAAACAATTATTTTCATAACATAGAAAAATCATTTTACCCCAAAGAACTGTATTACTTCGTAATTCTTCTGGAATTATTTGATCCGCATACATGTCACTAAAATAAAATTCACCTCCAGGCTACAAATGTCAAATTTCTATTTAATATTATCATCGTATTTAATAATTTATATACTTTTAACATTTCGTATACTTGTTCTAAAACTTTTCGTTTATCAGGTGTTAAATTAACAACACAATTTGAACTAGACAAAATAAAAATGAATGCGAAGATGTAAAAGTTCGATAAACATACATAACAACATCAAAAGAATTAATTTTTAATTCAGGATTATCAGTCATTTCTTCAATTTTACCCAATTGAAATTCAACATTGGGTTTATCGAAACCAAATTGTTTTGTGTGATAATCAATGAAACGGTTTGCAACATCAAGCTAAATTTAAAGTCAGAATACTTCATCAGATGATCATCAATGTCTGAAATAACTTACTTGTTCTTTAGTCATATCAACACCAACAACATGTCCTTGAGGACCAACTAAACTTGATAAAATATAAACATCTCGACCTGATCCTGAACCGAGATCTAAAACTCGACAACCTTCAAGTTTTGGTGGAAATACTAAACCACAACCATAATATCTATTTGAATAAATAGAAAAAAGATTCGAATTGTCTATTTATTGAAGAAATTCACCTTGATACGACGTCAGGATGAACGTTTTTGACAATATCTTTAATAAAACAAGGAACTTCTGCTTTTGAACAACAAGCATCAGTTTTTAAATCACTCGATTGTTGTAATCGTTGACTATAATATTCTTGTACATTTTCATGTATATTTGCCATTGAAATGTAAAAAGCGATGCTCTTCGTTTTACGTGTATCTTATTTCACAGTACGCATATGAAATACATAGATATTTTAAAAACAAAACCTTTTGTAGCTGGTCTAACTAATCTGCCAATCGTATTCAAAATAGTGTCAATATTACATTACACATATTTTCTACATTCGCGAGCTCTACTACCCACTTGAATTACGTTGATTCTGGCGCCATAAATGTAGAAATTATATGTATCTTATTTTAACCCAAGATTACAACATCACGCCATTAATTTCACCTAGATTTTATTTTATCATGGCAAATATACACGAAGACGTTCAAGATTATTATGGACAACAATTACATCAATCAAGTGATTTAAAAACTGATGCTTGTTGTTCAAAAGCAGGAATTCCTTCTTTTATCAAGGATATTGTCAAAAACGTTCATCCTGACGTCGTATCAAGGTAAATTTCTTCAATAAATAGACAATTCGAATCTTTTTTCTATTTATTCAAATAGATATTATGGTTGTGGTTTAGTATTTCCACCAAAACTTGAAGGTTGTCGAGTTTTAGATCTCGGTTCAGGATCAGGTCGAGATGTTTATATTTTATCAAGTTTAGTTGGTCCTCAAGGACATGTTGTTGGTGTTGATATGACTAAAGAACAAGTAAGTTATTTCAGACATTGATGATCATCTGATGAAGTATTCTGACTTTAAATTTAGCTTGATGTTGCAAACCGTTTCATTGATTATCATACAAAACAATTTGGTTTCGATAAACCCAATGTTGAATTTCATTTGGGTAAAATTGAAGAATTAACTAATAATCCTGAATTAAAAGTCAATTCATTTGATGTTATTGTGTATTGTTTTTCTTCCCCTCCTGTTCTACATTTCCTTAGATCATTCTTATTTAGATCAAATTGTGTTGTTAATTTAAGTCCGGATAAAAATAAGGTTTTGCAACAAGTCTATGAACTGTTAAAAGTAACTTAAGATTTCATGCACAAACATATCATATATGTATTTAAATATCTATAGCCCGGTGGTGAATTTTACTTCAGTGATGTTTATGCTGATCGATTAATACCAAAAGAATTACAAGAACACAAGGTTCTTTGGGGTTAGATGATTTATTTTTTTAAATTCCAAATGAACTTTCTTCTTCTATTACTCATAGGTGAATGCTTAAGTGGTGCAATCCGTGAAAGTGATCTAATTTCTGCTGCACTTAATATTGGTTTTACAAAACCAATTTTAGTAACTGAACAACCCATCGGTGTGGATAATAAAGAATTAGAAAAATTAATTGGTTAGATTGAATTTCTTTCTTTTGAACATGTAATATGTTTTTATTCAGGTGATATTAAATTTACATCATGTACTTATCGTTTATTTAAAAATAAATCGATTGAAGATAATCAATTTGGTGCTTTTGTAACTTATCAAACACCAATTATTCATTCTGAACAAGAATTTCAATTTGACCAATCGATTACATTTAAAGTACAAATTTCTATTCTTATCATCATAAAAATTATTTTATTAATTTAGCTTAATGGTCAATCGGAATATTTAAATTCTGAATTAACTAAAATCTTGCGTATATCAAGATATAATAGTCATTTTAAATTTGATCCGGTTACTGATGAAAAAGTAAAGCGAAATAAAGAAACAAAAAAGATATTTATTATTCTAAATATATTTTCTAGCAAATTCCAAGTTCAACAAATCAAAAACCTAATACTCAATCATCGAGTTGTTGTTGTTCTGGAAATTGTTAATTTTATTTTTATTTTTTAAAAATAAATAAAAGAAGAATAAAATAAATGATTCATTCTGATAAATAGTCGAATTTCAAGAGAATTCATTGGAATTTTTACAGAAATAAACGTGATGTTTTTCTTTTGCTTGAATTTTTGTTTGTCAAGAGAAAAAGAACAAAAAGAAAAAGAGAGAAAAAGATTGATTTTGTTGCTTGGATTTGTGTATAGCGATCAAATTTCAAGGTTTAACTATGAATTTCTTTTAAATGGGTTCAGCTGCGAGTTTGCGCCGTAAATCAACGATTGAATTCGATGAAAAACGTCTTGAAAATCTCGAATTATTCACGTTGATTTACTTGCACGATGAATTTAACGAAGAAATTCGAGAGAAATTGAGATTGACGATTGATTATCTATGTTATTTCAACGATTTCGATCAATGTGAACAGTTTATTGCGAAGAGAAACTCGTCGGAGAAGTTGTTCGTCGTTGTTTCGAGTTTATTTGCTCAGAAATTCATTTCGACAAATCACAATGTCAAACAAATCAATTTTATTTACATTTTCGAACGAAATTCAGACGTAAGAACGAACTTTTCCATTGACAAATATCCGAAAGTAAACGAAATTCTTGTTCTCAGATCGAATTTTTCGATTGTTTAACGTTTAGACTCGAGGAATTTACTTGAATTTCGATAGTTTAATCGAAGATTTATCGTTCGACGTCAAGCTTTCCGAACGTTTCTTTGATCTTCAACCGATTACGATTTACAATCGTTCGGATGTTGATCATTTGAGTTTTGTTTTTTTTCAATTATTTCTCAATGAGTTTTGTTTGAAATCTTCGTCGTCGTTTGATTCGACGAATTTCTTCGAAATTCTCCGAACTTATTATCAAACAAATGCAAATCGATTGGAACAAATCGAACATCTCAATGAAATAATTCATTCGTCGAAGAAATTCCTTCGGTTTTATCGTCAAAATTCATTTGTCGGACAAATCCTTCAGAAATCTTTGCAAAATTTCGACTTGAAAATTTTATTTTCGATGAGATTTTTGATTGAAAATCTGCATCGATCATCGAACAGCGAATTTCATTTCGAAACCGACGAAATTTTCTATCGAAGTCAAATTCTCTCCGAAGAAACTTTCGGCAAACTCAAATCCAACATCGGTTCGTCGAATTTTCGTTGTTTTTCATTCGAATTCAACTTCGTTTTTCTAGGCGAATTATTGTCAATCAACAATTTCTTTTTCGCCAATCAAAATCGCGCCGTTTGTCTCGGCAAACTTCGCGAATTGAACCTGTCCGATAAGAGATTCTCTCGAATTTTATTTCAAATTCAAATTCCTCGTGAATATCACTTCGACAAAACCCGGCCGATAATCATCGTAAATTCCCATGAAAAAACAATTTTCTTTTCCATCGGTTCGATCTTTCGAATCGATCAAGTTGTGTTCGACATAAACAACGATTGTTCAATCGTTCAATTGACCATTTTCGATCAACAGACGAACGATCAGTTCAATGATCTCTTTGCATATTTCAATTCGAAGAAAGATCCGCTCGTTTTAGCGCATCTTCTCCGACAGATTTCTCCTCAATCCGCTCAATTATTCTACAAACATTTGCTCAATGACAACAATCAGCTCGAATGTTACATCGGTCTTGGTCTTTGTTCGTATTTACAAAAAGATTTCACTCAAGCGCTGGAATATTTTCATCGAGCTTTGGAAATACCAACGGAATCGAGATTTATTCAATCGTCGTTACACAATTCGATGGGTCTTGTTTGTGCGCAATTGAATCAAATTCATCAAGCTGATGAACATTTTCGCAAATCTTTGGAATTTAGTGTTGTGCCGCTGCATCGAGCGGCTATTCATCATAATTTAGCGTTGATTTCAAGTGAAAAGGGTCTATTCGACGAGGAAATCTTTCATTATGAACAGGCGTTTCAAATTCGAACGAATCAATCGTCGACAAATCAACTGAAAATCGCTTGTTTGATCAATAATCTCGGCATAGCACATGCAGATTTAAATCAATATGACAAAGCTCTTTCGTATTTAAAACAAGCGTTAGAAATACGATTGAAACATTTGCCTGAATATCATGTTGATATTGCGAAAAGCTACGCAAATATCGGAACTGTTTATGTGAAATCAAAGGATTTGCATGTTGCGTTGGATTATTTTAAGAAAGCTTTACTTTTATTTCAAAAACAAACGATACAATCCAATGAAGAGATTCAAGCTATTCAAAATAACATTCAAATCGTTCGAGACAAACTGAATTAGAGCCTCTTTTTCTTTTGTTTTCTTCGTTTTAGAAGAGAAAAATTATTTTACGCATAACTAAATACTGTTGAGTTGTTTTTTTTTATTACAAAAGAGAAAAAAAATATATAATACAGAAAGAGAAAATTGAAACTAATCATCATCATCACCGTCTTCAGTTAAAAATCGATGCCATTCATCCATCCGTTCTTTTTCTTTTTCAGCTGAAGCTTCGACATTGTATTTTGTTGAACCTAAAACAAAAAGACAATATTGTTTTGAAATGAAATATTCGAATGAACCGACCATCATAAGTTTGACATTCGATAACTCTTCCTTGCCAAATTCGTTTATTCATATTTTGACAACAAACATCAGCTTGATCGATATCTCCAAACGCAATTGTAACGATTCCCTCTGCATTCGTCTATTTAACAAACAAACAAATAGAAAAAAAAATGAGTTTTTCGTGATTTCTTACGTCATAAATGTTGATCTTTTTGACTTCACCGTATTCTTGACAATATTCTCGAATATTATTTTTCAATTTATCAACGAATAATGGATCATTCTAAATCAAATTCTTTTGTTTTTCTCGTAAAAACAACGAAAGGAAATTTACTTTGAATTGTTGTAAATCGAACATATTTTTGAGAACAACAATTCGTTCGTATTTATGTCGAACAACTTCCGGTTTATCGTCCCAATTGAGTAATTTATTCGCTTGTAATTCTTTGGCTTTCTTATCGATTTTCTTTCGTTTTCGTTTCAAATCGGGATTAAACGTTCCTTTGACTTCGAATTTCGCTCGTTCGACATGAATTTTATACGAACGTAGGTCCATTTCATCGAGCATATCGATGCACAATTTCACTGACTCAGGCTAAACAAATCAAAACATTAGAAAAAGCAAAACAAAACCGAAGCACAAACCCGAAGATATCGACATCGTCCATCGCCTTTCGGTTGGCCTTGCTCGTCTTTATACAAGCGAATCTTCTTCTTTCTCGGATCGTTCGGATCCGGCGAAATAATTCCGTATTTCGACATTAATTCTTCGAATTCTTCATCGGTCATGTCCAATGGCAAACCACTGACATAAACATTGCAATTCTTTTCATCGGGCAACTCGAACCAACCTGAAACAAAAAGATTCTTCGTTTTTCAATGAATCAGAGTGAATTGAAAAATGCAATCAGCTTTCTTGTGAAATCAGAAAACACCATTATTTGTAAATGAACATCATTTTCATTGAAAAGTGTTCGGTTAGAATCGAACAAATGTCTCGCTCGACTCAACCTATTCGACCAAACAAACAAACAACTACCTTCATTCGCCTTTTTCTTTTCAATTGGTTGCGCCGTTGATTTCTCTTGGCTTTCAGTGCTTTCAATTCCTTGATTATCCCAAGAATTTGTCTCATTATTCCATTGATATTTGATTTTTGTCAAATGATCTGTATAATTTTCCACATTGGACAGAAGTTCCCATTTGAGCTGCTCTTTGAGCCAAACATAAGTCTGCTGTTTGCCTTGATCATCATTGACAGAATACGTGCTCACACCGGGGATCCAAGTATTGTCTTTAGCTGAGAATGTATATTGAATATTATTCGTTGGATCGGTGTAGGATTGCAGTGGAATCCATTGCTGAGTGTCTTTATCGAGTTTATAGGTCATTCCGTCGCGTTCTTGGACGTAAGTTTGCTGTTGAACGTCATATCGAACGCCGGATGAAGATTCTAGACCGTAGTTCATGTGATGTTCGACGAGAAATTCTTCGGAAACTTTCGGGAACCTAAAAAAAACGAAGGTGAAATTGAAAATTTGAGGAAAAAGCAACGGACCATCCTTTGACTGTTGGGTCCCATTCGTAGACAGTTCCGTCGGGATCGACTTTGGTTTTGGTTTGTGCGGCGTTGTCTTGCAGTTGTTTGGTTTGTTCTAAACGAAGTTGTCGCTGAAATTCATCTTCTTCGTCGTCCTCGTCTTCGTCGTACGTCGTTGGACGTGCAGCACGTTGATAAACCGCATTGGCTTTCGTTTTTTTCGGTTTAACTACCTCGTGAATCCGTTCGTCATCATCCGATGAATTACTTTCATGTTCAGACATCTAAAAAAAAATGAAAAAAAGAAAAAAAGTGTACGCAGAAACTCGAATTATTGAAGAAAAAAACTGGAAATTAAATCGTCGAAATGACACTCGGTGGAACCCAACCGCCCATCGATTGTTCGATTTCCTGTGCTACAGCTAAAGTCAATTGATCTCGTCCTCGGGCAGCCACACATTGCATTCCCAAAGGCAATTGTTGCGAATCCAAGCCCAACGGACATTGTGTCGATGGCAAACCCAGTGCATTAATGATTCCACAGTAGATATAATCGAAAGTATTCATCGCTACTGGCCAACCGTGAACCGGTACCGGCTGAGGAAACGTTGGAAAGAAAAGAACACCGTCATTGCCCAACAAAATTTGAATTTCTTCGAAGAATTTGTGCGCCATTTTATGGAAAACTGTGTTGTATTTGTTGGGAACGGCTTCGAGAATGGCTAAGCCGATTGCGGGCAATGTGTGTGTCGAACGAAAGAGAAATTTATTGAGCATTTCATGGTAACCGTTTAAGTACGATTGACGATCGTTGAGTGTCAATGAAAAGTCTCGTGATGAAAGTTTACCGTCGACCATCATCGCCGACCAGAGATTGACGGCGTAACGAAGACGTGTCAAACGTAAACGAGTGACATGTGTACCGAATTTTGATTCGAAATGCTTGACGACCTGTTTAGCAAAGAGAAAAATAGAAGAAATCTATCGGAAAACGAGATTTTACTCGACGATGAGCGGCTTTTTGATCGCGATGAACACTGTTGACGAAATATGCGTCGATTTCATCGATGTAAAAATAACGCAATTTGCTCAAATCAACCTGAAGATTTCGAAATGAAAATGATCTTGAATCGATGAGAAAGACTTACAGGAACGTCGATGCTTATCAATCGTTCGATATTCTCCGGTCCAGCTAAAACTTTCAGCATCGGTTGCAAATCACTCGCATATCGACACATCGGACCAGTAGACAGCAAATATTTCTGATGGAAATCCTTATGCGGTGGATATTGACCGTCATTAGGCACAATATCTATATTCATTCAATCGAAATTTATCAAAAAAGATCCGACTTCACGGTCAATACCTGGAGTCGTTTTATGACCGAAGATTCCATTCATAAACGAAGGCAATCGAATACTACCGCCGATATCTGCGCCGACAGCAAAGGGAACACCAGCTGCTGAAACAATGCAACCAGCTCCACCTGAACTACCGCCAACAATTCGAGATAAATCATATGGATTATTTGTTGTTCCATAAATTGAATTTCGTCTAGTGAAAATTTTAGCGTTTTTCAAGTTTAATCGAACGAAAACTTACGATTCAAACCACATACAACCTTCACTGACGTTTGTATTGCATACAAGTATAGCGCCAGCTTTTATCATGTTTGCGACGGATGTTGCTGTTCGTTGACAGATGTAATCTTTTCGAGCGGCGATCCCGGTTGAATTGTGAAAACCGATGAATTCCATTGATTCTTTGATTGCAAATGGAACGCCGAGAAATGGAGCTCGTTCTTCGGTGTATTGCTCAGGTAGTGATGACCGACCGTAGGAAACAGAATCGAGAATACGATCGATTTCTTGAGCTTCGTTTAAAGCTTCGGAAAATCGTTCGTCACAATAAACATTTAGATATGGTTGAACGGCTTTTATTCGGTCGATATAAACTTGAACAACTTCGTAGGAAGTTATCTGAAAATGAATTGTGAAAGAAAGAAAGAAAGAAAGGAAATTATGAGGAAAGTTAGGTTACTTGGCGTTGTCGAATACGTTTCGCAAGGACATGTGCAGGCTGAAGTAAGATTTGATTTGTAATCGGAGGTAAACGAAATTTTTGATTGCCGTAAATTAAACGATAGCCAAGATGAATAAATATCGAGAGAAAACTACGAATCACCCATAATATGGAAGATATCAGTTGCAAGGATTTCGGCATTTTAGTGATTTTATATTGAAACGAATGAACAAATATATCTTGAGCAAGGTGAGAGGTGAGGCAAGTTATCAAGAGTGTTTGTTAATGGACTATTTTATCACCAATCCCAGAAGATAATAATGATTCATCATTCTTTTATGTACATGTCTCACGACATCTATAGTGTTATATCATCTTTGCTATAAAAATACCCAGGTCGAAATAGTACGACTGTAAACTGTGTAAAATGGCCGTATACGCTACCGTTTTGTACCGTCACGATGACCATATTGATCGCCCTGGGTAACGGAGAAATTTTTCTTTGTTTTAAACAATAATATAAATAAAGCCACGCTATACCATGAACAATTCATATGATGTGTATAACAAAAATATACAAGTACGTATGTTTTAATTCATTATTATTAAACTATCACTTCTCCATTCATATCTAGACTTGAGGGTGCGGTTCATAACCGGCAAAATTATGACCAAATACGGACAGTCGTATCGATAGATCTGGGTTTAGAATATACGACCTTACGGACCTGATTACGATGCTCCGCTTCTGGCGCGTTTAATTAATCTGCAAGGTCTACAAATTCTTGAGTTAGAAAATATAATTCAATGTCAAGAGCATAGTATCAAAACTTTAGAAGATATTTGTCAAGCACGTGTATAAAAATTCGTGGAGTAATAATCAAATATGATATTTTATTTAATCATTTCGTTATAATAACTGTTGATATTAATTTGTTCATCGTGTTTTTCGTTACTCTATTAAAATAAATAATGATCTCATTCTATGATAGTTTGATCGTTTGTAAAATGAAAACAATATCGTTTAAAAGAGTTTTATATATGGCGGTGAAGGCAAATTTGAATCAGTACCACTATAAATAGCTGCTTGTTTGAATGGGCAAGGCGTTTCATGCCAAAGGTAACGCATACCATACAATGACTTTCCAATACATGAACTTGGCACTGCTACAGTGATTTCTAGATTATTTTTGTTAGTGATCTTTGTCGGAAGCCAGATTGTATCGTTTAAACATTGACTGCCTTCGCAGCAAACCTACAAAAAAAGAATACAGACATTTTTGCTTTAAAATTTGTAAAGTCAAACATCAAATCCATTTTGATTTCGAAGTTCAATACTTGACACGGCTGTATAAGTTACATTGACAGTTGCAGCACCAGACGTGTAATCAACTTTTTGAATAATCGGGCCTTGAAATTCGACTTGATGGCCATAAGCAATAGCTAGACCTGAACGTGAAAGTCGATAACCAACATCATGTTTATATCGAGGATGAACACTAAAGAAAATCAACTATAGATTTATTGAATTGCCGTTTTCGTTTACCCATTAGGATCATCACGTAAGTCTAATGTTACGGCCATGAACATCTTTGCAACAACATTGTTTGGAACATAGCCGACATCGAATGTTTGATGCCAACGAATCCAAGGAAAATTACCGACTCTTGTGGTGTCATGTGTATCAGTAGACAACTAACAAAAATAATTAATTTCAATGTCAATGATATTCTCGAATGCATATACTTGTACAAAACCAAAAGGAAATTGAATGTCAGTCGTACCATTCGTACGTTCATTCCATTCTTGTCTCCAATAATGAATCAATTTTGTGAAAGAACAAGCATATTTATCAGTATTGTATAATGTATTCTGTTCACCTAACAACAACAACAACAATAGAAAACAAGAAATTGTAACAAAGTATACTATCGTTACCTTGGTACCAAATAATACCATAAATGACAAGTCGTGTAAAAGGATGTATCATTGAATTGTATAAATCTGAATGATTCAATCCAACAGCTTGATAAGAACTCTCATATGATTGTATTTGTGTTTCTGATTTCCTATAAATTACCGATGAAACACAAGACATAGAATGGTACTAACAACAAGTGATACGAACGCAGTGATATTACATTCTTGTAAAGCTTTTGGTGGCATCCAAAGTTCAATGAATGTTCCACCCCAACTAGTTGCAATTAGACCAATTGGTCGTCCGTTTAACGCTTGATGAATCATACGACCATATAACCAACATACAGCTGACATATAATTCCAATCTGGACCACCAATACTTGAGGGTGATGCTAAAGACCAATTTAATGAAATGGAAAGTAATTCTTCAACGGGTACTGCTGACGCAACTCGTGCTACACTGAAAACTCGAATTTTTGGATAATTTCCTGCGTTGGCAATTTCGATTGTAGCATTGTAGATCAGACTCACAGTCAATTCCATATTCGATTGACCTGAACACACCCAAACATCACCAAACATAACATCATGTAATGTTATTGTTACAACAGTTCCATTTTTTAATGGTTGTGTCACATGAATATCAAAGGGTCCTTCATCTGAAACTGGATCCAATGTTACTGACCAAATACTTTCATTTTGTGCATTGGTTGAAGTTTCACTGATTGTTGTGTAAATTCGTCCATCAATGGTAAGTGTAGTCAATGTATTTGAATCACCAAAACCCCAAACAATGGCTCGTTGTGGTGCTCGTTGCAAGACCATATGATCTTGCAAATAATTAGCAAAACGAGGAGCGGCATTACCTATCACGAACAACAGTTCAATGAATCTACAAAATTGATTGATACCTACATTGAGTAATGAAAGTCAAGAAAAAGATCGCGATGACGCGACACATATTCATGTTTATTTCAACTCTATTGAATTTACTTCGAAACGGACTTAGCTATTGTAAGGTGCATATTTGATAAGATAACAAGTTTATTACAAAAAAAAACGAATTCTGCGAACTTAGAAGAGTTTTAAATAGGGCAGTGACGGTAAATTTGAATCAGTGCCACTGTAGAGAGCTGCTTGTTTAAATTTAAATGGACATGAAGTTTCTCGCCAAAGATAACGAAGACTATACAATGCTTTGCTAATATAAGTATTGTTTTTATTCCATTTATTTTTATGTTAATATGTAATATTATTATTATCATACCCCAGGTCGAATTAGAACGGTCGTAAACAGTCGTGATATGAGTGTATTCGACCGGTTTTGAATGTATACGTCACGATGAGATACGGCCGTAATACGGTGATTACCAAACGTGTCATTTACGATAAAATTCGGCTGTAAACTGTGTTAAATGGCCGTATATGCTACCGATGCTATGGTCAAGGTCATCAATGACCAAACAAAGATCATCGACATGACGCTCAAATAAGTTTAAACGATGAATTTCGGGAAGTTGCTGTTCGATTATGCACATATATTTCTGTTTTTTTCTGTATTAATTCTTAATCCTTTATGTGTTAATAAATTACTTGTGAGGGAAAGAAATGAGTCGATCGAACTACTTCAAAAGATCAGAGAATTTTCTTGTATTGTAACCACGATATAGAATTCCATTGATACATATTTTGCGAAAGAAAAATAAATTGATGCGGAACTCATAAACAGAATCATATTTTTACATTTGAAGTTGTTTGACAGAATTTTCAATTCTAAAATTGTCTGCAAATCTCAAAAATAAGAAAAAAAGAAGACGAAGAACAATAAATGGGAAGTATCATTTTGTATTGTTCGAGAAAACATAAAGTTCGTCTTTCGCATCACTGGGTCGCTGCTGTTGCATACTGTTAATTGACACTAAATGACAAACAACATCGATTTTTTTCTTCCTACGCCTCATCGCTTTCAATAGTTTGTCATATATGACGAACAGAGAGAGAGAGACAGAGATGTGCACCAGCTGGTTAAAACCTCTGTGCTATTAAGCAAAAAAAAAACAAGAAAAATGAAGTTTTATTTGATCGATATATTCATTGTCGTTTTTTCTTATTAACATTTTCACCCTTCCCTATCGACGACAAAAACACCTCATCAATTTCAATATTATTCCCGATTTCTCTCATCTCTCTACAAATGTTAAAAATCACTGTTCATAATGCTGAACGTATTCCGAATACGGAACGTTCCACCAATGTTGATCCAATGGTAACACTTGTTTTTCAAGGTAAATACGTGATTCTAATTTATAATCAATCGTCAACATGTAGGAGTTAATAGAGTCATATAAAATCAAATAGTTTATGCATATGAGACAAATGAAAAAAGAAAAACCAATGAGTAATAAAAATGATGTTGAAAAATTTGGCATTTGCCATGTTATTGTACATGACGTTCAGAATGTACCACCGTCTGTTGAAAGATTTCGAGGATTACCTGATCCTTATGTGAAAGTTTTTTATCATGGTAATTTTCGTTGAGATTCAATTGAGATTTTTTTTCGTTTTAAACTAGGTATTAAAAAACAAACGAATTGGCAACGATCAACTTGTGATCCAAAATGGGATGAAGTTCGTTTGAATCTTATTGAGAAATATTTGTAATTACAATTTTTTATTTAGACACTCGATTTTCCTCTTAATGGCGTTCCAATTCAAAATAATGATACCTTAGAAGTTCAACTCAAAGATCATGAAACACTCGGTGCAAATAAGTAATCAACATCATTTCAGTTGTTCTTGTTTTTTGCTTATCGAAGTATTTTGTAGACTTATTGGACAAGGTACTGTTCAATTAAGTGATCTTCTTCGTGCTGGAACAATCAAACGTCGAATTGTTCAATTAACAAATCCACAAGGCGTCGTTCTCGAAGCAGTACTTTCTTTTTCTTCCAATAAAACATTTTTTTTCAACTATTTTTTTTTCGAATTAGACGAAACTCTACATAACATTGGAATATATTCCACCAGATGGATCGGTTAAAGTTCCAGTTAATTCAAAAGCTGGTGATCCAAATCAATTCGATGATGTTCCTCTGCAAAATAATGTCGACGCAGCTTGGCTCGGCGAAGCACAAGCTGATTTAGCATTCAAACGACAGAACAAACCTCGGTCAACGAAACCACAAGATTTTCAAATCCGTATAAAAATCTTTCAAGCTCGTCAATTAGATGGAAATAATCTTCATCCCGTTTGTCGTGTTCGTGTTGTTGGTTCAGTTAAACAAACGAAAATTCAAAAAGGAACAAATCAACCGTATTTCAATGAAGTTTTCTTTTTCAATTTGAACATGTCCGAAGCGGAATTATGCGATGAAATGATCGAATTCGAAGTTTGCAATTCTCGAACACTTCGATCGGACATGAAAATCGGCACATTTAAAATGGATATCGGTTATATTTATTCTCAAGCCAAACATTCGATCAATCGAAAATGGTTATTATTGAGTGATGATGATGATCGAATGGCTGGAGCTAAAGGTTATCTCAAAGTCACCGTTAATATCTTAGGTCCCGGTGATGAAGCACCTGTGAGAGGAGTTTTGAGTTTGTCAAAAGTTTTTGAATGCTCGTGTGTTTTTAGTCTCAAGAAAATGCTGATGATAATGATGACATCGAAAGCAATTTATTGAAACCAGCTGGTTTGATGTTACGACCTGCGACCTTTGTTTTGAAAGTTTTCAAAGCTGATGATTTACCACGAAGTTCATATTTTCAGTTTTCAAAAAAACAAACGTGACTTTCTAATTGTCGATTTTCAGTGGATAGCGCGTTTCTTCATGGAGTGAAAAAGATCTTTCATGCAACTGAAGATATTAAAGAACTAATCGATCCTTATGTTGTCTTTTCATTTGCTGGTCAACAAGTATTCGACTGTAATTCATTTTTTTTCGTTTGTCTGAATATTTGAATAGGTCTCATCGAAAATCATTTACACATGTTCACATCCCGAGTTTAATCAAGAACTTCGACTTGGTTTAAAAGTAAATCTTAGTCAATTGAAAAAAAAACAACACAATTCATTTGTCTCTTTTCGCATCGATATAGTTTCCATCAATGTGCGATAAAATTCAATTAACAGTGATGGATTGGTAAGTTTCATTGATTGTTTTTTTTTGAAATTCGACAAAAAGAAAACAAATGAATCGGACTAAACAGGGATCGTTTACAATTCGATGATACAACAGGCTCAGCACTCTTGCATATAAATCGTCTTTGTGACGATCGAGAAAATGGTATTTCAGATATAATTTTTCGTTTCTTATTTTCAAATTCGGGCACTTGGGGGGATTGATTGTTTGCATATGAGTTGTGTTCTATTTCGTTTTTGTTAAAGGGATAAATTGACAAAAGATGAATTTACTGGATCGACTTTTATTCATTTGATCAAAATCAGTCAATTGAGTGATAAGGGTATTTTGTAGAAACTAGTCTTTGTACACGCTTTGGGTTGTTGTTGATTTGCTTTGTTAAATTTTGTTGAAGGGATCGGTTAACACAAAATGATACGATTGGTGTTGGGTCGCTTGAAGTTTTATCTAAGGATAATGGTAGAATCGATGATTTAAATGACGATGAAATTGAATGTTTGGGTTTTGTTTAAGGTTTTCTTCCGACATTTGGTCCGTGTTGGATTAATTTATATGGCGGACCGAGAGAATTTTCCGAAGTACCAACAGTTTTAGATGAATTAAATACCGGAAAAGTAAAGAGAAAAAAAAGCAGAGAAATAATTTGAAAATTTGCTATTTGAAATGTTCACAGGGCGAAGGTGTTGCGTATCGTGGTCGAGTTTTTGTCGAATTACAAACGATTCTCGGCGAAACTCCAAGTGAACCCATCGGTGAAATCGCTAATTCCGATGTGATTCGCGCATTGCCCTATCAATCACGTAAAAAATATAAACTACACGCTGCATTTCTCGATGCTTGCATGTTATACGAACACGAATCGACCATTGAATTCGAAATGAGCATTGGCAATTACGGAAATAAATTCGATGATCTCGTTGGTAATGCAAGTTGTTCGACAACACCACCAACAAATCCGGTTTTTGACGGATCATCGTATTATTTTCTTCCCTGGGGAAACAATAAACCTTGTGTACAAGTGGCGAGCGAATGGGAAGATATTACTTTTCGATTGGAAGCGATGAATCAATTATCGAAAATTAAATTATTCATTGTATATTTTGCTCGTTTTGCTTTTTTGATTCAATCGAAAATTTCGGTTTGTTTAGACGGGTTTGATGTCGACATTAGAATTATTGAAAATCAAACAAACATCTGATGAAGTTCTTGTTCGACATTACAAACAATCACTTGACATGGTTATCGCACATTTAAGGTAGGAAGTTGTTTTTTTCTTCTGAGATAATTCGAAATTGTTTTGCCAAATAGAAAACCTTTGCCTGAGCCTGAACCAGGTCGTCATCATGTCAATGAATTGGACCGTTTGAGACGTCAAATGCGTTTGAAAGATCTCGCGGAAATGATCAAAACCTTAGAAGAACTCAAACATCACGCTAAAACATCTCAAGAAATCGTCAATGCACTCGAAGACATCCGAGAAAATCTCGAATATCTCGAAAGCGATGTAAAACACAGCTAAATTTCATCAATTTTGTCTCGAAAAATTCAATTTTAGCCTCAAAATTCGATTCCTGACGTGATTATCTGGTTGCTATCCAATGGCAAACGATATGCATATCATCGAATTCCTGCGAACGAAGTTTTCTACTCGTCACACGTCGATCGTCGGGGTCGTCTTTGCGGTAAAGTTCAAACTGTGACATTGAAATGGCCGGGCAGAGAAACTGACATCGATAAAGACAAACTCAATTTCCTTCCCGCGGAAATTCGTGTGAAGATTTGGTTGGGTTTAGCTGTTCACGAACAAGATTGGCTGTCGCAACAGAAAGGTGCTGATCTGGCGATTTACGCAGAAACTTATGAAAATCAAACGAATGTTCTCGGACAATGGACAACGGGAGGACCGCTAATGAGTCGACATTCTTGGTCGGATGTCACCGGAAATGTAAATTTTTTCCTTGTTTTTCGAGTTAAATATGCAAAAATTGTTCGTATTCAGATAAGTTTACCGAAAACGAACTTTCAATTACCACCCGGTTGGCGATGGGAAGGCGATTGGTACATTAGTCCGGAAATCAGGTCAATTAAAACTCATTCCGAAAAGATTTTTATTAATTCGTTGATATTCGAACTTTAGTTCTCGATTTTCCGACGATGCTGGACACAGAAAATTTACCGAAGAAGCTTACGAACATGAATATCGATTGATCGCCGGTGCACAATGGCAGCCGAAGACCGTGGCATGGACTGATTTAGTAGGGCGTTGATTTCGGACTTTTGATGATTGAATCAAATGAATATTTAGGCGGGAGATAAAGTTGCCAGTAAAGACGAACGAAAAGATCCACCGGCTGGTTGGATTTGGGAAGATGAATGGACGATTGATGCGAATCGAGCTGTGGATGAAGAAGGTTTTGAGTATTGTGTCAATCAAACACTTGGAGGATGGTGTCCGACGGAGAAAGTTTTTCATTTGAATCGTCGACGACGTTGGTATCGAACGAGAGTTGTGCAAGTTGGAAACGCAATTGAATTAGAGAAAAAGGTTCGTTGTTCATTCAATTTGATCAAAAGAAAATACTCGACTAAATTAGGAGAATTTACTTTTACTTGAATCATCGGATGAAAATATTCCTTTGATCGAACGAAGTCAAGTGGGTTTTAGATCTCTTAGATTTAGATTTAGCTTTTTTCTTCTTCTTATTCTCAAATTTACGATTGTTTTTTCGAATAGAAAACTTCGGAAAAGACGAAAAGCGAAGGTTGGGAATACGCTCCGATGTTTAACATGAAGTTTCACGCTGACGAACGAAGTATGGACATGACACGTCGACGACGTTGGCACAGAAAAATGGTCCCATCAGCCGAAGAAAACCTTTCGAATTCATTCGTCAATACCGATGTTATCTTTCGAATGCAATCACAAGTACCTTCTATCGCCGATCAACAATCAACGGACTCGACAACACCAACCAAAGAAGTCAAAATCGAGTTAAACGCGCCGAGAATGTTTCTCACGTTTAAGAGTCAGTTCACTTTTCTTTGTTTTCAATTCGATATTCGTCGGTTGTAGAAGCGTATTTTTATGAACTACGTGCTTATGTTTATCAAGCTCGAAATCTTTTATCGATGGATCACGATAGTTTCTCCGATCCATTCGCACAAATTGGATTTATCAATCAAAGTCAACGAACTGAAGTTATTCAGAAAACACTTTGTCCAACTTGGGATCAAGTTCGTTCGTTGGTTTTGTTCATTCGAAAGTTAATTTTTGATTTGTCTAGACTTTGATCTTCTCGAATGTCGAATTGTTCGGCGAACCAGATGAAATTCATCACGATCCGCCGAATATTCTCATTGAATTGTTTGATAAAGATCAATATGTAAGTTGTTCGATTAGAAAAAACAAGCAGAATTCTTTTTATTTTCGTTGAATAAAAACTAAAAGGGAAGTCCGGATTTTCTCGGTCGAGTTCAATGTACGCCGATAGTTCGTTTAGTTCCGGATGAAAATAAACCATCGACCAAACTCAAATGGTTTCCTGTTAAACGAGGCAAAGACGATGCTGGAGAACTCTTAGCTGCGTTCGAACTTTTCTTAGTAAACAAAAAATCGAAAGAGATTTTTTCAAAGAAAATTCGGCTGTTTTTTAGCTTCCTGAAAGCGATAGTGAGAAGAAAATGCCGCCACATCCACCTCGACGTGGTAATTTATTCATCGTTCCTCAATCTATTCGTCCTCAACTGATTCGAACTGGAATCGAAGTTTGTTTTTGTTCGATTGAATGAAACAGATTGAGATTTGTATTTGATTTGACTTAGATTCTCAGCTGGGGCGTGAGAAACATGAAAACATTCATGTTGTCCGATGTCGATTGTCCGCAAGTTGTTTTCGAAGTCGGCGGCCAAGAAATCGAGTCAACTGTCATCAAAAGCGCAAAGAAAACGCCGAATTTCGATCGACCGTTGCTATTTCTCGATGTCGTACGTTGACTTTCCATTTACAAAAGCTGAAAAATCGAACTGATTTCTCTTGAGATGTTGCCCAAAGAAGATCTCTACGCACCGCCAATGAACATCAAAGTCAAAGATCATCGATCATTCGGCCGAAAACCGATCGTCGGCTTTCATGTTATAAAATCACTCGAACAATTTCGATGTGATCCGTCGACTCCATCGTTAACTTTGATGGAAGCAGCGAGTAATTTTCATTTTCTCGAATTAAATTTGCAACTTTCGAGTTTTGCTTTTCAAGAAGAATCTTTATCCGCTGTGACCTCGCCCGCTGAAGAAGTCGCTCTGCTTCCAACGGACAAAAAATCGAAGAAAAAACACAAAATCGTCACGGATTTCGCCGATGGAACGGTTTCGACGACGACCAATGAACTCGAAACGAAGATCGTCGATAAAAAATCAATGAGAAAACGAGTCAAACATTTTCTCAAACGACAAAAAACAGCCAGCGGAACGCCGATGAGACCCGAATCGAAATTAGCTAAAATCCAAAAATCGATGATGTCAAAACAAACGCAACAATATCAATCGGTTCCGATTATCGAAGAAGTTCGAATCGAACGAATTTTCACGTTGAAAATCTCTTCTCGTTTTTTTTTTAGCCAATCATCGAAGAAGACATCGACTGGTGGTCGAAATACTACGCATCCAAAGGCGAATTCAATAAATGTGGAACTTATCGACAAAAAGGCTACGAACCGTTGACGGTAAATCAGTTGATTCGAGTTTTTAACAAGGAAAATTGGCGTTTTTTTTTTTGAATGAAGATTTACGCTTATCCGCTGGAAATTCACGAGACTTTCGAAGGTTTCAGTGATTTCTGTCGAACATTTGAATTGACTCGAGGCAAAACGAAATTCGAAGAAGAAAATGAGATTGTCGGCGAATTCAAAGGTCTTTTCAAAGTCTATCCGTTGCCTGAAGATCCAAATGAGCCAATGCCTCACCGAATTATGGAAAATCTGCCCTCGAGCAGTCTCGAAGAATGTATCGTTCGAGTTTATATCGTTCGAGCCATTGATTTACAACCGACGGATTCGAATGGCAAATCCGATCCGTATATCGAAATCGAATTAGGCAAAACAACGATTGATAATCGAGATGAACGAATTCCCAATACGACAAATCCGGTTTTCGGAAAGTTTGTTTGTAAAAATCTTGTTTTTTTTTTGACCGATTTTTTTGTTTGAAAAGAATGTTCGAACTGAAAACAACGATTCCAACAGCTAAAGATCTGACAATTCGAGTCAAAGATTGGGATTTATTAACCTCGGACGATGTCATCGGACAAACAACAATCGACCTGGAAAATCGTCTGCTCAGCAAATATCGAGCTACCTGCGGTTTACCTTTGCAATTCAATGCGTATGCACTGAAAAATCTGTTGAGAATTTTGATGAGATTGTTGTGTTTAGAACGGGACTAAATCAATGGCGAGACAGTGTCAAACCGAGAAAGATTCTCTACGATGTCTGCAAACGAAATAATTTGCCACTTCCTGAGTTAATCGATGAACATACGATTCAAATCGGTGATTTACTCTTTCATTTAGAAGATTTCGGTTTGTTTTTGAACTCGATTGAAATGCAAAAAAAAACCAAAGACTTTCTCTCTCTAGAACAAGAACAAAATCTAACAATTCACGTCGGCGATGACGAAGAACGTTTAGCTTTATACATTCTACATAAACTTCGTCTTTGTCCTGAACACGTCGAAACACGACCACTGTTCAATCCTTTACAACCATTGATCGAACAAGGCCGTCTCGAGTTATTCGTGGACATCTTTCCTAAATCTCAAGGATCGCCCGGACCTATTTTCGATATTACGCCGAGAAAACCGAAGCCGTATGTTCTTCGAATCATCGTTTGGAATACCAGCGATGTTATTCTGCAAGAAACTTCGATCACCGGAGAGCAAATGTCCGACATTTATGTCAAAGGATGGATGAGCGGATTGGAAGAAGACATACAGAAAACGGATGTTCACTATCGGTTTGACAAATCGAAGTTTTTTTAAATATTTCGTTTGTTTTCGTAGATCGATGGATGGCGAAGGAAATTTTAATTGGCGTTTTGTTTATGATTTCGAGTATTTGCCTGCTGAACGATGTATTTCAGTGAAAAAGAAAGAACATTTCTGGAGTTACGATGCAACTGAATTGACAATTCCGCCGGTTTTGAATATTCAAGTTTGGGACAATGATAAATTCAGTGCCGATGATTTTCTCGGTAAAACGCTGAAAAAGATTTTGAAAAAGAAAAAAAAACGAACTGAATTTTAGGCGCATTGACACTCGATCTCAATCGACTTTATAAGCCGGCGAAAGACGCGGATTATTGTACATTGAATATTCTCAATGATGATCCATCGAATGTGATTTCGTTGTTCGATATCAAACGATTGAAAGGCTGGTGGCCGTGTATTGATGTCGAAAGTGGTGAACCGGAGTTAACGGTAAGTCAAAAGTTGACGAAGGAGATTGATCGAGAGAGAGGTTTTGTTTAGGGAAAAGTTGAACTTGAATTGGAAATTTTGACGGAAGAAGAAGCGAAAGAACGACCGGCTGGACGTGCACGAGATGAACCCAATGATAATCCGAAATTAGAACCACCTCAGTAAGAAAAACATCCTTTGCAATTTCGAGATAAAATCGCTCTGCTTTCGTTTTTGTTTAGACGACCTGAAACATCGTTTCTCTGGTTTCAATCGCCTCTTCGTTCGCTCAAACTTATCTGGCGAAAAACCAAATGGTATATTATTGGTACAATATTTTTAATCTCTTTCATTATATTCTTACTCTTATTTCTCTGGGCTATGCCTGTAAGAATCTTCGTTCGAACTCGACTTTCTTTCAAATCTTTTTCTCATTTTAGTCAGCTATTTGGTCACGATTGTTACACGTTACCGGGTGATTGTATTTATTCAAGAAATTCGATAATATTTATTAAAAATCTATTTTATCTCTTTGCCCTGTTCCCTGTTTTTTCGTTTGCTAATAAAGATTTTCGTTTTTTTTTCTCCGAAACACAAACTTTCACGCAGAGAAGAAGAAGAGAGAAAAACAAAAGAGACTACTAAGAGTCGTCATCTGGATGGAATAGATGTCGGGCGTGTGTTACTATGTTTTTTATTGAATAACTATTTGATTGGTTTGCATAAGTTTGTAAGTAAGCAGAAGATAGACTCGTCGATTTGTTGTTTTCGGGAAGGAACGACATTTTGCTTTTTGATTCGATTTCTGTTTTAGACGAATTTCTATTTAATTCACGTTCAATCAGAATGAAATTGAGTCTTGTTCGTTGGAGTGGTGGTGATGCTGAAGTTCCAGCTCATATCCGTGAGAAAATGGCCACCAATTGGTATGTTCGTCATTTCAATTCGTTTACAACTCGTGGTCGAGCCAATTCGGTGATGGCTGTCGTTGGCGGATGGTTTCTTTTCGGTTATACATTGAAGAAATGGTCGGCATCACGTAAAGCCAAACAATTAGCATCTGAACCTGCTAAACCAGCTGCACCACCTGCGCCACGTGCTTCATCATCAGCGAAAAAACACGGACATCATTAACTCGATTCGTTCATTCATTCATCCTAACACAACTTTTAGTTAAAATCCATCCGTAGGAACAGTTATCACCTTTCCAAAATTCATTTTTTGTCCTGGCTCTTCTTCTTTTCTTTTTTTGTATTAAAAATATATTAGAAAACACAAAAGAAACTCGTTGAAATTTGCAGACTTATAATTCGATCAAAATAACTTTGACACAAAAAGAATTCATGTGTTATTAGTATATGTTGATTAAGTTCAGAATAATAACATGACAGAAAAAGGTCAATGTTTGACTTTTCAATAACGACGACGAATGTTCGATGTTCACGGAGCTATTTTTGATTTGTAAGCAAATCGATATAAATAGTTAAGAGAGAAACATCAACACTCGAAAACAATTACGAATGAAATCAGAAATTGAAGTAAATAGATAGAAAGAGATTTTCTTCTATTTGTCTATGTACACAAAACAAATAAATGAAAGTAGAGACAAGTGAGCAACTGAAAATTCAATTACTAATATTCGTTCTTTTCCATCGGTTTAGTTTGTCTTTGTTGTGTGCGTGTGTGTTTTGTTGCTGTTCAGTGAGCGTAAGAATGAATAAATGTCATAGCGTCAACTTTCGATAGTTTTTGAATAATTTTATTAAATAACCAGGTTCTCTATCCGACGACGAATGGCAACTATCTTGCTGACTGTTTTTTTTTGTTCTCAATCTGCTTTTCTCTCTTGTTCTTGTTCGTCTTTTTCTTTTTTGCATTGTTGTCGACTTTCCCTTTTTTTTCTATAGACTGAATTATGCTACAGAGAAGAAGAAGAAAAGAGCCCGAGATCGATGAATAGATTCAGGGATAATCATCGTATTATTAGCAGCTTCTTCTTCTTCTTCTTCTCTCTCTCTCTTTCATTTTCCTAAGAGATTTTTCAACGATTCTATTCAACACTTGTTAACAAATGTCGTTTCTCTTTCTTTCGAAAAATCAAAACACTTTCGAAATCGAACCAACGTTTTCCCATCAATTCTCTAAGTAAGTGCGTTTGTCTCAAACGGCTAAACCATCTGAATAATATTGTTGATCTGCAAAGCGTCAATTTGCCCTCGATGAAAAATATACAATTTGATAAACAAAAAGAGACGAAGAAAAAGAAAAAAAAGTGACAGTTTTCATCCTGTTATTTTCTTTTGTTTATTAGTTAAGTATTCAAAATTGTCAAAGCTCATCAAATATGACAAACGAATTGTCTTTGACGTCAAATCGAGTATTTAATTCCATTAGAGTTCGTTTAACTTACTTTTTGAATTGCGAATTCGATCAAGGTCTTCGATCGTTATGTTCTTTTATCGATTTGTTCTTATTTTTCTATTTATAATTTCTTAATGAGTAAAAGAACAACGAAATTCGAGTAGTTGAAACATTTTGATTGAATAATTTAGATAAAAAAAGAGTCGAGCAAACCTTTTTTTCTTTCTCTCGCAATGGCTTCTGATTCTTCACTACTCAACGACGCAAATCTTCTTCACATTTCTCAAACAAATTCGTTACTCTACAATCTCACACCATCATCATCATCATCATCGATGTCCAACGAAAGTCGATCAACCTCACCATCATCGCGCGATCTTTATCAGCATTTAACTGAAACAATCGTTTATAAATACATTTGTTTGAGTATATTTATCATTGGTCTTATTGGAAATTTGCTAAGCGTGTTGGTTTTCAGTCGGCCATCGTTACGACGTCGTTCGTGTGCGATCTATTTTCTTGCTCTAGCAATCACTGATATTGTTTCGTTGTGTGCATCGTTTATTGATACGGTCCTACCGTCGTTTAATAATGTTTCTTTAATAATAAAATCGGAATTTCTATGTAAATTAAATCCGTTTATGGTTTATTTTACAACGGATCTGTCGAATTTTCTCTTATCGGTTGCGTCGATTGACCGAGCAGTGTCAATTCAATGTCCAGTGAAATCGAAAGCGTTTTGTCGAGCTCGTATCGCGATTTCAACGATCGTTATTATGTCGATTGTATTTCTATTGATCAATGGACATATTTTCTGGGGCTTCGAAATATTTGTTGACAAGAATTCATTAATTTGTTCGCCATCGAAAACGAAATTCGTCTATCGAAACGAAAATCATTCGATGAGCTACAGTCGTTTCTATGAAATTTTCGATTCATTAGACATGTTATTCGCTGTTGTTATTCCATTTATTGTTATGTTAATATGTAATATGATTATTTTAATACGTGTTATCACATCGAGACGTTCAGTAAACACAATTGTCACAACAATACAAACGAAAAAATCACGTAAACGTCATGAAAAAGACAAACAACTCACAATAATGTTACTCGGAAGTGCAGCCGGTTCGTTTTCCTTTGATTTGAGCTCGTCGAAATCTCCTCTTTGTTTTCAGCCTTTTTAGTTTTCACATTGCCAACAGAACTCAATGATACAGTACGTGCGTTTAGTTCGACGAGTGCCTCGCCAACTGAAGGCGCACTGGCCTTGATGACGGCGATTTTCATCGCCATGGGTCAATTGAATCATGCGATTCATTTTTATATTTACACGTTAACCGGACAAGTTTTTCGAAATGAATTAATCAGCATTTTCTCGCCGAAGAAATACAATTTATTGAATTCTTTGCATCGAAACTAAACGCGTGTTGAAACTTGTTTTTATTTTGATTTTGATCTATAAATTCCACCACCATTGACCTGTTTGAATCGAAAGCGAGAGTTTCTCGGGCAGACGCATGATTTCTGTTAGTTCTTCGATCATCGTCGAAAACGTGTCCGTTGCGCCTAACGGTTGAATTAAAATCCACCACGGATGTAAAAGATACGTCAACGGATAACCGAAGACAATCAAAACAATCAAACTGATCAGTCGAATCAACGGGTCAAACATTTTCTTTTTTCGTTTTAGACAACAAACAAAAAACGCGCTGTTTTCTTTCAACGATAGAGTTTTTCTTTCTTTTTTTTTATTTTCTTCATCTTACAAAAATCGATGTTAAAAACTCATAAGATGAAAACAAAACAAAAGCATGCAGCTGAAGTTTTTTTTTGTTTTTCTATTTGAGCGGAATAAATCGTGACGAATGCGTTGCACCGATACCAGGTCGACCGTGTTTGACCGGTTTATATGTAATCGAAAATTCTCCGAGATAGTGTCCGATCATTTCAGGTTTGATTTCAATTGAATTGAATGTTTTGCCTTGATGAACACCGACGACACAACCGACCATTTCCGGTACGATGATCATGTTACGTAAATGTGTTTTGATGGCTTGTGGTTTTTCGAGTTCCGGTGTTTCTTTTTTCGCCTTTCGTAGACGTTTAATCAACGCCATTTGTTTACGTTTGAGACCTCGTTGCAAACGTCGTCGAGCTCGGCAATGTAATAAAGGCAAGAGTTGATCGTTTTTCATGTCTAATAATTGATCGAGCTCGACGCCTCGGTAGGTGAACTTACGAAATGTTCGTTTCTTTTTCAATTCAGCTGCACTTAAGCCCGCGTGTTCTTGGTCAGCCATGTTTGCAAATCAACAATTTAATAATCTACAATTGTTTTCAAATGAAATAAATATGATGAAAATCTTGGTGTTGTTTTTTTTTATTCATTATTCGTTTATTTATTTTATACAATTGAAAATCCAGAAAGAAAGAAAGAGAAAAAGAGAGAGAACCTTCTTGTAATAGTAGAGAGTATGAAAAAAAGAGAGAGAGAGAGAAGCGGCGACACTGCAACGCAAATTCAGAAGAGACACACACACACACGAGAGAGAAAGAATATAAAAGAAATGCTAAAAGCGAATAGATTGTGGTGGCTATTGCATGATGGAC
>Ga0209930_1001534_pt1 | contig 35196 bp, 34 predicted proteins | sample ThiBiot_500_biof_2_FD_183948 | JGI IMG/M metagenome (GOLD analysis project Ga0209930, IMG submission 183948) | Wastewater bioreactor microbial communities from Cape Town, South Africa - Thiocy_cont_500_biof (SPAdes) | ecosystem: Engineered > Bioreactor > Thiocyanate-remediating >... | reverse complement strand
TGTTCTTGAGCGCGCCGTAGATCGCGCCGATCGCATTGCCGAGACCGGGCGCCACGTGCAGGTTCACGAAGGCGGTCTTACCGCTCGCCTGGGCGTAGAAGTTCGCCGCTCCCGTCGCCACACCCTCGTGCAGGTGCACGATGTACTGGAGCTGCGGATAGTCGAGGAGCGAATCGAGCAGCGGGCTTTCGGTCGTGCCGGGATTGCCGAAGATGCGATCGACACCGTGATTGAGCAGCGTTTCCAAGAGAACCTGACGACCGCGCATAGACTCTTCTCCCTTCCGCTCTGCGTCCCTGCTATGGGAAACCCGATAGGGTGAGAAACACGGTATGGTCGCTCTTGTCGAGCCGCAATCGCTGGGCCTGGATGCGCTGGAAGAAACGGCGCGGCACGATCTTTCGAGGCTGAACTACCCGCCGGCCAACTGGGTGCCCGAGCGCACCGGCCCCGACGGCAAACGCATACTCGATGTGCTGGTGGTCGGCGCCGGCATGTGCGGCCAGACGGTGGGTTGGGGCCTGTTGCGCGAGGGCATCCGCAATATCCGCGTGATCGAGCGCAACGGGCACGGCCACGAAGGGCCGTGGAACACCACCGCGCGCATGCCGATCCTGCGGTCGCCCAAGCACCTCACCGGCCCCGATCTCGGCGTGCCGTCCCTCACCTTCCGCGCCTGGTACGAGGCGCAGCACGGGCGCGACGGCTGGGAGAAGCTCTACAAGATCGATCGCCTCGACTGGCTGCGTTACCTGCTCTGGGTACGCCGGGTTGTCGATCTGCAGGTCGAAAACGGCGTCGGTCTCGACAAGGTGGAGCCGGCCGGAGATCTGCTGAAGGCCATCCTCTCGACCGGCGAAACGATCTTCGTGCGCAAGCTGGTGATGGCCAACGGCCGCGACGGCGCCGGCGGCTTCCGCTGGCCGTCCTTCCCCTCCTTCGATCCGGCCGATCCTAGGCGCGCCGGTCGCGTGTTCCACACCTTGGAGGAGATCGACTTCGGCAAACTGGTAGGCAAGCGGCTCGGCGTCCTGGGTGTGCTGGCGACGGCGATCGACAATGCCTGTACCGCCCTCGAAGCCGGCGCCGCCGAGGCGATCTGCTACGCGCGCCGGCCGCACCTGCCGCAGGTCAACAAGGCCAAGGGCGTGTCCTTCCCCGGTTTCCAGCGCGGCCAGGGCATGCTGGACGACGACTGGCGCTGGAAGATCTACACCTACATGCTGTCCGCCGCCTCGCCGCCACCGCACGAATCGGTGCTGCGGGCGCAGCGCCTGAAAGGCTTCTCCTTCCATTTCGGCGAGCCATGGCTCGACCTCGTGATCGAGTCCGAGGGCGTGACCGTGACGACCACCAAGGGCACGGAGCGTTTCGACGTCGTGCTGATGGGCACCGGCTTCGACGTCGACCTGTCACGCGTGCAGGAGCTCGCGGCGTTCGCCCCTGCGACCAAGCGATGGGCCGACATGCGGACCTCAGAGGAAGCCCAGGCGAATGCCGAAGCCGCCCGCTATCCCTACCTCGGCCGCGGCTTCGAGCTGGTGGAGAAGGAGCCGGGCCGAGCCAAGGAAATCGGGCCTCTGCTCGGCAACATCCATCTCTTCAACTGGGGCAGCATCCTGAGCCACGGCGCGTTGGCCGGCGATATTCCCGGCCTCTTCGTCGGCGCCACACGGGTCGCGCAGGCGATCTCGCACGACCTTTTCGCCGCCGATGTGGCGCAGCACGTCCAGAACATGATGGATCTCGAAGACCCGGAACTCGCGCCGACCGACTATTTCGTGCCGCGCGACAAACGAACGGGCACGCTCTGAAGGGAGTAGACGCCATGCAGGCGGATTATGTCGCGGACTATGTCGTGGTGGGCGCCGGGTCGGCCGGCTGCACCGTCGCCGCACGGCTTGCCGAGACCGGCGCGTCGGTGATCCTGCTCGAAGCCGGCCCGCGCGATACGCACCCGATGATCCATATCCCGGCCGGCGTCCGCTCGCTGATCCGCCATCCGGTCGTGAACTGGAACTTCACCACCGAGCCGGAGAAGAGCTCGGGCGAGCGCCGCATCGACTGGCCGCGCGGCCGCACGCTCGGCGGCTCGAGCTCGATCAACGGCATGCTCTATGTACGCGGCGCGCCGGCCGATTTCGACGGCTGGGCGCAAATGGGCTGCCGCGGCTGGAGCTGGGACGAGGTGCTGCCGTTCTTCATGAAGTCCGAGCAGTACGCGCAGGGCGGCGATGCCAGCGTGCGCGGCCAGAGCGGACCGCTCAAGGTCGAGGACTATCGCACCATCCTGCCGCTCACCCATCGCTTCGTCGAAGGCGCGCAGCAGGCGGGCTTTCCCTTCAACCCCGATCTCAACGGCAAACAGCGCTACGGTGTCGGCTACTCGCAGATGACGCGGCGCGGCCGCTGGCGCGGCTCGACGGCGCAGACCTATCTGCGCGAGGCCCGGCGCCTGCCCAACCTCAAGGTCGAAACCGACGCGCAGGCCGGCAAGCTGCTGTTCGAAGGCAAGCGCTGCATCGGCGCTAGCTTCCGGCGCGGCGGCAATCTCACCGAAGTGCGGGCCAACCGCGAAGTGATCGTGGCCGGCGGCGCGGTGAACTCGCCTCACATCTTGCAGATCTCCGGCATCGGTCCAGCCGCGCATCTGCAGTCACTCGGCATTCCGGTCGTCCACGACCTGCCGGGCGTGGGTGCCAACCTGATCGACCATTACGTGGTTCGTGTCGTCCATCGCGTACACGGCGCGGAGACGATGAACCAGATCGCCCGCTTTCCGCGCGTGCTGCCGGAGGTGCTGCGCTTCGCGTTCACCGGCCGCGGCGCGCTGACCTTCGGCGTCACCGCGGCCCAGGTCTTCTGCGACAGCCGCGAAGGCCTCGCATCGCCCGACCTGCAGCTCCTGTTCACGCCGGGCAGCTCGCATCCCGTGAAGTTCGGCGAGCTCGACGAGCTGCCGGGCATGAGCTGCGTTGTCTGTGTCGTAAAGCCCGACAGCCGCGGCACCATCATGGCAAGCTCGGCCGATCCCTTCGCGCGGCCGGCCATTCATCCCAACTATCTCTCCACGCGCACCGACGAGGTCGCCCTGCTGAGCGGCATCGAAAAAGTGCGCCGCATCTTTGCCGCGCCGGCGCTTTCCCAGCACAGCACCGGCGAGATCCAGCCCGGCCCCGACCTCAAGAGCGAAGCCGACCTGCTGGCCTATGCGCGCCGCGCCGGCAACACGCTCTATCACCCCGTCGGCACCTGCAAGATGGGCGAGGATCCGCGCGCCGTGGTCGATTCACGTCTTCGGGTGCACGGCCTGCAGGGCCTGCGCGTGATCGACGCCTCGGTGATGCCGACCTTGACCACCGGCAACACCAACGCTCCCACCATCATGATCGGCGAAAAGGGCGCGGCGATGATCCGCGAGGACGCCGCGGCTTGAGTCTCGCTCCTCTTGTCGGATTCATCCTCCCCCCGCTTCGAGTCTTGGGCATCTACACATCGCCTTACCTCCCCATTCAAATGGGGAGGTGCCCGCGTCTGCGCGGGCGGAGGGGTCATAACCGCAAAGTGTCCGCCCGCACATGACCCCTCCGTCGTCGTAAGACGACGACACCTCCCCATTTGAATGGGGAGGCGGGATCAGCTCTTGTCGTTACGCCCTCCCCCACAGCCGGCGCGTGGCGATGTCGGCGCCCTCACGGCAGCTCTTGAGCTTGGCCCAGACCACGTCTTCGGCCACGAACTCGCCGCCGGCGAAGGTGCCGAAGCCGCAGTCGCTCGAGGCGATGACCCGGCTGCGATCGCCCACGGCGTCGACGGCCTCGCAGATGCGGTTGGCCACGACCTCGGGATGCTCGACATAGTTCGTAGTCGAGTCGATGACACCCGGCAGCAGGACGAAGGCGTCAGGCAGCTTGGCCTTCTTCAAGGCCGCATATTCATGCTGGTGCCGTGGGTTGGCGAATTCCAGGCTGAGCGCGCCGACCTTGGCGCTGAACAGCACCGGCAGCACATCACTCATCGGGATATCGTGCGTGTGCGGCCCTTCCCAATTGCCCCAGCAGCAATGGAGCCGCACCCGCTCGCGCGGAATGTCCGACAAGGCCTCGTTCAGTGCCGCGACGTGGAGCTCGGCGATCTTCAGGAACTCCGCGACGCTCTTGTCCTGGAACAGCATGGTGTGTTCCATCGCGAGATCGGGTGCATCGACCTGCAGGATGAAGTCGCGGGCGATGCGCTCATATTCCTTGCGCATCTGGCGGGCCAGCGCGAACACATAGGCTTCGTGACTGTCGTAGTGGGCATTAAGCAGGGTGGTGGCGATGATTCCAGGCGACGCTGCGGTCATGAAGGCATCGACAGGCGGCTTGCCGAGCCCATCGAGCGCGGCGCGGAACATGCGGCATTCCTCTTCGGCCGCCGTCAGGTCGTCGTAGACGATCTCGGCCTGGGCTTGCGGCGCATTGGAGACCTTGCCGCGCCGCGGAAAGCGCCGCCCCATCTGGGCGGCGAAGGCCGGGAACTCGACATAGTCGCGCGGCCGGGGCCGCGAGGATTCACCGCCGAAGCCCTTCATGCGCTGCGCCACGTAGGTCTGGAAGCCGACCCTCGGCTGCTCGCCATCGCCCACGACGTCGACGCCGGCGGCCGCCTGGCGCTCGACGACATGGCGCACTGCCTCGCCGCTCAGCCGCGCGAGCTCGACCTTGTCGACCGCCTCGCCGGCCTCGTCGCGGATCAGGAGATCGCTGAGCATCGGATTGCGCGGCAGGCTGCCGACATGGGTGGTGAGTATCCGGTCGTCGCTACGACACATGTGTTTCCTCCGTTGGATGACTGTTGTGATGGGCGTCGGCCCGCGATGAGGCGTCAGGACGCCACGATGTCCTCGATGGCGCTGGCATAGGCGCGGCCGGTGCTGGTCGCGGTCTCCGCCGGATCGGGCAGCGGCGCGCTGGCGAGATGCGCCTGGGTCGCCAGCATGGCGGCGCGCAGGCGCGCCATGTCGTGGCCGAGCAGCCGGCCGTCGCGCTTGCGCACGGCGCCACCGACCATGACGAAGGCGACATCGCTGGCGCGGGCCTGCAGGACGATCGCCGGCACCGCGGGCGCTGGCGGCAGGAAATGCAGCCCGTCCTGACGGAGTGCCACGATGTCGGCCTGCTTGGCCACTTCGAGGCTGCCGATCTCCACGCCGCGGTTCATGGCCGCCGCGCCATTCACCGTGGCGAAACGCAGGCCCTCGCGCACGCCGGGCGAGATGCTGGCCGGCATCTTGCCGGCGCGCAGCGACGGCTCGTTGCGCAGCGCGCGCTCAACCTGCAGGCCGATGCGCATCTGGCTGAACATGTCACCGGAATAGTCGGACACGATGTCGATCCCGAGCGACGGCGCCATGCCGAGCGCCATCAGCCGGCCGATCACTGGAAAGCCCATCGCCATCTGCAGTTCGGTCTCGGGCGTGCAGGAGACCGCACCGCCTGAGTCCCGGATCATCTTCAGCTCCTCGTCGGACGAGAAGTTGCAATGAACATGGAGGATGTCGGGCCCGAGCAGGCCGTCGGCCCCGAGCCGCGCCACGGCGTCGGGTGTGGAGAGCGTGCCCATATGAGCGGTGATCGGCAGGCCATGGCGGCGCGCAAAGCCGATCTCGGCCGCGGTCTCGGCCGGTGAGACCAGCTTGGCCTCGGTGAGCGCCACGCCCAGTTCGGACAGGCCGGGCATCGCCCCGAAGGTGCGCACGATGCGCTCGGCATCGGCGAGCCTTGCGGCGTGATCGGCAAAGGCCGGTTGCGGCAACGGCACATCATAGAAGCCGTAATGCAGCCGCGTGCGCAGGCCGGCCTCGCGCACCGCGGCCAAGGCGGCATCGGCATGGGCCGGGCTGTTCATGATGTGACAGAAGTCGCACAGCGTGGTGATGCCGGAGTCCAGCGCCTCGAGCAGGCCGACCAGGATGCTGATGTAGACATCCTCCGGCCGATAGGCGCGGGCATAGCCCATGCGGATGCCGCGCACATAGTCGAGCAGGCTCCAGTCGGCGGCGACCCCACGGATACCGGTCTGCCAGGAATGGCGATGCGTATCGATGAAGCCCGGCAGCACGATATGACCCGAGAGATCGATGACCTCGGCATCGGCCGGGGCGGCGATCGTGGGCGCAATGGCCGCGATGCGTCCCTGTTCGACCAGGATGTCGGCCGCAGGATGAAGCGTGTCGCGGGCGTCGACGGTGACGACCTGGCCGCCCTTCAGCAGAACACGGCTCATGCGCCAGCAACTCCGGCGGTGTTGGCCCCCGGCGCCGCCATGCCGGCGGTGAGGAAAACCAGCAACTGCTGCAGCGCGACCTCCGAATGGCCCGCGCCGCGATCACCCAGCAGATAGGCGACGCGACCGTTGTCGGTGCGCATGTACATCATGCTGCCGTAGATGCAGTGCTGCCGCCAATAGAACTCCTCGTCGTCGAGGTGGGGGCAGGCCTTGCGCAGCAGCGCCGTGAAGCGGCGGGACACGGTGTCGTAGGAATCGAATACGACCTGGCGCACCGCCGGATCGGGGTCGACCGAGCAAAGCGCCGAGATGCGGTTGAAGGCCTGGCCACCCTTGGCACGAGTGCGGCGGATGGCGGGTTCGATGAAGGCCCGCAGCACAGCGCCGACCTCCGGCGCGCCCTCTGATCTGTCACGTTCGAGTGCCGCCAGCCGCTCCTGCCGCTCCTCGTTCATCGGCGTCACCCGCATCTCGAAGATGGCGCGCAGCAGCCCCTCCTTGTGCCGGAAGTAGTAGTGAATGGAGGCGGTGTTCACCTCGGCCTCGGCCATGATCGAGCGCAGCGACACGCCGCTGTAGCCATGCTCGGCAAACAACCGCTCCGCCGCCGCCAGGATACGGGTCTTGGCCTCGCCCGATTCCCCGGCCGAAGCCGCTTTTTCGTCGACCGCGCGCGAACCTGTCTGCGCCATTCCTCACCTCACCTTCTCCAACATCCTGACAAATCGCGAGAAAAAATCAATCACTTGATTGAATCAGTCGATTGACAGTCTTTTCGGGATCGACGATGGTCGCGCGTCGCCCGGGAAGGGGCGGCCACTCATCAACACGTCGAGGGAGGATCACTTGGATATCCGCTGGGGAGCAGCCGCGCGCCGATCGATCGTCGCCACAGCCATCGCCGCCCTTCTGGGTGGCCTCGCCTTTCCGGCGGCCGCGCAGCAGCCGCCCGTGCGCATCGGCGTGCTGATGCCGACCAAGTCGCTGGTCGGCAAACAGGGGCAGCAGGGCGCGGTGGTCGCCGCCGAGATGATCAACGCCGATGGCGGCATCCTGAACGGCCGACGCATCGAGCTCGTGGTCTACGACACCAACTTCCAGCCGGCCGAAGGTGTCGGCGCTGCCCAGCGCCTGCTCAACCAGGACAAGATCAAGTTCATCGCCGGCGAGATCAGCAGCACCGTGGCACTGGCCGTGGTGCAGCTCGCGCAGGCCAACGGCGCCCTGTTCATGGCCGCCGTGCCGAAGCATCCCGACGTGACGGCGTCGGGCTACGACCGCGTCTTCCGGCTGAACTCGACCACGGCGATGGACGCGCGCGACTTCGACGCCGTCCTCACCGAGAAGGTCAAGCCCACCAAGGTGGCGGTGCTCGCCGAGAACAGCGACTTCGGCCGCCTCACCATCGCCAACCTGCGCAAGCTGTTCGGCAGCAAGGTCGTCGCGGCCGAGGCCTACGACATGACGCAGAACGACTTCAGCACGCTCGTGACCAAGGTGAAGGGCAGCGGTGCCGACCTGGTCTGCATCGCCGGCTCCAACATGGAGCAGTACGGCAATATCCTGCGCCTGATGCAGGAGCTGAAGCTCGACGCCAAGCGCTGCGTCATGCCGGGCATCCTGAACTCCGAGGGCGTGCGCGTCGCCGGCGCGGCAGCGGACAATGCCTTCAGCGCCGACATCTACGTGCCCTCGCTCGACAATCCGCTGAACAAGCGTTTCGTCGCCGCGTACCAGGCCAAGTACAAGGAAACGCCGGAGAAGATCGAGGAGCTGGGCTTCGAGAGCATCTGGCTGCTGGCGCAGGCGATGCAGAAGGCCGGCACGGCCGACGATCCTGCCAAGGTCGCCAAGGTGCTGCACGACAACAAGTGGGACACGCCGCGCGGCGTCGTAGCCTTTGACAAGAACGGCCAAGCCGAGAGCGGCGCGCTGATCAACCTGGTGGTGAAGGACGGCAAGCTGGTTCCGGCGCCGTAGTCACCCGACCATGGATATCGTCTTCCAGCAGATCGCCAACGGGCTCTCCGTCGGCATGGGCTATGCCCTGGTGGCGCTCGGCCTGTCGCTGATCTTCGGCGTCCTGCACGTCATCAACTTCGCCCATGGCGAGACCTTCATGATCGGAGGCCTCGTCACTTTGATCGCGACCTCGCTGCTCGGCGTGCCCTATCTGCTGGCCCTGCCGATCGCCGGCGTCGCCGGCGCCCTGCTGGGCTTCGCCATCAACCACCTTGCCGTCCAGCCGCTGCTGCAGCGTCGCGACGGCGGTGCCGACGTCCTGCTGGCCACCTTTGCGGTCAGCATCCTCATCCATCAGGCCGTGGTGGTGCTGTGGGGGCCGGCGCCGGCCCGTATCGACGGGCTGGCCGGCACGATCGAGATCGGCTCCGTGGTGCTGACCAGCCAGCGCCTGTTCGTGCTCGCCGTCGGCATCGCCTTCCTGGTGGCGCTGGAATGGTGCCTGAAGCGCACGCGCTTCGGCACCGAGCTGCGCGCCGTGGCACAAAGCCAGTTCGCCGCGCGCGTGGTCGGCATCGAAGTCGATCGCGTCAACCTCAGGACCTTCGTCATCGCCGCCGTCATTGCCGGCGTCGGCGGTGGCCTGCTGTCGCCGGTCATCCTCTATTCGTCGCTGATGGGCCAGGTCGTGATCATCAAGGCCTTCGTCGTGGTGGTGATCGGCGGCATGGGCAGCATCGTGGGCGCCGTGGTCTGCGGCCTCCTGGTCGGGCTGCTCGAATCGATGCTGAGCCTGGTGACCAGCGAAGGAACGGCCACCGCCATCATCTACTCCCTGCTGCTGGCCGTGCTGCTGGTGCGGCCTTACGGCCTCGCCGGAAAGAAGGCCCGATGACCCGCGTATCGAGCTGGCCGGCAGGCATCTGGCTGTCGGCCGGCGTCGCGGTCGCCTTCCTGGCGGCGTTCCTGATCGACTCGCCCTACGTCGCCGGCCTGCTGGCCTATGCCCTGGTGCTCGGGATGTTCGCCCTGGGTCTCGGCGTGACGCTTGGCCAGATGGGTTACGTCACCTTCGGCCATGCCGCCTTCTTCGGGCTCGGCGCCTATGCCGCCGCCCTGGTCAGCACCAAGTTCGGCCTGAACTTCTGGCTGATGGCATTCCTGGCGCCACTGCCGGGAGCAGCGCTCGGTATTCTGGTGGGCTTCGCCTCGGCGCGGCTGGGCGGCGCCTATTTCGCCATCGCGACGCTCACCACCGCCGAGATTCTGCGCCTGATTGCCGCCAACTGGATCGACCTCACGCGCGGGCCGATGGGCGTGCTGGTCACCGCGCCGCCGCTGCCCTGGCAGACGGCGTTCGGCTGGGGCCAGCAGCAGAGCTACCTTTTCCTGCTCATCCTCGTCGTCACCCTGTTGCTCGTGGGGCTGCGCAACCTGCAACGAAGCCCGCTCGGCCGCGCCTGGGTCGCCGTGCGCGAGGCGCCCGACCTCGCCGAATCGCTCGGCATCCCGACGGTGCGCGCCCGGGTCTCGAACATCGCGATCTCGGGCGGCATTGCAGCCCTTGCCGGCGCGCTGCTGGTGCCGAAGATCTTCGTCGTCACACCCGATCTCCTGGGCGTCAGCTATTCCGCCACCGGCCTGCTCGCCACCATCATGGGCGGCAAGGCGAGCCTGCTCGGCCCACTGCTCGGCGGCTTCGCCTTCGCCGTGCTGCCCGAATCGCTGCGCTTCGTCGATGCCGCGCGGCTCGCGATCTTCGCCGTCATTCTGCTGCTGGTGGTACGGCTGATGCCCGGCGGCATCGTCTCGCTGCTGCCGGGCTTCCGACGCAACGCCCCGGCGCCGGCTTTCGGCCAGCACAAGCTGCCCGCGCTCCTCCGGCCGGACCTGCCGGCACCGGGCACCGACGTTCTCGCGGTGCGCGGCCTGCAGAAGTCCTTCTCCGGCCTCAAGGCCACCGACGATGTCTCCTTCACCGTGCGGGCGGGCGAGCTGGTCGGCCTGATCGGCCCGAACGGCGCGGGCAAGACCACCTGCTTCAATCTCCTGAGTGGTTTCACCAGGCCCGACGCGGGCGACGTGCTGTGTCTCGGCCGATCGATCGTCGGCCTGGCGCCGCATCAGGTCGCCAGCCACGGCATGGTGCGCAGTTTCCAGCAGGCGGCGATCTGTCCGACACTCACGGTCTACGAGAACGCGCTGATCGCCACGCATCGCGCCGCGCCCGAACCGTTCCTGTCGGCCCTGCTGCGTCTGCCGGCCTGCCGCCGACGCGAAGACGAGCGACGCCTGCGCGCCGAAGCCTGCCTCGGCGCCATGGATCTTCTGGCGCGCGCCGACGAACTGGCGAGCGCCCTTCCCTATGGCGACCAGAAGCTGCTGGCCATCGCCATGGCGCTAGCGGCACAGCCCAAGATCCTGCTGCTCGACGAACCGGCCGCCGGTCTCAATCAGGTGGAAGCGACGGCGCTGGCCAAGGTGTTGGGCGACCTGCGCCGCGCCGGCCTCACCATCGTGGTGGTGGATCACAATCTCAAGATGATGATGGCCCTCTGCGACCGCATCGTCGTGCTGCATCACGGCGCCAAGATCGCCGAAGGCACGCCTGAGACCGTGCGCAACGACGCCGCTGTCGTCCAAGCCTATTTCGGCGTGGCGTCGCCCGAAGCGGTGGCCTCCTGATGCTGACGGTCGATACCCTCACCGTCGCCTACGGCGCCATCCCCGCCCTGCATGAGGCGAGCTTCACGGTCGGCGCGGGCGAGGTCGTGGCGCTGATCGGCGCCAACGGCGCGGGCAAGTCCTCCCTGCTGAAGGCGCTGATGGGGCTGGTGGCGCATCGCGCCGGCAAGCTGTCCCTCGACGAGGCAGATCTGCGCGGCTTCTCCACCCGACAACGGATCGCGCGCGGCTTCGCTCTCTCGCCCGAAGGCCGCCACGTCTTTCCCGACCTCTCGGTGCAGGAGAATCTGGATCTCGGCTATCTGGGACGCGACGCTGCAGAAGCGATGCGCCGTGCCGAGGCCATGTTCGCCCTCTTCCCGCGCCTTGCCGAGCGCCGCCGCCAGCTTGCCGGCACCATGTCGGGCGGCGAGCAGCAGATGCTGGCCATTGCCCGCGCCATGATGGCGGGCCCGCGGCTGCTGATGCTCGACGAGCCGACCCTGGGGCTCGCCCCCATCGTGGTGCAGCAGATCGGCCATTTCATCGACCAGGTACGCAAGCAGGGCCTATCGGTGATCATCGCCGAACAAAACGCCGAAATGGCGCTGGGCGCCGCCGACCGTGCCTATGTGCTGGAGAACGGCCACATCGTGCTTGCCGGCACAGCCGCCGATCTCCTCCGCGATCCCGCCGTGAAGAAGGCCTTCCTCGGCCTGTAGCCCGACGACAACCCCTCGAAAGGAACTGCGAAAATGGACAAGCCCGTGCTGCGCCGCCCCCGCCGCATCGTCACCGGCCACGATGCCGAGGGTCGCTCGATCTTCCTCGAAGACGGTCCGGCCCCCAACTTGCTGCAGCCCGACCATGCCCCCAATGTCGGCATGTTCAACCTCTGGCGGGTCATGTCGATGCCAGCCGACAATGCCGGCAGCGCCGACACCGCGTCGGCGGACGCCACGATCACCCTGGCTCCGCCCGAGGGCGGGATCACCTTCCGGGTCATGGAGTTTCCGCCCGACAAGGAACGCAACTACACGGCCCAGAAAGAAGTCTTCAAGGCTTACGGCAATCCGGAAGCCATCAGCCATGGCGAGCAGCGCCATCCCGGCTTCCACAAGACCCATTCGGTCGACTTCGCCATCGTGCTGGAGGGCGAGATCTGGGCGCTGATGGATGTCGGCGAAACCTTGATGAAAGCGGGCGACGTGCTGATCCAGCGCGGCACCAACCATGCCTGGTCGAACCGCTCGACCAAGGCGGCCCGCGTGGCGTTCATTCTGATTGCCGCCACGCCCCATTGACGCCACCGGCAAAAGAACGTCCGCTGCCGCCCCCTCGGAGCGGACGTTCATGGACAAGATCGACTTCAAGAAAGCTCTGGCCTCCCTCTACAAGGCGCCGAGCGACCGCTTCGTAGCGGTCGACGTGCCGGAGATGCAGTTCGTCAAGGTTGACGGTGCCGGCGATCCGAATACGGCACCGGCCTACAATCGGGCCATCGAATGGCTCTATTCGACGAGCTATGCCCTGAAGTTCGCGGTCAAGGCGGCAGGGAAGTTGGACTACGGCGTGCCGCCGCTCGAGGGCCTGTGGTGGGCCGACGATCCGGCGGACTTCGCCGCGCGGCGCAAGGACCGCTGGCGCTGGACCATGATGATCATGGCGCCGAACATCGTCGATCGGCCGTCATTCGAGGCTGCCGTCGAGAAATCGAAGAAGAAGCTCGGCGATCCACCGGCCAGCCTGCGCCTCGAACGTTTCACCGAAGGCCGCTCGCTGCAGATCCTGCATGTCGGCAGCTACGACGACGAGGCCCCCACCCTCGCCCGGCTGCATGACGAGGTGATGCCCTCACAGGGCCTCACCTTCGCCGGCCGCCACCACGAGATCTATCTCAGCGACGCCCGCAGGACGGCCCCCGCCAAGCTCAAGACCATCCTGCGCCAGCCGGTGAAGGCTGCCGAGTAGTCGCTCCTTCGGAGGTGGCGACGAACAACTCAAGCCGCAAAGGCAATGTCATCCTGAGCGCAGCGAAGGATCTTATCGCCGCTTGCGACCGGCATGAGACCCTTCCCTTCGGCTTCGCTCAGGGCAGGCGCTTGCGCTCAGGATGACATGAGAAGGGTGGCTTCACTCGAGGTGGGTCACTCAATCCACCTTCGCACCGACCTGCTTCACGACCTCGGCCCATTTGGCGCGGTCGGCTTTCACAGTGGCCTTGAACTGGTCCAGGGTCTCGTAGCGTGGCGTGTTGCCGAGCTCGGCGAGCTTCTTGCGGGTTTCGGGATCGTCGAGCGCCACTTTGATCGCCTGGTTCATCTTTTCGGCGATCGCCCGGTCGAGACCCTTGGGGCCGAAGATCGCGAACCAAGTATAGCTCTCGTAGCCCGGCACGCCGGCCTCGTCGATGGTCGGCACGTCGGGGATGGCGGCCACGCGCTTCTTGGTGGTGACGCCCAGCAGCCGCACCTTGCCGGCGCGCGCCTGCTGCAGCACCGTCTGCACCTGATTGAAGATGCAGCAGACATCGCCCTTCAGCACCGCCTGGATGGCGTCCGGCCCGCCCTTGTAGGGGATGTGCACCATGTCGAGTCCGGCACGATGCACGAACTCGGCGAAGGCGAGATGGGTGCCCGTGCCGTTGCCGGTCGAGGCGTAATTGTACTTGCCGGGAGCCGCCTTCACCTTGGTGATGAAATCCTTCACCGAAGCGACGTCGATCACCTCGGGGTTGATGGTCAGCACATTGGAAACGTCGACCAGGGTCGAGATCGGCGTGAAATCGGCTTCGACGTCGAAGGCGAGCCGGGGGTAGAGTGCCGGATTGACGCCGTGCGTGGCCGCTGTCCCCAGCAGGAAGGTGTAGCCGTCAGGCCTGGCATGGGCGACGGCCTCCGAGGCCACGTTGCCGCCGGCACCCGGCTTGTAGTCGATGACCAGCCGCTGGCCGAGCGATGTCTCGAGCGAGGGCTGCAGCATGCGCGCAACGACGTCGACGCCCGATCCCGCCGGGAAGCCCATCAGCAGGGTGATGGGCTTGCTCGGCCAGTCCTGCGCGTGAACCGATGTCGCAGTGAGGAAGAGAGCCATCGCTCCCAGGAACGATCTCAGCACCCGCGTCTCCCCGTGAATGTCGATTTGGCTAGTATGCTGCGGCAACGCAGGGAGAAATGCCATGGGGTACATGACCGAAGAGCGCCGCCTGATCCAGGAGACGGCCCGCGCCTTCGCCATGAACGAGGTCTTGCCAGTCGCCAACAAGCTCGATCCGGAGAAAGGAGATATCCCGCCCGAGCTGATCCAGAAGCTGGCCGATATGGGCTATTTCGGCATCGTGATCCCCGAAGAGTACGGCGGCCTGGGGCTGGGCGTCTTCGAATACTGCCTGATCGCCGAGGAGCTGGCGCGCGCCTGGATGAGCGTCGCCTCGATCATCGCGCGCGGCAACGGCCTCAGCGCCGGCAGGGGCATGACCGATGCCCAGCGCGCCGTCTTCCTGCCGCGCGCCGCCCGCGGCGAGTTCCTGGGCGCCGCGGCCATGTCGGAGCCCAATGTCGGGTCGGATATCGGCAGCATCGCCTGCCGCGCCCGCCGCGACGGCGACGACTGGGTCATCAACGGCAACAAATACTGGTGCACCTTCGCCGACGGCGCCGACTACATCATGCTGGTGGCACGCACCTCCGATGCGCCCGATCCCAAGCGCAAGCACCTCGGCCTCTCCTCTTTCCTGATCGAGAAGCCGCGCGGCACGCTGCCCAAGGGCGTGAACGGCGCGCCCATTCCCAAGATCGGCTATTTCGGCTGGAAGACCTGGGAGCTGGCCTTTGACAATTGCCGCCTGCCCGGCTCCGCCCTGATCGGTGAAGAGGGCCGCGCCTTCTACTACATCTCGGCCGGCCTGGAGCGCGCCCGCGCCCATACCGCTGCCCGCTCGATCGGCCTGGCCCGTGGTGCGCTGGAGGATGCCACCGCCTATGCCCAGGAGCGCCGGCAGTTCGGCCAGGCGATCGGCGACTTCCAGAATACGCGCTTTCGCCTCGCCCGCATGGCGACCGACATCGAAGCCGCGCGCCAGCTCATGTATTTCGTGTGCGACGAGATCGACCAGAAGCGCCGCTGCGACAAGGAGGCGGCCATGGTGAAGCTCTTCGCCTCGGAGATGGCCGAGAGGGTCACGTCCGAAGCGCTGCAGATCTTCGGCGGCGCTGGCTACACGACCCTGCACGCTGTCGAACGCTACTGGCGTGATGCCCGCCTCACCAAGATTTTCGAAGGGACATCGGAGATCCAGCAGCGCATCATCTCCGACCACCTGCTGGGCAAGACCAAGACCGCCTGATGGACGACCTCACTCCTCTCGGCCGCATCCTGCGCGGTATCGCCATGGTCGGCGCCACCGGCATGGTGCAGGTATTGGCGCAGCTCACCCTCAGCCGCATGATGGTGATCTTCCCGACACCGCGGCTCAGCCCGCATCCGACCTACTACATGCTGCTGCACAGTGTCCTGGCCGTCCTTGTCCTGATGGCCGGACATCTGATCCAGGTCACGATCTGGGCTGCGCTCTACTACGAGTGGGGTGAGCTCGGCAGCTTCGCGCACTCGTTCTATTTCTCCCTGGCCTCCTTCACGACCCTGGGAGCGAGCGAACTCAATCTGAGCGCGCCCCATCGCATCGCCGGCGCCATCGAATCGGCCGTCGGCATGCTGATGTTCGGCTGGTCGACAGCGCTTCTGGTCCGCGTCGTTCAGCACACCGGCCCATAGGGACCGCCTCGAGGCTCACGTTCCCTCGACGGCATCCACACCGGCCAACGCACGGGCGAGGATCGAATGCTCTTCGATCTCCCGCCCGTGCGGACGTCAGAAGCGCACGACCAGCTTGCCGAGCGCGCGATTACTTTCAATCAAGGCATGCGCGCGCGGCACGTCGCCGAAGTCGAAGGTCTGGGCGCGCAACGACTTGATCCGGCCGTCGGCGATCCGCTCCGCCACCCATTTGAGCGGCGTATCCGCGAGCGGTAGCGCCGGACTGCCGAGCAGCTGGCTGGGGAAGAAGTTGAGGCGGGCGGCCCCGGGCAGGTCCTGCGCCAAATTGAACTGCTCCAGCACCGGCGGTCCACCCAGCAGACCGATCATCGACACAGCGCCGAAGGGCTTGAGGGCCTTGATCGAATCGCGGACGACGGAGGCGCCGACGATTTCGAGCACGGCATCGATGCCCTCCGGAAAGGAGCGGCGAACGTGCTCGGACACCCCACCATCGTCGACGACGACCTCGTCGGCGCCGACCTCGCGCAGACGAGCTGCGTTCTGCGACGAGCGCGTGGTGGCGATGACATGTGCGCCCAGCGCCTTGCCATAGGCAACGGCCGCCAAGCCGACCGACGATGTCGCACCACGCACCAGGAGAGTTTGCCCCCGCGCGATGCCGAGACTCTTCGTCAGAGCGCCCCAGACGGTCAGATATGACTCGGGCAACGCCGCCAGTTCTTCCCATGCCAAGGTCGTGCCATCGAGGTCGATCACGTTGCCGCGCAAGACCGAGACTTCCTCGGCATAGCTGCCAGGGCGATCGAACTGCATCCCGCCCATCGCTGTCGCAACGCGTTGCCCGACGCGGTAGGTCCCCGACGGATCGGCAAGGATCTCGCCGACCGCTTCGATGCCAGGCACACGCGGACCGGTGATGGGGCCCATTTTCCCGGCGCGCAGATAGGTTTCGGCGCGATTGAGCCCAAAAGCTCTAACACGAATCTTCACTTCGTTCGGCGCCTGCGCTGGCGACGCCAGATCGCGCAGCTTCAGGACCTCGGGGCCTCCCGGTTGTTCGATGACATAGGCTTTCATGTTTCTCACCTTCCTGTTGGAACGCTGGCGACACCAGCGTGTGAGAAAACTAGGGATAATCAAAAATGGTCGTCAGGCTGTATTATCGGTATTCTTCCTGTCATTATTGGCAGGACCGTTTCCGATGGATCTCAACGCTGTGCGGATGTTCGTGAGTGTCGTGCAGGCCGGAAGCTTGTCGGCCGCAGCGAACCGTCTCGGGGTGCCGCTGCCCACGCTCAGCCGTCGCATCCGCGCGCTCGAGCGCGACCTCAAGGTCCAACTCCTGGAACGCACCGTTCACGGCACCAGACTCACCGATGCCGGCACTCGACTACATGAGCACGCAAACCAAGGCATCGACGCATTGGCGGATGCCGAACAGATCATCAGGAGGGATCAGGCCGATCTCAAAGGTCGGCTGCGCTTGTCGCTGCCGACCGGTTTCGAGCCCTGGTGGGATCTGCTCCGGGAGTTCCAGCGCCACTATCCCGCCGTCGAGATCAGCGTCTACGCCACCGATCGGAGGGTAGATCTGGCTCAGGACGGCATCGATGTCGCCTTGCGAGTCGGCACGATCGTGCATGAGGCCATGGTCGCACGACGCTTGCTCTCCTACCGGCATGTCCTGGTAGGAACACCAAAACTGCTGAAGCGCCTCGAAGAACCCCAGACGCCCGATGACCTACATCGCTTTCCGTGTGCTGTCTGGTGTCACGACGCCAACAGTCAAGCCATCTGGCAGCTGGGAGACAGGGCCGTACGGCCGAGAGCCGCGTTTTCAACGAATGATTACCTGCACCTGCGCAGCCTTGTCTTGAAAGGCGAAGTCGTCACCGAGCTGCCGCCGTTTCTCGCGACCGATGCCGTGCGCAACGGCCGGCTGAGACTATTGCTTCCCGCGTATCCCCTTCCGCTGCAGGAGATAAATCTGCTCTATCCCCTGCACCGCCATCCCTCGAGCATCACGCGAACCTACCTGGATTTCTGCCAGAAGCAGTTCGCGAGATTTATCTCCCTCCCAGACTCGCGTCGGTCCTAGAGCGCCCTCAGGAAGAGAACGAGATCCTGCTTTTCCGATGCCGTCAGCTTGGTCCTGGGCACCAGATCGAAGAACTCGACCGTGTCGTCGAACGTGAGCAGGCGCCCGTCATGCAGATAGGGTAGCGAGTCCAGACCGAGCATTGGCCCTTGCCGAAGGAGATCTTCTGGCCGCGCATCTCCGCCGGCGTTGCGCACGCCGAATCAAGCCGGCCCACCGAAGTTCACCGAGGCGACATCCCAGAGCAGGGGTGCGGTCTGCCGGCACCCCATGGCAAAGTACGCTGCAGCCAGAACGAGGTATGGATGCTCACGCAGGACGAAATCTCCCAGGCAGCAGCGGATCTCGATGCCGCCGAACGCAAGCGCCTGCAGATCGGGCTGCTGTCGCTCCGTCATCCCACCATGACCATGGAGGATGCCTATGCCGTCCAGAAATCATGGGTCGTTCGGAAACTGGAGGCGGGCCGCACGGTCATCGGCTGGAAGATCGGCCTGACCTCGAAGGCCATGCAGTCGGCCCTGAACATCGACATCCCGGATTCGGGTGTGCTGTTCGATGACATGCTGTTCGAGGACGGCGCCACCGTCCCGAGCGGCCGCTTCATCCAGCCGCGCATCGAAGCCGAGATCGCCTTCGTGATGAAGAGCAGCCTGCAGGGAAAGGTCGGCATCGAAGAGGTGCTCGCGGCGACCGACCATGTGGTGCCGGCCCTGGAGATCCTCGACACGCGCGTCCTGCGCGTCGATCCGCAGACAAGGAAGGCGCGGACCATCGTCGACACCATTGCCGACAATGCTGCCAATGCCGGCATCGTGCTGGGCCGACAGAAGTTCGCTCCCCGCGGCGTCGACCTGCGCCGCATGGGCGCCATCGTCTCGCGCAACGGCGAAGTCGAAGAAACCGGCCTGGGGGCCGGCGTGCTCGACCATCCCGCGCGCGGCATCGTCTGGCTCGCCGAACGGCTGGCGCGATACGGCGGCGCGCTGAAGCCGGGCGAGATCGTGCTCTCCGGCTCCTTCATCCGGCCCATCGAAGCGCGCCCCGGCGACACCATTGCCGCCGATTTCGGCAGCCACGGCAGCGTGGGCTGCAGCTTCGCCTAGAGGCGACGGGCATTCAGCGTCCCAGCAGGTTCGCTCGAACGGTCGCCCAGAAGCCCGGCTCGCGCGGTGCCGCGCGGCTATGGGCGGCCATGCGTCGGTAGAGGTCGCGGAGCGACCGGCGCTCGCCGCGCTGCCTGAGTTCGGCGCCGTTCTTGCCGGGCTGCAGTTCGAGTTCGCGGGTATGGAAGAGCTCGAGGCCCGGCCGGTGGCCGATGCTGACGACGGCGGTATCCGGCAGCTTTTCGAGCAGGAGGTTCATCACGTTCTCCTGCCCGGCCTCGTCCAGCGCCGAAGTCGCCTCGTCCATGAAGATCCAGTCCGGCTTGTGGATCAGGGTACGGGCGAAGGCGACTCTCTGCTGCTCGCCACCGGACAGGATCTGGTCCCACCGCTCCTCCTCGTCGAGGCGGCCGCGCAGATGGTCGAGCCCGACTTCGTGCAGGGCCTCGCGCAGATCGTCGTCGGTGACGTCGCTCGGCTCTTTGGGGTAAAGCATCGCCTCCTTCAAGGTACCGAGCGGGAAGTAGGGCTTCTGCGGCATGAAGGCGATGTCGCCGCGCGGCAGCTCGACCGATCCGCTGCCCCACGGCCAGACGCCGGCAACGGCACGCATGATGGTGCTCTTGCCGCTGCCCGACTTGCCGCGGATAAGGACGCGTTCGCCGCGGCCGATCTCGATCTCTGCATCGGCGACCAACCTCTCTCCGTCGGGGCGTGTCAGGCCGACATCGCGCAGGATCAGGCGGTCGCCCTTGCCCGGCGTCACCTCGATGCGCTGCCCTTCGGGAGCATCCGCCGTCTCCTCGAGGTCATGCAGAGCGACATGGAGATGGACGACGCGATCGGTCGAGGCGCGCCAGTCGGCGAAGCGCGGGAAATTGTCGATCAGCCAGGACAAGGCCCACTGCACGTTCGAGAAGGCCTGCGCCGTCTGCATCAAGCCACCCAACTGGAGGTCGCCTGCGAGGTAGCGCGGCAGGGCCACGATCAGCGGCACCACGGGGGCCAGGTAGGCAAGCGAGCTGGTGAGCAGGGCGAGGCTGCCCTGGCCGCGCGTCTGGGCGTGCCAGGCCTTGCGCAAATCGAAAAGCGACTCCTTCAGCCGCTCGCGCTCATCCGGCTCACCGCGCATCAGGGCGATGCCCTCGGCATTCTCGCGCGCCCGGATCAGCACCGAGCGCATGTCGGCTTCGCGGCCCTGCCGCGCATTGCCCGCCTCGATCAAGCCGCGGCCGAGCGCATAGGTCAGCATCGAGCCGAACAGGGCGTAGAGCACGGCCGCCCAGACCATGTATCCGGGCACGGAAATCTCGACGGCGCCGATCTTGACTGGCAGCTCGCCCGACAGCACCCAGAGGACGCCGAGGAAGGTGATGAGCTGCAGGACGCATTGCAGGATGGTCTGGGCGAACTCGACCGCAAGTTCGGTCGATACCCGGATGTCCTCGGCGATCCGGCCGTCGGGATTGTCGCATTCCTCGGCCAGCAGCCCGAGCTGGTACTGCCGGCCGTTGTTCAGCCAGCGCTGGGTCGTGACATGGGTCAGCCAGGTACGCCAGTTGAACTGCAGGCGACGGCGGATGTGGAGATGGATGGCCACGGCCACGCCTGCCGACACGACGATGGCTGCCAGGATGTAGAGTTGTTCGACGAGCTGCGAAGTATCGCGCTTGTCCAGCGCATTGAAGAAATCGCGATTCCAGATGTTGAGCCACAGCGCGATGGCGACGTTGATCACGCCGAACATCGCCATGCCGGCGGTCAGCAGCCAGGCAACGCCACGATAGCCCGGCGCCGTCCAGTAGCCGCAGGCGACGGCGCCGAACGCGCGCAGGGAGCTGTGCGGTGTGTCCACTCAGTCGCGGAAGCTGGGATCGATCCGGTCGAGCTTGCGCAACAGCGCCGGCCAATCGAGCAGGCCGAACGGCCGGCGAATATGCGGCTGATAATTCATGAAGGTCGCCTCGACGACGTCGGACGGCACCTCGATCAGCTTGGTATTGCACGACATCGCCGCGATCTGCGTCTTGCAGGAGAGCTCCAGCCGATGCATGGCGTTGAACGCCTCGGGGATCGTGGTGCCGGTCGTCAGCAGGCCATGGTTGCGCAGGATCATCGCGTTGTTGTCGCCGAGGTCCTTGACCAGCGCTTCGCGCGCGGCGAGGTCGAGCACGACGCCGTCGAAGTCGTGGTAGCTGATCTTGGCGAAGCGCATCGAGGTCTGGGTGTTGGGCAGCAGGCCGCATTCCATGGTCGAGACCGCCATGCCGGGCCAGGTATGCGTATGGATCACACAGCCGACGTCATGCTTGGCCATGTGGATGGCGCTATGGATCACGAAGCCCGCACGATTGACGCCATACTCCAGGCCGCCGGTGAACTCCGGCTTGGCGAGGATGTTGCCGTCGTGGTCGATCTTCAGCAGGCTCGATGCCGTGATCTCCTCGTAGAGCAGGCCGTAGGCGTTGATCAGGAAGGCGTTGTCCTCGCCGGGCACGCGCACCGAGATGTGGTTCGCGATCAGGTCGGACATGCCGTAGTGGTCCATCAGCCGGTAGCAGGCGGCGAGATCGACACGGGCCTGCCATTCTTCGGGCGAGACCTGCGAGCGAAGATTGGCGACTTTGGCGGGCTTGAAGGCGTGCACGGCCATGAAACGCTCCTGGGTGGAAACTGTCTCCGGACCGTAAACCCGCAGGGACCCGACCGTCTATCGGCGGCTCAAACCAGCCCGCGCGCTGCGAGATAGGCGCCGAGCGCCAGGAGGCCTGCGAAGAACCAGATCCGGAAGGCCTGCGGCGACAGCCGGGCCCGCACGGCCTGGCCGAGCCGCATGCCCAGGATCGCGACGACAAGGGCCGCCAGCGAAGGCCAGGCGAGGTCCCAGGTAAAGGCGCGCCCGCCGGCCAGCGTAACGGCAAGCGCCAGTGTGGAGACCGTGAAGGAGAGGCCGAGCGCCTGCACCAACTCGTCCTTCTGCAAGCCGATCGCCTGCATGTAAGGGACGGCCGGGATCACGAAGACGCCGGTCGCCGCCGTGATCGCGCCGGTCACCACCCCTGCCAGCGGGCCGAGCCAGGCCTCGGCCGCCCGCGGCACGGCAAGCTTCAAGGCGGCGAGGCCCGACAGGGCGTAGAGTATCAGCGCCACCCCCAGCGCCAGGGCGCCGTAGGGGCCGCCCAGGCCTGACAGGAAAGCGGCCCCACCCCAGGTCCCGACGCAGACGCCGAGATTGAGCGGCCACAGCCGGCGCAGCACGGACCGCAAGTGACCGCCGTCCAGCATCTGCCAGACATTGGTGATCAGCGACGGCAGGATCAGCAGGGCCGCAGCCTCGGTCGGCGGCAGCACCACGGCCAGCAGCCCCATCGAGATCGTGGGCAGGCCGAGGCCGATAATGCCCTTGGTGAAGCCGGCCACCACGAAAACAACCAGCACGAAGACGAGAACGGTCGCCGTCATGCACCAGAGATGACGGGTGATGCGGCGACTGGCAATTTGGAGAATACGGACTCTGCCTTCGGTTAAGACGAAGGCTTAAAATCATCCTTCGCTCCGCTCAGGATGACAGGGGAACTGCATGCGCTTCGATCTCACTGACTTGCGCCTCTTTCGTCACGTCGTCGAAACAGAAAGCATCACGCGCGGGGCGGAGCGGACGCACCTCGCGCTGGCCTCGGCCAGCGCGCGCATCCGCGGCATGGAGGAGGTGCTGGGTGTGCCGCTGCTGAAGCGTGGCCGTCGCGGCGTTCAGCCGACCGACGCCGGCCGCGCTTTGCTCGACCATGCCCGCATCGTTCTGCAACAGATCGAGACCATGCGTGGCGAGCTCGGCGCCTATTCGCGCGGTCTCAAGGGCCATGTCCGCGTACTGGCCAACACCGCCGCACTGTCCGAACACCTGCCCGGCCTGCTGGCGACGTTCCTGGCCGCCAATCCGACCATCGATCTCGATCTGGAGGATCGCGAAAGCCCGGCGATCGCCGCCGCCATCGCCGCCGGTGATGCCGATATCGGCATCGCCACCGAAGCGGCACTGGTGCCTGGCCTCGAGAGCCACCCCTTCCGACCCGACCGGCTGGTGCTGGCCGTGGCCGCAGGCCATCCCCTTGCCCGCCGGCGCCAGGTCGCCTTCGCCCAACTGCTCGATCTCGACTTCGTCGGCCTGACACGCGGCACGGCGCTCGATGAGCACGTGGCTCGGCACGCCGCGCGCCTCGGCCGGCCGCTCCGGATGCGCGTCCGCGCCAACAGCCTGGATGCGGTCTGTGCAATGGCAGCGGCCGGGGTTGGCGTCGGCATCGTGCCGGAAGCGACGGCGCGCCGGCAGCGGCGCGCCCTTCCGCTTGTCGCGCTGCGCATCGCCGAGCCCTGGGCGATGCGCCAGCTCACACTCTGTGTACGCGACCAGCGGCACCTGTCCCGCCCGGCCCGGCGCCTGTTCGAGACGCTGCGGCAGGCGGCGTGACGCTCTCCCAGCAGACTACTTTTTGCGCGTCGGCTTGACGTCGGTGGCGATGGGGTAGGCGGTGGTCGACTTCACCCTCTCCATCGAGAACCGCGAGGTCACGTTCTTGAGCGGCATCGTGTCGATCAGCTTCTTGTAGAAGGCGTCGTAGGCCTGCATATCGGTCACGGCGACGCGCAGCATGTAGTCGATGTCGCCGGCCATGCGATGGAACTCCATCACCTCCGGCATGGCGGTCACGGTCTGGGCAAACTTCGACAGCCAGGCCGACGAGTGGTCGCCAGTCTCGATCGAGACGAACACGGTAAGCCCCATCCCGATCGATTCGGGTGAGATCAGCGCCACCCGCTTCAGGATGATGCCGGCCTTTTCCAGGCGCTGGATTCGCTTCCAGCACGGGCTTTGCGACAGCCCGACGCGGTGGGCAATCTGCGCCAATGAGAGGCTCGCATCCTCCTGGAGGAGAGCCACGATCTTCCTGTCGATCGCATCCATGTGTGAAATATCCGTGGTCGGCCTGCGGCCAGTCTAGACCGGAAGCGACTCCAAGCGCACCGGGGCGCCGATCCGGAGGCTGAGCGCATCGGCCAGCCCGTCGATATCGCCATCCATCGGGCCGCCATGGCTGACCAGGCGCGGGTCGGCGCCGTTGAACCAGGACAGCCTCCAGGCCCCGCTTTCACAGACCAGCGACCCCACGACACGGCCGTGCACGGAGATGGTCCACAAGGCGGGCTCGTCCTGAGCAGCCTGGATCAGGCGCGCAGCACGAGCGACGAGGCTATTGGCGAAACTCAACATGCTCCGACTGTAGGGGCCGGGCGGCAACGGCAGCAATGAAACGCGCGGTCGATTTACCGGCCCCCGGCGGCAGAAATAACTCCCTCGACGGATCGGGAGAGAATTTCCTCTCTTCGCAGCCTATTTCATCAGCCCCTGCTCCCGGCAGTAGCGCACGACGCCGGGGTGCAGGGCGTGCAGCGACGGCGCCACGGCGACGGTGTTGCGCAAGGTCGACGCGCCGAGCTGGCGTGGACTGAAGCTGCCGCGCTCGATGCGATTGAGGTCGACGGCCAGGCGGTAGCCGACCGGTTCCGGCAGGTCGGCCCGCGCCAGGATGAAGTTCCACGAGCCCACGCTCTCGATCGGCTGCGGCTGTCCGGGATAGAGTCCGGCCGGAACCGTGACACGGCGCAGGAAGGTGTGCTTGGCCAGGATCTTCTCGGTCTGCTCCTCGGTCGGCACGACGAAACGTGCCCCCTGCGGACTGGTCGTCAAGGTCACGAAGCCCGGCCAGCGCAATCCACCGCCCCATAGCGCCGACGCGGCGCCGTCGAGCACCAGGGTCGGCCCTTCCGACAGTTTCTCGGTATAGATCGCCTCGAAATCCTTATCGAGATCGAGGCCCAGCCCATCGAGGATGTAACGGGCCTGCAACGCGAGGCCCGACGTGCGCCCGTTCCAGACGACGGGTCGGCCCAGCAGATCGTCGATCTCGCGAAAGCGCGTGTCGGTCCGGACGGCGAACATTCCCGGCGTTGGGTACATGGCGGCGATGACCCGAAGTTCAGTCACCGGCCGGCCGACGCCGGCGAAGAGCTCGTGCGCAAACTCGCCGGTGACGAGACCGAGATCGATCTCGCCCGCCTCCAGCAGCCTGACATTCTGCGAGACGCCACGGGTCGGATGCTCACGCAGGTTGAGACCGGCATCGACGGCCTTCATGGCGTCGAGGAGGGCACTGCCATAGATCAATAGCGTCGCACCAACGGGGCCGGTGCCGAGTGTAAGCCGATGCTGCTCGGCCTGCGCCGATTCCCTGCCGAAGACAAAAGGAAACGCGACCAACCCAGCTTTGAGAAACGTCCTGCGCAAAACCCTGACCATCGCCCATCATACCGGCAGTCCGCTCCGATCGCTAAGGCCGGACGGCCGGCGCCTCCATCGTCATGCCCTTGGCACGTTCCATCAGATAGAGTTCCAGAGCGACATATTCCGGTGCCCCGACGGGATAAAGCTCGGCGCGAATGCCGAACAAACAATTGCGCAGTCGTCGCCGCAGCGACCCCAGCCCCTGCCATTCCAGGCGATAGACCGGATAGCCGGTGGGATGCGCCTGCGGGATGGTGACACCGGCGAGTTTCTTGCCGGCGTTCTCGTCATGACAGATGGCGCAGGAGAGGTTGAGCTGGCCCTGCCGCCGCCGATAGATTTCTTCGCCTTGCACGCGCCAGGAAGAAAGGCGCGGATCGTCAGGCGGCGCGATCGGCTGGCCACGCGACTGGGCCGCCACGAAAGCCTGCAGGGCGAGGCTGTCCTGACTGTCGTGCGCGAAGGCCGGTGCCTGCTGCCGTTCGGTGCGGCAGAGATCGATGCGGCCCTCGAGATCGACCGGCCGGTCCGCTCCTGGCGGAATCGCCGGATAGCGCGCCGCCACGCCCTTCATGCTGGTCGCGGCGTCGCCGTGGCAGTCCGCGCATGCCTTGCCGGCCACGCCGACGCGCGCGCTCCAGAGCTTGCTCCCCTGCTGCACGAACAACATCCCGGGATTGGCCGTATCGTCGTCCTGCATCTGCTGCAGCGCCGGCCCCATGTCCTGATAGCCGGAGCGACGCGTGTCGGCTCCACTCCCCCGCTGACTCTGACCCTGGCTCTGGGCCAGGGCGAACGATGCGCCGAACACCAGGAACAGCGCGATCGCGAAGTACCGCGCCCTCATTCGACGGCGATCGCGACCTTCTCTTCGGCGACGAAGCCGTGATCGCCCGTCCAGCGCAAGTGGAGCGTGCCGCTCTCGCTTGCCACCGCAAAGAAGGACACGAACGGATTGGCCGAGATCGCCGGCGACATCTCCATGCTGAAGATCTCGGCGTCGTCCCAGGTCGCCGTGAAATGCTCGATGATGTTGCGCGGGAGGATCTGGCCGTTGGGGCCGGGCCGAAACCCGGTCTCCATCTGATGCATGATCAGCGCCTTGATCTCGATCACGGCACCGCGCTTGGCCGTCTTGGGGGCGTTGACGAGGATGTTGGCCATCAGGTCGCCTCCTCGAGACAGGCGGCAAGCGTCACGATCACGTCGGCGCTGGCACTCCAGAACCTGCCGTCGCTGGTCTCGGCGATGGCCACGATCTTCTGGCTGTCGCCGAGCTTGATGCGCGTGCCGATCATCGCCTTGCCGTTCCGCGGCGAAAGCGTCGCGCTGAAGACGTTGGGCTGCGGGTTCTTCTCGTTGAAGACATGGATCGCCTTCACATAGTCACCGACCGTCATCGGGCTTTCGACCGAGACGGTGAGCGGCACGGTATTGCCGTTCTCGATCAGGGGCGGCATGTCGAGCTTCACCCTCTCCTCGCGCACGTCGGCGTCGCCGACCAGCTTTCGGATGGCCTCGGCCATGGCAGCGGGCGTCGCCGCGGCCGGTTCGAACGGCAGCAGGACGAGAACGGCAGTGCCGGCCAGGAAGTGACGTCGATCCATTCAATCCTTCAAGGTCACGAGATAGGCCACGACATCCTCGATCTGGGCAGCCGTCAGCACGGTCTTGCCCTCGAACGCCTGCGCAACGCGCTGCAGCCCCGTGGTGCGATAATAGGGCGGCATGATCGTGTCGGCATTGAGACGCGACGCATCGACGATGCGCAAGCGCAACTGTCCCTCGGACCAACGGGCGCCGGCTCCCGCAAGGCTGGGCGCGAGATCGCCCTGGAAACGCTCCTCGGCGATCGGGCCGCTGTGGCACAGAAGACAGAGGCCGACACTGCGGTTGGCGACGATGGCTCGGCCGCGCTTGGCATCGCCCGCCTGGCCGGTCAGGGACCGCGGGATGGCATCGCCCATGATCTCCTGTGCCGAAGCAACGGGCACCGAAACAACGGGTGACGCCAGCAGTACCGCGAGAACAAGCGGGCCCCAGCGCCTCCCCCAATACCAGATGACGTCAGCCATAGACTTCGGCCGTGATGGTGCGGAACCAGCTCGCGGCATAGAGCGCTTCCTGGCCGCGCAGGCCGCCCACCGCTTCGAGCGGGCTGGTGCCGCCCGCGCCGGGAATGTCCGCCAGCAAACCCTTGTCAGGATGGTAGACGCCGGCGATGGATATGCCGTAGTCGGCTGCCACCAGGCTATAGCAGGTGTTGATCAGGATCGGATCCTGCGGCCTGCGGCCGGCCAGCAACTCGACGATGGCTGCAGCGCACACCTTGGCCTGCGCGTTGGCAGCGAAGGCGGACTTGGGCATGCCGCCCATGATCGCCGCATCGCCCAGCACGTGGATGCCGGGACGCAGCGTCGATTCGAAGGCGACCGGCTCGACCGGGCACCAGCCGGTGCGGTCGGCGACCCCCGCCTGGGCGGCGATGGCGCCGGCCCGTTGCGGTGGAATCACATTGGCGACGGCTGCCTTGTGACTGCCGAACTCGGTGACGAGGGTGAGGGTCGCAGGATCGACCGACGTCACCTTGCCGCCCTGGCTGAGCGACACCCATTCGATCCGGCCGGGATAGAGCTCGGCCCAGCCATTCTGGAACAGGCGCTGCTTGGAGAAGGCGTCCTTGGCGTCGAGCAGAAGGAGCTTCGACTTCGGCTTCCAGATCTTGAGCCAGTAGGCAATCAGGCTGGCGCGCTCGTAAGGGCCGGGCGGACAGCGAAACGGATTGGCCGGCGCCGACATGACGACGAGGCCGCCATCCTCCATCGCCTGCAGCTGCTGGCGCAATAGGACGGTCTGCGCACCCGCTTTCCAGGCATGGGGCATCTTCTGCGCTGCCGCCTCGTCATAGCCGGGAATGGCCGTCCAGTTGAAGTCGATGCCGGGCGCCATCACCAGCCGGTCGTAGGAGAGCTTGTTGCCGTCCGCCAGGGTGACGCTCTTGCCCTCGGCGTCGACGGCGGTGACGCTGGTCTCCGCGACCGTGACGCCGGCCCGCTTGACGCCGTCGTAGCCGAAGCGCTGCTGGTCGATCTCACGCAGGTTGGCGAGCACGGAATTGCTGAAGGGGCACGCCGTGTAGACCGGATTGGGTTCCACCAATGTGACCGTGAGCCTGGGCTCCAGCGCCTTCAAGGTGCGCGCCGCCGTGGCTCCGGCGAAGCCGCCACCTACCACGACCACGCGACCTGCACCGGCCCCCTGCGCGGAAGCGACAGCGGGCGCCAAGGCCGCCGCGGCACCGAGCTTCATGAAATGTCGACGTGTCGACATGCAACGCTACTCCGGCTGTGCGGCGAACCACGCCGCAATGGCGTCGATCTGCTGGTCGTCGAAGCCCTTGGCGATGCGGCCCATCACACTCGAAGGCCAGGCCCCGCTGCGGTATTGGCGCATGAAGGTGACGATGTCCTCGGCTTTGCGCCCGGCGATGCGTGGGATCTCCGAGTTGGCGATCTTCTGAGAGGCATGGCAGCCGGTGCACGAACTCGCCCCCGGTGGGCCACCCAGCGGTCCATTGGGCGGCGGCTCCGCCGCCCGGGTCGCAGATCCCGCCAGCAGCAACGCTGCTGCCAGGCCTGGCAGCAGCCCGCGATACATCAGGCGCCCTTCTTCAGGTCTTGGTTCATCAGCGGCAGGTTGCGCACGCGCTTGCCCGTCGCTTTGTAGATGCCGTTCAGCACGGCGGGTGCCGCCACCGCGATGGTCGGCTCGCCGACGCCGCCCCAGAAATCGTGGGTCGGCACCAGCACCGTCTCGACTTGCGGCATCTCGTCGATGCGCATGACGTTGTAGCTGTCGAAGTTGGTTTGCTCGACGGCGCCGTCCTTGACGGTGATCTCGCCGTAGAGCGCGGCGGAGAGCCCGTAGACGAACGAGCCCGAAACCTGGCGCTCGATCTGCGCCGGGTTCACGACATGCCCCGGATTGGTGGCGGCGGTGATCTTGTGGATCTTGAGCACGCCCTGGGGGCTCACCGAGACCTCGGCGACACCCGCGACGTAGCTGCCGTAGCCCATGACCTGGGCAATGCCGTGGAAGTGGCCGGCCGGCAACGGCTTGCCGTAGCCCGCCTTGTCACACGCCGCCTTCAGCACCGCCGCCCATTTGGGCTTCAGGTACTTCATCCGGAACGCCAGCGGATCCTGGCCGGCGGCTTCCGCCAGCTCGTCCATGAAGCATTCCATGTAGATGGCGTTCTGGTTGACGTTCACGCCGCGCCAGAAGCCCGCCGTGATGTGCGGGTTGCGCATGGCGTGATCGATCAGGAGATTGGGCACGTCGTAGCCGTAGGTCGCTTCGGCGCCGGTCGGCATGAATCCCTGGAAGGTCGCGGGGTCCATGCCGTTCACGAGGTTCTGCGGCAGCAACGAGGCCAGGATCGACTGGCCCGAGATGCGGATCTGCAGACCGACCAGATTGCCCTGCGCATCGAGACCACCGGTCAGCTTGGCCATCGTGATCGGATGGTACTGGCAGTGCGTCATGTCCTCTTCGCGCGACCAGATGAGCTTGATCGGCGTGCCCGGCATCTCCTTGGCGACCAGCACGGCCTGGCGGACATAATCCGAACGGCCGCGCCGGCCGAAGCCACCGCCCAGCAGCAGCTTGTAGACGTCGCACTTGGCGATCGGCAGGCCCGAGGCTTCCGACGCGGCGGCGAGGGCCGCCTCACCGTTCTGCGTGCCGCACCAGACCTCGCACTTGTCGGCCGTGTAGCGCGCCGTGGCGTTCATCGGCTCCATGGTGACGTGGTGCTGGTAGGGGAAATTGTAGACGGCCTCGATCTTCTTGGCCGCGCCGGCGATCGCCCCCTTGGCATCCCCCGCCTTGTTGCCGACGAAGGCCTCGTTGGCGTCGAGCCCTTCCTTCAGCATGGCGTTGATGCCGTCCTGCTGGACCTCGCCCAGCTTGCCGACATCCCATTCCGTGGGCAGCGCCGCGAGAGCGGCCTGGGCATGCCAGTAGGTGTCGGCGACCACGACGACGGCGTTGCCGTCGATCGCCACGACCTTCTTCACACCCGGCATCTTCTCGACCTTAGCGGCGTCGAAGCTCTTCAGCTTGCCGCCGATCACCGGGCAAGCGCGCACAGCGGCGATCAGCATGCCGGGCATGGTGTAGTCCATGCCGTAGATCTGCTTGCCGGTGACCTTGTCGACCGTATCGAGCCGCTTCAGCGGCTTGCCGGCGATCTTCCAGTCCTTGGGATCCTTGAGCTTCACCTCCTTGGGCGGCTCGAGCTGGGCCGCCGCCGCGGCGACCGCGCCGTAGGTAAGCTTCTGGTCCTTGTGGGTGATGACGCCGGCAGAGACGCTGCACTCCGACGCCGGAACCTTCCATTGCGCCGCCGCGGCCGCGATCAGCATCTCACGCGCCATGGCACCGCCTTCGCGGACATACTGGTTGCTTTCGCGGATGCCGCGGCTGCCGCCGGTCGAGAAGTTCTTCCAGACGCGGTTGCGTGCCAGGTTCTCCCCCGGCGTGGGATATTCCCAGGTCACCTTGTTCCAGTCGCAGTCGAGCTCCTCGGCCACGAGCTGGCAGAGGCCCGTGAGCGTGCCCTGCCCCATCTCCGAGCGCGCGACGCGGATCACGACCTTGTCGTCGGGATGGACGACCACCCAGGCGTTGAGTTCCTTGACGGCCTGGGCGTTGGCCACGCCGTCGTCGAGGAAGGGCACATGGAAGCCCAGCGAGAAGCCACCGGTGACGGCGGCGGCACTGACCAGGAAGTTGCGCCGGCCGAGGGAAGTCTGGATCGTCATGGTGTCGTCCTCCCTCAGGCCTTCGCCGCGGCGTGGATCGCCTCGCGCACCTGCTGATAGGTGCCGCAGCGGCAGATATTGGTCATGGCCGCATCGATGTCGGCATCGGTCGGCTTGGGGTTGGCAGCGAGCAACGCCGTCGCCGCCATCACCATGCCGCTCTGGCAGTAGCCGCACTGAGGCACGTCGAGCGCAACCCAGGCTGCCTGGATCTTGTTCAGGGTGCCGTTGGCTGCCAGCGCCTCGACGGTCACGATCTTCTTGTCGGCAACCGCGCTTACAGGGACGCCGCAGGCGCGCGTCGCGGCGCCATCGACATGCACCGTGCAGGCGCCGCACTGGGAGATGCCACAGCCGTATTTCGTACCGGTGAGGCCGAGCTGTTCGCGCAGCACCCAAAGCAGCGGGGTATCCGGCTCGGCGTTGTGTTCAACTGCCTTGCCGTTGACGTTGAGAACAGCCATCCCATTCTCCGTTGTTCAGGAATTGTGAAAATAAGCCTAGCGCGCCAAAACGCGCGCGCCTAGCCGCCGCGTTTCACGGTGACGTGAGCACGATCAGGCGACGCTGGCTTCGAAGACGCGCCGATAGTTGCCGCCGAGCAGCTTCGCCGTCTCGGCGTCATTGAATTTTGTCCGGAGCGCAGCCGCGAGCTGCGGCAGGTCGGCGTAGCTCGGAAGCGCGCTGGCACCGACCAGGCCGAGTTGATCGGTGCCGAGGCCGACATGGTCGACCCCGACCAGTTCGGCCGTCTTCGCGAAACCCTCGGCAAAGGCCATCACGTTGGGAAAGTAGGCCGTGACCGGCCATAGGCCGATGACGCCGCCGGTTGCCGCGATGGCACGCGCATGGTCGGGCAGAATGCGCCGCGTCCAGGCGAGCGGCCGTTCGGTCAGCGACGTATGCGAGAGGATCAAAGGCTTGGTCGAAATCGAGGCCGCTTTCTTCACCAGCTCGTAGGTGCCGTGCGCCACATCGACCACGATGCCCAACTGGTTGCAGCGCCGAATGACGTCGGCACCGAACGAAGTAAGGCCGCCATGCACGCTGGGCTCGGTCTGGATATCGCCCAGCTCGTTCGGCCGGTAATGCGTGAGCTGCAGATGGCGCAGCGCCCAGTACTGGTAGGCCTCGTCGAGACGTTCGATCTGGCCTTCGAGGAAGTCCGCACCTTCGGCCGCGACGATGACCGACGGCCGGCTCGAGCGCGCGGCGCGCAGATCGGCCGCCGTCCGCACGATCGGCAAGCCCTGCTCGCGCGTCAGCGCATGCAGCGCCGGAAAGGAGCGTTGGCTGAACGCGTAGAGTTCGCCCGGCCGGGGATCGCGGCTGGGGCGCAGACGGCCGTCCGTTAGCTTGATGATCGGCGAATCGCCCACGACCGCGAGCGCAATGGCCGACATACCGCCCTGGCGCATCGGATCGGCCACCGGTACCGACTGTCCGCGGCCGAAGCTCAGCCAGATCAGATTGCCGGCATGGCTGTGAATGTCGACCGCGGTGCCGTCAGCCGCCTCCGCTCCCAGCTGCGCCATCGCCGGCACCGGCAGGCAAAAGAGTGCGCTCGCCGCCAGTGCCGCCCGGCGCGTGAGGCCAGGTTTCAGCTCGGCATTCTCGAGGCGATAGCGCCAGCGCTCCGGATCGGACGACACGCGCCAGGTGCCGCTCACGGTCAGCTTGCCGCTGCCCAGTTTCAGCGGCCGGTCGGCCGAGACTTCGACAACCGCAAGTCGATTGCGCGGGACGCAGCCCTGGCAGCAGCCAGGCTCGGCCATCAGGAGAAAGCGGTCGGCGCTCGACACGGCGAGCGGCGTAAGCGGAAAGCCCGCGATTTCCACGGTCCTGCTGTCGGCCCTGTCGGCGCGCGGCCTGCCGAGATCGTTCCAGCGGAGCTGCATCGACTTTCCCCTGGGCATCTTCGAGGGGGCCAAGTCTAGAGCATGCCGGCGGAAAAGGCGTCACCACGTCAAGCGAAAGCCGGCAGAAAAGGCGTGCGTGTCATCGCGGCCGTTGAGCTCACCGTCGTAGCGAACATAGGCCGAGATCGAGTCGGTGATCCTGGTGCCGAGATTGAGCCCGATCACGGCCGCATCGCGCAGTGGTTGTGCACCATAGACGGTGAAGGGCACTGTCGGCGCGCCGACGAACGATGCCGTCAGCGGGCGGCCGGTGTCGGCATATTCGTGGGCCCAGCCGAGGCGCATTGCGACATCCAAGGTACGGTCGCCCAGCGGCAAGCTGGCCGCCAGGTCGGCGCCGAGGATGGTGCGCACCGAGGTGGTGTTCTGCTGCTGCGCCATCAGGTTCAGCGAGTCGGCGCCCCATTCGGTGAATGCCCGTTGCGAGGCCGCCACCGTCTGGAAGCGCGCGAACGGCGTGAGGCTTGCCCGGGCAGCGTCGTGAAGGCCGATCTTGTAACCCGCCTCGATCTGGCCGAGGAACATGTTCGCCCCGGTCGCGCCGTTGGCATAGCGCGTCGCCAGGCCCGGGATCGACAGCACCCGCTGCTGGCGATTGTCTGAATAGGCATAGCCCGCCAGCGCATCGGCGTAGAGCCCACCTTGCGCGAAGGAGGCATAGAGCGCGACGCTGTAATTGTCCGTCCAGCCCGTGCCCTGGAAGCTGCCCACCCACTGCCGGCCACTCGAATAGCCGATCGCCAGGCCCACCAGGAACCGGGGATCGAGGCGATAGTCGACGCCGACGGCGGCCCCGCCGAAGTTGTAGTTCAACGCGCCGGCATTGCTGTTGCCGCCGATGCCGCCCACGCCGCCATAGCCACTCATCCAGGCACCCCAGCGCGGCGGCTCTTGGGTGTCGCAGGCAATCACACAGGCTTCCGCCAAGGCCACGCGCTGCGCGCCGTCGGCACCGACGCGTGCATTCGCCGTCTGTTGGCCGACCACGTTCAGGAACGACCGGGCCGCCAGCACATTGACCGTACCGAAGCCGGTATAGGGCTGGCCGCTGATCGCATCGAGCGCCGCCGGCCCCTGCTGGGTCGTGAGGGCCGCCAGCGCATTCAGCACCGTGGCGAAGTCGCCGGTCGCCGTCGGCGAAGCGATGTCGAGCGCCGTGCCCACGGCATACTGGTTGGGCGTCTGTGCCCCCGAGGCGAAGGCGCTCGCCGTCTGCGCCAGCAGCAGATAGACGTTGTTGGCATCGTAGCTCAGCGTAGGCGTCAGGAACGCCAGGTTGGCCATGACGCTGCCATAGGTGCCGGTGAGGCCGCCGGTGGCCGTGAGGATGGTGTAAGTGGTGTTGCGCTGGTAGGAACCGGACTGCGCCAGTACCTGCACCGTGGTGCCGCCACTCAGCGTAGCCGTGCCGGTGGCCACGATCTTGTCGCTCTGACCCTGGCTATTGGCCTCGACCTGATAGACGCCGCCGGTCTGCGAGAAATTTCTCGTGACGTTCAGGGTGCCGATCGAGTTGCCGGGCGCCAAGGTGCCGCCACTGACGGCTACAGCGCCGATCACTTGGCCGATGCCGCCCAGGACACCGCCGGTGCCGACCGTGACGTTGCTGGCGAGCGAGCCATTCACCGCCAAGGTGCCGCCCGACACCGTCGTGCCGCCGCCCATCACATTGGCGCCGGTGAGCACCAGCCGACCGGCACCACTCTTGGTCAGGCTGCCGCTGCCGGTCAGGGTGCCGCCGTAGGTGCCGTCGCTTGCCTGATCGAACACGAGGGCCGCGTTGTTCAGGATGTTGCCCTGCAGGCTCAGGTTGTTGCCGATCAGCACGCCGGCATTCACCGTCGTGCCGCCGCCGTAGGTGTTGATGCCGGCGAGGGTGAGCGCGCCCGTACCGTTCTTGACGAGCGCGCCGCTGCCTGACATCGCACCGCCGTAAGTGCCGTTCGCGCCTTGATTGAAGGCCACCGTCGCATTGTTCAGGATGCTGCCCTGCAGGCTCGACGTCGTGCCGGTCAGCGTGCCGCCATTGACTGTCGTGCCGCCCGCGTAGCTGTTGGCGCCCGTCAAGGTGAGGTTGCCGGTGCCGCTCTTCACCAGCGCGCCCAAGCCCGACAGGATGCCGCCATAGGTGCCGTTCGTTGCCTGGTCGAAGGCCACCGTCGCGTTGTTGGTGATGTTGCCCTGCAGGCTGGTCGTATTGCCCGTCAGAGTGCCGCCCGACACCGTGGTGCCG
>Ga0209930_1001533_pt1 | contig 35255 bp, 41 predicted proteins | sample ThiBiot_500_biof_2_FD_183948 | JGI IMG/M metagenome (GOLD analysis project Ga0209930, IMG submission 183948) | Wastewater bioreactor microbial communities from Cape Town, South Africa - Thiocy_cont_500_biof (SPAdes) | ecosystem: Engineered > Bioreactor > Thiocyanate-remediating >... | reverse complement strand
GCAACTGCCCCGCTGGCTAACCCACTACAATGAGGTCCATCCGCACAAGGCGCTAGGCTACCGATCACCCCGCGAGTACATCACCCAAACCCGCGAGGCCTCGTCAGGCAATTAGGGGGCAACGACAACGACGAACAGCAGGATCGCATTGAAGGTCGCGGCGAGGATTTCCAGTCGTTTGTAGCCGAACGTCCGCTTGTCGTCGGCAGCCTTCTTGCCGAGATGGATCGCCATCAACGCGATGACCAGACCGGCGACGTCGGTCATCATATGGGCTGCGTCGGACAGCAGCGCGAGGCTGTTGAACACGAAGGCGCCGACCACCTCTGCCACGAGATAGGTCGCCGTCAGGGCAAGCGCCCATCTGAGCATCTTGGCGTTGGCGCCGGCCGTATGGTCGTGGCTGTGCCCGGCTTCGCCGTGATCGTGTGCCATTATCGCGTCCCCTTCTTTGTGGCTTGCCGTTCGGCGAGCCAGGCCTGCATCTTCACGATTTCGGCCTGTTGGGTCCGGATCACCTCCTCCGCCATCGCGCGCACCTTCGGATCGGTGCCGTTGGCAAGCTCGGCGCGAGCCATATCGACCGCACCTTCATGGTGCGGGATCATGCCCCGAAGGAAGTCGGTATCAGGATCGCCGGTCGACGGCATCGCCATGCCGGCCGTGCCGTGCGCTCGATCCGTGGATGGCATCGGTCGCACCGGACTCGTTCGATCCGAACTGGCCCGCCGGCTTGCCGCCGGAACACGCAGACAGGGCAATCGCAGCGGCCAGAAAGGACCATCGCGCCGTGGTGATCGACATTTTCTTCTCCTTACGGGATGGATCGCGGCGCACATCGACACCGCTCAAGGTCAGGCCGGTCACATCGCGATCTCCTCGATGAGCAGCAGTGCGAGAAAGCCGACGAAGAACATCGCGCTGATGAGCGGAGAGTCCGGTTTCTCGTGCGCCTCGACCAGCAGCTCCTCGGTGACGAGGTAGAGCAGCGCCATCAGGCCGAAACTCAGGAATCCCGTGATCCACACCGGCGACAGCAGCGCCACGGGCTGCACGACGAGTGCGCCGATCGGCACCAGCAGCGCAAGCGCGCAGGTTAGGCCGATCGCCTTCATCTTGCGATACCGGCTCGTCAGATCATTGGTGAGCGTCAGGGCCAGGAACAGCACTTCGAGCGTCAGCGCGACCGCCAGCAACGTGCCCGCCTTCTCGCCGGCGATGAAGGCCAGACCCAGAACCAGGCCGTCAATAGCAAGATCGAGCCCGATCGCGGCGAGCAGCGCCACGGGGCCGTCAAACCGGCCTTCCGCCGCCTTGAGGCCCAGCATTACCGCGACGCCGATCGCACCGCCGATCAGCGTCGCAGCCGGCGATCCCCCGTGCATCACCAGCGGCAGGATTTCGGTCGCCGCCGCGGCAAATACGACGCCGGCTGCAAGGTGCTGCATGGCGGCGACCAGCCTCTCGCCGGGTGTGCGCCACCCGGCGAGAAGCGCGCCGATCATGATCGCGATCATGGGGATCAGTGCGAACTTGAGCGCCGCCATCGTCAGTCCCCCCTGCCAGACGCGATCATGCGGGTTGCGGCAGCGGCGCGCCGTCGTCCGCCCTATCCGCGTCGTCGACCTTGACCGCTTGCTGCCCGAACCGGGCGTAAAGCGTCGGCAGCACGAACAGCGTCAGCAGCGTCGCCGAGATCAGGCCGCCGATGACGACGGTCGCGAGCGGCTTCTGCACTTCCGCGCCGGCTCCGCTGGCGAATGCCATCGGTACGAAGCCGAGACTGGCGACCAGCGCGGTCATGACGACCGGGCGCAATCGCTGGAGCGCGCCCGTCCGCGCCGCTTCGGCCCGGTCCATGCCCGACCGGATCAGCTCCTGCACCGAACTAACCATGACGAGGCCGTTGAGGACCGCGATACCCGACAATGCGATGAATCCCACCGCGGCCGAGATCGAGAAGTCCATGCCGCGAACGAACAGCAGCAGCACGCCTCCCACCAGCGCGAAGGGCACGCCGGTGAAGACGATCGCCGCATCGCGTACCGATCCCAAGGCCCCGTAGAGGAGCAGCAGGATCAGCACGAAGCACGCCGGCACCACGAGTTTGAGCCGCTGGCTGGCGGATTCGAGATTCTCGAACTGGCCGCCCCATTCGAGATAGCTGCCCGCCGGCAGGCGCACGCCGGCGACCGCCGCCTGCGCATCCGCGACCACGCTGCCGACGTCGCGTCCGCGGACGTTCGCCTGGACGACGACGCGGCGCTTGCCGTTCTCGCGGCTGATCTGGTTCGGCCCGTCGACGACGCCGATATCGGCGACGCTGGACAGCGGCACATAGCCACCGCCGGCGACCGGCACCTGCACCTGTTCGAGCAGCCCCAGGTCGGCGCGCTCGGCGTCCGACAGGCGGATGACCACCGGAAAGCGCCGGTCTCCCTCGAAGATCATGCCGGACTCGCGACCGCCGAGCGTGGCGGTGATGGTGTCCTGCACATCCTGCGCGGTGACGCCGACCCGTGCCATCGCGTCGCGGTTGACGCGAATGTCGAGCATGGGAAGTCCCGTCGTCTGTTCGACCTTCACGTCAGCCGCTCCTTGCGTCCGGCGAAGGATGCCGGCGATCTGTTCGGCGGTGCGGTTCATGGAGGCGAAGTCGTCGCCGAACACCTTCACCGCGATGTCGCCGCGCACGCCGGCGATCAGCTCGTTGAACCGCATCTGGATTGGCTGCGTGATCTCATAGGCGTTGCCCGGGAACTGCGCGAGCTTCGTCTCCAGCCGCTCGACCAGCGCGGCCTTCTCCAGTTTGGGGTCGGGCCATTCCGCATGCGGCTTCAGGATGACGAACATGTCGGTCGCGTTGGGCGGCATCGGGTCCGAAGCCAGCTCGGCCGTGCCCGTCTTGGAGAAGACGAACCGCACCTCGGGTTGCTTCGAGACCATGCGCTCGATCGGCACCTGCATCGCCTGGCTCTGCTGCACCGATGTCGCCGGAATGCGCAGCGCCTGGATGAGCAGGTCGCCCTCGTCGAGCTGGGGGAGGAACACCTGTCCCAGCGTCGTGAAGGCAAGCGCCGCGGCGACGAGGCTGACGACGCCGGCGCCGATGGTGATCGACGGTCGCTTCATCGCCTTCTCAAGGCCCGGTTCGTAGCGCTGCTTCAGCCACGAGATGATCCGCCCGTCCTCCTCGTTCACCCTCCGCGACAGCCAGATGGCGATCGCCGCAGGCACGAAGGTCAGCGACAGGACGAACGCGAACAGCAGCGCGATGATGACGGTGAGCGCCATCGGCACGAACGTCTTGCCCTCGACGCCGGTCAGCGTCAGCAAGGGCACATAGACGAGGATGATGATTGCCTGCCCGTACGCGGACGGACGGATCATCTCGCGCGCCGCGGTCGCGACCGCCTCCAACCGCTCCTTGACGCTCAGCAGGCGACCTTCGTGATGCTGTTGCTCGGCGAGACGCCGCAACGCATTCTCGACGATGATGACGGCACCATCGACGATCAGCCCGAAGTCCAGCGCGCCGAGCGACATGAGGTTCGCCGAAACCCCCAGCCGTAACATTCCGAACCCGGTCAGCATCATCGTGACCGGGATGACCGCCGCGGCGATCAGCGCGGCGCGGAAGTTGCCGAGCAACAGGAACAGCACGACGATGACGAGCAGTGCGCCTTCGCCGAGATTCTTCGCCACCGTCTTGATGGTGGAATTGACCAGGGCTGTGCGATCGAGGACCGGCTGCACCACTACGTCGGGTGGCAGCGAGGCGTTGATCGACTTCAACCGATCGGCGACCGCGGTCGCGACGTTGCGGCTGTTCTGTCCGATCCGCATCACCGCGGTGCCGACGACGACCTCCGTGCCGTTCTCCGACGCCGATCCCATGCGGATCGCCTGACCCGTCTTAGGGTCAGGATCTGTAATTTGCAGTAGCTTGGCGGCGTGCCCTTGAGGGGTTCAAGGATCTGTCCGCACTCGCCGATGCGAAGGCCGGCGGTGCTGTATCGGGTCTCACAAGGTCGGGCGTTGCCTTGACTCGAAGCGGGCTTTTTGGAGCCCATCCGTCTACCTTCGCAGATCGTCCGACCCTGCGTTCCCTCGCGGGACGCCGCCATCGGGTCAGCTTGGAAGCGTCACCGCTGGCGTATGGCTTTTACCTCATCTCATGCCTCGAACAAAGTGCCGTCACGCAGCATGGCATGCATGATGACGGCGAGGCGACGGGCAAGCGCGACGCGGGCTTTTCGCAGGCCGCGCCGCTTGGCGACCTTCAACGCCCAGCTCTTTAGTGCGAAGGTGGTTTTGGTGCGCGTCAGGATCGAGTTCGCGGCTTCGTAAAGCAGTTTGCGTACCGTGCTGTCGCCCTGCTTTGTGATGCGCCCCGTCCAGTCGAGTTCGCCCGACTGGTGTCGGCGCGGGACCAGCCCGAAGTAGGCACCGGTCGTGCGCGATCGCTTGAAGCGACTCGCGTCATCGACGGCAGCCGCGAACGCCGCCGACGTCTGCACGCCGACGCCTGGGATGCTCATCAACAGCTGGCAAGCCGGCGAGGCGATGCTGACGGCCTTTAACTGCCGGTCGAGCTGTGCGATCTGCTCGACGAGGCGCTCGCGCACGCCGAGCAGCGAGGCAACCGCTTCACCCAGTCCGGGGATGGCGATCGCCTCGCGCATCCGCCCGAGGAACCGCTCACCCTGGCCGATGCCGAGCCTGATGCCGAAGGTCGCACAGATGCCGCGGATTGTGTTGTCGAGCCGGACCCGCGCCTCGACCAGGTGCCCACGCGCCGTGATGACCGAACGAACGGCATGCGCCGCTGGCGACTTGACGTGAACCTCCTTGTAGAAGCCGGTGCGCGCGAGTTGGGCGAGTCCGGCGGCATCGTGCGGATCGGTCTTGTTGGCCCTCATCGCCTTCAGGCTCTGGTGCGCCTGGCGCGCGTCGATGCAGACGACGGCGACCCCGAACTCGCGCAGACTCAGCGCCACCGATGGGGTCATCCGGCCCGTCTCGATCACCGCGCGTTCGATCGGCCCATATTGCTCCAGTGCCGTGGCGATCGCCTCCGGCGTGCTGTCGACGCATTGTGCCCCGACCTTGCGCCCATCAGCATCGACGACACAGACATGCGTCGTTTCCATCGACAGGTCTAATCCGGCATAGTGCTTCATGGCTGCTTCCTTCCTTCAGGCTTCGACAACCAGAAGGTGCGCCGTTCTGCCGGCCCGAGGAAGCAGCCACAAATTACACGATGACTCATTGGTCATAGCCAGAAGATGACGGTGGCCGCGAGGGCGACGGCAGAGAAGAAGACGGTTGGGCAGCGGTCGTAGCGAGTTGCGACGCGGCGCCAATCCTTCAGACGGCCGAACATGATCTCGATGCGGCTGCGGCGCCGGTAGCGGCGCTTGTCGTATCTGACCGGCTCGTTGCGCGATCTGCGGCCCGGGATGCAGGGCTGGATGCCTTTGGCTTCCAGGGCGTCTCTGAACCAATCGGCATCATAACCACGGTCGCCAAGCAGCCACTGTGCTTTCGGCAGATCGTCGAGCAAGGCTGCCGCGCCGGTGTAGTCGCTGACCTGCCCGGCGGTCATGAAGAAGCTCAAGGGCCGCCCGTCCGCATCGCTGACGGCGTGCAGTTTGGTGTTCATGCCGCCTTTCGTGCGGCCGATCAGACGGCCGAGATCCCCTTTTTTACCCGCAGACTCGATGCCGTGCGGTGTGCCTTCAGGTAGGTCGCGTCGATCATGACGGTCTTCGGCACGGCCTCCGCTGCCGCGAGACCTTCCATCATTCGCAGGAAAATACCCCTCTCGCTCCACCGCTTCCAGCGATTGTAGAGCGTCTTGTGCGGCCCATAGTCCTTCGGTGCATCACACCAGCGTAGCCCGTTGCGATTGACGAAAATGATGCCGCTGAGCACCCGCCGATCATCGACCCGAGGCTTGCCATGGCTCTTGGGAAAGAACGGTTGCAGACGCGCCATCTGCTCATCCGTCAGCCAGTACAGGTCGCTCATCCACTCTCTCCTCACGGAGCCTGAATCAGATCGCGCCTCCCACATCAATGGGTCCTGACCCTAGGGACGATCAAGCAGTAAGCGAGGCCTGCCGCCGGCCCGTGCTCTACTGCGCTGGCGTGTGCCACGCCGCTCCGCGGAACCCCGTCGCCGGGTTTCCGCCCGTGCGGGTGACGATCAGACTAGGCCACAAAGGGCCGCCCTCGCGGGCAGGCGTTGCTCATGCGGGGAACCGCTCCAATGCTTGAGCGCGGTTCTCCCGCCGCCGTCCTGATCGGCCGTTGGGGCATGGCGCTGTCCCTTGTCGTCGGCGCCGTCCTGGCCGGTCGCCTCATCCGTGCTTTCCCCTACCTGCTCCCCAACCGCCTTCCCGGCCTGGTCCTCTACGAGCTGGGGCCAGCGCTGATCCTCGGGGTGGCGATCGGGGCCGCCATCGCCATCACGCACGACTTGCGCCCCGGCATCCGGGCGCGGCTCGCGCTGTTCGCGCTCGCCGCGCTGGTCGCCGGCGCCGTCACGCTGGCCGTCGAGTTTGACGCAGCCTTGCAAGGACGTTGGCTATGAGGAAGCAGCAACGGTTCGTCGCCATCGAAGGGCCGGTCTCGTATATCATCGGTTTTCACGACACGACCGACGTAAGCGTGACCCAACACACGACCCACCGCGCAGACCCCGCCGTGCCCATTTCGCATCCCGGTGATACGATCCACCGGACCGGCCTGACCCGCGCGGAGACGCATACCTTCGTGAATACCTCCCGCGAGTTCGCGATGCTGTTCGAGGTCAACGGCCACACGCTCAAGCTGTGCGCGAGCGACTATATCGCCTTGGCCGTCGGCGACCGCGTTCGTGCCGTATGCGAGCCCATTCCGGACTGCCCCATGCTGGTCCGCGACTGGCATAATCAGACGCGGGGCATCCGCTTGCGCGACCTTCCCACCCCGCTCGCCAGCGTCGCGACGGAGATCTGCTTCAGCCTGATCCTGCTCGTCATCGGCTTGGGAGCGGTCTTCCTGTCGGGCGATGACGGGGACGCGCGCACCTTCACGCTGATCGGATGCGGCCTCGTCGCCTTTGCCGCGCTATGCGCCCTATCGGCCAATCGTGGCGCAGCGCGCACCGCCCGAACCCACGCCGAACTGGATCGCCTTACACGACGATGAGGTGTGCCACGTGGCACACCTATCTGCGCGGTGCGCCGCAACCTACTTCTTGGCAGGCGCCGGAGGCGGCGGCGGCGGTGGTGGGGCGACCGGAGCCCGTGGCGCCGGAACAACGCCCGTTTGAGGCTGCGACACGCCCCCCGGCGGCAACGGCGCGCGTGGCGGCGGCGCTATCCCCCTCGATCCGCCCGATCGGGATGGCGGCGGTGCTGGCGGAGGGGCTGGCTTCTCGCTCATTGATACTGACCACGTTCGCTGTGACAAAAGAGAACAAACATAGAAGAGCGGCGGGAAATGACCATAGCGCGAACCCGTTGAGACGTTCGGACCAAGCCGCTACCGGCGGGATATCGTCGTAGAGGGCAGCTCGCCGCGCATCGACCGCCTTACGCGCCGTCGCGAAGCTCACCGTCAGGGCAAGAAGCCCCAAAACATCGATCGCCCATCCGGCAACCAAGGCATACGGCCACACCGCCTTGGCAAGCGGAACCGCGCTTCCTACAAATGACACAGAAGCGGCAAATAGCGCCGTGTGTGCAAGTGCAACAAAGCTGTCGCGTGCAGCTTCGTTTTGAGCATGGGCGGTATCCAGAGCTTGCAGCTCATGCTTAAAGTCGTCGGGCGTTCGCTGATTCATTATCGAAATAGAACCATAATGGAGGATGTTGGAAATGGCTGATAAGAAAGTGCTCTTCATCGCGTTCGCCATCGAGGATGAACGGCAGCGTGACTTCCTCAAAGGGCAGTCGCTCCATCCGCGGCAGCCATTCGAGTTTATCGATATGTCGGTGAAGGAGCCATACGACAAAGACTGGAAGGATCGTGTCCGCACGCGGATCAAGCGCTCGCATGGTGTGATCGTTCTGGTCAGCAAGAACTCGGCAGCCTCGACGGGCCAGAAGTGGGAAATCCAGTGCGCCCAGGAAGAGGGCAAGCCGATCCAAGGCATCTACGCCTATAAGGATGATCGCGCCTCGATCGCGGGCGTCAGCACCGTTGCCTGGAGCGACGCCAACATCACCAACTTCATCGATTCACTCTGAGCCGGAGGCGACGGTGCGCAAGGCCCTGATCGTCGGTATCGACCATTACGAGAAAATCGGGAACCTCAGCGGGTGCGTGAACGACGCGCACTCGGTGAAGGCCATGCTCGAGCGCCACGCCGACGGCACCGTCAACTTCGCTACACCTAAGCTCCTGACCGGCACCGGTCCCGGCGATCTGGTCGATCGCGAGGAGCTGAAGGCGGCTGTCCGCGAACTCTATGCCGACGACGCGGACATCGCCCTGTTCTACTTCGCCGGGCATGGCTTCATCGAGGACACCGGCGGCTACCTCTGCACCAGCGACAGCCGCAGCGGCGACGATGGCCTGCCGCTTTCAGACATCATGACGCTCGCTGCCAATTCCGGGGCGAAGAACAAGATCATCATCCTCGATAGCTGCCATAGTGGCGCTGCCGGGGAACGTCCCACCCATCCCGCTGCGGAAATCCGCGACGGCATGACCATCCTCACAGCGTCCACCGCCGAGCAATATGCGATGGAGGTCGAAGGGGGCGGTGCCGGCGTGTTCACCAGCCTGTTCGTCGACGCGCTCGGCGGCGCCGCCGCCAACCTGCTGGGCGACGTCACGCCGGGCAGCGTCTATGCTCATATCGACCAGTCGCTTGGGCCGTGGAAGCAGCGCCCGGTGTTCAAGACGAATGTCAAAACCTTCGTGTCGCTGCGCAAGGCGGCACCCCCGATCGCGCTGACCGATCTTCAGGCGCTGGCGAAGCATTTTCCGACCGCCACTTACCAATTCCCTCTCGATCCGGCATTTGAGCCCGAGCGGTCGGAGGAGCAGAAGAACGACCCCTCCATTCCACCGCCGGACCCGGAGAAAACCGCGATATTCGCGGTGCTCCAACGGTATGTGAGGGTCAACCTCGTGCGCCCCGTCGATGCACCGCATATGTGGCACGCAGCGATGGGCAGCAAAGCCTGCGAGCTGACTGTATTGGGCGAGCATTATCGAAGTCTGGTGGAAAGCGGGCTGATCTAACATGGCAAAGCCTCTCGCCGCTGACGCCCGTAAGACCTTGGTCGAACGCCTCGCCGCGATCGAACATGAGCGCTGGTCGCATTGGCAGCGCTACATGCACGGCAAGGCGACCAAACAGGAGGACGGCTCGTTGCTGATCCCCGCCGATCTTGTCGAACGCTGGGAAAAGCAGATTGCGACCGACTATGCCGATCTTCCCGCCGATGAGCAGGAGAGCGACAAGGAGCAGGTGGAGCGATACCTGCCCATCATTGAGGACGCCTTTCGCTCAGGGGAGTAATCAGCGTCCGTTCTTGACAACACCAGGCTCATCGCTCATATCTGTTGACGGACGCGGCTCACGGGCTGCCCCAATTCCGAGGCCCACGCTTAGCGTGGGCTTTCGCGATTCTGGGGACCTGCATGCTGTATTTCGCTTATCTCGACGAGTTTGGCCACATCGGCCCGTATGTCGCGCGCGACGATCCCGCCTACAATGACAGTCCCGTTTTCGGGCTCGGGGGCATGATCCTCCCCTACTCATCCGTGCGGCAATTCTCGACCTGGTTCTACCAGCTCAAATGCAACATGCTGGCTTGGGAGATCGGGCAAAGCGGCCAGCATCCCGCGACATGGGAGAAGAAGGGCTCGGCCCTCTTCACCAGCATGAACGTCGAGAAATACCGGCAGGTTCGCACGGCGGCCAATCGCATCCTCAACAAGATCCGCGCAAGCGGCGGGCATGTCTTCTACGTTGGCCTCGAGAAGAACCGCCCCGTCGCGGAGTTTAAGGCGCAGGCGCTTTACCTCACGGTCCTGGGCGAGGCGATGAAGCGCCTCAACCAATATGCCGATCAGAACGACGCCGATATGGTCATCGTCATGGACGAGCATCAGGATCGCGACGCCATCCTGACTCGCGCGAGCCAAGCCATGTATGGTGGCCCCTCCCCCCGGCGTCGCATCATCGAGCCGCCCTTCCAAGTCGAGAGCGAACGCTACCAGACATGCCAGTGCGCCGACTGGCTATGTGGTCTGGTCGGCCGCGTCGGCGCCTATCAGGCGCGCCCCGACGAATGGGCTGACATGGCTTGGTCGCAGACCTACTTTCAGGACCGGCTCGACGCGGCATCGGTGCGAAGCTCGATCCGCCTGCAAACGGCCGCTACCGAGGTCGAAACGGTGGAAGCCCTACCCGCCGTCGTCGATACAGGTCTCGCACAGCCTGCACCGGGCAACGACGACACGCCGGCCTGACTCCGGCGGGTCAATCCGCCGGCATATCACTCGGCCGGGTCGGACGCATCGTTCCAGCGATGAAGAGGGGTGTGCCACGTGGCACAGCTACGCCAGCAAGGAACTGGTTCCCGAGCTGGGGCCGCGTTCGTCAGCTCGACGATCCAGCCACCCGTGTACGTGGGATCTATACGCCGCTTCGCAAAGCCATTCCCGTAAGGAGGACAAATGCCCGCAGGCCCTGGAACATCTTCCTCACCGCGTGAACTCGTCACCAAGGCGTTTGACTCCGCCTTCGTGATCGCCACCATATTAGCGGCCATCTATTTTGCCGGGTGGACCTACAGACAGGCCTATTTCGGCCGTTTTGCCATCGATCCGACCAATCTTGGCGGTTCGAACATTGCAGTTGCGGTGGAGGGCCTCGGTGCCATTATCACCACAACCGGCGCGTGGCTTACAGCGATCCTGCCGCTGCTGATCGTGACGGCGCTTACTTTGATTGCCGGCAAGCTCTTCGACCGCGCCAGGGCTGCATCGCATAGGCCGCCGTTTTTTGATCCTCTGACATTGTTTATGGCTCGGGTGGGGTGCGGGACCATTGTCATCCTCATTGTGGTCGCCGCTGGCCATGTTGCAGGTACGATCCGAGCGAAAGACCGCATAGGTAACATCACCCGAGGGGAGGTGTGGATTTACCATCTCGAAGGAAAGCAGGTGTCAGGTATCACGCTGGGGCAATCCAACGACATGACATGGGTTCTCACCAAAGAGGGTGTGCGGCCCCTCAAAACGGCAGAGATCCAGCTTATAGATGGCGCTCTATTCAACAGGGTTGCTACAGAACGCTAACGTCTAGGATCAGCGTGAAGCCGGGTGCGACCCTGCAAGCACCGCTCCTTTCGCTCTCTGCGCCGACCAAGCCGCCGTACCGCCGTCTCGGCCCTATTGGGTGACGATCCTCGCGTGAAAGGTGTGCCACGTGGCACACCTGATCGAAGCGCCTAGGGCGCGGCGTAAGCCCGTTCGCGCCGCTGCCCTCCCCCGGAGGCCATCCAGCGCCGGGGAACACCAAGGGCGGCTGCCCTTTCGTTCCCGAACGACAATCGACCGCCCGTGTAATCCGCCAAGCGTGGCACTCGACGCCCTGCAGGGCGTCGGCCACGCTAGGGCGGCTCGCCCGCGCCAGCGGTAGATTCTCGCCCTCCCTCCCCATCCCGTTCCTCGCCGGAAAGGCAGAGCCGGTTGCTGTTGCGACCGGCTTTCAGCCTCAGAGGAAAGGAAGACAATCATGGGACGGATCACCGACAACCGGGCCGACATCTATCAGGAAATCACCGATCAGATGATCGCCATGATCGAGGCGGGCACCCGGCCTTGGTCGAAATCGTGGAACGGCAGCACCGCACCCACCATCCCGCTGCGCTCGACGGGGGTTCCCTATCGCGGCATCAACGTCCTGACCCTTTGGGTTGCCGCCATGACGAAGGGCTATGCTTCCCCGCATTGGCTGACCTTCAAGCAGGCGCTCGCGCTCGGCGGCTGCGTCCGCAAGGGCGAGAAGGGCTCAACCGTCGTCTATGCCAACAAGATCGAGGTGAACGCCGACAGCAAGGCACAGGAGGGCGCAGAGCGAGGCGAGGATGGCAAGCGTCAGGTGGCGTTCCTCAAGCGCTACACCGTCTTCAATGCCGAGCAGATCGACGGCATCGAGGCGAAATATCCTGCCCCCTTGCCCGTCATCACCGCGACCAATCCCGACCAGCGCGACGCCGAACTGGACACGCTCTTTGCCCGCGTGCCCGTCACCCTCAAGCACTTCGGTTCCCAGCCCTATTATCAGCCGAGCGGCGATCATGTCGTCATGCCGCAGTTTGCCGACTTCCACACCAGCGACGACTATTATTCGACCCTAGCGCACGAGCTTTGCCATGCGACGGGGCACGTTGACCGCCTTGCCCGCCCCTCCCTCATTTCCACGAAGCGCGAGGACTATGCTCGCGAGGAACTGGTCGCCGAGCTTGGGGCCGCGTTCGTCAGCGCCACCATCGGCATCAAGCTCCACGATCGCGAGGACCACGCCGCCTATCTGGCGAACTGGCTTCAAGCGCTCCGCAACGACAAGAAGTGCATCTTCACCGCCGCACGGCTCGCGCAGGACGCGTCCGACTGGCTGTTGAGCCGCATGGCGGTCGAGACAGCGCCCGAACTGGAGGCGGCGGCGTGACCGCCGCCGACGATCCCGGCCCCGACGGGGGCCGGGGCGTGGCGGCGCGCATTGTCTTTGACCCGAGCGTCGCCACGGTGAGCGAGGAGGAGTTTAACGAGCTGGTCGCGATCATGCGCGATGGCCCAAATGCGAAGCCGCTGACCCCCGAAGCGCAATGGCGGCGCGACTATCACAAGGCGATGTTCCACCGCCGCCTTGTCGGCGTACAACCCGACCTGTTCGGCGGGAAGCCGGTAACGCATATGTACAAGGCCGCCCCCGGGCCAGTCAGCGACTGGAAACCGGAACCGGTCGAGGAGAAGCTGTCCCGGATCGCGCGCGATCCCCAAGCGACGTTCGGCATCGGCCGACCGGCTCTTTCGCCGGAGGAACTGGCCGTCGTCATCGACGGCGCAGCCAATTGGCTGCGGATCGCGCAGCGGGTCCGGATTGCGGGCGCTTTCGCATCCTATGACGGGCGCGCGGAACGCCGCATCGGTCGGAAAGGCGTGATCTGGCGCTTGTGCAGCCCGGTGTTTGCAGGCCACACCTATGTTTATCTCGATCCGACCGGCGCCGAGCGGGTAGAGAAGATCGTGATGGTGGAGCTGCGCGACGTCGAGCCGATCGATGATGCGCTGTTGGTCCCCGTCCCCTTCCACGCTTGAAGGAGCAGAAGCGAATAGTCATGAGCCCACCCCAACGCCGCCCCGCAATCCGGGCTGTCAGCTTCGAGGACGTTGGCGAGGCCATTGCCCGCCTGATCGTCGTCGCCGGGTCCGATACCGGCCAAGCCTCGCGTGCGGCCGACTTCCTGTTGGCATGGTGGGACGGCAGTGCATGGGGCCATTTTCCGGTCCTTCACCTCTGCAATTGCGATCCCGGCATCTCGGAAGACATGCTCATCGTCATGGCGCATCTGGCGGCCGAGCCGTCCGTCTATCCCGATGCTTGGGGCTACCGCGACGCGATGGCGGCGCTGGTCGAGCAGTGGCGGCCCGCATGACCCCGCTGCGCACCGCCATCGACATCATGACGGGCTTGCCCATCGATCGCGATACACGCCGCGCGCGGCTACTCGCCGCGCGCCGCAAGCCGGTCGGAAGCATCCCCCGGCGCGGCATCCTGTCCGGCCATTGGGATCGTGGCAATGTCGTCGGCGCGTTCCGGGGAGGACGCGGCAGCTTTATCGCGGACTAGCTGCGAAATCGCGCGCCGCTTCCCCGCCAAGCGAGCAAGCGGCGCGCTGGTTTGAGGTCAGGCGGTGAGGTGCTGGTAGAGGATCGTGCCGCCGATGAGGATGAGCGTCAGCCCGCCCAGCATCTCTGCATAGCGGCCGATATACCGTCCCGCGTGCTTGCCGAGCATGACGCCGATCGTGGCGACGACCGTGGTGATCCCGCCAATGATGAGGCACGCGGTCAGGATATTGACCTGCATGACCGCGAGACTGACACCCACCGCCGTTGCATCGATGCTGGTGGCGAGCGCGGTAACGACCAGTCGCCACACGCCGGTCTGAGCGCGCTGACCCGCGTCCACGTCGCTTTTCGTCGCTGCATGGATCATATGCCCGCCGACGCCGAAAAGCAGGAAGAAGGCTATCCAATGATCGACTGCCGCGATCCAAGTGCTCAGCGCCAGGCCGATCGCCCAGCCAATCGCCGGCGTGATCGCCTCGAAGAAGCCGAACACGGCGCCGACACGTAAGGCATCGCGCCAACGATTGCGCTGATTGGTCGCACCCTTCCCCACCGCCGCAGCGAAGGCGTCGACCGACAAGCTGGCGCCAAGAGCGCCGAGCGTTAGCAAACCCGTCATTGATATACGTCCAAGGGCCGTCAACCGAACGACGCAATCCACCTCCGGCCACGAGAGAGGTAGCGCATCGTTGGTCTCGCCGGGCAGATCAAAATCTGCTGCCATCGCCACGAACCGGAAGGTTCAAGGATGTTGACGATGGCCCCGCAACAGCGGGTAGCTACTCCCCAAGAGTGAGACGCCCGTATCCCCTGGGGGGCATATGTACAAGCCGAATCCGATCAACCCTGTCCGATTAGGCGATCACCAGTATTTGGATATCGCCCGGAACTGCTCCACCGCCACCTTTGTCCCCTCGCCCTCTTCGGCGTGAACCAAGCAGTGATCGATATGATCGTTGATGAGCGCGCGCTTGGCGCTGGCGATCGCGTTCTCCACCGCCTGAAGCTGCTGCGCGATATCGACGCACGGCCGTTGCTCTTCGATCATCCCGACGATGCTTTTCAGGTGCCCGGTCGCACGGTTGAGCCGCTTGATGATCGCGGGATGATTGGAATGATCGTAATGGGCCATGTCACCCTATAAGACAAACGGACGAACTTTGTCGAGCAACCCCCCGGGGGGATAGACTCTATCCCCATGGGGGGATATGGACCTGCCCGAACTTCACGTCCGATCGGTCGCGACCGCCGGGCTTGCCGGGACGCACCATGACCTCTTTCGCCGAACTCGTTCAACAGGGCAGCTCCAATCTCTGGCTGTTCATCCCGACCGCGCTGCTGCTCGGTGCGCTGCACGGGCTGGAGCCCGGCCATTCCAAGACCATGATGGCTGCGTTTATTATCGCAGTGCGTGGCACTGTTGGCCAAGCCGTCCTGCTCGGCCTGTGCGCGGCGCTTTCGCACACCGCGATCGTGTGGGGCATCGCGCTTGGCGGGCAATATCTCGGGCGCGGCATCAACACCGAAACGACCGAGCCTTACCTCCTGCTCGGCTCGGCCGTCATCGTTCTTGGCATCGGTCTATGGATGATTTGGCGCACGCGTGCCGATCAGAAGGCCGAAGCCGCGCACGATCACCACCACCATCACGGCGAGGACGAGATCCGCACGATCGACACCGGCCACGGCATGATGCGTCTGGAGATTTTCGAGGATGGCGTGCCGCCGCGCTGGCGGGCGAGCTTTGCCAAGGGTGGCTGGAAAGCGGCGGATGTTATCCTCACAACGGATCGCGGCGAAGGCCGTTCGCAGACATTCCGCTTCGTCGATCGGGGCGATTACATCGAAAGCGTCGAGGAGATCCCGGAACCGCACGCCTTCAACGCGCGCGTCTCGCTGGGCCACGGCGGCCACAGCCATGACTACGACCTCACATTCGCCGAACACGGGCACGATCACGGCCACGGGCATGATGGACTGAAGGTCACGGGCGACGATGCCTACATGAACGCGCATGAGCGCGCCCACGCCGCCGATATCAGCCGCCGGTTCGCCGATCGTCAGGTAACGACCGGCCAGATCGCGCTGTTCGGCCTGACGGGCGGGCTGATCCCCTGCCCCGCAGCCGTCACCGTCCTCCTGCTCTGCCTCCAGCTCAAGCGTCTCGCGCTCGGTGTCGTGCTGGTGAGCGCGTTCAGCGTCGGCCTTGCCGTGACGATGGTCAGCGCCGGCGTCATCGCATCGCTCAGCGTCACGCACATCCGCAAGCGCTGGTCAGGGTTCGGCGACTTCGCGCGCAAGGCGCCTTATGCGTCGGCGGGCCTGATGCTCGTGATCGCGGGCTACATGGCCTATTCCGGCTTGCAAGGCCTCAGTCGGATCGGCGCGATCTGATGCGATCGCCTTGCGTCGATCTATGTGGTTTCGATGCCCGCACCGGATGGTGCCGGGGGTGTGGCCGCACGCGCGACGAGGTCCGGCGTTGGCGTAACCTGCGACCTGGTGATGCACGCCGCGTCATGAGCGACCTGCCACACCGCTTGGCAAAGCTGACCGACCGTTCCGCAAAGGGGGGCACGTCCTGATGTCGTGTCTCGCCGCCAAGGCGCTGGTATAATGTCGAGCAGGCTGAAATAGCGTGAACGCTCGAATTGACCGGCAAGTGATTTCCTTGCCCCGTTTTTTGCGTCGGCTTACGCTGCAAATGATGGCGGTGCAGCGTTCCTCTGTTGCGATCCTAGGAGTCGTGTTGGCGCTGGCCGCTGTCCTCGGGCTTGTCGCAGTATCGGGATGGCATAGCGCCATGGTTCACGATCACGGCCCGGTTCAAGTCGCCATGGTCGATACCCATTCTGATGACGATCACGACCATGCGGTTATGATCGATCATGACGATCAGGCTCCGGCAAAGCAGGCCGACGGCGACGGGCCAGCTCACCTTCTTGCCCACGCCGCAGGCCACTGGGTTGCTTTCGATGGCGCGAGGGCTGCGCCGGTTGCGGCCATCGTCGCCGCTCGCGTGTGGTCGATATTAACTCCATCGCTCCCCAGCGGGATCGACCCATCTAAGCTTCTGCGTCCGCCTCGCGGTTGAGTCTCGCCGACGCCGCGCGCGTCGACTGACTACCCTAGAGGATCATGCACTATGAACGGCAGTTTTCGCCGGTCGCGCACCGTTGCGCTGACCGGCGCCTTTGCGGCGCTATCGCCCGTAGGTGCGGCGTGGTCGCAGACCGCACCCCCCTTTGCACAGCTTCTAAATCAGACGCGTGATGTGCCGCGCGTCCTGGCGCTAGAAGCAGACGTCGCCCGAGCACGCGGCTTGGCATTACAAGCGCGCGCCCGACCGAACCCCTCGATCAATGTCTATGCAGAGAATTTCGTGGGCGACCACGATCGCAATGCGCGCAATCAACAACAGACGACTTTCCAGGTCGATCAGCCTGTCGAACTGGGCGGCAAGCGATCCGCTCGGATCGCCGCCGGTGAAGCCGGGATCGTTGCGGCAAAGGCGCGCGATCGTGACGGCCGTCTCGTCTTTGCGACTGAGCTGGCGCGCGCTTATGCTGGTGCCGAAATCGCCGATCGTCGCATCACCATCGCCGAAGAAGAGGTTAAACAGGCGACCGATGTCTTGAGGGTTGCCCGCGCTTTGGTCGGCGCCGGCAAGGAAGCCCGTCTCCGGCAAGTGCAGGCCGAAACCGAACTGAACACGCTTCAGGCCGACCTCGAAAACGCGCGCGCTTTCAAGACGGTCGCGCTGGCACGTCTTTCGGCGCTCGCCGGTATGACCACCCCCTTCACCGGTCTTTCGGAGTCACTCCTCGATCGGCTCGATGCCAAGCCGGCTTTCGGTCCCATTGACGCGATGCAGGCGACGACGGTGCGGGTCGCGGAAGCCGAACAAGACGCCGCTGCGCGGGCGGTGACGGTGCAACAGCGCCTCGCCATTCCGAACGTCACTGCGCAGCTTGGAGTGCGTCAACTCCGCGTCGCGAGCGGCCCTGCCCTAGTCGCCGGCATATCGGTCCCGCTCCCCTTCTTCGATCGCAACCAGGGCAACATCGCGGCGGCACGCGCTGAGCTGCAAGGAGCAGAAGCGCGCGCCGCCGCGGCCCGGCTCGAAGCCGAGGCCGGGACACGCGCCGGTCTAGCGCTGGTCGAGGCAGCCGACGCTCGTGCCGCTGCCGCGCAGCGGACTTTGACAACCGCCGAAGAAGGCTACCGCCTCGCCCGCATCGCTTACGAGGCAGGTAAAAGCCCGCTGATCGAACTGCTCGCCGCACGTCAAAATCTCGGAGTCGCCCGCGGCCTCATCCTCGATGCCGCCGCAGCGCGCCTCGACGCCCGCGCCAATCTCGCCCGTCTGCAGGGCCTCACCATCACCGGAGAAGCGGTGCAATGACCGATAAAACTCGCCTCTACACCGGCGCCGCCATTGGCCTGGTCGCTGCCGCCGCGCTTGGATTCGGCGCTGCGCGCCTCACCCAATCGCCCGCCCCTGCCCCTGCTCCTACGGAGGCCGCAGCGCCAGCCAAGCCGTCGAACACGGTCGCGATGACGCAGCAGGCACTTTCGGCATCGCAGATCACTGTAGCCCCGGCGGCCTCCGGCGAGCTGGACGCCGCGATCCTTGCCTCCGCTACGGTCGAGGCGACGCCCGACGCCGAGGCGGTGCTGACCGCGCGCGCACCGGGCACGGTCAGCCGTATCATGGTCCGCATCGGCGATCTTGTGCGAGCCGGCCAGACGCTCGCTCTGGTCGAGAGCCGCGATGCTTCGCAGATCGCAGCCGATCGCTCGGCCGCGTCCGCGCGCGTCACTCTCGCCGCTCGCCAGCTCGAACGCGAACGCGGTTTGCTTGCCCAGGGCGTCACCCCCCGCGCTGACTATGAAGCCGCACAAGCCAATCTGGCGGTCGCCCAGGCCGATGCCCGGCGCGCTAGCGCCGCCGCAGGCGCTGCCCGCGTATCAGGTGACGGCCGATCGGTTGCGGTCGTCAGCCCCGTCTCGGGGCGCGTCACCAATGCTGGTGCCAATCTTGGCCAGTTCGTCGCGGCTGAAACCGAGCTGTTCCGCGTCGCCGACCCGCGCCGGCTTCAGATCACGGCTAGCGTTCCCCCCGCCGATGCAGGCCGGGTCCGAGAAGGTGACAGGGTGGAGTTGACCACCACCGATGGCCGCAAGATCGAGGGCCGCGTACGTTCGTCGACCGGCGTCGTCGATCCGCAATCGCGGACCGCGACCGTCGTCATCACGCCGACCTCTGGCGGCAGCACACTCGCCCCGGGCCAGCTTGTGCAGGCTCGTATCCTCGCCAGCGGCGGGGCCGCCAAGAGTGGCGTGATGGTGCCGCAAGACGCGGTGCAGACGCTTGGCAGCGATACCGTAGTGTTCGTCCGCACCGGCCAAGGCTTCCGCGCACAGCCGGTTCAGGTCGGCAGCCGATCAGGCGGGATGGTGGCGATCACCGGCGGCCTCGCCGCCGGCACGCAGATCGCCACCACCAACGCTTTTCTCCTCAAAGCGGAGATCGAGAAGGAGTCGGCGGAATGATCGGCCGCATCCTCTCCCTTTCGGTCCGGATGCGATGGCTTGTCGCCGTCCTGACCCTCGTCGTCATTGGCTTTGGTTTATGGCAGATCACCAAGCTGCCGATTGACGCTGTGCCCGACGTCACCAACCGACAGGTCCAGATCAGCACATTCGCCCCGACGCTTGGGCCGGTCGACATCGAAAAGCAGGTGACGTTCCCGGTGGAAACGGCGCTGGCCGGAATCCCAGGGCTTGAGATGACCCGCTCCATCTCGCGCAACGGCTTCAGCCAGGTAACGGCGGTCTTCACCGACCGCACCGACATTTACTTCGCGCGCCAGCAGGTGACGGAACGGCTCGCACAATCGCGCGACAGCCTGCCTTCCAACGCGCAGCCGATCCTAGCACCGCTCAGCACCGGGCTCGGCGAGATTTTCTTCTATTCGGTCGCCTTCCGTCACCCCGACGGCAAGGGCTTGAAGACGGTCGATGGGAAGCCGGGCTGGCAGTCGGACGGCAGCTATCTCACGCCCGAGGGCGAACGCCTGACCACCGAGCTGGCGAAGGCGGCATATCTCCGCACGGTGCAGGATTGGATCATCCGCCCACAGATGCGCGCCGTGCGCGGCGTCGCCGGGGTTGATTCCAACGGCGGCTATGTGAAGCAATATCTGATCGAGCCAAACCTGAACGCGCTCGTTAGCTATGGGCTGTCGGTGACGGAGTTGGCGGACGCGATGGAGCGGGCCAATCTCTCTGCCGGCTCCAATTACGTCCGCCGTGCCGGCGAGAGCTTCCTTGTCCGCGCCGATGCTCGCCTCAAATCGATCGATGACATTCAGGAAGCCGTCGTGGCAACCCGGAACGGCGTTCCCATCCGCGTCAAGGACGTGGGCCAGGTCGTGATCGGCGGTGCGGTCCGCACCGGATCCGGCAGTCGCATGGGATCGGAAGCGGTCATCTCGACCGTGCTGATGCTGGTGGGCGACAACAGCCGCATCGTCGCGACCGATGCCGCCGAGAAGCTGACGCAGATCAACAAGGCGCTGCCGCCCGACGTGTTCGCCGAGCCGGTCTACAACCGGTCCAAGCTGGTCAACGCGACGATCGCGACGGTCGAAAAGAACCTCACAGAAGGCGCGCTGCTCGTCATCGTCGTGCTGTTCCTGCTGCTCGGCAACATCCGCGCCGCGCTCATCACCGCTGCGGTCATCCCGATCACTATGCTGATGACGGCCGCCGGCATGAACGGGCTGGGCGTATCGGGCAACCTGATGAGCCTTGGAGCGCTCGACTTCGGGCTGATCGTCGACGGCGCCGTCATCATCGTCGAGAATGCGCTTCGCCGCCTCGCCGAGCGCCAGGAGCATGAAGGCCGGCTTCTCACCCGCGACGAGCGGATGGAGGAAACGACACTCGCGGCCAAGGAGATGGTGCGGCCGACCGTTTATGGTCAGCTCATCATCTTCCTCGTCTTCGTGCCGCTGCTCACCTTCCAGGGCGTTGAGGGCAAGACGTTCGCGCCGATGGCGATCACGTTGATGGTGGCGCTCGCCTCCGCTTTCGTCCTGTCGCTGACCTTCGTTCCCGCGATGATCGCGATCGTCGTCAAGGGCCGGGTCAGCGAGACGGAAGTGAAGCCGATCCGCTGGTTCAAGGAACGCTACGCCCCCGTGCTGGGCAGGGGCGTAGCTCGGCCGATGCCCTTCATTCTGGGCGGTGTCGGCGTGTTCGTCGCGGCAGTGCTGAGCTTTGGCTTGCTCGGCGAGGAGTTCATGCCGCAGCTCGACGAGAAGGACATAACCGTCACCAACTTCCGCGTGCCATCGGCGTCGATCGATCAGTCGACACAGATGCAGCTTCAGATCGAGAATGCATTGAAGACGCTGCCGGAGGTGGCGCTGGTCTTCTCTAAGAACGGCAACGCCGATCTCGGCACCGATCCGATGCCGCCCAATGCGTCGGATACCTATGTGATTCCAAAGCCAGAGGACGAGTGGCCGGCGGAGGTTAAGAGCAAGGAGGACATCCTTCGCCGCATCGAGGAGCGGATGAAACCGCTGATCGGCAACCGAACAGAGATTCAGCAACCGATCCAGATGCGCTTCAACGAGCTGATCGCCGGCGTTCGCGCCGACGTCGCGATCAAACTCTACGGCGATGACCTCGACGCGATGAGCGAACAGGCGCGGCGCATCGCTTCCGTCATGCGCACCATCCCGGGCGCTGGTGACGTGAGTGCCGAACAGACGTCCGGCGCGCCGACCTTCGACGTGCAGATCGATCGGCAAGCGGCGGGCCGTTATGGCCTGTCGGTTGAGGAGGTGGCGAACACGGTCTCGGCTGCGCTTGGCGGGCGCGAGGCCGGGTTGTTGTTCGAGGGAGACCGGCGGTTCGACGTCGTGGTCCGCCTCCCCGATGCGCAACGGGATGACCTTGAGACACTGGGGTCGATCCCGGTGATGCTGCCCACTGCCGAGGGTCAGGTGGCGCGCTCGATCCCGCTCAGCCAGGTCGCCCGGTTCAACTACACGCAGGGGTTGAACCAGGTTAGTCGCGAGAATGGCAAGCGGATGGTGGTCGTGCAGATCAACGTCCGCGGGCGCGATCTTGGCGGGTTCGTCGACGAAGCACAGGCGAGGATCGGCCAGATGCAGCTTCCCGCCGGCATGTATACTGAGTGGGGCGGCACCTTCGAGAGCCTGCAATCGGCTCGGTTGCGCCTGCTGATCGTCGTGCCGATCTGCTTTATCGCGATCTATGCCCTGCTCTACATGGCGCTCGGCAGCTTCGTGTCGGCGGCGATCGTGTTCTCGGCGGTGCCGATGGCGCTCGCAGGGGGCGTGTTTGCGCTGCTGCTGCGCGGTATCCCCTTCTCGATCACCGCAGCGGTCGGGTTCATAGCCCTATCGGGCGTTGCCGTCCTCAACGGCCTCGTGATGATGAGTGCGATCGGAAAGTATCGCGAAGACGGTGCGGCCGACGACGATGCGATCGTGGGCGGCGCAATGGAGCGCGTCCGTCCGGTGCTGATGACCGCGCTGGTCGCGTCTCTTGGCTTCGTGCCGATGGCGCTTGCGACCGGCACAGGAGCAGAAGTGCAACGCCCACTCGCAACGGTCGTCATCGGGGGGCTTATAACATCGACAATCCTGACCCTTCTTGTCCTGCCAGCCATCACAGCGTTGTCCATGCGATTGAGAGGCTCAAAGGCACAAGGTTCGACTGTCGGCACCACAAAGGCCCAGATTTGAGTCTACATGCGCACGTTCTGGTATCGTTGACCGGCATCAAGTTCAGTGTCGGTTCAAGTAGAAGCCCTAATATCAAATACGCCGTCGTTCGATCCTATCGTCCGATGGTAGGAGAGTAGACATGCGTAAGACATTTTGGATTGCAGCGGGGCTGCTGGCTTCGTTGGTCCCTGGTACTGCGATGGCGCAGCACCATGGTGGCCGTCATTCCACAGGTCATGGTAGCTACGGCGGACATGGACGTGTGGTCGTGTCAAATCACGGCTATGGCTATGCGCAGCCCTATTATGGTGGCGGCTATTATGCCGACTCTCCGCGATACCAGTCTCGCCACTACGTGCGCGATCGGCACTATGATCGTCATTCCCGTCCGAGGCATTACCGCCGCCATCATTGACGGCGGTAAGGCTTCGGGCCGCTACTTGCGGGTTTCGCGCCGGGCAAGCCACGCCCGCATCTCGGCGATCTCGCGCCGCTGCGTCGCCACTACTTCGGCTGCAAGCCGGCGAACAGCGGGATCGCGCCCGTACCTCAATTCTATCTCGGCCATCGCGATCGCGCCTTCATGATGGGGGATCATCGCGCGCATGAAGTCGGCGTCGGCATCACCAGTGAAGGCCACGTCCATAGCGCCATGCATCTTGGCGTTCGCGGCCCGGTAGGCTCTGGTTGCGGGCGTGTCGGCCCGCTTTCCCGCATCAGCTCCCCGGGTCACGCTCGTACCGTGTTGAGCGTGCTGTGCGCTCGCAGCAGGTGGCGTCAGTCCAGCGGCCGTTGCGACCATCAGCGCGAGCGTGCCGTTAATTCCGATCATCACGTTCCTTCTCCAGTGTAGCATCATGTCCGCGCTGGCGTCCGGCTCTGGCCGGAGGTTGCCGGCGCGCAGCCGCATCGAGCTCGGCCACGGCCTGGGCCGCGGCCTCGCAGTCGCTGCCGGTTTCCTGGCCCCGCTCGCAGCGGGTGACAACCAGCCTCGCCTCTTCCGCGTGGAAACGGAAATAGCCAGCATCCCGTGGTTTAATCAGTCCGCATCCAGTCAGAGCGATGGTCGCGACAGCGGCAATGAGCGCGCGTTCCTTGAGGTTTGTCATTCTGTTCACCCGCTCGTTGTTCATGGAAATCACAAAGCGATGCCAAAGCGCCGGAGTGCGAGAACCATCGCGATATAGAGCAGGACGGTCAGGCAGCATCCGGCGGCCAAGGCTGGCCAAAAGCCAATTCCGTGACGCAAAAGGACTGGTATCAGTAGGAATAGCGGCAGCGAGGGGAGTACGAACCAGAAGGTCGCCTGCGCATGGGCCGCCATGTTCATCGCATCAGGCCGGTCGTGCCACAGCCATATCATGCCAAGGACCGAGACGACCGGTAGCGACGCAATCAGCGCTCCGAACCCGGGATAGCGCTTCGCCACTTCCGACGCTGCCGCGATTAGTATGCCCGAGACGATGGCCTTGACTGCAAGATAGTACATAGGATGCTTCGCTTACCTTGTGGCGGTGGATCTTGATGATGCGGCCCAGCGCCACTTCCCCCCGTTGCGACGCCATGCGCGAAACCCGATGCGGTAAAGCCTCCCGATCCACTTGATGAGAATGAACGTGGTTCCTCGCGGGACCAGGCCAAGGGCACTGGCGTAGCGCGTGACGAAGACCAGCATCGAAGCTGCCGTAAGCCAAAGTCCGGCGGGAAAAACGGGAGACGAGCCATTGACATTCATCAATGGCGATCCCCGGATCGCCCGAAGGTCGCGACCCGCCAGAGATACCAAATGACGGCCAGCAAGAGCACGGCGTTGCTGACCGGTTCGATGACGCTCGCCACCTGATTATAGCGTTCGCCCAGCTCGTAGCCGGCTAGCACGAGGATCACGGTCCATATTGCCGAGCCGGCAAGCGTGGAAAGCAGGAACGGACCGAGGGGCATTCCGCTGACCCCTGCTGGCACCGAAATCAACGTCCGGACTCCCGGGACCATTCGTCCGAACAGAACCGCCCAACGGCCATAGCGGTCGAACCAGCGATCGACATGATCGATCTCGTCCGCCGTCAACGTCAGCCATCGACCGTGGCGAGAAGCAAAGCGCTTCAACCGATCGATGCCGATCCAGCGCCCGACATAGTACCATAGGATCGCTCCTGCGGCCGATCCGAGGGTGCCAGCGATAACGACCACCCACAGCGAGCCGCGCCCCTGCGCGGCCGTGTAGCCCGCAAGGGGCAGGATCACTTCCGATGGAATCGGCGGAAAGACGTTCTCGGCCAGCATCAGCAGGAAGACGCCAAAGCCGCCGAGTGCCGATAGGATCGATGTTATGATGTCGAACACAAGACAGCCTCGTCAGATGATCCAATAGAAGATGGCGCAGAACACGAGGATGAGGGCGAGGACCGATCCTACGATCGCGTTTTCCAGTCGCGGGCACTCGACGTTCCTGATCCGCGCGGCGACCTGCCAAGCGGGGCGGATCGGACACCGCCACGACCCAGCGACAATTCGATCCAATTCCGCGTCCGACAGCCCGAAGAATGCTTTGGCTTCACGGCGCGATCGACCCGCCAGCCCCATCACACGCAGCACCACATCGTCCCATGCGACATCGATCGCGCTCGGCCGATCGATCATCGGGCCGCGCGCGTCACCGCCTGCCCAAGAGGGAGGCAGCAGGCCGATGATCTGGTGAGGATTGCGCTCCAACAGCGTCGCCCAGCGCAGCAAGCGGTGTTGGCGGTCCCGCGCCGGGATAGTCCGCGCCGGCGCCCAACGTCGGGTGAGGGCTTGCACTGGATGTGTCCATCGGCTCGCCTGAGAGGTCGTCATGGACTTGCCGGAGTACAGGCGTCGCCATTGGTAGCGCGCTTGAGCGGACGAGAACAGCGCAGGGTCAGGAAGGTGGTGCAGCTCAGGATGAAGGCGATATCGTATAGGCCGTAGCCGACGGCCGCCCCGAGCGCGCCAGTCGCCCACAGGCTGGCCGCTGTTGCCGTACCCGAGGCTTTGCTACCCTTCTTCAGGATCGCGCCGCCCCCAATGAAACCGACGCCTGAAATCAGACCTTCGAGCAACCTGGCCTGCGCCGGGGACGTGCGGCCGAGGATCGCGATGCCTACCAGCACGAAGCCGCAACTGGCGATGGCAACCAACGGGAATGTGCGGATGCCTGCGCTACGGGCGTCCTTCTCGCGATCCCAGCCAACCGGAAGGGCAAGCGCGTAGGCGACGGCGAGACTGATGATATGGGTGGTTATCTCCCACCATGAGCTTTGAAACATGCCGGCCTGCCTGTTCTACGCGATCGCTCCAAATCGGAGGTTAAAAACGAATGTTGGGCCGAGCGCCTTGAAGGCGCTCGTGATTAAGGCGAGGATCGTGAACATCTGCGAACCTACCGGTGCAGACATGCGATGATGGCGGCCACGACGGCGGCGGTTTCCGCAACGTCGCGCACCCTGACCGTGTCGAGGCCGATCTCGACGGCGGGATAGTCATTTCCACCGGGGAAGATCGCATCGCCGATGAACAACATGCCGTCGAGCGGCACGCCGCTTTCGGCGCTCAGGCGCTTCAGGCCGTAGCCTTTGTCGACCCCTGCCCTCGTCACGTCGATCGATGTCGTACCGCCAAGATTGATCGAGAGGCCCGGCAGCACTGCGCGCAAGGTCGCCTGCAATGCAGTGCGTTTTTTCCGATCCCGGTCCCATCCCTCCTTTTCCTTCAGCGGCGCCGCCTGCCCCAGCCCCGAAAAGGTAATCTGGCTGCCGCGATCCTCGATCCGCTCGCCCCATATGCGTTCATCGGCGAGGCCGGCATCGGCCAGCGCCCGGTCGAAGGCCGCGCGGATCTTCGCCTTCTCCGCATCGTCGAACAGCTCGGCATAGACCACGCACCAAGCCCCATCGATGAAGCGATAGAGCTTGGTGCCGGTGGTCGGCATCAACCAGAGGCGGTCGAGCGCTGCGTCCGCAGGCAAGCGCGACGCGACCTGCTTTTCGAATTGTGGCCAGTCCCCGCCCGAGATCACCGCCACATCGGTAACGGCGAGCAACCGGGCGATGATCGCGGCCATATCCTCCGATAACGGGCGTTTGCTCTCCGCGAGCGTGCCGTCGAGGTCGAAAGCGACCAGCCACTTCATGCCGCGTTCCCCGCCGGGTCGCGGTAGGCGAGCAGCCGGAGCGCGTTGATGACGACGAGCAGTGTCGATCCCTCATGGACCGCCACCGCTGGCCCGATGCCGAGGCCGAGGATGGTGGCAGGCACGAGGAAGGCGACGACGCCCAGGCTGACGAACACGTTCTGACGGATGATGCCGCGCGTATGACGGCTCAGGCCGACCGCGAACGGCAAGTGCGCCAGGTCGTCGGCCATCAGCGCTACGTCGGCCGTCTCGAGCGCTACGTCCGACCCCGCCGCGCCCATTGCGATGCCGACCGTGGCGCTCGCCATCGCGGGCGCGTCGTTCACGCCGTCGCCGACCATCGCGACCTTGTCCTCGCCGGCAAGCTTCTTGATTGCGGCCACCTTGTCTTCGGGCATGAGGTCGCCCCACGCCTCATCGATTCCGACATCGTTGGCGATCGCTTCGGCGACCTTCTGGTGATCGCCGGAGATCATTATCATCCGCGACACACCCATCTCGTGCAGCCGGCGCAGCGCGGTCTTGGCCGCTTCGCGGGGCGTGTCCATCAGGCCGATCGCGCCTAGGTCGCGGTCTCCCTTGCGGACGACCATCGTCGTGCGGCCGTTCTCGCGCAGCTTCGCGATCGCGTCCTGCGCCCCCTGCCCCAGCGCCGGTATGCCCTCGCCCCCAAACATCTCGGCCTTGCCGATCCACACCGTCTCGCCATCCACGCTCGCGGTGACGCCACGACCGGTCAGGCTCTTGAGGTCGCCAGCGGTGGGCAACGGGCGCCCATTCAGGCGTTCGCGGCCGTCGTTGACGATCGCTTGGGCCAGCGGGTGATCGCTCAGCGCCTCGACAGCGACGGCCAGCGACAGCAGCTCGCCTTCGTCGGTGCCGTCGACGGGCACGACATCGGTGATGCGCGGGCGCCCTTCGGTCAGCGTGCCGGTCTTGTCGAAGGCGATCGCCTTCAACGAGCCGAGGTTTTCGAGCGGCGCACCGCCCTTCACCAGCACACCGCCACGTGCCGCGCGCGCGACGCCGGACAGGACCGCGCTCGGCGTCGCGATCGCGAGCGCGCAAGGGCTCGCTGCGACCAGTACCGCCATCGCGCGATAGAAGCTGTCGCGGAACGGCTCGTCGATGACCACCCAGGCGAACAGCAGCAGCACCGACAGGATCAGGACGGCGGGCACGAAGATGCGCTCGAACCGATCGGTGAAGCGCTGCGTCGGCGACTTCTGCGTCTCCGCCTCGCTCACCATCTTCACCACCTTGGCGAGCGCGGACTCGTTGGATCGGCGCGTCACCTCGATCTCGATCGCGCCGCCGCCATTGATCGTGCCGGCAAAGACGCGGCTCTCCGCCTCGACCGCATCGGGCTTGGCGCGGGCGGCTGCCGCGTCCGCGACCGGCACCTTGTCGACCGGGATGCTCTCGCCGGTCACCGGGGCTTGGTTGATCGCGCTCGTGCCCGTGATGACGAAACCATCGGCGGGAAGGCGTTCGTTTGGTCGGACGATAGCAATATCCCCGACAACCATCTCCTCGACCGGGATTTCGCTGGTCTGCCCGTCACGTCGCACGGTCGCGGTTTCGGGCGCGAGCTTCGCCAGCGCCTCGATCGCCTTCTTGGCGCGTCCCATCGCGTAATGCTCAAGCGCATGGCCAAGGCTGAACAGGAACAGCAGCAGCGCGCCTTCGGCCCATGCGCCCAGCGCAGCGGCGCCGGCGGCAGCAACCAACATCAGCGTGTCGATCTCGAACTTCTTCAGCCGAAGATTGTCGATTGCCTCGCGCAGCGTGAAGAACCCGCCGAAGAAATAGGCTGCGATGTAGCAGGCGGTCGGCAGCCAGTCCGGTGCACCGGTGGCCAGCTTCTCGATCGCGTAGCCAATTCCCAGCAGCGCGCCGCAAGCGAGCGCAAAGATCAACTCGGTGTTGGGACCAAGAAAATCGGCATGGCTATGGTCGTGACCGTCGCCAGGACCGTGTTTCTCCTCGCCCGCCCCGTGCCCACCGGGACCATGGTCATGGCCGGCATGGTCGTCGGCGGCGACCCGCTTGCCCACCCGGACCTTCAACTTGCGAAGCGCCGAACGCACCTCCTCTTCGGTGGTCTCGCGGCGGTCATATTCAACCCGGACAGACCCACTGGTACTGGCACTCGCCTGCACCACGCCCGGCAGCGCGCATAGCGCGTCACTGACGGTGCGCGCCCGACGCTCGTGGCTGATCCCCGTCACCTGCCAGATCGCATGGCCGTAGCGTTCGGTGATTTCGGCGCCCGCGGCGCGCACCATCTCGCGCAAGCGCGGCAGCGGCAGCTTGGCAGCGTCGAAATGGATGCACAGGGCCGCCGGCGTGTCGCCGTCGAGGCAGATCACATGCGCCCGCTCGACGCCTTCGCGCTTTGACAGGGTTGATACGAGACGGTCCAGGCAAGCGTCGGCCGCGTCAGGAAGGTCCGGCAACAATACTGGAATATCGAGTTCGAGCTTGTCGTTCATGACGACCTCCTTTCGCTTTTCTTGGTTTCGGCGCGCGCGTCGCGCAGGATTTCGACACCGCCCTTGATGGCGATGATGGCGGTAGCGAAGCCGACCAGAAGGTCCGGCCAGTTGGTGCCCAGCCACAGCACCAGCACGCCCGCGATCAGGATGCCGCCATTGGAAATGAAGTCATTGAAGCTGAAGGTGGTGGCGGCCCGTAGGTTAACGTCCGGATCCTTGAGCCGCTGGAGCAGCCGCAGGCAGAGGTAGTTTACGACGCCGGCGATCGCCGACATGACCATCATGGTCGGTCCGATCGGCTCGCTCCCCTGCACATAGCGTCGCCCGACATCGATCAGGATGCCGCCCGCAAAGATCAGCAGCATTACCCCCGATGCGATCGCGGCGCGCGTCTTCCACGTCTTACCGTGGGTCAGCGCGACGAGGCTGAGAGCGTAAACGGCGGTGTCGGACAGATTGTCGACGCCGTTGGCGATGAGCGCACTTGAATCGGCGAACGCGCCGGATACGAAAAAGCCCGCTGCGATTGCTGCGTTCAGCAGCAGCACGATCCAGAGCGTGCGACGCTCCTGCGTGCCCGCGTTGTCGTTGCTCGCATTCATCCCATGATCTCCTCGAGCGTCAGGAGGGCGAGGAACCCTACGAAGAACATCGAGCTGATGAGCGGGGTGTCAGGCTTCTCGTGCGCCTCAACCAGCAGCTCTTCCGTGACGAGGTAGAGCAGCGCCATCAGCCCAAAGCTCAGGAAGCCAGCGACCATTACCGGCGAGAGCGTGGCGACAGGAACGGCAGCGAGCGCGCCGATCGGCAGCAGCAGCGCCAAGGCCGAGACGATCACGATGATGCGCAGGCGCGAGCGATAGGTTTCCGCCAGCTCGTTGGTCAGTGTCAGACCCAGGAAGAGCACTTCGAGTGTCAGCGCGATCGTCAGCAGAAATCCCGCCTTCTCGCCCGCGACGAACGCAAGGCCGAGCACCAGGCCATCGACCAGGATGTCGATGCCGATCGCGGCGAGCAGCGCCATCGGCCCCTTGAAGCGGGCCTCGAAAGCCTTGAGACCCAGCATCGTTACGACGCCCGCCGCCCCGCCGATCAACGTCGCGCTGGGCGAAGCCTCATGCTTGACCTGCGGCAGGATTTCAGTCGCTGCCGCCGCGAACACGACGCCGGCAGCAAGATGCTGTAGCCCCGCCACGAGGCCAGGATTTAACTTTGTGCGGCTCGCGATGATCGCGCCGATTACGACCGCCAGCACAGGCGCAAGCGTGTAAAGCAGTGCCTGCATATCCTATGATCCCTCCGGGGTTCGGTGACAGACGTGGATTTTCCCGCGCCGCATGAAGGCGATCGCCCCGCCCGCCACGACCGCCCGTGACTGGTTGCCGCGAAATTCATCACCGGTTCGCTGGGCGCGCAGGATCTCGGTCCTGCCCTTCGGCAGCCAGGTGACGGCCATCTTCAGGCCGTCGTCGATGAAGTCGACATCGGCGCGGGTGCCGTCGTCGCAATACATGATGCGCTGCGCGATCAGCCTTGGCGTCACACGCTTGTCATGAGCCGGTTCGACAGGTTCGCTCGGAGCCGGGTTGCACGCCCCTACAATCACGCCGGTGACGAGAACGGCGCCAACGCGCGCGATCGTGAGCCCGGGCAGATGCAGCAAGGCGCGCATGCCCATCACCACAGCACCCCGTGATCAGGTGTCAGCGGCTCGGGGGCCGGAAGTCCCGCGGTTTGGAGAAGGTCGATCTCGATCGTGCGGCACATGGCCGTGAGCGGGACATCGTGGACGCTATTGGCGAACGGATCGGTCAGATCCTCGCCGATGCTCAGCACCGCGAGGAAGACGAGTCCGATCAGCGTCGATCCGATCGGCGTGGCAAGGCCCAGGGATTCGACCAGCGCGATCGGGAGCAGCACGCAGAACACACGCGTGAAGAGGTTCGGGAAGAACCGAAAGCCATTGGGCAGCGGCGTGTTCTTGATCCGCTCCATGCCGCCCTGCGCATTGGCGATGTCGATCAGGACGCGCTCCACAGTTGCCTGCTGGATCTCGGTGATCCGACCTTCCGCGAGCGCGTCAGCGTAAATGCCCGATATGTCCTCCAAGAGCGCATTGGCAGGGTTCAGGCGAGTGACCGCCATATCGGCGACCTCCGTTCCGGCGACCCGGGCAATTTCTTCATAGGGCGACTGTCGGCGAAGCTGGCAGCGCATCGAGTGCGCAAAGGCGATCTGCCTCAGGATGATGTGGTGCCGTATCTCACTGCCCTCGGGTTCCCCCTTGGTCAGGCTGCGCGTGATCCGGGCCAGACTGCGCGAGGAATTGATGAGCGCGCCCCAAAGAGTTCGCGCTTCCCACCAGCGTGCATAAGCGGCGTTGGTCCGAAACCCCATGAAGAGCGCGATGGCAGTGCCGAACAGCGCCGTCGGCAAAGGCGGTTCCTTGATCGGGGTCATCATGTGGAATGCCGTCACCGCCACGTCCCACACGAACAGGATCGTGAGGGGCTTCCAAACCTCGACAATAATCTGCGTAAATCGTGGCCTTGTGCCGACAATCATACCAATACCGCCTTAGTTATCTCCGCGATCGTCATCCGATCGGCATGTTCATGATGTCTCGATATGCAGACAGCAGCTTGTTCCGGACTTGCAGCGTCGCCTCGAACGTAATGGATGCACGGCTCTGGATGAGCGCGACGGTCGCAATGTCGGTGGTTTCGCCCCGTTCATATGCTTCGGTGACGACATCCTCCTGCTCCTGGGTCTCGTTGACCTTCGCCACCACGGCATTGAGGGTGTCGGCAAAGGTTGAGGCTGGAGCGGTCGGCGTCACGCCGGGCGGTGCCGTCGGCTGCGCCTCGCGCAAGGCGCGGCTTCGCGCGATCACTTCGGCGCGAATGGCCATCACATTCGAGATCGACGTGTCAGACATCGTTTCTCTCCCGTTGCAGTGCGACGTGTCGGAAGACAGGACGGTTCATCGGGTGCCCTCCCGTTCGCAGGTCCGCGTGCGGCCTTCGCCTTCCACGATGGTGAGCTGCGACCCCTTGAAGGTCGCGGTGGCTGTCTCGCCGACATATTGGAGGCCCTGCGCTGGCGCGGTCAGCGTCATGGGCACGGCGCTGCTGGAGCGCCGCAAATCGATCTGCAGGCCGTTGTCCTTGTAGTCGACGAACAGCGGTTCCCCGTCGGAACAGCGATAGGGATGGCGCCCCATTTCCCCGGTCGCCACGGCGCTGTCGGACGAATGGATTTGCTGCTCCGTTGGCGGGGCTGGCGGCTTGCTTTCCGTGCAAGCCGCCAGCCCGATAACGAGGATGAGGGCGGGCAGAACCCGCTTCAACGGCGTCATCGCGCCTTCCTCCTGTACCGGGAGGGGACGCGCTGACGATTGATCCCACGGGCAGGCTGACCCACCCGCCAGCGCAGATAGGTTGCGAGGCGATCGTCAGCCTCGATCATCAGGGACCGCAGGCGACGCAACATCATCGCCGCGAACGGCAAAGACAGCGCCCCGCGCAGCGTGCAGCTATGTGTTAGCCTGGTGCCACCGTCGTCCCCTGCCAGCTCGTACCGCTCTTCGAGCGTGAACAGATAAGGGATGCCGCAGGACCAAGCGAAGGCGTGCGGCTTATCGAATCGATCAATCCGTGCTGGCGTCCGAATTGGTCGGGTGATGCCCTGGATCGCGAAGGTACATTCCGTCTCGCCAAGCTGGCACGGGTTGTCGAGGAATACGAGCGGACTCCAAGCCCGACGATGATCCGGATCGGTGATCGCCGACCAGATCCGCAGTGGCCCGCCGTGAAGCATTGAGCTGGTTATGGTGCGAGGCATATCCCCATCTCCCAGAGATGAGCGGGGCGATCGCGGATCGCCCCGCTCACCCTTCAGGCCAAGTCGTTCACGAAGGTCTGACCGTGGTCGTCCCCTTCATGCTCCTCATTGTAGTGCTCGGGCTTCTCGATCACTTTCTGCCCGAACCGGGCGTAGAGCGTCGGCAGCACGAACAGCGTCAGCAGCGTTGCCGAGATCAGGCCGCCGATGACGACGGTCGCCAATGGCTTCTGCACCTCCGCGCCCGCGCCTTCGCCAAGCGCCATCGGCACGAAGCCGAGGCTGGCGACGAGCGCGGTCATGACGACGGGCCGCAGACGCTGCATTGCGCCGACATGGGCCGCCTCTTCGCGCGATAGCCCCGACCGGATCAGGTCCTGGATCGAGCTGACCATCACGAGGCCGTTGAGGACCGCGATGCCCGACAAGGCGATGAAGCCAACCGCCGCCGAGATCGAGAAGTCCATGCCCCGCAGGAACAGCAGCAGAACGCCGCCCACCAGCGCGAAGGGCACGCCGGTGAAGACGATCGCGGCATCGCGGACCGATCCCAATGCCCCGTAGAGGAGCAACAGGATCAGGATGAAGCAGGCCGGAATGACCAGCTTCAGACGTTCGCTTGCCGATTGCAGGTTCTCGAACTGGCCGCCCCATTCGAGATAGGCACCAGCGGGCAGCCGAACCTGGCTACCGATCGCCGCCTGCGCGTCCGCAACGACACTGCCGACGTCGCGACCGCGCACATTGGCTTGCACCACCACGCGACGCTTCCCGTTCTCGCGGCTGATCTGGTTGGGACCATCGACCACCTTGATGTCGGCGACGCTCGAAAGCGGCACATAGCCACCCCCCGCCAACGGCACCTGCACCTGTTCGAGAAGGCCGATGTCCGCCCGTTGCGCTTCAGAGAGCCGTATCACGACCGGAAAGCGCCGATCGCCCTCGAAGATCTGGCCCGAGGTGCGCCCGCCGATTGTCGCGGTGACGATGTCCTGCACATCTTGGGCAGTGACGCCCAGACGCGCCATTGCGTCGCGATTGACGCGAATGTCGAGCATGGGCAGGCCCGTCGTTTGCTCGACCTTCACGTCCGCTGCGCCCTGCGTCTTGCGCAGCACCGCAGCAACCTGCTCGGCCGTCCGGTTCATTTGTGTGAAGTCGTCGCCGAATACCTTCACCGCGATATCGCCGCGAACGCCGGCGATCAGCTCGTTGAAGCGCATCTGGATGGGCTGGGTGATCTCATAGGCATTGCCCGGGAACTTCGCGAGATTACCCTCGATCCGACTTACCAGCTCCTCCTTGGGAAGGTCGGGGTTCGGCCAGTCCTTCCGCGGCTTCAGGATGACGAACATGTCGGTCGCGTTCGGCGGCATCGGGTCGGCCGCCAGCTCGGCGGTGCCCGTCTTTGAATAGACGAACGCCACCTCCGGTTGCTTCGACATCATCCTCTCGATCGGCACCTGCATCGCCTGACTCTGCTGGACCGACGTTGCCGGGATGCGGAGCGACTGGATGAGCAGATCGCCTTCATCGAGCTGCGGCAGGAACACCGAGCCGAGCGTGGTGAAGGCAAGCGCCGCCACCACAAGGCTGCCGACACCCGCCCCGATCGTCAGGGTCGGGCGCTTCATCGCCCGGTCGAGACCGGGTTCGTAGCGCTTCTTCAGCCATGTGATGATGCGGCCGTCCTTCTCCTCCACCTTTTTGGACAGCCAGATCGCGATCATGGCGGGGACGAAGGTGAGCGACAGGATGAAGGCGAAGCCGAGCGCGATGATGACGGTGAGCGCCATCGGCACGAACGTCTTGCCCTCCACGCCGGTCAGCGTGAGTAGCGGCACGTAGACGAGGATGATGATCGCCTGTCCGTAGACCGAGGGCCGGATCATCTCGCGCGCGGCGGCTGCCACGGTCGCGAGCCTTTCCTTGACGCTCAGCAATCGGCCTTCATGATGCTGTTGCTCGGCAAGCCTTCGCAGCGCGTTTTCAACGATGATGACGGCGCCGTCGACGATCAGACCGAAGTCCAAAGCCCCAAGGCTCATCAGATTGGCCGAGACCCCAGCGCGCAGCATACCAAAGCCTGTCAGCATCATGGTGATCGGGATGACCAACGCCG
>Ga0209930_1001529_pt1 | contig 35294 bp, 39 predicted proteins | sample ThiBiot_500_biof_2_FD_183948 | JGI IMG/M metagenome (GOLD analysis project Ga0209930, IMG submission 183948) | Wastewater bioreactor microbial communities from Cape Town, South Africa - Thiocy_cont_500_biof (SPAdes) | ecosystem: Engineered > Bioreactor > Thiocyanate-remediating >... | reverse complement strand
AAAAAAAAGAATAATGATGAAAGATTTTTAATCATCCCAGTAGTCATAATTATTGTTCGTTGTATTGTACAAATGATCTGTTGTCATTTCACTTTGAAATTCTTTTTTCCATGCATCTTCTGTATCTTTGCAAGCTTCGTTCATTTGTTTTCCATCGACGGATGGCCATGGTGCATGATCAATAACATAACCAACCAAACGTTTACAATCAGATACGTATTTCATCGGTTCTTGCATATGCGAATGCCAAATAATATCAATCTATTTTTTAAACAAAACAAAAACACATAGAATTCAGTTGGATTTTCTTTTTTTTTTGTATCTTACAGCATAAGTTGGATGAATAAAAGTATAACCATTTGTTGGTGGATATTTAACACTCATATATAAAAATCTTTCGTAAGATTTTTTCAATCTCTTCAATATGCTTGAACCTAGGTTGATTTTATCGGATTCTCGATAATAGCCTCGAATTGTAACTTTTGTCATCATATCGCACAGGAAGTTTTTGCACAATTTAAGCCAATTGCCATCCAAAATCACATCAGCTTCGGTAAATGAAAATGGATTTTCATCATAGTTTTTCGTTGGATCTTTTGAAAATTCGAAATATGTTTCATCCCAATACGAATAGATTGGAATCAATTCTTTTAATCTACCAAATAAAGGATGCTCGTATTTAGGCGCGGGCTCTTTCGGCTGTGGCAATGGACAGTATTCTTCACCGAAACGTTCTTTGTATAGATGACATGTGTCGATGAATGCTTGTTCTTTCAAACATTGTTCAACTTCATTATGAATGAGAGAATGATCAATAACTCGATGAAATAATCTCATACAATCATTTTGATACATTTGAGGTCGTAATAAATGTGTTTGCCAAATCATTTCAATATCCAATGTTGGAATTAAAAGAAGAGTTGGATTTGAAGATTTCAATTGAAGAAATCGATAGTATCTTGTCAACATTTGTTTGATAGTTAACGATTGACGCCAAGTTTCTTGAAATTTCGATGCTTTTTCAAGTAATGAAATGAGTTCAACAGCTGTTTTATCAATATTAACTGATAATTCAATTAACCTAAACAACAAGAGATCAATATCGATAAAACTTTTCGAAATATAATTATATACATGTCTTGTGATTCATTTGGATGCTGTTGAAAGCCACCAATTGGTACGAATTTATGTTTACCTTTAGGTCGTAGTGGATATTGAGGTGGCCCACATCTCATTCCACAAGCAACGTGTGCTGCTCGTTCGTGATAATGTCGTTCGACTCGTTCTCGTTCTTCGTTACGAAGATATTTCTCATACATCCAATCCATATACATTTGTTTGAATGATTTCGAATATAATTTGACTGATGCTATTTTCAATAACGAAATTTAGTTAATAAAATAAAATAAAATTAGAATTCAACTTACAATTAACTTTTGTTTTCCATATTTCATCTTGATCAACAATCATTTTAAACAAACGACAAACTGATGAAACAGAACCCAAATCATGAACATTTAGATATTTAAATATTTGCAATAAAACTTCATTTGGTAATTGACCAAAACGTGATTCTTCGACAGCAAGTTTTGCTTGATTTTCCGGCCATAAATGTTGCCAAGTTACATTTGGTTTTCGACGTGGTCCAAGTCCTCGAATCGTTGAGAATAATTTATCCATTTTGAAGGTAAAAGTATTTTTGCTCCTCTTATTTACGTAGTTTTTTTTTTATGAATTTGATGACGTGTGGAGAAAAAGAAGAAAAAACATTTATGATGAGTCATCGATCGTATTGCTAATGTATCAAATAACAAACAAAACAAAATAGTATTTATAATATGTTTAACCAAACTATAATATCGATTTTGTAATCGAATATGACTCAAACAGTTGTTCGACCTTTGCTTATGTTGAGTTCGATTTTTATTAATAATCCTCTTAATCGATAATCAATGAAACAGGGCGGATTAGCCTGTCTTCCTGACAAATATATAATACAGTATATTCATCTTTTAAATAACAGAACACGCAGAAGATGTACTTTAACTTCATATTACAGCGGAAAAGTTTCTAAACAAAAAACAAGATGTTAGTCATTTTTGTTCTACTTCTTCTTTATTCACGTAATTTACTCATTGAAATGTCTGTTGTTGAATATGATTTCACCGTTCGAAGTATTCCATCGAATCCTGATGGATATCCTCGTTCGGTAACTATCATGCATCATACGAATTCTTCGTGGAATATCGATCGACCGTTTCCATGTCCAACAATTCGTGCTCGATTAGGTGATCTCGTTCGTATTCAAATACGAAATTTATTACGTGATCAATCGACATCAATACATTTTCATGGCCTTCATATGTTTAAAAATCCTTGGTCCGATGGAACTGTTCATATAACACAATGTGCTATTGAACCCTATGAAAATTTTACCTATGAATTCAACATAACTCAAACAGGTACCTTCTGGTATCATTCGCATAGTGCTCAACAATATGCCGATGGACTAATTGGTCCGATAATCATCGATGGAGATCCAATTGAACATAAATATGTTTATGATCAATCGAATGATTATGTCATTATGTTACAAGAATGGTATCACGACGATTGGCCAACGATTATGACAGCATATCAAGGTCCATTCGATGCGTATCCTGGCTTTCGACCGGTCTATCCATGGCCACCAACTTCTTTTCTAATCAATGGTCACGGACAATTCGATTGTCGTACAACTGATTGTACAGGAAACATGACATGGAAAGATTCGTGTGGTTACGAATATCCAGCTCAATGTATTCCACTTCGAGCATCATTTTTCGGTCGTTGTAATTCGACTGCACATTCTCCCGATGAATTTCTTTGTCCAGCTGGTAAACAAATACGTTTACGATTGATAAATGCTGCTAGTGGCATACCATTTCGATTTTGGATCGATCAACATAATCTAACGATTGTTGCTCGAGATAGTCTCGAAATATCTCCAATTAATGTCACACATTTGCATATTCCCATTGGACAAAGACTTGATTTGATTGTTCATTGTAATCGAATTCCTAATTTTAAATATACAATTTTTGTTGCAAGTAGAAATAGTTATAAACCACCGCAAAATATCACCGGACAAACGCCAACACTATGGACATGGGCTTATTTAATTTATTCGAATATTTCAACGGATAAACGTCAAATTCAATCGTTGGATGAATCGATCATCGATTCGGAAAATCCTTTTTTTGAATATGAATATTTAAAACCAATCGAAACTCGTTACGCTCGTCGAGCTATTCGTCGAGTGACACTTGCATTCGAAGTCGTTTGGAACAATCGAACACGTATCGATGCACTCGAAGAATGGGCAGTCAATGGGATTACATTCGAACCACCGAAAGAACCGTTACTTCATGCAAATTATTTCGATGGAACACTTCAACATAGTCTAGCCGATGAACGAATCGGTCGTGTGAACAATATTCACGCGACACATGTTCACTATTTCGAATACGGACAAACCTATGAAATTCTCATGATTAACTACGATCCACAATTGCATCCGTGGCATTTGCATGGTTATTCAGTGGATTTTATTGCTGCTGGTAAAATTCCTGAATTCAAACCGAGAACATGCAATCGAACACGACGAGAAACCAACGAAGATCCCTACGACAAACTATTACCGCCATTGAATTCGACACCTGTGGTTCTGTCAATGGGAGATTCGTTTAATATTCCACCGGAAAGTTATGTTGTCTTTCGGTTTACAGCGAATAATCCTGGTCCGTGGTTTCTACATTGTCATATGGAATGGCATATTTGGCCTGGCATGGCTTTAGTTTTTTCTGTTGAACAAAATGGACGATATGAAGATTTGATTCATTCGCCATCGAATGCAATTCCCATTTGCGGAAGACGAAAATATCGATCAACGAAAGCTCGTTTGCCTTCTTTAGTTTCTTTTTCTTTCAAATAAAAAATGATTTGAACTGTTCGTTTTCTGATGAGTTTACTTTGGCATTAGGGACAAAAAAAAATTGATTATTTGGTGTCCATTGAAGGTGAGAGAAGAAAGAGGAGAAGAAGAAAAAAAAAGAATAAAGAAAGAAAGTGTGTCTATATTGACAAAAGGAACATAACCCGAACGCAAAAAAGAACGCAAGAGAGAGAGAGAAGAGAACAAACTGAGATTGAATTTTACGATGGCGATGTAGGTTCGTAGTGTTGAAGGCGAGGTCATATATACACATATACAATAATAATAATAAGGCAAAGACGAACGAGATCATTTGAACTAAAGTAAGTAAAAACAAATGTTGACCAGTTACTTTATTTCGGTCAGAATATTCTCGTTCGAACCGATCGATGCAATAATACTAATTACTAGTACACATTTCGTGCCTTTTTTATTTTATTTTACAGTAGTCATATACCAACAAACCAAGGTTATGAGAACTAATATTCGATCTGTAGATTGTGGTTTTTTTTTCTTCTCTCACATTTGAATTTTGATAAAAATCGAATCTATATGTATATATGTTATTTCAGACACGTCTATAGCAAATTTGTTACATGATGTTAAAGTTCATTAAAATCTCATTAATCTATCGTACGTATTCGACTCGTGTTCATGAAAATATCCAATTATGTTTCTTTTTCGAAAATTCACTGTTTAGTTAGTATATTAATTTCGATTTCTCATGGTGAATTGATGATTAAACCATCGGAACCAATAGTCTTACGTGATCAATTCAAATCTTTTATTGCTTCATGTACAGGTCTATTAAACGCTCGAGTTGGTTCGTAGAACAAAATCAATATTTTGTTTTCATCAACGGATTTGTTTTCTTTTCGTTAGCAACTTGGCGATCGCCCTTACAAATCGATATTGTCGAAGATGATACTGCAAGGTACGTACACATACACAGTAACCAATCGAGTTCATTCATTTCAATGAATTTCATGTGTCTAGAGTAACGATTGAGCGTCAACGTTCTGGATTACGATTACGTATTCGAAATTTGACACGAGCCGATCAGGGCGCATGGGAATGTTTAGGATCAGATCAACATGGACGACCGTTGTCACGTTCGATTCTAATTAATGTTAAAGGTATCGAATTTTATATCTTTTGATGATAAACATAACGCGTGCGTAATCTATTGTTTAGTTCCAATAACGTTCTTTGCTGATCCAATTCAATATGCTGAATTGAATTCAGCTGTGATCATCAAATGTCGAGTTTTGGCGAATCCATCCGCGGAAATCTCGTGGTTTCGAGGACGTGATAAAGTTCGTGTGATTTCTTCGAACTACGAACGAACTAATGATGGATTGAAAATTCAACGAGTCTCATTGGCAGACAACGATGTTTTCTGGTGTCAAGCTGATGTTCTCGAAACAGGAGAATCGAGAGATATTCCTATTCAAGTTGTCATTGCTCGTATGTTCAATTGTTTTAGTTTTTGACGTGAAAAATGATGTTTTTTTTAGAACCAATAACACCGCCGAGAATTGTTTGTGCAGCACCATGTGCAGTGGAAAAACAAACGGCAACATTGATTTGCGAGGCAGGCGGAATGCCACCGCCGAGAATTCTTTGGTTTTATGGACAAGTTTGTGATGATCTAGTTATTTTTTTGTCATTGTTTGATCGAGAAAATCTTGGAAATAGGATGTTCCGATTGGGAATAATGAAATTTCGAAGTTTATGGTTCGTGGAAATACGTTAGTCATAAATTATGTTGATGAAACTGATAATGGTCGATATTCATGTCAAGCTTTTAACGATTACGATCGACAAGGACAAAAAGCTGAATATAATCTAAATGTTGTTGGTAAATATAGTTTATTAAACGAAATCAATTGAATTTCATTGTTTGAAATTTTCAGTTCCACCTCGTTTATCTCCGATTCCTCCTGTCAAAATCAATCTCGATGAAAACACTCCTCCTCAACGTGCTGTTTTCACCTGTCGTGTTCTCCGTGGTTCATCGGAAAGTTTAAGTCTCGAATGGCTTCTTACCGATGGTTCACCGGTACAACCGATTAACGGCATCACAGTTGATGTTAGTCAAGTAGCAATGAACCGTTTTATTGAGCTACGTTTCGAACCCGTTCGACGAGAACATCACGGAAATTATACATGTATCGCCAAGAATCTTGCCGATGTAACAACAGCTTATGCTAATCTGCTGGTCGAATGTAATTTTAAAAAATTCATTTAGAAATTCTGATTGTTGAAATGTTTCGTTGATTGTAGATCGACCTGTTTATATCGGACCGACTATTCCCGTAATATTTGGTGTTGTGAATTATCGAGGTTAGAAAATTGCTTTTTCCTATGCCGAAAGTAAAATCGGTCGAATTTTTAGCGGTTATGAAATGTCAATTCGATAGTTATCCACCGCCAACAGTTCAATGGGTGAAAATGATTCGAACAATAGCTGATCCCGATGGAGGTCACATACTTGTTCAAGATAACGATCCGCAAGTAATCGATATCTTGACAAGACAAATCGGTCCAACCATTTTCGAAACACAATTAACAGTAAATTAAAGAGAAAATTCAACAAAACAAAAAAGAAACATATTGTTGTTGCTTTTCATTGAATAGTACAATCCAATGGAGTCTGATTTCGGTTTGGTTTTCGAATGTCGGGCAATCAATCCTCGAATAGGTCGATATTCGATGACACTTCGTCGTGCTGAACCACCACATCAAGTTCGTCTTGTTGAAGCCAAACCAAAATCAAACACAATTCAATTAAACATTCAACCACCGCTCGAACTCGGTGGTCTACCATTACTCGAATATATTGTTAAATATGAACCCGTTGGCATACCAAATTCTATCAATACTCTAACATTTCCTTATGTTCCCAATGAACCTCAAACACTTCAGATTGAATCTCTTCAACCTTCGACTCTCTATCGAATGCAAATTGTTGCGAAATCACGAGCTGGCGAGGGCTTACCATCGGTTCCCTATCAATTAAGAACCTTGGATAGACAAGTGCCAATATTTAAAATTCTCTCAGCGGATAATTTTTGTATGAGTGATATGTCTTGTTTAATTAAATGGGTCATTGAAGCAGATGGAAGTTCGCCAATTTCACGAGCAGAAATATCTTATACGAAAGTAAATTTTTAAATAATCAAAAACGAATTTCATTGAACCTAAATTTCGTTTATAGGTTGAAAGACAACGAGCTGGTCAACCGATATCGATCATTCTACCGGATCCATTAGTAACTGAATTTGAACTCCAAGGACTTCAACCTGATACACAATATGTAATTAAAGTTCGTTTATTAAACGAAGCTGGTGTTGGTGAACAAACAGTTACGAAACATACAAGTAAAAGTCATATCGGTAAGCTATTCGATAAAGTTTATCAATGATTTTTTTTTGTTTTTTTTTGTTTTCTCCTTTGAATAATCTGTTGTTTCTTGCAGACAAAGATTTGGCTTATAGAACAAATGGATGTTTTCGTCTAGAACATTTGAGCTATCTAGTTGTAGTACTTATCGTAGTCGTTTTTTGTCAGATATAAACACCAACCAATCTAATAAAAAAGTGGCAAATGTTGTTTTTTTTTTCTTTTCTCTTCGCATTTTGTTTTTCTGTGAAAGAATAAATCTCGTCTGATATCATGCATTTCGTTCTAGATTCCCGATCGAATTCATCTGTTAGAAAACGAACATTTTTATTTTCACCTAAGACAGTGATTATTGGAGTTGTCTCGGGTATTATCGGAGTTTTTGCTGTTGGTATTGTTATTTTTCTTGTTATTCTATATTTAAGAAACAAAAAACCTGATTCATCAGATGCTAATAACACGTAAGTTTATCGATTGATTGATATTGATTTATTGAAATTTATCTATTTAGATCTGCATCAACAACGGAACAACAAGTACCGTTAAGACCTCCTCGGTCTAACGAGTAAACATACAATAGAATGTGTGTGTAAATATATGTTTTAGTATTGTTATTTATTTTTCTATGATATGATTGCATTCTCTCTTTTCATTGAAATAAATAAATTAACTACTCGTTCTGCCTCGTGGTTCGAATGGAAATAAGAAACTAATCAAAGCAAGAAGTGCAAATGAACCAGCACAAACATAAATCGGTACACTCGATGACAGATCAGCATACGAGCCAACAAGACCGGCAACAATGCCCATAACTCGATTGCATGCAACTGTTATTGCATTGCCCGTACCTCGATGTGCCGATGGAAGTACTTCAGGTGTATAAGCATATAAAGTACCATAGTAAATATTAACACAAATGTTAATTGCACAATTGCAGAGTAAATTTTCAGTTGCTGTATTAACTTGAGTGTAGAGAAAGAGAAAGATCATGGTTAGTAACGCACCAATAGCCATTGTATATCGACGGCCAAGAAAACGAACTTCAACTAGACCACCGGCAATGATCGGACCGAATATACTACAAGCATTGACAATTGCATAATCACGATAAGTTGTGTATGTTGAACCATCACCTGATTCGGCACCTCGAGATCGAAGATAATATGGTAAAAAGACATTGTACAATGGATAAGCAAGACCAATTAAAGTCCACGAAGCAACATTAAGAATAGTTGAAAAACCCATTTTTCGAGTAGAAAACAGACCTAGTTAAAATTTTTGATAACATTATTTCAATTGTGAATTTTCGATTCGATTTACCTTTGAAATGAAACCAGACAATTTTGGGATCGTATTTTTTCGATTGATTCCCATTCGAAACCGTTCCAACAGATCGAAGTTGCTCGAGTTTAAGTGGACTTTGTTTGCCGGCAACTTGAGCAATTTCATCAATAATTTGTACGACTTCTTCATCACGATTCTGTGAAAGTAACCATTTCGGTGATTCTTTCAATCGAATAACCAATATTCGAAGTATCGAAAGAGCAAATACCAATGATCCTAATGTATAAAATGTATAACGCCATCCCGAATTGTTCTCATTCGTACAATCATTTACACTTGTACGATTTGTTTCATTTGGCGAACATGAATAATACGCGAGAAAAGGCCAAGCAACTAGTCCAGCAACCATTTGTCCAACGCCCCACCACGCTGCCATGAATGTCAACGACCATTGATATTTTCCAGGGAGAAATTCTAAATAAACAGCCGTATCCAATATTAGATTTCCCCCGCCTCCAAACGCCATCAATCCAATTAAAATACAAACAACAACATAACTAGGTGACACTCCGGTTACAATTGCAAAAATTGCACACCAAAGCAATGTAATATTAAATGCATATTTACGACCAATAAGCTAGAAATAATCGATGAAATGCGACTTTTTTTTTCTTTGGCAACTACACTAACTCACGTCCGCACCAAAACCCCAAAATAGAGCTCCTAATAAAAGACCGATGTTGACCGAGATTGTTTGTGCTTTGAGTTGACCTGGTTGATATTGTAAAGCAATCTGAGGTTGAGTTAGAGCATTCAAAAGAATTAATAATGAATCAACAGCATAACCGAAACCATTGAGAAAGAAAAGTTTCAATTGATAACGAGTGAAACCGATTTCATCGATTGCATTATTCACATATTGCATTTTCAATGCAAGATTTTCATCTTGTTCAAGCGGTTCATCATCATCATTATTTAATACTGAAGATACACGTCCGTTTTCTGCATCATTCTCTGTAAACATTTCGAAGTGACCTTAGTCAACTTATTTACTGTAAACATGACAGAGCAAGAAGATAGATAATTTTGATAAGAACTTTATTTTTCTCATCGAGATAATAATTCGTCAGAGTTTTTGTTTCGGTCGATTATTAAAAATGTCAAGCATAATGTATTTCAATTGATTTTCAAATATGTTGTTAGCTGTCCAGGTAAAAAAAAGGTTTCGAAAGGCAATGACTAATGTCGTCGTTTCATGTTTTTTAATTAGGCGTTTGTATACCATATAGGTAATCATCGAGCAGACATCTACTGATTTTGAATCACTTCCTACCTTGAGTGCCTATATAAACGAAAACATACACGAAGAATCACTATCATTCGATTTCAAATCAATTTTCGAACTGTCATCTGACAAAACAACCTATCATCATGAGTAGATATCACAGACAAGCGACATATATTCCTCAAACACAACTATATTCAACTCAAATGCAAACGACATACATGCCAGGTGAAATAATAAATATAAAAAAATCAATACAATCGAAATCGAGTGTTTATTTTTGTTTATTTTAGAATATGATTCGTATCCGACAAATTACTATTCACATGAAGCTCCAACTTCATACGGAAGTGCACGTTCAGCGGTTAACGGTCCACTCAAAGTTGTATGGGAAATAGCAAAACTTGGTCTTGATATTGGATTAGCCATTGTCGGCTTTTAAACGGTTATTACCTATCTCTTATTCGGAATATTAACATAGAAACTTTGGTATTCTAATGATTTTTTTTCTTTTGATTATATACGATGTGAAAGAAGATTTTTTTTTTAATCTTCTTTACGAATAAAATGTTATCCGTTATTATTATAATTTTTGTAAAAACATATATTTGAATTTCTTTTTGGGCAAACAAAAAAAAATCTTCAAGAAAAATCGAACAATTTTCGCCGAATTCCTATATGTCGTTCGACATAAGATAACGAATATTGATAGAGAAAAAATAAACAAAATACATTAACTAAATGTGACACGGTTCATTTGCTTGAAAACTTGATGCTGGGAAAGAAACCGCGTAATTATCTGATTTTTTTCTCATAAGAAACGGAAGAGAAATAATCATAATAACATTCGGCAACCGTAGGATATAATGGAGCTTGATCACCAAAAACAGAATGTAGTTCGTCGTGAATGACTTTCGGTTCAAAGTTAAGTGCAATACGCACTTTAATATAAGCACGAGAATTCTCCTTATTCATTACTAATTATAGAGCCTAAAGTTCATTCATTTTTTTCATATGAAATTACTCGCTGACCACTGATGAAATAGTATCGATATAGAGGACACGTATTGTCCTATACATATATGAAATCAAAATCTTTTTACCATCTTTCATTGTTTTCCTATAATATAAATCACGATACTTTTGATATACCCTAAGTAATTTTCTAAAAACATATATTTGAATTTCTTTTTGGGCAAACAAAAAAAAGTCTTCAAGAAAAATCGAACAATTTTCGCCGAATTCCTATGTGTCGTTCGACGTAAGATAACGAATATTGATAGAGAAAAAATAGACACAGGACATTAATTAAATGTGACACAGTCCATTTGCTTGAAGACGTTATGCTGGGAAAGAAATCATGTAATTTTCTGGTTTTTTTCTCATAAGAAACGAAAGAAAAATAACCATGATAATATGAAAAAGATGGAAAATTCACGCTCATGTCAATTAAAACAAATTTATCATACTTCCTTTTCCAACTTCGTATTTAAATTCGCGAATGAAATCAACTAACCAGTATTCATTACAATGGCATACTATTCATCGTATAACACTCCAATGCTCTACTACTCTTATCCAACAGTCTATCCATGGATGACAGGTAAGATCAAATGAAAATATGTTTCAAAGAATCGAATTCTGAATTTCGATGATATTTTAGATGGATCATATCAAAATTATTTCTATGCTGTTGATGGTACATCATCTAACAAGTTCAGTGGCGGAAAAATAATCGGAAAGATTATTCTTGGAATACTTAAAATAGGTCTCAGAGTTGGATTGAATTCCATCGGTGGAGGTGGTTTCGACGACTTTATTAATATTGGTGGTGATGTGGCACTTGATTTTGGAGCATAATCATTATGATGCTCAAAAATAAACATTTGTTTTAAGAAGAAATTCTTCTTAGTTATTTTTAAATTAAATTATTACTATTATAATAAAATCGTTACTCATGATCATGATCTAGTAGTCATTGACTTCCTTCGAGGTGAATTATTTCACAAATACGTGACTGTCTCTCCGATAAAGTATCTTCATTTCCATTCCAATGACGCTTGCTGAGTCAATGGAATGCACAATCAACTAGTGACATCTATATAAACATAGTTGCATGTTTTCTAAATGGTAAATAAAAGATAAGGTTGGTTGTTTTCTTGATAAAAAAAGTTTGTTAAATTCTTCAAAAGTCAAATATTGTTCGATCTTAATCTTCAATTAGTCAAAATTAATAAACTAATGAATAGTATGTTCAAAGATAAGTCACCAATTCATCTAATAACTTCTTCTGGAATAGACAACAGCAAGGCGATAATCTAGTCACAACGATAGTATTGCTTTTCTGTTCTGTTTTCTTCGTTTTCTTTTTATTCCGAGAAGAGAGTGAGAGAGAGAGAGACGAGAATCATGAAGCATCACACATATTTTCCTCCGAAGATACTACATTCTTTTTTTTCCAAGCAGTTTTCTTTGTTTTTTTTTATGTTGAAAAAGAAAAACTCTACGACATGATTTCATTCGTTCTAGAATTCTGCTAACGAACGAACGAACGAAAAAAAAAGCACATGCGTATATGTCACGGTTGGATGAAAGTGATTAATAAAGAGAAAAAACAAATCAAATAGTTTTGTTTTTCTTATTTGTTTTGTCAACGACAACGAACAGTTCCGCTTGTCAATTATTATTCTAGATTTTTCCATTCGAAATTCGTTCTTATCTTTGTCCTATATGAATTCATGGATGATTCAACAAGTTTAAGTAGCTTAAATTCAGCTGATTTTATTCTCATTAATAAAGAACAACCACGTCTTAAAGTTGCTGCTGGTAAGTCGCTTTTTGTTTTCTTTGGTATTTTATTTAGTCAATTCGTCATGTTTATAAGAATTTTAATTCCAGTCTAGTTAGAAGTCGCGTTTTTTTCGGTAGGATTAGTAAGTTGTTTGTTCACGCTGATTATTAAAAAATTCTCAATTCTAATTCAATCGATATTAGATAATTTCATTCTTGCTTTATCTTGCTTGATTTATTAATTTTTCAGGTGGTGGAAGTATTGATTTAGAAAATAATATGGCTGAAATTTTAAATGAAGTAAATTCGAACTAAAGAAAATCAAATTTTTATTGATTTGAATGTTTTTTAGTCATCAGAATCGAATAATAATAATAATAACAATAATCCTGATCGAACAATAACCGAAGATGAAAGTAAATCCAAGCCGGATTTAAGCAACACAGTTGTTTTTCATGGTGTTACATATCTCGGTTCAGCGAGTATCAATGCTCCTCGATCTGAAGAAGAACTCAATCGGTTTCGCTAATCAATCAAAATGAAACAAAAAATTCTTATCTCTTTTTTTGTAGAAACATGGGTATACTCAACGAACAAAGTAAAATGTCAATCGAAGTAACACTATCTGTTCCCGATAATGCCACTGGTGTTGTTCGGTAAGCGAATCTCGATCTTCTGATTAAATCAATCGTATTGATTCAATTTAGTTTAATCGATCCTCAAACTGATCAAGAAATCATTTCCTATCGAATATCTCAAATTCTTTTCTGTGCTCGTGGTCCATCGAACACTCCACTCGCCTGTTGTTGGGCGTTTACAACCTCACGTGCAACAGTTTCAACGACAACCAACGAACAAACCGGCGAACAAACTAAAGTTCAACAACAACAACAAGAACTTCTCTATCAATGTCAAGTCTTTCGATGCACGAATCAAGAAACAATTTACAAAGTTTTGCTCAGTTTTGCCAATGCATTTCGACGTCCAAGTCCAAATTCAGCAATTCCTACTCAAGTCGCCACACCGCATCAACAATCATCGAGTTCGTTTTCTCGTCGAACAACTTCACTCATTGGACAAGCTTTTCAAGCAACAAAAGCACAATTACAACAGCAAACATCGAACACCAGTCAATCGTCATCGAATCATCAACAGCAAACTCTTCAACGACCATCGGACGCACCGATTAAATTCCGAGCTTATTTCGATATCAAAGAAGAAACAATCGATAGCAAAGGAAATCCGTCGTTGAATTCCGTTCCAAGACCGGAGAAAAATGTCTTTCGTCTTCGAAAAGATGTTCGTAAGAATGTGTCGGTGACTCTGCAGCAAATTCGCGGGTATCCTTTGAATATCGAACGGTGTTTTGGAATGCTTCTTGCTCAAGGACGAAATGTCCGAGCATGTGATATGCAATTACTTGATCTCGTACGAATTTTATATTTATTTTCGATTGAATAAAAACAAAACGAATCTTTCTCTGTTCGTTAGGAATCAATGGGCAAATCGGATGATAATCGATATTATTTAGTTCGAGGAAATTGGGATCCAACAGCTCGTGGATTTAAAGAATTGACACATCTTAATGAGGAAACACCGAAAGGTATTTAAAAAAACGCGCTTTTATTTGATCAAGAAAATAAGGTTTTGTTCTCGTTGTGCAAATATTGTTTTTTTTCTCTTCTCGTTCTTTAAGGCGCTCGGGTGTTTTTAACCATCGCGCTTGATCTTGTTATAAGCGGTATCGCCGAGCCAGTTCGATTTCTAATCGAAGCCAAAGCACGTGTCTGCGTGGCGAATAGTAAAGGCGATATTTTATCACAAGATATAACCGATACGATTTGGTCGTCGTTTAAAAAATTGTCACCATTCACCGAAGAATTCGACATGATTTTGAAAGAAGTTTCGCAAGATGATAGTTACGAAGTTGTTCTTCTTGAAAGTGCATCGGAAGCTGAACGACGAGCAAAATTACGTCAAACAACAAGCAAAACAACAACAACAACGGAGGATGATGATGACGAACCGATGGTGAGCGGGTTCGGTCATGTCAGCAAAGAATGTGATGAAGAAGTCCTAGGCAATTGGAGTGATATTTTAACCAAATGGAGAAAGAACTATGCCGAACGACCGAAAGGTTTGCAAACACTCGTTCGAAAAGGCATTCCCGAAGCGTTACGAGGCGAAGTTTGGCAATTATTAGCTGGCAGCGTTGGAGATGAAAATGAAATGATAAATAACTATCGATTGTTGTTAACAAAAGAATCAGCAAGTGAACGAGTTATTTTAAACGATCTCAATCGAACATTTCCCGCGCATGAATATTTCAAAGAAGCAGGAGGAATTGGTCAAGAAGCGTTGTATAAACTAAGCCGAGCTTATTCAGTTCGAGATGAAGAAGTTGGTTATTGTCAAGGTCTATCATTTGTCATTGCAACTTTACTGATTCATATGCCTGAAGAACAAGCTTTTATGTTATTATGCAAACTCATGGAAGATCAACGTTATCTTCTACGTGAAATGTACAAAGCCAATTTCGAAAATCTACAAGTTCGTTTTCATCAATTAACGTGTCTTATTCAAGATAATCTTCCCGATTTATATGCACATTTCGATGATTTAAAAGTCGAATGTCATATGTATGCATCACAATGGTTTTTAACATTATTCACTGCGAAATTTCCATTGTATCTCGTCTTTCGAATCATGGATATATTTCTCTACGAAGTTCGTCCTCGACTATCTCTCTTCACTATTCAATTTTTTTTCTTCTTCATATAGGGATTTAATGCATTATTTGCAGTGGCTTTAGCTTTGTTAAAAGTAAGGCAAATCTTTCGATCGATCGATGATAAATTTCGAGTTTATTTTGAATAGGGTTGTCAAAAAGATCTGTTATCACTTGATTTCGAAGGAATCATGCGTTTTTTTCGTGTTAATCTACCGAAAAAATATCGAAATGAAGATCATGCCGATGAATTAATTCAAACAGCTTGTTCAGTGAAGATCAATGTTAAAAAATTGAAACGCTATGAAAAAGATTATTTTACTCGTCGACTCGAAGAAGAACAAAGCGAAATGCCATTGCAACGTCTCGAAACTGATAACAAACGACTAACGGAAATTTGCATGCGTTCAGAATTAGAAAATGAAATGCTCGCACTCGAATTAGTCAACGATCGAGTCAGATTAAAAGGAAATCTCGATCAAGTCAGTTGATTTTCATGACAAAGAAATTCATTTCGATTGATCTTCTCTCGTTTAGGCCAACGATCGTATTGAAACATTGTCAAGAGAATTACAAGCAACTCGAGGTGTTCTCAGAGAAAGCGAACAACATACAATTCGATTGAATGAAGAATTAGAAAATGTTTGAATAGAAAATTGACGAATAAACAACAAAAAACAACTTTGTTTTGATTTAGATTCGAGAAGCATTTCGACGTACTTGTGACGAACTTCAACAAACACAAAGAATCGTTACTGATTACAAACAAGTAGAAAAACAAAACTCGAAAATTGAATTATCTATTCGTTCGTTTGTAGATTTGTTCACAATTGAATCATCAATTAGACAAACAAAAAGAGAAATATCATCAAAAACTCGATACAATCCAAGTAACACACACACACATTTTCCTTTTCCTTTCCCTTCACCCTCAACTTTCGAATAGAATCATTGCTGTGACTCATGTAAAACTCTGATCAATGGATGTATGTCGCCACAATCGAGTGTGGCATCAACACCTGATCACGAGACGAACATTCACGATGAATTTGATCACGACATTCCATCGAATCCAACGTCAGTAGCTGATCGTTTACGTCAAGTTGAAATCGAATTAGCCGAGAAGAAATTAGCACTGACACAAGCTCTTTGCGAAAATCAAGAACTTATCCATCAAATTCGACATTCAGCATCGGTTACAAGTGATTCCGATACGAATTCTGTTAATAGTCTACGTGCAGTTAATCATAATAATAATAATAACAATAATTCCACTGTTAGTTGGCTCTCGAAAACAGTCAATACAATAAAAGAAGCAGCTGCCAATTCCGCCAATCGAGCAAAAGTTAATTAGAAATCTTTTTCCTTTTGTCGTACATTCATATCTTTACTTTTTTAATTGATCTTGTAAATCTTTAATTATTGTTGTTTATCATATTTCCTTTCTTCGTTCTTTTTGTGTGTGCAATATACATATATATATTTACCTGAACGCATTATTTTCTCTTTCTCTTCTTCTTTTTTTAAGATCAATTATGTTGAATTATCCATTTGATTTTCGTTTTACATCGGCCATTGTTAATCGTGTGCCTGCGAGTTTAAAAGATGCAGCGTTATGTCAACGAGAGATAAAAGAAGTGATTAATATTGAAAAAGCGAGAAAACAACATCAAGATTATATAGCTGTTCTCAGGTAGAAATCATTTCGAATTGAAAAAGATGAACGAATTTGTTTTTCTAGAAAACTTGGTCTTGATGTTATTGAATTACAGGCTGATGAAAGTTTGCCCGAAGGAGTTTTTGTTGAAGATACGGCCGTGATTTGTGATGGAATTGCGTTGATGTGTCGACCGAGTCTGCCAGGACGATTGAAAGAGGTTAGATCGAGAGAATTGCCCATTTTTTTTGTATTTATTTATTGAAAATCTTTAGGTGGATATTATTCGAACAATACTGAGACGTGAAGGTTTGAGTATTGTCGATATTAAAGATCCGTTGGCGACTATCGATGGAGGCGATGTACTTTTTACGGGTCGAGAATTTTTTGTTGGCCTATCGAAAACAACGAATTTATCAGGAGCTAAAGCAGTTGCATCGGCCTTTCCGGAATATCCCGTCACTCTACTCAGGGTTTGTCTTCGTTCGACACAATGAATTTGCTTAATTCGCCCATTTTCTAGGTAAAGAAAGGTGCACATTTGAAGAATTTTGTTTCCATGGTGGGAATGGACACGATGGCTATTGGTGGTTCAGATATTGCTAAAGATCTTCTTCGAGTATGAAGAAATTTTTTTGTAAAATAAACTTCAGCGTGATTCATTTTTGTTTGACTGTAGCAAATGGAAGAAATGAGTGAATATAAATCTTATAAAATAATCTCATTACATGATGATCCTGCTGCTAATTGTATATGGACGAATGGAACTGTTTTACATCTACCGGCTGATCAACGTTATAGCGAAAGTATTCGAGTAGGTTGAAGAGAAAAAAGAGCAAATTTATTATTGGCAAAAATTGTGTTTTTCTTTTGAAGATTTTAACAGATCGTCTTGGGCCAAATATGTCGTTTGCTGAATTACAAAATACTGAATTTGCTAAAATCGATGCTGTACTTTCTAGTCGTTGTCTTCTATTTAATCGACCAAAAGATAGTGTTCATACTGATAGATAAAGTCATTCTCATTTTTTTTTGTAAACAAAAGATAATCGAATTTCTAGTCATTTTTATTGTCAACTAGACATATTCCAGTGTTTATCGACAATGAGCCTTATTATTGTTTTTAGAAATAAAAATAATTTGAATATATTAATAGTCATGCTTTCGGATCATAAAGTTCACTACTAGTCAAACCAACAAGAGCACCGTCTACTCCACCAGTAACTAACACTTTTCCATTTCGTAACAATGTAGCTGCATGAAGACCTCGAGGAAGCGCCATTTTGTCAGTAGTTGTCCATGTTCCTGTTTTTATGTCGTACAGTTCAGCACTTTCAGCAATATAAGGGGTGTGATCAGAATATCCACCAACCACTAATACCTTTTCATCTTCTAATAAAGTTGCTGTATGTGCATTTCGCTGAGTCTTCATACTATTTTTAGCTGTCCATTTTCGTGTTGATGGATCGTATAATTCAACAGTGTTCATTATATGCGCACCTGGGCCCATACCACCAGTAACTAATACTTTTCCATCTGGTAATAAAGTTATTGTATGGTCATATCGACCATGATTGAGATGCCCAACGATAGTCCATATTTGCGTCGCTGGATTGTACACCTCAGTACTGTTGTCAGAACTACTAAAAAACCCTCCACCAGTAACTAATACTTGTCCATCTGATAATATGGTTGTTGAATGAAAACATCGTGCATTATTCATGGTACCTGTAGTTGTCCACTTTCCTGTTGCAACGTTATATAACTCAGCACTATTTGTGTACCAGTGATCATTGGTTCCACCGGCAATTAATACATCTCCATTTTTTAATAAGGTTGCTGTATGACCAGATCGTGCAATATGCATACTATCTGTAATTTCCCAGGTTCCTTTTGTTGGATCATATAACTCGGAACTATTTAAGAAGTCTTTGTTGGCTCCTAGCATTCCACCAGCAATTAAGACTTTTCCATTTGGTAATAAAGTTGCTGAATGATAACAACGTGGCCGTTTCATGCGACCTGTAGTTTTCCAGGTCCCTTTTGATGGATCATATAGCTCAATGTTTTGTGAACACTCATTTTCTTTGATCATTCCACCAGTAACTAACACTTGTCCATCGTGTAGTATGGTAATTCTATGATCATACAGTCCCTCATGCATACTACCGGTCGAAGACCACTCTGAATAAACATATTTCGAATTATAGGCGTAAAATTTAACAAATACCAAAACAAAAACTCACTTGATTTTCCGACCACTGGTGAAGTTGATACAACACCAATCAATGCCAGCAGCACCGAGAGAATAATGAAACAGTCTTCATAAAACAATACAAGATGAATAATGACCTGCTATTCCATCTGAAATTTTATGTATATACTTACTGTATATTTGTTTGTTAAACATATTCAAATTGATGACAAAACGTATAATTATCATCTGCTTATATATCATACGGAGAAGTTGAAAAACTAGGACAATATTATTTATTCGAGGTAACAAATGTCTATAGAGTTTTATCCTTGTGACTCGAAATATTCGTTTAAAAGTATATTGAAAGAACTTTTTACCTGTATACTGCACTAGAAAATAACCTACTTATTATATATTCAAGATATGTCGTGCAATAATAAAAGTAAAATGAATTTTTTTTTCGAACAAGAAAAATATGAAATAATGCACAAGAATAACTTTCCGTCATAATGTATATAAATATTAAATTAAATATTTCAAAGAAAGAGAGAGAGAGATTTATTTATTTTCTATAATTTGTTTGATGTTCGCACATCTTTGCTGATAGACATAAGAAGATTTTGTCCGAAACTTTTTTACAGTGTAAGCTTTAATATTTGGTAAACTCTTTCAATGTGAAAACACGTCATTCGATGCGGTCAAATATTTTGAAGGAAGATATGATTTTTAATAGAAAAATGAAACTTTATTGAGATGAAGTGGAAAAGCAGTGTATTATAAGATAAAGTTAAGATTAATTAGCGCAAATGTCAGAGGTTTCGTACTAATTGTAATAATTGGACTCGTTGTAAACGTTACTTTATCAATTTGCTCAAAATTAAGTTCAAAAATTTGTCTAGATCTATCTAAAACATGATGTTTTATGAATACTGGCATATTTGAACGAAATCCAACAACAGAAACACGCAACTGATCGTAATCATAATAGGCAGGCATCGCTTCAAATGAATGTAGACCAAAAGTATTTGATGGATTTGGTAAATAAATCGATAAAGGATTTCCACGTCCATTGTAAGCTACACATTTTATTGTACTAGTAAATGAAGCTTGGTAACCTGACAATTGAGCATGTGTTTGAACATATTTCTCAAAAATATAATAGGCGTTTTCCCAATAAAATCCAGCGTAACCGTTTGGAATACAATCGCTTACATTCTCTGATTTTCTAATGAAATTGAAATTCACCATGGAAATACGTAAATTCCCTAAAAAGAAACAAAAACTATTCAATATTGGAGTGCAACTATATGCTCTTATGACTGTTGGATGATTGTTCTTCAAGTGGTGGAGCTGATGGAATAACTAGAGAAAGAAAATCGATTTATTATACTAGCAAAAACGACTAACTATCTTCTTCTGAATTGTTTGATTCTAACATTTGTGCATGTGCTTCATTGGACACGAATTTTTCGTATAGTTGTAATAGTTTATTTAAACCTTCATTAATCGTTGTAGAAATCGTTCCTGACTGTTGAACTTTCTCTTGCAGAACTGCAATTTGTTTTTCCAGACATTGTCTTTCTGTATGTCCTTCATTTTGTTGATAGACTGTTGAGCATTTTAAACAAGTCAATTCTTTTGTAGAACACGATTCTTTTTTATGCTTTTCATAGTCTTTAAATAACATTTCTTTTGAACAAGTAGAACATTGAATCAGTCGATAATCACACTCGCGTAACTGATGTCTTTCAAGTGTTTCGTAGGAAATAATCATTGAACATCCTTTGGATTTATTTTCACAATCAAGTTCTAATTTTGCGAGCACTTTCAATTGAATTCCGGGAGGTTTTCGTTCTCGAAAAACGCCACAGAATGGACATGAATTCGGCTTTTCATTGAGCCATAAACGAATACAATTCAAACAGAAACAGTTTTCGCAGTTGACACAAGCCACTGGTTTCCATAAAATATTAATGCAAATTGGACACAGAATTAAATCATCATAAAATTGCCCGTTAACACGATCTGTGGAAATACTGTCACTTCGAGTAAATTTTTTGACGTTTGTCATTCGGTCTACCAATCAATCAGTTCCTTTCTTTGTATTAAATATTATCCCAGGCCAATACGAACACAGACAAAATGCGTTCGAAACGTTTTCACGAACGTGTTTATAGTGTTTTTAGAACGCGTTCTTTCACTGTTTGTTGTTTACCATGAACCGTGATTCTATTGGTCAACTTGTCCTGTAGAGGTCTCTGTCACTATATGAAAACACTTGATATTCGTAATGCTTATCGATTTCTTTCCAGTTTTATTTTCACATAAATAAAATATTATTTAACAAAAAACGAAAACTCGAATAACATCAATACTGTTGCGGCAATAACATAACAAGATAAACCACATATAAAAAAATTAGAACAGAAAAAGTTCACAAGTCGAAGAATTTTACATACATATGATTTCACAATGAAAAAAAGATCATTTTTTCAATAACGAGTACATAAAAGGTACTATCACACAAGAATAACAATTGAAAAAAAAGTATTTCGACGAACATAAGAAAAAACAATGTCGAGTGCTTGAGATGCTTGTTCAGTAACGTAACCGATTGAGAAGATAATTTGTTGTTAATATTGATTGTTGTTCATATGAATATCGAAATATTAATCACTAAAACATAAAAATACAATGATATCAATAATACTACAAAAAAAACTCTAACTTCTTTTTTTGGCGAAAGACTTGTCCTCGACGTTGATTACCACGAGTCTGCTTGCCTTGATTCTCCCAAAAACTATCAAGAAGAAAATCATTATTTTCCAAATAACACATTTTGACGGCTTCTAAAATGATCAATTAAAAAAAGAGGATATGTATTACACACTACTGACGTTTGATTTTCGATAAACATTTGCACGAAAACGTGTATTTTGTTTTTTTTTCAATCGCTTTCCTAATAATAACAACAGTTAGATTTGTGAAAATAATGTAAGAAATGTTATGAGTCTCAGTACGATGTAAAACAAATCGATTTTGTTGATATTTTTGTCGACATATGAAATTATTCATTTTGGACTCGAAAATAAATGAAATGAACTTTAAGTTAGACGAAAATATCTAAAAACTATTATTTTTTAAAATTTTTTTATTGTTGAAATGCAAAACGAAAAACAGATACTAAGTTTTAAATGCACAATCTCGAGTAGAAAGATTCACCATTTTTTATTCGCTCCAAAAATGATTTCATTGAGTGCTGATGAAGATTTTTTCTCTTACTTGAAAATATTTACATTTGCTTCTAATAACATTTTTGCTTCATACAATTCTAGTAAACACAAATGCAGAGCACACCAATACTTATGCTGAATTGAAATCTGAATCATGGCAAGGTAAAGACTCACCCTCAAATGATTACTTCTTGAGTAATTGAAAATGACCAAGATAATATTCAAATCTATGACATTTTTGCGTTTGAATTCAGTGCATATTTGCACAGATGTGAAATATTATCTATGCTTCTACCGATCATATATCAGCAATATAAGGATAAAATTTATAAATAAGAGAAGAAAAGCTTACTTTTTTGTTTTCTAATCTTTGGGTATAGTATTTAAAGTGATAGAATATTATTTAAAAAAATACCTTCTTTCATCATTATTGATTGAAGTTTTCATTCGTTCACTAACCACTAAGCATGAATGCTGCTAAATTAATAATAATAATGCTTCTAGCATTATTTTTAACAATCAATTCTACAACTATACGACCAGCTAATTGCAATTGTCGTCGTGCTAATCATACTGATCATTGTTACATTCGTGGTTGTAGTAATGGCACTAATGACCAATGTAATACTGGTAGTCACTATAACACCAACTATGCTGCTCTTTCTCTTGGTTTTTCGTATCGTGGTTGTAATTGTCCTGGTAATCCTTTTAATGTTATGTTTAATGGCTTTTTTGGTTCTGTTGATCTTCATACTTATACATATAATTACACCAGTTGTACTAATTTTGGTACTAACGCTCATGACACTAGTGGTGGTGTTCCTGCTAATGCTAATGACGCTATTGACTGTTGCAATTTTTGTTGCAATCGTAATGATCCTCATGCTGAAGGCAAAACTGCTGTTGATAACTAAGCAATATTATGAGTATATATAAACATGGGTAAACAGTACAAATAGTGTTGAGGGTGACGGTTTTGTTTTTCATATTACTGCTTTTTTTGTAAAACATAGACAGTAACGAATAAATACTGAACTATTTGAGTGATTTTTCTATTACTTTATGTTATTTAATAAAGCATAGATAATTCAGAAAATTGATACATATTTTAAACTGTATATTGTCAATTAATTTCGGTATTTTTAGTGTATTTTTGTATTAATGACTAGGTCACCAATGATAAAATTGATTATATTCTATCTGATCATTAGTACTACATCCTGAGTCCATTTAGAAAGTTGATGATAAGTTGCATATAAATGCATTGTTGTTGCTGAATTAAGTGAATTAAGTTCAATGTAATCCAGTGCTTGTTATAATGATGAATACGGACACTCAAGTGAACCATTACTAGTGTTGTCAATTGACAATAATGGAAATGGAACAACGTATAATTGAATAGATTTAGTCGTAGTCATGCATAATGATTTCATTGACGAACCAATGATTAATAAAATTAATCATATTAGCTGTGACAACAAATTTCGATTGAAAAGATAACGAGCCGCGTACTTATACTTTTCTCTTACCAATGGCAAAACACAAACTTATCATATGTGCACTTTTGTTGCACCTTATATAAAATGATTACAATAACTGATAAAATACTTTTATGTTGAAAATATTTTAATAAAATCAAAAATGAATTCAATTCTGTGTAATCCATTCGATTTTCCATTGTTGATCGTCGCTATCATGCGAACACGATAATATTTGAGTTGTTCGATTCATATTGACACTTAGGCATTGATTTTTCTCATTATTTATTTGAATTCTATAATAACCATTAGGAAGAGAATCGATCTTCCAATGTTGACCAAAAGTACCTTGATTAGTAACATTGTAAAAAAAGTTGCCCAATGATTCAAAAGTCCATTGTTGATTGAAATTACTCATATAATTTGAGTCACACACAGTTGCATATTGAGAGTGTTTGTTAGAATTTTCGAGCGATAGATGAAGTGCATGTTTTGGAGCAATTCGATAGACACCATTTGGAATGAGATGCGGATTGACATTACTAAATTTAACAATACTGATTTTTTCTGTAACATTAAATAATATTTGATTGTTGTTGACGGTCATATTGACAATATTTAGATCAGCAGTATTATTGAACGTATAAAGAATAGCATTAGAAATATTGTTCGTATCTTGTAAAGTGAGTGTTAATAATTGTGGTGATGGATAAAGATCAATCTTATGATTGACATCCCAACAGGAGATTTCTAACCAAATCATTAGATAAAAATCTCCATTGCGCTTTTGAAAGAGTAGTTGTCTAACATCATGAAGACTTCCATTGAGAGTATAATTGAATTGCTCAGGTTGAAAACTAGGTCCTTTATCATTAAGTAGTGTAATGATCGTTTGCATTGCTTTGAACGATGGTTTTTCTGTCAGATTATTTCTTAATAAACCAAAAAGTCCTTCTCTACCTTCAATCCCATTATTAATCAATTCATATTTATAAGTTCGATAGATGCCCTGTCGAAAGAATTCAGCAAAAATTCTTGGCATATATTTTCCATCTGCTTCTTCAGACAATCCGCCATAATCAATATAATTCGTATATCCAGTTTCAGTGACTTGCACAAGTTTTCCTTCGGGTGATTGTTGTCGAGCAAGATAGTTGAGATACCAAGGTATACTTGTCGATCCATTTTGATCTAATCCATTAAAGCCAGGCCAAAATGTCCATTGATACAAATGAATATTAGCATAATCAATATATGGATCTGCATTGCCTACCGATTCATATGCTTTTAATGTTGTTAATGAAGGTCCAATGATAGGCAAATGTTTTAATTGTTCATCGGCTCGCACTTTCGTATAAAGAAGAATATTGTAATTGTTAATTGTTTGAATCCATTCAAGATCGGCTCCATGTGAAACATCGTATTCATTGGGTCCTTCAAGTGTGACTGTTGGAATAAGTGCTTCGGTTTTTATTTCATTTAATTCAAAATCTATTTGATCGAGATCTAACGGTTGTGGCCATGGTCCATCTTTTCTTCTTCCCATGAGAATATTTGTTCGAATACCAAGACTATTGTAGAGATCATTGGATCGATTATAAACAGCTTGAAATGTTTGTCCACGTAGATATCGAACTCCTAATTGAGCTAATTTCTCTTTTAAACCAGTATAATTATAAACATAGACACTAGCAAATTCCCAATGAGTATTTACACCTATACTTTCAACAAATGAATCAGCAGGAAATACAGTTACATTTTGTGCATTGACATCTTTTGAATATACATGAAAAACAAGAAAAACATAAGTAAATAGTTGAAACACCTTTATCGACATGTGTATTTTCGAAATGTTTATATTGTAAATGCTATTTATCAGACAGGTGTCATGTACTTTTGTGTTTATCTTTTTTTTCGTTTTACAACTAATTCTATTGATCTTCTTTGAGTGATATATATGCATTAACAGATTATATTTACATTGTAGAATGATTATTAATAATATTGAATATGACTTCATACTGCTATAGGCAATGTTCATATACTCACCCTCAACTTAAGGATAAAAATATTTTATTAGTTTAATTTTGGTGATTGTTCGAAATATGCAAGATTCTTTTTATGAAGTTCAGTTTGTGGATGTTCTTTCGGTAATGATTTCTCATCCAGATCAATTGCTTTTCGAGCATATTCAATAGCTCTTTGATAATAGTCTTGTTCTGTTTCGATGTCACCTTTTTCTCGTGCAGTTCTTCCTAAATGAAGACATGTAACTGCAATACCATTGTAAGTCACTGCTAGACTGGGATGAACATCTGGATATATGTTAATACGAATTATGACAGATTTTTGAAAACAAATCAAGGCTTCTTCATGTTTGTGTTTATTATTTAATACGAAACCGATGTTACTAAAGATTGTTGCTGTTAATTCTTGATTCTTGTTTTCATCATTATCATGAGATTTGATAGCCTTCTTGAAATAATCATCGGCTTGATCAATATCACCCAAATTGTAATAGACAGTACCAAGATTGTTATAAGTTGAAGCAAGACCAGAATAATTTTTCTGTTGATTTCTTTGTTCAATTTGAAGTACTTTTTGGTAATGTTTCAAAGCATTATCCAACTCTTTTGTTTGCATATATGCTGATCCAATATTATTAAGAATAGCTACTCGACGTTACCAATCGCTTTCGTCTTTTAGTGCCAAATCATAAAAGAAAATAGCTTTTTCCCAATTCCCTACATGATACATGAATCTTGCCATGTTCATATAATTATTTTTCTCTTCTAAATAACTCCTCAGATGTTGTTGTAAAGCAGTCAGCTGTGGATCATGTATATCAATGAATTCTAATTACATATGTCCGATTTCTCCAGTTTGAGTTGGAATTCTTATTGATATAATGCGAAATATAGATCCAATGGTAAAAAGCCATTCTGATTCAGTGTCATACGCACTATATTCACCGATGTTTGCAAATGGAATAGCATTGTTTTTGTTGACTTTGATTTTGATTAAAAAAGTTGTTAAATGTGGGTTATAAAGAGTTTTTTCCGCAAACGCAAATTTGCGCGCTACGCTTTCATCTAGACTAGTGGATAAAAAGTTTGAAAAGCATATTAATTTTCCTGCGCTTGGTGGAGGAGACAATTCTATTTTATCAAACGCTTGCCCACGGTACAATATCATGTCTTGACGAGCAGTCTTATGTTCCACGACAAGTTGTTCATGGAGATGTCGAATGAACGTGCGTAGATGATAAAGTTCGTTATAATCATTTGTACGAAGAGCTTTGTTTACCATTCTATACAGACATGATTCTCTCGTGTACCAGTCAGCAGCGGTTTTTGTAGGATAGTATCTTTTCAGTTGGTCTAAAAATGTCATCTCGTCGTTGTTATCTTTATAATTCTTATTAATTACAGCAAAAGTGTCATGTATATGCTCGTCTTCTTTGAAATTGAGAATGATTTCCTTGAATAATTGTAAATACATAAACGGAACTTCCTTTGGATTAGCTGTTATTTCATCATTTTCAGGACTTAAGACCAAAAGTCGTGGTTGTCTTCTCCTGGCGGAACTTTGACGATTTAAGTCTTTATCGTTTTCTTTTTTCTTGTGAGTAGATGAACTTTCGACAGGTTCGTCGAGAAAAGCATAACCAACGAAATTCTTATCACAGATTTTTATATCAGCTTTAATACTTGTGCATAGTTCATTGAGATCTTTTTGAGGTTTATGAACAGCTGGAAAGCTTGCACTGTAGTCAATACTATTCTTTTCATCGAATGAATACTGATAAATCGATTCAATTTGGCTTAAGTCTTTCACTGCTGTTGTAACAAAATTTTTCTTAACTTCACCAGATAAAATAAGAAATACTTTATCGTTTTTGATCTATGCAATTCGTTGTTCACATTCCGTTGGATCACTGTATGTTAAAACGGCATAAAATTGCTTCTTTAATTGTTCTTTATTTTGATTGACAGTTTCCCTATGTGTTGGCGTTGGATTGAGCCAAATAATAACTGAGTTCTCCACATTGTTCTTCTGCTTCTTAACTTCATCTTCGTTTGGTGTTAACGTATTTGTGTCAGTTATTTTACTGCTCGAATCATCAACTTCCGTGCAACAACAACAACAACAACAACAACAGCAACGGCTACACATTTTTTTATGAATCGTAAAAAAAAAAAAGAGTATTAAATAGCGTAACTCTCTTAGAGTGGTTGCTTAGTAAACATTTCAACACTGTTTGAATTCTTATTAAAGCCAAGGCATTCTTTTTTACTTCAGTAAATACTTAAAACTAGACGTGCAAACAATTTCAAGTAGGGAACCTCATTAAAAAATGAATCCTGCTAGTTTTGTGTAGTAGTCAAAATTCTTTTGATGAAGTATTCTTTGTGGATGATTGGGAGGCAATGCTCGTTCATCAATTTCTAATGCTTTCTTTGCATATTGCAAAGCACGTTGAGTAAATTCGATCTCTTTCTCACGATTTCCATATGCTACTGCAAATAAACGCCAATAATTACACGTGACTGCAATTGTATTGTATGTTGTTGCCAAATTAGGATGAAGATCAGGATAGATATTAATCTGAATATTTAGACATTTTTCAATAATCTCTAATGCTTCTTTATGTTTTCCCTGTTGGTTAAGTATGGATGTCATATTAACGAATATGGTAGCAGTTATTTCTTGATTTTTGTTCGATGATATATCATGAATTTCAATAGCTTTTTGAAAACTTTCTAAGGCACGATCGAGATCTCCTTGTTTATAATAAACAGTACCAATATTATTGTATGTTGGAATGAGACTTGAATCATTCTCATTCGTAAAACGTTTTTCAAGTTCAAGTGATTTTTCATAATATTTCAAAGCTTGTTCTAAATTTCCTTTTTCAAATTCAATCGATCCAAGATTATTATAAGCAGCTGAATGTTGTTTTTCATCTCTTGTTGCAATAACAAGTTCCCAAAGATAAGTAGCTTGCTCCCATTGTGAGAGTTGTTGTGCCAATTTGGCCAAGTTAACGAGCACATCATTGTCAATTAAAAGATATTTGAAGTGATCAGTTAAACTGGCTAATTCCTTGTCATAATCATTAGTTAAGGTTAACTTAATATGCCATATTTTAGTATTTTCAGGCAAGTATTCAACTGAATCAATACGAAAGACAGATCCAAAAGATAAAAGATATTCCTTTTCATTTGGGAATTTGCTACATTTCATGATGTCGAGAAATGGGCATGACGACTTATCTGCAACATTAATTTCAAGTAGTGCTATGGTTTGTACTGTTGATTCGGCATTCCTTGTTGCAAACTCCACAGCCACATTACGGTCAAAAGTAGTTGACAAGAAATTTGACATTGAGATTAGTCCTTTCACATTTTTCTTGATTTTGTCAAAGTCTTCCTTTGAGAATTTTTGTCCTCGGTATAATTTTTTATGTTTAAGTTGCAAGTCAGGCTTCTGAAATTCTTCATTAATTTGATCATGAAGATGGCGAATATAGACACTTAATTCATATACAGTATCATATCGATGTTCACGAAGTGCTCGATTCAATACATCGTATAAAAAAGAATCCCATGAATACCAATGAGCAGGAGGATGTTTAGCATATTGTCCTTTGAAATTCATTAAAAATTCCTGTGCGTTCTTTTGAGATGCATGGTTTTTGTCACAATATTTATAGACATCGGCCATGTTCTCTTCAGTTTTGAGACTATTAGTTTGACTTAAAACGATATGTTTGGCTAACTGATCATATACGAAATAAGCATCTTGTCGGTTTTTCATGTCCTCGATTCGGGATGACGACACATCAATAATTTGAATTCCAAGAAGACCACGAATGCAGTCACGTTTATCTTTTTTCATCTGTGTAACAAGAGTCTTTGCGGATGTGTATACCTTTTGCTTTCCAGCTGTAACGGTCTCATTGGCATTCATATTGAAATGATAAACAGAATCTATTTGTGGAACGGAATACGTAGCATTTGCGACGAATTCTTTTTTGACCGTATCGGACACAACAAGAAGAACTTTTTCAGTTTTGATACTGTCAATAAATTGTTGACATGTAACTGGATTGTTGTATGTTAAAACAACATCAGCAACTTCTTCTAATTGACTTTCAACATCGTTTGTATCTGTATCCTCATCAAGTGTCGGATCCAACCAAACAACTACGACACTCTCAGTATGATTTCTGTACTTATCATAATTGATTTTGAGATCGGGCTTAATTGTCGATGGTTGAACCGTCGGAGGAATCGGCTGAGGTGTTTTTGGTATATGATCGTCATTCATTGGTGAAGGTGTTTTTGAATTGCCACATCCCATTTTCTCTAATGTGATTTATACCGCGATCAATTGAGTTCTTCGTCGATTTTTGTATTGTTTATGTTGGAAGAAAAGCAAAAAATACGCATGTGCGAGTGGCTGCTTAGCAATGGCAAACATTTATATTCTTCCTTTTTTCAATCATGATTTTATGAAAACAACAACCACGAAATTCATCATATGCATATAGTTTTAATGGTTTAAATGAGCAAAATAATCGACATTTTTTTTATGAAGCGTAGTCTGTAGATGATCAGGCGGTAAAACTCTATAATCGATATCCAATGCTGCTTTGGCATAATTGCTAGCGTTTCGAGTATATTCAATTTCTTTCTCATTGTTACCATCTGTTTTCGCTATTGCACGCAAATAATTGCATGTAACTGCAATTGTATTGTAAGTTATTGCCAGATTAGGATGAAGATCAGGATAGATATTAATCTGAATATGCAGACATTTTTCAATAACATTCAATGCTTCTTTATGTTTTCCCTGTTGGTTAAGTATGGATGTCATATTAACGAATATGGTAGTAGTAATTTCTTGATTTTTGTTCGATGATATATCATGAATTTCAATAGCTTTTTGAAAACTTTCTAAGGCACGATCGAGATCTCCTTGTTTATAATAAACAGTACCAATATTATTGTATGTTGGAATGAGACTTGAATCATTCTCATTCGTAAAACGTTTTTCAAGTTCAAGTGATTTTTCATAATATTTCAAAGCTTGTTCTAAATTTCCTTTTTCAAATTCAATCGATCCAAGATTATTATAAGCAGCTGAATGTTGTTTTTCATCTCTTGTTGCAATAACCAGTTTCCAAAAATAAGTAGCGTGGTCCCATTGTGAGAGTTGTTGTGCCAATTTGGCCAAGTTAACGAGCACATCGTTGTCAATCAAAAGATATTTGAAGTGATCAGTTAAACTGGCTAATTGTTTGTCATAATCATTAGTGAGTGATAATTTAATCTTTCTGATTCTTGGATCTTCTTCGAGATTTTCAATTGAATCGATACGAAAAACTGTTCCAATAGAAAATAAACATTCTTTTTCCCTTGGAAAAGCACTCCATTCGGTAATATCCGCAAAAGGTACGGTACTATTTTCAATACTAACAGTAATTTCCAGTAGAGTACTCACATCTCGTATATAGGCAAGATTCTCTTCAGCAAAGCCGATAGCACGTGTTTTTTCTCGACTGGTTGACAAAAAACATGTAAATGATAAAAGTCTTCCTTTGCTTGACTGAATCTTTTCGAAATCTTCTTTGCTGAACCTTTGTCCACGATACAATGCCAACGTACCAGTAATGGGTAGTGCATACTCATTAAGATGTTTGTGAAGTTGTCGAATAAAGGCTCCAAGTTCATAAATTGTTTGATAATTATGCGTACGCAAAGCATGATTCAATGTACCATAGAAAAAAACATCACAACTATACCAGTAGCTCGCATGTTTAGATTGATACTGTGTTTTGAATTCTGTCTTAAAGTTAATATCATTTTCTCTTTTTGTTGGATAATTATCGCAAAATTTGAAAACATCTGCCATGATCACGTTGACATTTGTTTCTGTTAGATTATCATCAATTCGACTTAAAATAATATGTCGAACTAATTGATCATACATAAACATGGCATCTTGTTGATCATTTCCTGCTGATGAATTCAATAATGCAGGATTAATTATTTGAATTCCTAATAGATTACGATTGCTATTTCGAATCTTGATCATCAATTCTTCACAAAGATTCACAGGTAAAACAAATTCACTCTGATTTTGAGTAGCAGCCATGATTTCATCATAGAAACTATAAGGATAGATAATTTCAATTTGAGGAATATTATCTCTTGCATTCGTTATAAATTCTTCATTGACTGCACGCGATACAATAAGATGAACTTTTTCGTATTTCAAACCATGAATAAAAGTTAAACATTCGTTCGGATCTTTATAGATAAACACACAATTAGCAGCTCTTTGTAGTTGATTTCTTATAACATCAGTATTTGTATTCGGATTCATCGAAGGATCTAGCCAAATAACAATAGCACCTTCAACGATTGTTCCTGGTACATTGTTATTTGATTCGTCTCTGTCTTCTTGAGGTTGAGGTTTTACAACATTTACTCCACCATTAAGAGGTGATTTGCAATGACAGCAACCCATCTTACACGAGACGTATGTTGGAAAAAAGGAAAAAATAAAACAGTATAATATAATATATGATATATGGTTGCTTGGTAATGTGGTTTTTTTTATCGTGCGTCTTTATTCTTTCGCAGAATTTTTCTCTTGACAAAGAAGAAGAACTTTCTAAAAATAGAATTAATCGTAGTTTTGCACATAGATTTTTATCAGCGATGTGTGACATCTACTTTTGTCGATCATTCGCTACGAAATGTCTCACCTCTCTTTTATCAACAAAAATAAATATTCGACATGTGAAATTCGTCTTACTTTAAACACAAACGTGTTTTTTTTCCATTTTACCAACAAATTTCATTCAAAGTATCATGAGTGTCGAAGTATACAGCGAATGTAGTGTTCAACTTTTTCCACCAGATGGATACCATCGAATTTTTAACCGGTGTTTAATAGAACTAAGGCAGTATGATGTTGGTGAATATGCTTTAAGAATTATAGATCTCGAAAATAATAAAGCAGTAAGATTCAAAATGATGTCTTTTATATATGATCTAACATTTCAAATAGGAACTACGTAACATTCGTCTTACTAATCGTAAGCAATATATTTTTGCAGCATCTCCCGGCGAACCAGATGAAATTTATGGTGTATGTAAATTAATATTGAATCCAAATTCTCGTGATAATTTTCGTCAAATCTTACGAACATGTTTAGAAGAATTTCTTATTGAAACCTCTGAATTGCCACCAACAACAACAACAACATCTTCCCTACTTAAAATTCCACCACGCCCAGCAGTTATTCTCAGAGAATTATCAACACAAGAAAATCAACCATTTTATCGAAATGTTGAAGCATTTGACTGTATAACTTGTATGGATACGATAAAAGAAGGCGATGGAATCTTATTTCATAATTGTCTTCATCCATTTTGTAAACCTTGTGTTCTACAAATGATTCAAACAAGTACAGACCCAATTATAAAATGTCCACATGATGGTTGTGATGTCGTGCTCGAAGAACGAGAACTTCGAGGCGTAAGAAAACAAAAAAAAAGGATTTATTTATCAATGAATTCATTTCTATTCAAGGTTGTCAACGATTTAAAAGCTGATCAGAAAGTAGTCGATCGTATACTTGATAGTGGTGTGCGTATTGTCGAAAGTCGAAATCAAACCGTTCATTGTTTAACACCAGATTGTACTCATTGGTGGTTTTTAGAACCTGAAGAAACAAATAATATCCTATATTGTGACGTGTGTCATTTCGTTTATTTATTTATGACATAAAAAGAAGCATGTTTTTGTTTAAAAAATTTATAGGGATGTAAACATTGGAATTGTTTAGCATGTAAAGCAATACATGAAGGACAATCGTGTAAGCATGCAATTTTAATTGATCTATCGGTTGTTTATTGTTCTATTTGTAGGTAAAGAATATCAAGAAGAAAAAACACGAATTGAGGCTAACGATCTTAATGTTCGAAAGGATGCCGAACATCTTGAGGTAACTAAGAAAACATTTTCAAATCGAAACAATTGTTTATTCTATTAAAATAATTAAAAGGCGATGATTAAAAGTGGAGAAGCTATGTATTGGTATGTAAGACATATATCAAAATGTCTTGTGAAATTCTTTGTTTTTAAGTCCTGGTTGCCGTGTAATCATTCAAAAAGCATCTGGCTGTGATTGGATACAATGTAGTCAATGTAAAATAGAAATTTGCTTCGCGACAAAAGGTCCTCGATGGGGTCCGAAAGGACATGGTGACACATCCGGTGGTTGTCGTTGTCGAGTGGACAATGGCAAACCTTGTACACCTAACTGTGGAAATTGCCATTGATTTCTTTTGCTGTTTTTTTTTTATTATTTAAAAAAAATAAAATTGTCAGTTCATTGAAAGAAAAACAGACATAATCTAATAAGACTTCCGATTCGATCTGAGAAAAAAAGGGGCAACGAAGCCGTGCGAACTTTTTTTTCTTTCTTTTCTTTATGATTTAATTAGAATTTCATCAATGTTTTATTTCTCTTGATTAACATCCTACGTATTGAAATAGATGAAATAAAAGAAAGAACGAAAGAAAGAAAGCTTCTCATTTCGATCAACTGTTGAGAATATGTAAGTGCCTGCATATAATTTTCTTTGTCTTTCTTTTTGGAACTTGAATCCGTATAGGGCGATAGCTCCAGCTCGTGTACAAATGCAGCAACCGCAAGGCCAACAAGGTTTTCGGCCGGTGAACAACAGTTTCAATCTGTTGCCAAGCGAAAAAGTCTATCGTGAATGGGATTATCACGATAGTTTATGTTTTTGTAATAATGCTTATTTTACAACGCTCACTGATATTCGACTTTTAACACGTTATCAAGAATATGTCTGTTGTGCGAGTTGTTCGGAACCTTCGCATACCGATTCAGCAATATTTCTTCGTGATATTGATCAAATGCGTGAATGTCGTGGCGAACAACCGACATTCTTCTTTCTTCTTTGGATAACATTAATCTGTGCATGGCCGTGTTATGTTGTTCGTCGAATATTTTGTCCGAGACCGAAATGTTTAGAAGCATTTGGTTCATTCGGTTCGGAAATTATTCGAATTAAAAAAGAAGATATGCCTGTTGCACAAGTTGATATATCAACAGCTGTTATCAACAGCAAATTAGTTGGTCGTTCTTAAGAAAAAAAGATCTTCTCGTTTTCTATTTCGATTTTTCTGCTTTTTTTCTTCTTTTAATTTCGCAT